>Ga0081539_10000763_pt1 | contig 63498 bp, 57 predicted proteins | sample TabmetS4T2R2_FD_71023 | JGI IMG/M metagenome (GOLD analysis project Ga0081539, IMG submission 71023) | Tabebuia heterophylla rhizosphere microbial communities from the University of Puerto Rico - S4T2R2 | ecosystem: Host-associated > Plants > Roots > Rhizosphere ...
AGTTGGCGCGGCGGCGTCTGGACGCAGCCGCCCCGCCGACGAAGTCGGGGTTTCGGGGCGGCGGAGGAAGACGTCGCCTTCAGCGCCGCACGAGCGAGCGAACCCGGAGGCACCGTGAGCGACGTCAAGCGGGGATATCTCTTCGGCGTCGCGGCGTACTCCATCTGGGGCTTCTTCCCCCTCTACATCCGCATGCTGCGCCCGGCCGGCCCGGTGGAGATCCTGGCTCACCGGGTGGTGTGGTCGGTGGTGTTCGTGGCGCTGCTGCTCACTGTGGTGCGCCGGTGGCCGTTCCTGCGCGGGCTGGTCCGCCGCCCCGGCAAGCTCGCCGGCATCACCTTGGCCGCCGCGCTCATCGCGGTCAACTGGGGGATGTACATCTTCGGCGTCAACAGCGAGCGCGTGGTGGAGACCGCCCTCGGCTACTTCATCGGCCCACTCGTCATGGTGCTGCTCGGCGTCGTCGTGCTCCGCGAGCGCCTCAACCCGGCCCAGTGGACGGCCGTCGGCATCGGCACTCTCGCGGTCGCCGTGCTGACCATCGACTACGGCCGCCTGCCCTACATCGCGCTCACGCTGGCGGCGAGCTTCGGGGCGTACAGCCTGGTGAAGAAGCGCCTAGCCCTACCCGCCGCCGAGGGCCTCTTCGTCGAGTCGGCGGTGCTCGCGCTGCCCGCGCTGGCCTACCTGGGCTGGCTGACCGCCCAACACGAGTCGACCTTCGGCGACTCGGTCGGGCACACGGTACTGCTCGTCTTCGCCGGCGCCGCCACGGCCACCCCACTGCTGCTCTTCGCCGGCGCGGCCAACCGCATCCCCATGACCGGCATCGGCATCCTGCAGTACATCGCCCCGATCCTCCAGCTCGGCTGCGGCGTGCTGATCTTCCACGAGCCGATGCCACCGGCCCGCCTAGCCGGCTTCGCGCTGGTGTGGCTCGCGCTGATCGTCTTCACCGTCGACGGCCTCCGCACCACCCGCCGCCGCGCCAGCGACCGCGAGCCCGCCCTGGTCTCGTAGGTTCGATAGCTTGAGTTGACCGTGGGGTTCAAGAGGATTTCCCGGGTCCGCGTCAGCGGCTGACCGCTGCTCCCGCCGGAGACCGCGGCGGCCGGCGGCTCGCCAGCGCTCGCCGAAACCCCCGGCCCCCGCTGCCAGCTCCACGCACCAAGCCCCACCCAAAAGACCCGCACCGACATCGGCCATCGACCTGATCACACCGACACGTCCACAGATGATCGCTAGCCCAACACGGACACTGTTTGACGGCGTGCCACAGCCATAGCGGGCAAACGATCACCGCCGCGCCAACGCCGGCATGATCGTTCGCCCGAAATCCGCACTCTCATCGGCGTGTCATCCGGCTAACGGGCGAACGATCACCGTGCCGACGCCGATCCAGAACCGACCCCCCTTTTCGACGAGCGCGCTTGGCGGGGTATACGGAACCGCTCCCGGAATTCGCACCCGACAGGGCTGCCCTCCTGGGGCTTGCACCGCGGAGATGGCAGCGGAGGTCGGGGGTTTCGGCGAGCCCTGGCGAGCCGCCGGCCGCAGCGGTCTCCGGCGGGAGCGGCGGTCCGCAACTGACACGGACCGGGGGTAGCTATGGGACCTTGTACTCCAGTAGTGGGGTGCCGTCCTTGCGGGTGAGCGCCACCCGGGCGAGCTGGTCCGGGCTGAAGCTCGTCACCGCGGTGAAGGCCACGTCGGCGCCGGGTGACACCGCCCAGGAGCCGAGTGACTCCTTCTCGCCTTCGGAGTCCCAGGCGTACAGGCGGTAGGTGTAGGTCTTGCTCTCGCCGCCGTGCTCCGGGTAGGCGCAGTGCATCGTGACGACCGTGCCCCACTTCGTGGGTGTGAGGCCCACCTCGGCGGTGACCGGGATGTCGCCGACGACCGACTTCATCGAGACCATCCGCGGCTTGGGGGACGCGGGAGGTGTCGTGCCCTGCGCGACGGGCGGCGGCTGGGTGCCGGCCGAGCTGCCGTCGCGGAGGATGCCCGCGCCGAAGCCGGCGAAAAGGGCGAGGCAGGCGGCGGTGAGCACCGAGCCGGCCGTGCGCCAGCGGCGGGTGGCCCGCTCCTTGCGGCGCGCGTGCGCGACGGCGTCGAGCAGGTCGGGCATCCGCGACTCGGCGGACGGGGCCGACGCGATCTGCTCCAGGCCGGCCGGGTCGAGCCTCCCCAGGAGACCCGGCAGCACAGCGACCTCGCCGACCGCCTCGCGGCAGATCGGGCAGTCGGCCAGGTGGCGTTCGTAGCCGGCCCGTTCGGTCGGGGACAGGGCACCGAGCACGTAGGCACCGCTGTCGTACGCGTAGTCGCACCTCATCTCGTCACCCCCATCTCTTCGAGTACCAGGCGCAGCGAACGCAGCGCGTAGTGCGTACGGGACTTCACCGTGCCCGGCGGTACGCCGAGCCGGGTCGACGCTTCGGCGACCGAGCGTCCCTCGTAGAAGCACTCCACGAGCACCTCGCGGTGCGACGCGGAGAGCCGCCCGAGAGCCTCGGCAACGGTCCACGCCTCGACCGCCCGGTCTGCCTCGTCCACCGCGGGCGGAGGCTCGGGCAGCTCGTCGGTGACGATCTCCCCGACCCGGGCGGAGCGCCGCCGCCACGCGTCGATCGCGAGATTGCGCGCGGTGGTGAACAACCATGCCCGCACCGAGCCGCGTTGCGGATCAAGTGCCTCGGGATGCCGCCACGCACGCAGCAGCGTCTCTTGCACAAGGTCCTCGGCTCGTTGCCGGTCGCCCCCGGCCAGCCGGAGTGCGTGAGCGAAAAGTGCGTCGCCGTGCTCTTCCTGCAAGGCGCGCAGCAACTGGGCATCCTGGTCGGTCAAGCCACCCCGGCCTCCTCTCGATCTGTCTTACGCAGGGATCGGCCGGACGGTTCACTTCCGGCCGCTCGCGGCGGTGTTCACCTGCCGTTAATGTCGGGGCTGAGCAGCGCTCATGGGCTCCTCCTAGCGTCCGGCACGCGTGCTCTCGACCGCGGCCAGAGGTCGGCGCGGCCCTCCCGAGCACGCATCAACCAGCGAGGAGGCTCTTCTACATGAGCGAGCAACCGCGATTGCTTCCGGTTCTAGGCCAGAACCACACCGGACGCAGCGCGATGACCTGCATGTACCGCTGCGGAAACGCGTGTGACCACCCCGTGCCGAACGAGTCGGACAACCCGTACTTCGGCGACGTCGTCCAGGCGGAGGTGTCGCGGCGGGGTGTCGTGCGGGCCGGCGCCGTCGGCGCCCTCGTGCTCGGCCTCGGTGGCGCGGCAGCGGTACAGGCGGCGCCGGCGCTGGCGGCACCGGGCGGCGACGCGGCTGGTGCCGCGCCGGACCTGGCGGCCCTGCGGCACACCCGCCCGAGCGGTGAGCTGACCTTCAAGCCGATCCCGCCAAACCTCATCGACACGGTAATCGTGCCGAACGGGTACGACCACTCCGTGGTGATCCACTGGGGCGACCCGGTGGTGCCGGGCGCGCCCGCGTTCAACCTCGACCGCCAGACCGCGGCCGCCCAGTCCAAGCAGTTCGGCTACAACAACGACTTCGTCGCGGTGCTGCCACTGGACAAGCACGGCGACCGTGCCCTCCTGGTGGTCAACCACGAGTACACCAACGAAAACCTCATGTTCCCTGGGTTCACGACCCTGGACGCGCTTTCGGTGGAGCAGGTCAAGGTCGCCATCGCCGCGCACGGTATGTCCGTGGTCGAGCTGGAGCGGGTGGGTGACACGGGCGAGTGGGTACCCGTGCGTAGCGGCCACCGGCGCTACAACCGGCGGATCACCGCGCTCGCCACCAAGTTCGGGTTCACCGGTCCGGCCGCTGGCTCGGCGTTGCTGAAGACCGCGGCGGACCCCCGCGGCACCACGGCCATCGGCACGCTCAACAACTGCTCCGGTGGCGTCACCCCGTGGGGCACGATCCTGAGCGGCGAGGAAAACTTCAACCAGTACTTCGTGGGTGGCGACGGAGCTCCCGAGGCCCTGAAGCCGAAGCTGGCCCGGTACGGCATCTCCGCCACCGCCCGGTACCCCAGCGACAGCCGCAAGTGGGACCGTGCCGACGAGCGCTTCGACCTCACCAAGCACCCGAACGAGGCGCACCGGTTCGGCTGGATCGTCGAGGTGGACCCGTTCGACCCCGACTCGACGCCGCGCAAGCACACCGCGCTCGGTCGCTTCAAGCACGAGGGCGCGAACGTAATCGTCGCCAAGAGCGGTCACGTGGTGGCGTACATGGGCGACGACGAGCGCTTCGACTACCTGTACAAGTTCGTCTCGGACAAGAAGTTCCTACCGGGCAACTCGTCGGCCGCACGCAAGCACAACATGAGCCTGCTGGAGTCCGGCACGCTCTACGTGGCCAAGTTCGAGTACACGAGCGCGGATGAGATCGACGGCTCGGGACGGCTTCCGAGTGACGGTGCGTTCAACGGCGCCGGTCGCTGGATCAAGCTGGTGCGGGGCAACAAGTCGTACGTCGACGGGATGACCGCCACGGACGTGCTCGTCTTCACCCGGTTCGCCGGTGACGCGGTGGGCGCGACCAAGATGGACCGTCCGGAGGACGTGGAGCCCAACCTGTTGACCGGCAAGATCTACGCCGCGCTGACCAACAACACCAACCGCGGCACCGGCACCAACCCGAAGGCGGATGAGGTCAACCCGCGCAACGGCAACAAGTTCGGCCACATCCTCGAGATCACCGAGGACGGCAACGACAACACCGCCGAGACCTTCACGTGGTCGCTGCCGATCGTGTGCGGTGATCCGGCCGACCCGTCGACCTACTTCATGGGGTTCGACAAGTCCAAGGTCTCGCCGATCGCCTGCCCGGACAACATCGCGTTCGACGGTGCCGGCAACCTGTGGATCGCCACGGACCAGCTCTACGCGCTGCCGAACCAGAACGACGGGTTGTTCGCGGTGCCCCTCGAAGGTCCGGAGAAGGGATATCTTCGGCAGTTCCTCTCCGTACCGTACGGTGCCGAGACCTGCGGCCCGTTCATCACGACCGACGACAAGTCGGTCTTCATCGCGGTGCAGCACCCCGGTGAGATCACCGGCGCGTCGGTCGAGAAGCCGGCCTCCACGTGGCCTGACGGCGACTACGGCAAGCCGGGCGTGGTCGTCACCTGGCGGCTCGACGGCAAGCCCGTCGGCAGCTGACAGGCTCGTTGTCCAGGGGCGCTCCCGTGTGTCGGCGGGGGCGCCCCGATCTCTTTCTGAAACCGACCTAGGCGTCGGCGGCCATGGCTTCGGACAGCTCCTTGGCGACCGTGGCCAGGCGGTTGCGCACGACGCGGGCCGTCGTCATCAGCTCGGCCGCGGGCATCGCGCACGCCAGCACCACGCGGCGCTCCATGTCCTTGTCGGTGCTGACGAGCACCGCCGCGCAGCCGACGCCCTGCCGGTACTGGCCCATCTCCAGCTGCATGCCCCGCCGGTCGCCGGCGGCAAGGTCGGCCTCGAACGCCTCCGGCGTGGTGAGCGTCTGAGCGGTGAACGACCGCATGCCCCACTCCTTGAGGTACCTGAAGCGCTGATCGGGCGTCAGCGTGGACAAGAGGGCCTTTCCCAATGCCGTCGCGTGGGCGCCGTCGTCGAAGCCGGGGACCAGATCTTCAAGGTATGGCGAGCGGGGGCCCTCCGCCGAGGCGGTGATGGCGACCCGGCCACCCACGAACCTGCCCACGTAGTGGCTGTATCCGGTCTCCATCGCGGCCCGTCGCAGCGACTCGCCCACCGATGCCGGACCGCGGAACGCGGCCACGAGCTCCCGGTAGCGGTCGGCGACTTCCAGCCCCACGATGTACGTGCCGTCTTCGCGCCGGATCACGTAGCCCTCGTAGGCCAGGGTGCGCACCAGGTGGTAGGTGGTGGCGACCGTCAGCTCGCAGCGGCGCGCGATCTGCTTGACCGTCAGGCCACGCGGTGCCCTGCCGACCGCCTCCAGGACACGCAGCGCACGCGAGACGCTACGGATCAGATCCGAAGGTTCCGCCAAGGGGTCGCGCACAACCACCTCCGCCGGCCGGGGACTTACACCATATGAAAAACCGCCCGAGAGCGAAATGCCCGTTCGGATCGAAGGCACCGGATGTACGGCGACCGTCGGTGGGCGACACGCCACGTTGCGTTGGTTTACCCCGTTTTTCAGCGGCTTATGTCCACATTCGATCTCCAGCTTCCGCCGATGGAATTTTCTTCGCATCCACGTCCGACATCTGCCCGTTCTGGCGCATGTCATTTTCGAGCCACCAGCCGGCCAGACAGTTGATCACGCGAGGACGGCTCGTGGATGATCGGCCACGACCGGGCGCCCCCTCAGGCTCGGCGCCCGCTCGTCACGGCGCGTAACCGCCGTGAAGGATAAGAGCGTGAAGGCTCGCGATCGAGAACATCGGAGTTGGGATGAATCCTGGCTCACGTGGCCCCTCGCGGTAGCCCAAAATAGTCGAAATGTGCAGTGCCGCCGCACCGCCGGTAACGTACCGTAATCAGATTCGGGCCGTAGGTGTGGATCTAGAACGGTTAGGGTCGATATAGCGCCCTAACCGTTCTAGATCGCGAACTTGGTGCCTGTTCCCGGGCACAGTGGCTACTGCCCGCGACCGAGGCCGGCCCGGCTCGGTCGGCGTCGGCGTGGCGGGTTAGGACATTGTGGACAAACGCTGACTTCAACCCGAAAGCTCTATCGATCACCAAGACCCACCCGCCGCACGTCGTTTGGGCTTGGTGCGCGGAGGTGGCAGCGGGGGCCGGGGATTTCGGCGAGCCCTGGCGAGCCGCCGGCCACCGCGGTCTCCGGCGGGAGCGACGGCCCGCCGCTGACACGAACCCGGGAAATCCTTCTCAAGAAACCTCCTGGACCGGACCAGGAGGCCTTAGTTGGTGCGGTCGGCGATGAAGTCGCAGAGGGACTCGAGCGCCAGCTTTGGCGCGCTGTCGGACAGTGGCGCTAGCTTGGCGCGGGCGTCCTCCGCGTACATGCGCACGGTCTCGCGGGCCCGCTTCAGCGCCGGCGACTCGCGCAGCAGCCCGAGCGCCTCGGCGTGCAGCGCGTCGTCGGTGACCGGGCCGGCCGCGAGGATCTCGCGGAGGCGGGTCGACGCGGCGTCGGCGTCGTCGGAGGCCAGGGCGTAGAGCACCGGGAGCGTGGGCACGCCCTCGCGCAGGTCGGTGCCGGGCGTCTTGCCGGACTGGGTGGAGTCGGACGCGATGTCGAGCAGGTCGTCGGAGAGCTGGAAGGCGACGCCGATCGTCTCGCCGTAGCCGGCCAGGGCCTCGATGTGCTCCCGCGTCGCGCCGCCGAACATGCCGCCGAAGCGGGCGGACGTCGCGATCAGCGACCCGGTCTTCTCGGAGATGACGTCGAGGTAGTGGGCGACCGGGTCTTCCGCGCGCGGGCCGACCGTCTCGGCGATCTGGCCGTGCACCAGGCGGGCGAACGTGCGGGCCTGCAGCCGGACCGCCTCGGGGCCCAGCTCGGCGGCGATGTCGGCGGCGCGGGCGAAGAGGTAGTCACCGACCAGGATGGCGACCGAGTTGGTCCAGCGGGAGTTGGCGCTGGGGGCGCCGCGCCGCACGAGCGCCTCGTCCATCACGTCGTCGTGGTAGAGGGTGGCCAGGTGGGTAAGCTCCATCACCACCGCGGCCGGCACCACGAGCGGGGCCCGCGGGTCGCCGAAGTGGGCGCCGAGCGCCACCAGCAGCGGGCGAAACCGCTTGCCGCCGGCGTCGACGAGGTGGCGCGCCGCCTCGGTCACGAAGGGGTCGGCGCTCTTGACGCCAACCCTCAGCTCTTCTTCGACCGCGGCCAGCGTCTGCCGCACCGAAGCCTCGAGAGCGGGATCGACAAAATCGAGCCCGATCGACGTTAATCCGCCGCTACCCTGCGCCCCGCCCACGTCCACCACGATGCCACACCGCCCACGCGGGCGGTGTGGCAGGGACCGCGAGAGGACCTACCTCACAAACTCCGCCGCGTTGGCGGTCAGATCCAGCAGTGGGGCGGGGGCGACGCCAAGCACGAACGTGGCGACCACGCCGATCATGAGGGCGGCCGCGGTGAGGCCGCCGGGGATCGACACGGCCGGGGTGGTCTCGCCGGGTTCGGAGAGCCACATCATGACCACGACGCGCAGGTACGGGAACGCGAGCAGCATGCTCGTGATCACACCGAAGATCACCAGCCACGCGTCGCCGGAGTCGAGAGCGGCACCGAAGACCGCGAACTTCGCGATGAAGCCGCTTGTCAGCGGGATACCGGCGAACGCCAGCAGGATGAACGTGAAGATGCCGGCGAAGAGCGGCGAGCGGCGGCCCAGCCCAGCCCAGCGGGACAGGTGAGTGGCCTCGCCGTCGGCGTCGCGCACCAGCGTCACGATCGCGAACGCGGCGATCACGGTGAAGCCGTACGCCACGAGGTAGAACATCGTGCTCGACAGCCCGTCCTTGGAGAGCGCCAGCACGCCCACCAGCAGGTAGCCGGCGTTGGCGATCGACGAGTAGGCGAGCAGCCGCTTGATGTCGGTCTGCGTCACCGCCAGGACGGCGCCGACCAGCATCGTGAGCACCGCGATAGCGCCGAGCACCGGCGTGTAGTCCCAGGCGGCGCCGTCGAACGCGACGTACAGCACGCGCAGCAGCGCGCCGAACGCGGCGACCTTGGTGCAGGCCGCCATCAGGCCGGTGATCGGCGTCGGCGCGCCCTGGTACACGTCCGGCGTCCACACGTGGAACGGCGCGGCGGCCGCCTTGAAGAGCAGGCCGATCGCGAGCAGCGCGATGCCGCCGTACAGCAGCACGGTGCTCTGCGTCGACTCGCGCACCGCGTCGTGGATCGAGCCGAACTGGACGCTGCCGGCGTACCCGTACACAAGCGCGACGCCGAACAGGAAGAACGCCGAGGCGTACGCGCCGAGCAGGAAGTACTTCAGCGCCGCCTCCTGGCTGAGCAGGCGCCGCCGGCGGGCGAGCGCGCACAGCAGGTACAGCGGCAGCGAGAAGACCTCCAGCGCCACGAACATGGTCAGCAGGTCGTTCGCCGCGACGAAGAGCAGCATGCCGGCGATCGCGAAGACGGCCAGCGGGTAGATCTCGGTGGCGCCCTGCGAGCGCGTGGCCTGGCGGCGGTCGGCGTCGGAGCCGACCGTGATCGCCGCCTGCGCCACGAAGGCGCCGCCCTGCTCCAGCGAGCGGTCGCCGACCAGCAGCAGCGCCATCAGGCCGAGCAGGATGATCGCGCCCTGCAGGAAGAGCGTCGGGCCGTCGATCGCCACCGCGCCGCCGGCGGTGAGGATGCGCGTGTCGGCCTCGAACACGATGACGACGAACGCGGCCACGAGGCCGGCCAGCGCCAGCACGAGCTGGGTACTACGGCGGGCCGTGCGCGGCAGGACCGCCTCGAAGAACACACCCACGCAGGCGACGCCGAACAGGATCAGCATCGGCGCGACGGCGCCGTAGTCGATCGGCGGAAGCTCGAGATCTTGCATCAGCGCGATGCCTCCTGAACGGCGGGCGCGGGATCAGACTTGCCCACGTCCTGCATGGTCGCCTGTACGGCGGGGTTGATGACGTCGGTGACCGGCTTCGGGTAGAAGCCGAGCAGCAGGAGGAGCAGGATCAGCGGGGCGACCACGACCTTCTCCCGCAGGCTCAGGTCGCGCCGCATCCCGTCCACAGTGCTCAGTGCCGGGTTGAGCGTGCCCTGCGTGGTGCGCTGCACCATCCACAGCACGTACGCGGCGGCCAGGATGATGCCCGCGGTCGCGATCACCGCGACCGGCTTGTTGACCGTGAACGTGCCCAGCAGCACCAGGAACTCGGAGACGAACGGCGCCGTGCCGGGCAGCGCGAGCGACGCTAGACCGGCGAAGAGGAGCACGCCGGCCAGCAGCGGCACGAGCTTGCCGGCACCGCCGAAGTCGCTCACCAGCGCGGAGCCCCGGCGCGCCACGAACATGCCCACGACCAGGAAGAGCAGGCCGGTGGCGAGACCGTGGTTGACCATGTACAGCACCGCGCCGGTGCCCGCCTGCGTGGTGAACGCGAAGATGCCGATACCGATGAACCCGAAGTGCGCGATCGAGGTGTACGAGACGAGCCGCTTGAGGTCGTTCTGCCCGACCGCCAGCAGGGCCGCGTAGATGATGCCGATAAGCGCGATGGCCAGCGCGTACGGCGCGAACCAGCGGGACGCCTCGGGGAAGAGCGGCAGGCAGTACCGCAGGATGCCGAAGGTGCCCACCTTGTCGAGCACGCCGACGAGCAGCGCGGCCGAGCCGGCGGGCGCGGCACCGCCGGCGTCCGGCAGCCAGGTGTGGAACGGGAAGAACGGCGCCTTGATCGCGAACGCGACGAAGAAGCCGAGGAACAGCCACCGCTCGGTGCCCGTGGAGAAGTCGGCCGACAGCAGCTGCTGCCAGTCGAACGTCTTGCCGCCCAGCGCCCACAGCCCGATCACCGCGGCCAGCATGAAGAGGCCGCCGACGAGCGAGTAGAGGAAGAACTTCACCGCGGCGTACTGGCGCTGGTGCCCGCCGTACGAGCCGATGAGGAAGTACATCGGCACCAGCATGATCTCGAAGAACACGTAGAACAGGAACACGTCGGCGGCGGAGAAGACGCCGAGCATCGTGCTCTCCAGCGCGAGCAGCAGGGCGAAGTAGACCGGCACGCTCCGCTTGGAGTTGTCCGCGTCGTGCCACGACGCCAGGATCACCAGGGGTACCAGGATCGCGATCAGCAGCAGCATCACCAGCGCGATGCCGTCGACCGCGAACGTGAACTTGGCGTCCCAGGCCGGGATCCACGTGTACGACTCGCGGAACTGGAAGCGCTCGCCCCCGGCGTCGTACGCGAACCACATCACGATGGCGAGCGCCGCGATCGCGACCGACCAGATCAGCGCGACCCGCTTGGCGAGCTCCGGGTTGGTGCGCGGCAGGAACGCCACCACCAGCGCGCCGACGAGCGGCGCCCCGGTCAGGATGGACAGGAACGGAAAGTCACTCACGCCAACCATCCCAGCTGGAGAGCGAGAAACGCGGCTACGACAAGCAGCGCACCCGTGAGCATGGACATCGCGTACGACCGCACGAAACCGGTCTGCAGCCGGCGCAGCCGGCCCGACCCGCCCCCGACCGCGGCGGCGAGCCCGTTGACGAGCCCGTCGATGCCGCGGTTGTCGAGGAAGACAAGTGCCCGGGTGAGGAAGATGCCGGGCTTTTCGAAGACCGCCTCGTTGAACGCGTCCGCGTAGAGGTTGCGCCGCGCCGCCACCACGATCGGGCCGGCGGGCTGCTCCTGCAACGCCGTGCCCCGGCGGAACAGCGCGTACGCCAGGCCGGCGCCGAGCACGGTGACCACGATCGACAACACCGTGATCAAGTTGTGGTTCAGGACCGCCTCGTGCTCCTCGCCCTCGCCGAGCACCGGCGTCAGCCAGTCCTTCACGCTGGTCCGCATCAGCGCGCCCGCCAGCACCGAGCCGGCCGCCAGCAGGACCAGCGGGATCCACATGACCGGCGGCGACTCGTGCGGGTGGTCGATCTCCTCGGTCCACCGCTTCGGCCCGTGGAAGGTCAGCACGAACAGCCGCGTCATGTAGAACGCGGTCAGCGCGGCACCGAGCAGTGCGGCCGTGCCGAAGAGCCAGGAGGTCCAGTCGCCCCGCTCGAACGCCGCCGTGATGATCGGCTCCTTGGTGAAGAAGCCGGACAGCGGCGGGATGCCGATGATGGCGAGCCACGCCAGGCCGAACGTGGCCCAGGTGATCCGCATGTACCGCCACAGGTCGCCGAACCGCCGGATGTCGGTCTGGTCGTTCATGCCGTGCATGACCGAGCCCGCGCCGAGGAAGAGGCCGGCCTTGAAGAAGCCGTGCGCGAGCAGGTGGATGATCGCGAGCGCGTACGCGCCGCCGCCCAAGCCGACGCCGAGGAACATGTATCCGATCTGGGAGACCGTCGACCAGGCGAGGACCCGCTTGATGTCGTCCTTCGCGCAGCCGATGACGCAGCCGATCAGCAGCGTGAGCGCGCCGACACTGACCACGACCGTCTGGAGCGTCTCGTTGGCCGAGAAGACCGGGTTTGACCGGGCGATCAGGTAGACGCCGGCGGTGACCATCGTCGCCGCGTGGATGAGCGCGGAGACCGGGGTCGGGCCCTCCATCGCGTCCGGCAACCACGCTTGCAGCGGGAACTGGCCGGACTTACCGGTAGCGCCGAGCAGGAGCAGCAGCCCCATCATCAGCACCACGCCGGAGGAGAGCTCGCCGACGCCGTTGAAGACCCCGTCGTAGTTGACGGTGCCGAGCTGCTGGAACATCAGGAAGATGGCGACCGCGAAGCCGGCGTCGCCGACCCGGTTCATCAGGAACGCCTTCTTGCCCGCGGTGGCCGCCGACGGCCGGTCGTACCAGAACGCGATCAGCAGGTACGACGCGAGACCCACGCCCTCCCAGCCGAAGTAGAGCATCACGAAGTTGTTGCCGAGCACCAGCAGCAGCATCGCGGCGGCGAAGAGGTTGAAGTACCCGAAGAACTTGCGCCGCCCCGGGTCGTGCTCCATGTAACCCACCGCGTAAAGGTGGATCAGGGCGCCGACGCCGGTGATCAGCAGCACGAAGACCGCGGACAGCGGGTCGAAGAGCAGCCCGAAGTCGACGTGGAACGAGCCGACCGAGATGAAGTCGAAGAGCTTCACCTCGACCGACTTGTTGTCGAGCCCGCGCAGCTGGAAGAAGTAGATCAGGCCCAGCACGAAGGACGCGGCGATGCTGCCGACGCCCAGCACGTGGCCCCACTTGTCGGCCCGCTTGCCGAGCACCAGCAGGATCGCCGCGCTGGCGAGCGGGATGGCCACCAGCAGCCAGACGCTGGACAGGAACCCATCCGCAGACGCGTATTCCACGGTCTCGTGCATATCCGCCTCAGTACTTCAACAGGTTGGCGTCGTCGACGCTCGCCGACCGCCGGGTCCGGAAGATCGACATGATGATCGCGAGCCCGACCACGACCTCGGCCGCGGCTACCACCATGACGAAGAACGCCATAATCTGGCCGTCGAGGTTGCCGTTGATCCGGCTGAAGGTGACCAGCGCGAGGTTGGCCGCGTTGAGCATCAGCTCGATGCACATGAACAGCACGATCGCGTTGCGCCGGATCAGCACCCCGACCGCGCCGATGGTGAACAGCACCGACGCGAGAATCAGGTACCACTCTGGATTAGAAGGACTCACTTCACAGTCCCATCTTCAGTTCGAGAGCTCGCTGCGCTCACTTCTCGGTGCCCTTCGGCGCCGACTCCGCCGGAGTCAGCTCGCGGGCGGGCAGGATCTGAGAGATGCTCCGCTCGGTCAGCGTGCCGTCCGGCAGGCGGCCGGGGGTGGCCACGGAGTCAGACGTGGCGTACACGCCGGGGCCGGGCTTCGGGCCGGGGTAGTTGCCCGGGGCGAACCGCGCCCGCATGATCTCCGGCTGCGTGCGCTTCTCGCCGCGGCGGCGCTCGATGTGCGCGAGCACCATCGCGCCGACCGCCGCCGTGATCAGCAGCGCGGACGTGACCTCGAACGCGAAGACGTACTTGGTGAACAGCAGCGCGGCGATGCCCTGCACGTTGCCGCTCTGGTTGGCCTGCGCGAGGCCGGTCGCCGTGGTGTCCTCCAGCGCCCGGTACACGCCGGTGCCGACCAGCGCGGCGAAGCCGGCACCGAGCACGACCGCGGCGAGCCGCTGCCCACGTAACGTCTCTATCAGCGAGTCGGAGGCGTCCCGGCCGACGAGCATCAGCACGAAGAGGAAGAGCATCATGATCGCGCCGGTGTACACGATGATCTGCGCCAGCCCGATGAACGGCGCCGACTGCAGCACGTAGAACACGCCGATGCAGAGCATGGTCAGCACCAGCCACAGCGCGGAGTGGATCGCGTTGCGGGCCAGCACCATGCCGAGCGCGCCGGCGAGGGCCGGCCACACCAGGATCCAGAAGGTCACTGCCTCGCCGGTGCTCATGAGACGGTCCCTCCCGTGTGCCCGGAGCCGTCCGTCGTCTGCTGCTCGGACCAGGGCGCCCGCTCAGCACCGGCCGAGGTGCCCGGGTTGGTGAGCGCACCGACGTAGTAGTCCTTCTCGGTGTCGCCGAGGTACATCGGGTGTGGCGGCTGGTCCATGCCCGGCAGCAGCGGCGCGAGCAGCTGCTCCTTGGTGAAGATGAGGTCCTGGCGGCTGTCGCGGGCCAGCTCGTACTCGTTGCTCATGGTCAGCGAACGGGTCGGGCAGGCCTCGATGCACAGTCCACAGAAGATGCAGCGGGCGTAGTTGATCTGGTACACGCTGGCGTACCGCTCGCCCGGCGAGTATCGCTGCTCCTCGGTGTTGTCGCCGCCCTCGACGTAGATCGCGTCGGCGGGACACGCCCAGGCGCACAGCTCGCAGCCGATGCACTTCTCCAGGCCGTCGGGGTGCCGGTTGAGGATGTGCCGCCCGTGGTAGCGCGGGGCGGAGACCGGCGTCTCGAACGGGTACGCCGTGGTCACCGTCTTGCGGAACATGTGCGCGAAGGTGACCCCGAACCCCTTGAACGCTCCGATGGCGCTCATCTAACTCTCCTTATCCGGGAGGTCTCCGCCGGCGCCCGCGCCGACGTTCGCCGGCTCGCGCTCGGCCACCGCGCGGCGGGCGCGCGGGCTGGGCGGCACCTGGAGGTCCATCGGCGGGATCGGGAAGCTCCCCGGTGGACGGGACTTGATCTGCTCCTCGAGCGGCTTGTCCGGGCCCCGCTTGCCGCTCGGCCAGAGCAGGGCGAGCAGGACGATGCCGACCAGGAACCCGCCGAGGATCACGAACTTCGCGTCGCCGGTGTCCTTGTCGCGCGCCACCTGGAGGGCGGCCAGGGACAGGATCCAGACCAGGTTGATCGGCAGCAGCACCCGCCAGCCGAGCTTCATGAACTGGTCGTACCGGAGCCGGGGCAGTGTCGCCCGCAGCCACACGAAGACGAAGACCAGCAGCACGACCTTGATGAAGAACCACAGCATGGGCCACCAGCCGGAGTTGGCACCGGCCCAGATCGTGGTGATCGGCGCGGGCGCCCGCCAGCCGCCGAGGAAGAGCGTCGCGGTCGCCGCCGACATCGCCACCATCGCGACGTACTCGGAGAGCATGAAGAGCAGGAATTTCAGCGACGAGTACTCGGTCATGTAGCCGGCGACGAGCTCGGACTCGGCCTCCGGGAGGTCGAACGGCGCCCGGTTGGTCTCGCCGACGATCGCGATGAAGAAGATGACGAAGCTCGGCAGGAGCAGGAGCGCGTACCAGCCCGGCGCGTCGACGTTGACCGGGCCGAGGTCGAACTCCTTGCCGCTCGCCTGCGCCGCCACGATCTGGCTCGTCGACATCGTGCCGGAGAGCATGAAGACCGCGACGACCGAGAGGCCCATCGAGACCTCGTACGAGATCATCTGAGCGCTCGACCGCAGGCCGCCGAGGAGCGGGTAGGTCGAGCCGGACGCCCAGCCGCCGAGGACGATGCCGTACACCGCCATGCCGGAGCAGGCCAGGATCAGCAGCACCGCGACCGGTACATCGGTCACCTGCAGCGGCGTGCGGTGCCCGAAGATGCTCACCATCGGCCCGAACGGGATGACCGACAGCGAGGTCATCGCGCAGATCACCGCGACGGTGGGCGCGAAGAAGAAGACCACCTTGTCCGCGGTACGCGGCATGATGTCTTCCTTGAACGCGCCCTTGAGGCCGTCGGCGAGCGTCTGGAGCAGGCCGAACGGGCCCGCCTGGTTGAGGCCCGGCCGCACCGCCATCCGCGCCACGACCCGCCGCTCGAACCACACGCCGAGCAGCGTGCAGACCATGCCGAAGGCGAAGACGAAGACGACCTTGATGAGCACCAGCCACCACGGGTCGTGCCCGAAGTCCTGGAGCGTCGGATCCTGGGCGACGAACATTAGTTTGTCCCCTTCGAAAGCCGTACCACCGCGCCGGACGTGGCGCCGAGCGCCCGCCGGACGGTCGAACCGGGTGAGTTCGTCGGCAGCCAGACGACGCCGTCCGGCATGTCGGTGATGGCCGCCGGCAGCGTGATCGCGCCGCGGTCGGTGCCCACCGTGACCGGGTCACCGTCGGCGACGCCGAGCGCCTCCGCCGGGCCCTTGGCCAGCCGCACGACCGGCGGGCGGGCGGTGCCGCCGAGGTACTCGTCGCCGTCGGTCAGGCTGCCCAGGTCGATCAGGTGGTGCCAGGTCGCCAGCACCGCCTCGCCGGCGGCCAGCGCGGGCCGCGACCCCGGCGCGGTCATCGGCGCGTCCGGCCGCTCCGAGCGGGTCGCCGGCAGCGAACCGAGCTCGCGGCGGACCAGGTTGACCTGGCCGGTGCCGAGCGTCACGCCGAGCTGGGCGGCCAGGGCGTCGAGTACGCGCGCGTCGTTCATCGCCGGGGTGGAGAGCACCGCCTCGAACGTGCGCAGGCGGCCCTCCCAGTCGACGAAGCTGCCGGCCTTCTCGACCACCGGCGCGACCGGGAAGACGACGTCGGCGCGGCGGCTCACCGCGCTGCGCCGCACCTCCAGGCTGACCAGGAACGGCACCGTGTCGAGCGCCTGCTCGGCCAGCCGCGGGTCGGCCATGTCGGCCGGGTCGACGCCTGCCACGACGAGCGCGCCCATCCGGCTGCCGGCGGCCGCTGCCAGGATCGCGTTGGTGTCCTTGCCGACCTGGCTGGGGATGACCCCGGCCTCGAGGTTCCAGGCGCCCGCCAGCTCCGCGCGGGCCGCCGCGTCGGTCACCAGCCGCCCGCCGGGCAGCAGGTTGGGCAGGCAGCCCGCGTCGACCGCGCCCCGGTCGCCCGCGCGCCGCGGCACCCAGGCCAGCTTCGCGCCGGTACGCGCGGCGAGCGCGGCGGCCGCGGACAGTCCACCTGGGACGGTCGCGAGCCGCTCGCCGACGACCAGGATCGCGCCCTCGGCCCGCAGCGCGCTCTCGATCGACGCGTCTTCGGCCAGCGCCTGGGCCTCTTCGCCCGGCGCGACGAGCGCGACCGAGGCGCCGATCTTCTCGAAGCCGCGGGTCGCGAACGGCGCGAGCGCCAGCACCCGGGTGCGGTTCTTCTGGTACGCCTTGCGCAGCCGCAGGAAGAGGATCGGGCACTCCTCCTCCGGCTCCAGCCCGGCGATGACCACGACCGGCGCCTTCTCCACGTCGGCGTACGTCACGTCGGTCCCGCCGACCACAGTGGACGCCAGGAAGTCGGCCTCCTCAGTGGAGAGCGGCCGGGCCCGGAAGTCGATGTCGTTGCTGCGCAGGGCCACCCGGGCGAACTTCGCGTACGCGTACGCGTCTTCGACCGTCAGCCGTCCGCCGGTCAGCACGCCGATGCCGTGCGCGCCGTCGCGGGCCTTGCGCAGCCCTTCGGCGGCCACGGCCAGCGCCTCCGACCACGGCGCCTCGCGCAGCTCACCGGTCTTCGCGTCGCGCACCATCGGGGTGGTGATGCGGTCGAAGGCGGTGGCGTACTGGAAGCCCCAGCGGCCTTTGTCGCAGTTCCACTCTTCGTTGACCTGCGGGTCGTCGCCGGCGAGCCGGCGCATGACCTTGCCGCGCCGGTGGTCGGTGCGCTGCGCGCAGCCGGCCGAGCAGTGCTCGCAGACGCTCGGCGAGGAGACGAGGTCGAACGGGCGGGCGCGGAAGCGGTACTGGCTGCCGGTCAGCGCGCCGACCGGACAGATCTGCACGGTGTTGCCGGAGAAGTAGGAGTTGAACGGGGTGTCGCCCTCGTCCTGGCCGACCGTGCCGTCGCCGGTGCCCTCGCCGCCGAAGAAGTCGTCGCGGTAGACGTTGATCTGCTCGGCGGACGAGCGGTCCATCAGGTCGATGAACTTGTCGCCGGCGATCTCCTCGGAGAAGCGGGTGCAGCGCTGGCAGAGCACGCACCGCTCGCGGTCGAGCAGTACCTGGCTGGAGATGTTGATCGGCTTCTGGTACTCGCGCTTGTGCTCCTGGAAGCGGGAGTCGGCGCGGCCGCTCGACATCGCCTGGTTTTGCAGCGGGCACTCACCGCCCTTGTCACACATCGGGCAGTCGAGCGGGTGGTTGATCAGGAGCAGCTCCATGACCCCCGCCTGGGCCTTCTTGGCCACCGGTGAGGTGAGCTGGGTCTTGACCACCATGCCGTCGGCGACGGTCTGCGTGCAGGAGGCGACCGGCTTGCGCTGCCCCTCGACCTCGACCAGGCACTGCCGGCAGGCGCCGGCCGGCGCGAGCAGCGGGTGGTCGCAGAACCGCGGGATCTCGATGCCCATCTGCTCGGCGACGCGGATGAGCAGCGCACCCTTGGGCGCGGTCACCTCGACGCCGTCGATGGTGAGCGTTACGGTGTCCGCCTTCTTGGCGACGTCGGTCATCAGTGCGCTCCCACCAACTGCTTGGCGCTCAACCGAGGCGCTTTCCGGCCCTCGATGTAGTCCACGTAGTCCTGCTTGAAGTACTGGATCGACGAGGTCACCGGGCTCGTCGCGCCGTCACCGAGCGCGCAGAACGAGCGGCCGAGGATGTTGTCGCAGGTGTCCAGCAGCGTGTCCAGGTCCTGGTGGGTGCCGGCGCCGGAGAGGATCCGGCGGTAGATGCCCACCATCCAGTAGTTGCCCTCGCGGCACGGGGTGCACTTGCCGCACGACTCGTGGTGGTAGAACTCCAGCCACTTGTACGTCGCGTACACCGGGCAGTCCTGGTCGGAGAAGATCTGCGTGGCGGTGGTGCCGAGGATCGAGCCGGCCGCCGCCGCGCCCTCGAAGTCGAGCGGCACGTCCAGGTGCTCGGCGGTCAGCAGCGGCGTCGAGGAGCCGCCCGGTGTCCAGAACCGCAGCTCGTGGCCGGGCAGCATGCCGCCGGCCAGCTCCAGCAGCTCGCGCAGCGTGATGCCCATCGAGCACTCGTACTGCCCCGGGTTGACGATCCGGCCGGAGAGCGAGTAGATCATCGGGCCGGACGACTTCTCCGTGCCCATCGTCTTCCACCAGGCGGCGCCGCCGAGCACGATGTACGGCACGCTCGAGATCGTGCCGACGTTGTTGACCACGGTCGGGCTGGCGTAGAGGCCGTGCGTCGCCGGGAAGGGCGGGCGCAGCCGCGGCTGGCCGCGAAAGCCCTCCAGCGAGTCGAGCAGCGCCGTCTCCTCGCCGCAGATGTACGCGCCCGCTCCACTGTGGACGACGACGTCGAGGTCGTGGCCGGAGCCGAGGATGTTGGTGCCGAGGTACCCGGCCGCGTACGCCTCCTGCACCGCGTTGCGCAGCCGGCGTGCGGCGTGCACCGCCTCACCGCGGATGTAGATGAACGCGCGGTTGGCCCGGATCGCGTACGACGCGATGATCACGCCCTCGACCAGCGAGTGCGGGTCGTGCGTCATCAGCGGGAGGTCTTTGCAGGTGCCCGGCTCGCCCTCGTCGGCGTTGACCACGAGGTAGTGCGGCTTGCCGTCGTTCTGCGGGATGAAGCCCCACTTCAGCCCGGTCGGGAAGCCGGCGCCGCCGCGACCGCGCAGGCCGGAGTCCTTGACGAGCTGGATCAGGTCGTCGGGGTGGGCGGCGAGCGCCTTGCGCAGCGCGGCGTACCCGTCGAGCTGCTCGTAGACGCCGATCCGCCAGGCCTCCGGCGACAGCCAGCGCTTGGTGAGGACCGGGGTCAGCTTCTCCAGCACCTCACGGCGGGGGGCCGTCATTTCGCCGCCTCCTTCTTCGCGATCGGCGTGTCCGGGTCGAAGCCCGAGACGCTGATGCCGTTTTCCTGGGCCAGCCGCACCCCGCGCAGCGTCGGGTCGCCGGCGGGCCCGTCGGCCAACGCCTCCTCGCGCGGCTCGGCGAAGCCGGCGAGCTGGACCGCCATCTCCTTGAGCGTGCAGAGCCGGGCGCCGCGGGTGGGCTGCGGCCGCTGCCCGGCGCGCAGCTGCTCGACCACGTGTACGGCGGTGTCCGGGTCGACGCGGTCGAAGAACTCGTAGTTGACCGTCATCACCGGGCCGTAGTCGCACGCGGCCAGGCACTCCGCGTGCTCGAACGTGATCGTGCCGTCGGCCGTGGTCTCGTCGTGCCCGACACCGAGGTGCTCGCTCAGCCGGTCGTAGATCTCCTGGCCGCCGAGCACGTTGCACATGGTGTTGGTGCAGACGCTGACCAGCCAGTCACCGGCCGGCCGGCGCTTGTACATCGTGTAGAACGTGGCCACCGCGCCGACCTGGGCCTTAGTGATGCCCAGCATCTCGGCGCAGAACTCCACGCCGGCCGGGGACACGTGGCCCTCTTCGGACTGCACGAGGTGCAGCAGCGGCAACAGCGCCGACCGCGACCGGTCGGCGGGGTAGCGCGCGATGATCTCCAGCGCCTGCGCGCGCGTGGCGTCACTGAATCCCACTAGCGGTCACACCCACCCATCACGGGGTCGAGGGAAGCGCCCCCGGCGATCACGTCGGCGATCATGCCGCCCTCGGCCATGGCCGGAATCGCCTGGAGGTTGATGAAGCTGGGCTCGCGGTAGTGCACCCGGTAGGGCCGGGTGCCGCCGTCGGAGACCGCGTGCACGCCGAGCTCGCCGCGCGGCGACTCGATGCCCACGTACACCTGGCCGGGCGGGACGCGGAAGCCCTCGGTCACCAGCTTGAAGTGGTGGATCAGCGACTCCATCGACTGACCCATGATCTTGGCGACGTGCTCCAGCGAGTTGCCCATGCCGTCGACGCCGATGGCGAGCTGCGCGGGCCAGGCGATCTTCTTGTCGGCCACCATGATCGGGCCGGGCTTGAGCCGGTCGAGCGCCTGCTCGATGATCTTCAGCGACTCGCGCATCTCGGCCATGCGAACCAGGTAGCGGCCCCACACGTCGCCGCCGGGAGTGGTCGGCACGTCGAACTCGTACGTCTCGTAGCCGCAGTACGGCATGGTCTTGCGCAGGTCCCACGGCAGGCCGGCGGAGCGGAGCACCGGGCCGGTGATGCCGAGCGCCAGGCAGCCGGTGACGTCGAGCACCGCGACGTCCTTGGTGCGCTGGTGCCAGATCGGCTGGCCGGACAGGAGCGCCTCGTACTCCTTGAGCTTCTTCGGCATCATCGCCAGAAACTCGCGGATCTTGATGATCGCCTCGTCGGGCACGTCCTGCGCGACGCCGCCTGGCCGGACGTACGCCATGTTCATCCGGAGGCCGCTGACCATCTCGAAGATCTCGAGGATGTACTCCCGCTCGCGGAAGCCGTAGAGCATCATCGAGATCGCGCCGAGCTCCAGGCCGGTCGTGCCGAGCCAGACGAGGTGCGAGGCGATCCGGTTGAGCTCCATCATGAGCACCCGGATCGTGGTGGCCCGCTCGGTGATCTGGTCTTCGATGCCGAGGAGCTTCTCCACCGCGAGCGCGTACGCCGTCTCGTTGAAGATCGGCGACAGGTAGTCCATCCGGGTCACGAACGTCGAACCCTGCACCCAGTTGCGGTACTCGAGGTTTTTCTCGATGCCGGTGTGCAGGTAGCCGACGACCACCCGGGCCTCGCGGACGGTCTCGCCCTCGAGCTCCAGGATCAGCCGGAGCACGCCGTGGGTGGACGGGTGCTGCGGACCCATGTTGACCACGATCCGCTCGTCCTGGATCGGGTCGGTGCCGCCGACGACGGTGTCCCAGTCGCCGCCCGTGACGTTGAAGACCTTGCCCTCGGTGGTCTCACGCTCGGTCGCGTAACCAGGTGTGGTCATTGGTAGCTCCTCCGCTTGTCTGGCGGCGGTATCTCGGCGCCCTTGTACTCCACGGGCACACCGCCCAGCGGGTAGTCCTTGCGCTGCGGGAAGCCCTCCCAGTCGTCCGGCATCAGGATCCGGGTGAGGTTGGGGTGGCCTTCGAAGACGACGCCGAAGAAGTCGTACGTCTCCCGCTCCTGCCAGTCGGCCGTCGGGTAGACCTCGGTGACGCTCGGCACCCTCGGCTGCTCCGCGCTAACCGCGACCTCCAGGCGCACCCGGCGGCGGTAGGTCATCGAGGTGAGCTGGTAGACGACGTGCAGGCGGCGGTCGTCGGCGCCCAGGTAGTCCACGCCGGACACCGAGGAGCAGAGCTCGAAGCGGAGCCCCTCGCTGTCGCGCATCACCTTGCAGACCTCGGCGATCCGCTCCGGCTTGATGTGCAGGGTCAGCTCGCCCCGGTCGACCACGACCTTCTCGATCGCGTCCTCCAGGCCGGGAAACGCGTATTCGAGCGCGTCGTACACCTCGTCGAAATAGCCCCCGTACGGCCGGGCGGTGCCGACCGGGTCGACGCGGCGCCGCACCAGGCCGCCGAAGCCGGAGGTGTCGCCGGAGCCGTGGATGCCGAACATGCCCTTACCGGCCAGGCTGGCCGGCGGGTACTCGGCCGGCGCGCCGGCGGTGGCACCGACCGGTGGCGCCTGCGCCGGGACACCGCCGCCCGGGTCCTCGCTGGGCTTGTTGGACTCGACGCTCACCAGCGGCCTCCAGCCTGAAGGTGCCTCTCCTCTTGCATCCACTTTTCGATGCGCAGCTGCTCCTCGCGCCCCTCGCGCACGGCCTGCGTCCACTCGGCACGCTTGGCCTTGTCGGAGCGGTACGACGAGGGCATCGAGCCGGGCGCGACGACCGGGACGTCGCCGCGGGCCTTGCGGGCCTCGAGCATCTTGCGGCCGTTGGCACCGAGCGGCTCGTACATGATCTTCTCGCGAAGCTTGAGGATCGCGTCGATCAGCATCTCCGGCCGCGGCGGGCAGCCCGGCAGGTACATGTCGACCGGCACGACGTGGTCGACGCCCTGCACGATCGCGTAGTTGTTGAACATGCCGCCGCTGCTGGCGCAGACGCCCATCGACAGCACCCAGCGGGGCTCGGCCATCTGGTCGTAGATCTGGCGCAGCACCGGGGCCATCTTCTGGCTCACCCGGCCGGCGACGATCATCAGATCGGCCTGGCGGGGCGAGGCACGGAAGACCTCCATGCCCCAGCGGCCCAGGTCGTAGTGCGGGGCACCCGCGGCCATCATCTCGATCGCGCAGCACGCCAGCCCGAAGGTGGCGCCCCACGTCGAGGTCTTGCGGGTCCAGTTGACCAGCTTTTCGACGCTGGTCAGCAGGATGCCGCTCGGCAGCTTCTCTTCGATTCCCATGGCGCGTAAGACCTCAGTCCCAGTCCAGCCCCCCGCGCCGCCAAACATAGGCGTACGCGATGAAGACCGTCCCAATGAAGAGCAGCATCTCCACGAACCCGAAGATGCCGAGCGCGTCGAAGGACACGGCCCACGGGTACAGGAAGATGATCTCGATGTCGAACACGATGAAGAGCATCGCGGTCAGATAGAACTTGATCGGGATCCGCCCGCCGCCGACCGGCTCCGGCGAGGGCTCGATGCCGCACTCGTAGGCGGCGAGTTTGGCCTTGTTGAAGCGACGGGGGCCGAGGAGCGGCGCGATCGCGACGGAGAAGACCGCGAACGCCGCAGCGAGGGCGAAGACCCCGACGATAGGTACGTACGACGAGAGCGTCATCTTCTTTCCTCTGCTCGTCCTTCCCTGCCTGCGTCTACTTCGATCGATTCACACTATTCACACGGGTGCGGGCTCATACCGCCGGGGCCACCCTGGTCATCGCGTTGATGACTCGGTCCATCGCGTCGCCACCGCGCGGATCCGTCAGGTTTGCCAGGAGTTTGAGCACGAACCGCATCAGCGTCGGGTGCGGCATGCCGTGCCGGGTCGCGATCTTCATGACCTGCGGGTTGCCGATCAGCTTCACGAAGATGTTGCCGAGCCGGTAGTAGCCGCCGTACCGCGCCTTGAGCTCGGCCGGGTAGGCGGCGAGCGCCTTCTCCCGGGCCGGGCCGGCGGGCCGGGACAGCGCCTGCACCGCGACCTCCGCGGCGAGCTCGCCCGACTCCATCGCGTACGCGATCCCCTCGCCGTTGAAGGGGTTGACCATGCCGCCGGAGTCGCCGACGAGGAGCACGCCCCGGGTGTAGTGCGGCACCCGGTTGAAGCCCATCGGCAGCGCGGCGCCGAGGATCGGACCGTCGGCGTTGCCCTCGTCGGCCATGCCCCAGTCGGGCGGGGTGCTGCCGAGCCAGTCGACGAGCAGCCGCCGGTAGTTGGTCTTGCCGAACGCGGCCGACGAGTTGAGCACGCCAAGGCCCACGTTGACCCGGCCGTCGCCCATGCCGAAGATCCAGCCGTAGCCGGGCAGCAGCTTGTCGCCCGCCTCGCGGCTGCGCAGCTCCAGCCAGGACTCCAGGTAGTCGTCGTCGTGGCGCAGCGGCGAGTGGTAGTAGCGCCGGACCGCGACGCCGATCGGCCGGTCTTCGCGCTTGGCCAGGCCCATCGCGAGCGGGAAGCGGCCGGAGACCCCGTCGGCGGCGATCGTCAGCGGCGCGTGGAACGTCTTCTCCTCGCCGCCCACCTCGGCGACGACGCCCACCGCGCGGCCTGTGCCGTCGAGCGCCGGACCGGTGACGTTGGCCTTGGTGTGCAGCACCGCGCCGGCCTTGACCGCCTGCTTGGCGAGCATGTCGTCGAAGTCGAGCCGGGTGCGCACGAGGCCGTAGTCGGGGAAGCTGGCGAGCTCCGGCCAGTCGAGCTCCAGGCGCACGCCCCCGCCGATGACCCGCAGGCCCTTGTTACGCAACCAGCCCGCCTCCGGGCTCTGCTGATCGCGCTCGCTTCGCTCGCTGGCAGCCCCAGGCTCCCGGCGCGATCCGCCCTCGTCGCTTCGCTCCTCGGGCCGGATCTTGCCGGCCCTGGGGCTGGTGTCGATGCCGAGCTTGACGAGCTGCTTGACGGCGCGCGGGGTGAGCCCGTCGCCGCAGACCTTCTCCCGGGGGAACTCGGTCTTCTCCAGCAGCAGCACGCGCAACCCGTGCTGGGCCAGGTGGTAAGCCGTTGTGGAACCACCCGGACCGGCGCCCACGACGATGACGTCGGCTTCGTCGGTCACGGTGCCACCTCCGATCCGGTGCGCTCGTGAAATGCTTCACAAGCGTTTCCGTGTGGAGTCTAGAACCGGTCCGAGGGGGCCACTTGGTTAGGCAACCCTAACGTTCTTGGTGGGCCGCGACTTCGCTGGCCGTGCCACCTTCGTCGGCCCGTGCGGGCATCGCCGGAACATGTTCCGTGATCTTCTGGCCATCGAAGTGCATCCCTGCCCGCCCCAGCGCGGCCGTCAGGTCGGCCGCGAGGCGCTGCGCGGCCTCCGGGTGCTCTTCGGCCAACTGCCGCATCTGCGCGAGCATGTCCGCGATCGCGTCACTCTCCGCGCCAACTGGGTTCGCTCGCTCATGCGGCGCTGAAGGCGACGTCTTCCCTCGCCAGCCCGAAACCCCGACTTCGTCGGCGGTCTGGCTCAGTCCAGACGCCGCGCCAACTCGCTCGCTCTCCGCCGCCATGCGCGCAGCATAGCTTGCGATATGCCCTATTTGTGGCTTTCATAGTCGCGCGTCGCGCGGTGCAGCGCGACGATGCCGCCGGTCAGGTTTCGCCAGGCCACGCCCTGCCAGCCCGCCCCGCCGACCAGCTCCGCGAGCCCGGCCTGGTCGGGCCACGCCCGGATCGACTCGGCCAGGTACACGTACGCGTCGGGGTTGCTCGACACCCGGCGGGCCACCGTGGGCAGCGAACGCATCAGGTACGACATGTAGACCCGCCGAAACGGCTCGGCGGTCGGGTGGCTGAACTCACAGACGACCAGGCGCCCGCCGGGCCGGGTGACCCGGGCCAGCTCTCGCAGCGCGGCGGCCGGGTCGACCACGTTGCGCAGGGCGAACGAGATGGTCACCGCGTCGAAGGCCGCGTCCGGGAAGGGCAGCCGCAGCGCGTCGCCGGCGAGCAGCGGCACGGCCGGCCGCACGCGGCGCCCGGCCCGCAGCATGCCGATCGAGATGTCGAGGCCCACCGCGTACGCCCCGGAGGCGGCCAGTTCCTGCGTGGAGACCCCGGTGCCGGCGCCGACGTCGAGCACGCGCTGCCCTGGCGCCAGGTCGAGCGCGTCGCGGGTGGCCCTCCGCCAGCCCCGGTCACGTCCGAAGGAGAGCACCGTGTTGGTCAGGTCGTACCGCCGGGCCACGCCGTCGAACATCGCGGCGATCTCGTGCGGCTGCTTGTCCAGGTCTGCGCGCGTCACGCGGTCCATCATCGGGCACCCGAGAAAAACGCCGTGAGCGAGGCGGTCTCCCACCCCGCCCACGGCGGTCTTGCTCTATGTATACGACCGGCGCACGGTCGGGACGCAAACCACCGTCTGGGGGCCACCGAGACGGCGATAGGACGCGAGGACGCTAACGGTCCGCCGCGATCTCGCGCGACCCCCGGTTCGTTATCACAGGGTGACCTGATCGCGACCTCGGCACCGGTTTGTCCACATTGGTACGCAGTTTCGCGGCCCAAGCCAGCCCAGCGTCCCAGAAAGATCCAACGAAACGCGCACCCACTGCCACCCGTTCGGCCGAGTCGGGAGGGGCGGTTCCGCGCACCAAGCCCAAGTCACCCACCGCCGCTAACGTAGCGTGACCAGATTCGGGGCGTAGGTGTGGATCTAGAATGGTTAGGGTCGATATAGCGCCATAACCGTTCTAGATCGCGAAACTGGTGCCCGTTACACGGCGCAGTGGCTACTGCCCGCGACCGAGGCCCCACCCGGCTCGCTCGGCGCAGGCCTGACGGCAACCGCGCCAGCCGCGCGGCGGCGTCGTCGCCGCGGTTGACGGCGAGAATTTGGGCTGGGCGAGCGCCAGCTCGCCGCCGGCAGGAGCGGTGCCCGCGGGAAAGCACCCCAAAAACGCTCCACGTCTCCCCGGAGGCCCCGCGCATGCGGTCCGCAGGTGACGCGGACCGGGGCAATCTGCCTTATCGGGTGTCGACCAGGGGCAGCTCGATGCGCGTGCCGGCGCCACCGCCAGGAAGCGCGATCGAGGAGAAGTGCGAGACCACACGGTCGTCGACCGGGTCGTCGGCCGGCGTGTGGTGGACGGCGAGGTGGCGGTAGAGCGTGTCGCGCTGGGCCGGGATGCGGCCCGCCGAGCGGATCATCCAGATCAGGTCGTGCAGGTTGGAGCGGTGGCGGGCGCCCGCGGAGGAGATCACGTTTTCCTCCAGCATGATCGAGCCGAGGTCGTCGACGCCCATGTGCAGCGAGAGCTGCCCCGCCTCCTTGCCCGTGGTGAGCCACGAGGCCTGCAGGTGCGCCACGTTGTGGAGGAAGATCCGGGCGACCGCGACGAACCGCAGGTATTCGATCGTGGTGGCCTGCGTGCGGCCCTTGAGGTGGTTGTTTTCCGGCTGGTAGGTCCACGGGATGAACGCCCGGAAGCCGCCGGTGCGGTCCTGCACGTCACGGATCATCGCGATGTGCTCGATCCGCTCCGCGTTGGTCTCGCCGGTGCCCATCATCATCGTGGCGGTCGACTGGACGCCAAGGCGGTGGGCCGCCTCCATGACCTCCAGCCAGCGCGCGCCCGACTCCTTCAGCGGCGCGATCGCTTTGCGCGGGCGGTCGGGCAGCATCTCCGCGCCGGCGCCGGCGATCGAGTCGAGGCCGGCGACCTTGATGCGCACGATGGCCTCTTCGATCGGGACGCCGGAGACCTTTGCCATGTGCAGGATCTCGCTCGGGCCGATCGAGTGGATGGCCAGCTGAGGATAGGCGCGCTTGACCGCGGAGAAGAGCTCCTCGTAGTACTCCACCCCGTACTCCGGGTGGTGTCCGCCCTGGAGCATGACCTGCGTGGCGCCGAGCTCGACCGCCTCGCCGCACCGCCGCAGGATCTCCTCCATCGGGTGGGTCCAGCCCTCGGCGTGCTTGGGCGCCCGGTAGAACGCGCAGAACTTGCACGCCGTCACGCAGACGTTGGTGTAGTTGATGTTGCGGTCGATGAGGTAGGTCACGATGCCGTCGGGGTATCGCCGGCGGCGCACCGCGTCGGCCGCCTCACCCAGCGCGTGGAACGGCGCGTCGGTGTAGAGCAGGAGCGCCTCTTCGGGCGTGATCCGCCCGCCACCGGCCCCACGCTGCAGGATGTCGTCGATATGGGCGCTCGCGTTCACGAAACCGAGACTACGGGAAGGTGAGCGGCTCGATATGCTGGCGCCGCGATCTGTGAAGGGCGCCGCATGGCAGGCATTGTCCAGGCTGTGGGGCGTGCCGGCACGGGCTTGCCCAATTCGCCTCAAGTGCGGGCAAAGGGCTCCTAGTCTGACGGCTGACCGCCACCGGAAGCGAGGCGATCCGTGACCGCCACCCTCAGCCACGACGACGTGGAGGCGGAGTCGGCACCAGCCGACCCGCTCGGCCGACGAAGGCGCATGGAGCAGGTCCTCCGGTTCGCTCGGCGCCACAGCGCGTTTCTCACGCTCATCGCGCTCGGCGGCCTACTGCGGGCGCTGTTCATGCTCTCGTACAAGCCGGCGTTCTGGTACTTCGGCGACAGCGGCGTCTACATCTCGATGTCGGAGGCCAGAGACCTCGTCGCCAGCCCCACCAGGGCCCTGGGCTACGTGGTGGCGCTGAAGGTCCTGGAGCCCACCCACACGTTCATCACGCTGATCCTCCTCCAGCACCTGGCCGGGTTGGCGCTCGCCGCCACCATGTACGCGTTTCTCCAGCACCGCGGCGCGCCCCGCTGGCTCTCCTGCCTGGCGATCGCGCCGGTGCTCTTCGACTCGCTCTTCGTCACCGTCGAGCACTACCTGCTGCCCGACCTGATCCTCACGTTCTGCATCGGCATGGCCGTGATCGCCGTGCTGTGGAACAAAAAGCCGAGCTGGCGGGCGACCGGCGTGGCCGGTTTCCTGCTGGCCTGCGCGTGGTTCACCAAACCGACCGCGCTGCCCATCGTGGTCCTCGTCGGGCTCGTGCTGATCATCCGGTGGGTGGGCTGGCGCGGGCTCGTCGCCTACGCGATCACGTTCCTCATCCCGTACCTGCTGGTGATGAACTGGATCGGCGACCGGCAGAGCGTCTACGGCTCGCAGTCCGGCATCGCCCTCTACGGGCGAGCCGCGATGATCGCCGACTGCTCCCGGATCGACCTCACCTTCGAGGAGCAGACCCTCTGCCCGACGCGGCACTTCGACCGCGCCGACGCGTACTTCTGGACAAGTCCCCCGAAGCGCCGCTACATGGCGTATACGCCGGAGGGCGCGAAGCTCTACACCGACTTCTCGATGGCGGTGATCCGCCAGCAGCCGGGCGACTACCTGCGCTCGGTGGGTAAGGAGAGCCTCGCCCACTTCATCCCCGGCTTCCGGCTCGGGCCGGACAACGACTGCCTGCGCCTGCGCTGGGCGCCGCCGGCCGAGTTCCGAGATACCCAGACCGTGCCCAACCGCTGCTATCCGGCGCAGGCACGGGGCGACTTCGCGAAATGGGCGGCCGATCCCCGGACCGGTCCTGAGGCGACGCCGGTGACCCGCGCCCTGCACTGGTACGGCCAGTATGTGCGGTTCATCCCGACCACGCTCTCGATCAGCCTGCTGCTGGCGATCGCGGCGCTCGTCTCCGGCGTGCGGCTCGTCCGCTGGCGCCTACCCGGCCCCATCGTGCCCGGACGCATCCGGCTCGACGCGGTCGTGCTCCTCGTCGCCGGCGTCGGCCTGACGATCCTCACGGTCGCGATCGGCATGTACGAGGCCAGATACGCCATGCCCGCGCTACCACTCGCGTCGTTGGGCACCGCACTCGCCATATTCGGTCTAACGAGCGGGAGGGTGCGACCGTCACCCCCAGACGATGAGAAAAAGGAGGAGGAACCCGAGCCTCAGGCGTCGTAGTCGACGATCAGCCGCTCGGTGTCCGGGCTCGACTGGCAGGTCAGCACGTATCCAGCGGCCACCTCGTCGGGCTCGAGCGCGAAGTTGCGGGCCATGGTCACCGAGCCCTCGACCACCTTGGCCCGGCAGGTCGAGCAGACCCCGCCCTTGCACGCGAAGGGCAGCTCCGACCGCACCTTGAGGGCCGCGTCGAGCACCCGCTCGCCGGCGCCCATCGTGAAGCTCGACGCCCGCCCGTCCAGCAGGATCGTCACCTCGGTGCCGCCCCGGCCGTCGGGCTCCGGCCGCCGCGGCGGCTCCGGCACCTCGTCGACGTGGAAGAGCTCCGTGTGTACGGCCGTGTCCGGCACGCCCCGACCGGAGAGCACGGCCCGGGCGTCGGTGACCATCCCGTACGGCCCGCAGAGAAACCACTCGTCGATCCGGTCGCCCGGCACGAGCGTGTCGAGCATCTCGGCCAGCCGCGCCGCGTCGATCCGGCCGGAGAGCAGCCGCGCCTCCTGCGGCTCGCGGGAGAGCACGTGCACCACGTGCAGCCGGTCCGGGTACACGTCTTTCAGGTCGGCCAGCTCTTCGGCGAACATGACGCTGCGCGCGTACCGGTTGCCGTACACGATGGTGAACCGGCTGGCCGGCTCGACGGCCAGGGCCGTAGCGACGAGCGAGAGCACCGGGGTGATGCCCGACCCGGCGACCACCGCGCCGTAGTGGCGGACCCGGTCCGGCGCGAACGCGGTCGTGAAGTGCCCGAGCGGCGGCATGACCTCGACGGTGTCGCCGCGCCGCAGCGAGCGGCTGGCGTACGCGGAGAACGCGCCCCCGGGGATCTCCTTGACGCCGATCCGGAGCAGGCCGTACGCGGCCAGGTCGGCTGCCGTGGAACAGATCGAGTACGACCGCCGCACGTCTTCGGCCTCGCCGGCCAGCCGCACGGTCAGGTGCTGCCCGGCCCGGAAGTCGAACGTCTCGCGCAGCTCGGCCGGCACGCCGAACGTGACCGCCACCGCATCGTCGGTCAGCCGGTCGACGGCCTCGACGGGCAGCTGGTGAAACACCGGCCGGCGCCGCACCGGCTTTCTGATCGTGACGCTCATAGCGGCTTCACGTGGTCGAAGGGCTCGGCGCAGGCGCGGCACCGCCACAGCGCCTTGCAGGCGGTGGAGCCGAAGCGGCTCAGCTGCTCGGTATCCGGCGAACCGCAGCGCGGGCAGCGCACGCTCAGCGTGAGCGCGACCGGGCCGGCGGGGTGCGGCGGCGCGATGTGCGCGGCGGCAAGCTTCGCCCGGCCCGACTCGCTGATCCAGTCGGTCGTCCACGGTGGACCGAAGACGGTGCGCACCTCGGTGTCCCGGTGGCCGGCGGCGGTGAGGGCGGCGCGGATGTCCGCACGGATCACGTCCATCGCGGGGCAGCCGGTGTACGTCGGCGTGATCGTCACCGTCACGTGACCGGTGCCCGCGTCGACGCTGACGTCACGCAGGATGCCCAGCTCCTCGATCGTGACGACGCGCAGCTCGGGGTCGACGACGGCGGCCGCGGCCTCGCGGGGGGTCACCACTTCGCCCCCGGGTGCGCGCGGTGCAGGACCTGCATCTCCGCCAGGAGGTAGGAGAGGTGCTCGGTGTGCACGCCGGTGCGGCCGCCGCCCGGCGCCCAGCCGTCGGCCGGCCGCTCCAGCGTCGCCTCGGCCAGCACCGGCTCCACAGTGGACAGCCACTCGTCGCGGCTCACGTCGCCGCTGGTCAGCTCGTGGGTGTACGGCCACAGCGCGTCGACCGCGTCCTGCATGCGCCGGTGTGACTCCTCGGTGCCGTCGCCGAGCCGGATCGTCCACTGTGCACTGTGGTCGAGGTGGTAAGCGGACTCCTTGCGCGCCTTGGCCGCGATGGCCGCCAGCCGCTCGTCTTCGCCGCCGGCCAGCTTGGTGTAGAGCGGCAGCTGGTACGCGGCGAGGAAGAACAGCTTGGCGACGGTGACCGCGAAGTCGCCGTTGGGCAACTCGACGAGCAGGCAGTTGCGAAACTCCCGGTCGTCACGGAGGAAGGCGAGCGCGTCCTCGTCGCGGCCCCGCCCCTCGGCCTCTCCGGCGTACGTGAGCAGCAGCCGCGCCGCGCCGAGCTGGTCGAGTGCGATGTTGGCGAGCGCTACGTCCTCCTCCATCTCCGGGGAGCTGGCGTGCCACTCGGCGAGGCGCTGCGCCGCGATCAGCGCGTCGTCGCCGAGCTGGAGCAGGTAGTCGTGGTTCACAGGTGCTGGGTCCCCTCGGGCACCTCGTAGAAGGTGGGGTGGCGGTACACCTTGTCGGCGGCCGGGTCGAAGAACGCGTCCTTCTCGTCCGGGCTGGACGCGGTGATCTCGGTGGCCGGCACCACCCAGATCGAGACGCCCTCCTGGCGGCGGGTGTAGAGGTCGCGGGCGTTGCGCAGGGCCATCGTGGCGTCCGGGGCGTGCAGGCTCCCCACGTGCCCGTGCGACAGCCCCCGGCGCGGCCGGACGAAGACCTCCCAGAGCGGCCAGTCATTAGCGCTCACGGCAACTCTCCGCGTGGAACAGGAGCCGCGGCCGAGGTCAACGGACCTCGACCCGAATTCCGGTTAAGGCTCTCCTTCTTCTTCGCGTACGCCGCGGCCGCTTCCCGCACCCAGGCGCCCTCGTCGTGGGCCCGGCGCCGGTGTGCCATCCGCTGGCGGTTGCACGGCCCGTCGCCCTTGATGACGCGCATCAGCTCGTCGTAGTCGGGCTGGGTGTAGTCGTGCGCCTGGCGCTCCTCGTCCCACCGCAGGTCGGGGTCGGGCAACGTCAGGCCGAGCACGCCGGCCTGCTGCACGCACATGTCGACGAAGCGCTGGCGCAGCTCGTCGTTGGAGAAGCGCTTGATCTTCCACGCCATCGACTGCTCGGAGTGGGTCGAGTCGGCGTCCGGCGGGCCGAACATCGCCAGCGACGGATACCACCACCGGTCGACCGCGTCCTGCGCCATCGCGCGCTGCGCCTCGGTGCCGTGCGAGAGCGTGTGGAGGATCTCGAAGCCCTGCCGCTGGTGGAAGGACTCCTCCTTGCAGATGCGGATCATCGCCCGCGCGTACGGCCCGTACGAGCAGCGGCACAGGGGCACCTGGTTGACGATCGCGGCGCCGTCGACGAGCCAGCCGATCGCGCCGACGTCGGCCCAGGTGAGCGTGGGGTAGTTGAAGATCGAGCTGTACTTTTGCCGGCCCGCCAGCAGCAAGTCGACGAGCTCGTCACGGCTGACCCCGAGCGTCTCGGCCGCGGCGTAGAGGTAGAGCCCGTGGCCCGCCTCGTCTTGCACCTTGGCGAGCAGGATCGCCTTGCGCTTTAGCGAGGGCGCCCGGCTGATCCAGTTGCCCTCCGGCTGCATGCCGATGATCTCGGAGTGGGCGTGCTGGGCGATCTGCCTGATCAGCGTCTTACGGTACGAATCCGGCATCCAGTCGCGCGGCTCCACCTTCTGGTCCGCTTGGATCACGGCGTCGAAGTACGCGACCTCACCATGGGTCGCCCCAGTGTCACGGGCCGCCGCCTCGCGAAGTGCGGTCTCGGCCGCATCAACCTCGCCCAGGAGGTCCGGGATGTCGTTGCCGTACACCTCCCGAGTGTTACATCTTCCCGACAGTCACGCCAGCATGTGTAACAGATCGGAACACGACGTAATCGAGTCATTACCTTTGGTATCCAATGTGGAGTGAAGCGCGTCACGGACGCATCGGTAATACCGGCTTCTATATGACGATAACAGTGCAAATAGGTCTCGGTGCTCATGGCATGGCGAGCTTGGAGTCGTAGACTCCGGGACGCACAACCCCTCGGCACTGACCCCATGAAAGCCCCCTCATGCGCCCTCGCACGATGGGCCTCGCGATCGCCGTACTCGTTCTCGGTGGCGGAGCCCTGTTTGCCGTCACCGCACGGTCGGGTGACGATCCCGCGACGCCGGCCGCCAGCGGCGCCGGCGCGGGTGGCGCCGCACCCGCATCACCGTCGCAGTCGCCGTCTTCCTCGCCGAAGGCCACCGTGGCCACGCTCACCGCCGGTCCGGTCAAGGTCTCCATGGACGGCTTCGCCGCCTGGGCACTGCTCGACCGGCAGACTGGAAAGATCTCCGGCTCGGACAACATGACCGCGACGAGCTCGACCGAGTCGATGATCAAGGTCTGGCTCGTCTCCGACTACCTGCGCCGCGACCCCGAGCCCTCCGCCGAGCGGCTGGCCGAAGCGAGCACGGCGATCCGCGACAGCGACGACAACGCGGCCCAGTCGCTGTACCTGGCGGGCGGCGGCGACGAGGTCGTACGGCGAATGATCTCGATGTGCGGGCTGACCGACACGAGCGTCGCGAGACCGGGCTGGTGGAGCTACACCCAGATGTCCCCGCGCGACGCGGTGCGGCTGGGCGAATGCGTGAAGAACGGCACGGCCGCCGGCCCGAAGTGGACCGCGTGGGTGCTCAAGGAGATGACGCTCGTTCGCGGCACGACCGCGGCCGAAGACCAGCACGAGACGTCGGGCGGCGGCCGGTGGGGCATCGTCGACGGCCTGCCCGACGAGATCGTCAAGCAGGGCGTCGCCATCAAGAACGGCTGGACGGCCATCTGGGCCGACGGAAACTGGCACGTCAACTGCCTCGCCGTGGCCGACGACTGGGTGCTCGCGGTGATGCTGCGCTACCCCACCGAGCACGGGCTCGACTACGGCGCCAACGTCTGTCGCACCATCACCGAGCAACTCGTCCGGAGGTAGTTCGAATGGCGGGAAAGCGGCAGTCCAATCGATGGCTGTGGTGGCTGCTCGGCGGCAGCGCGGTGCTGGGGCTGGTGCTGGCGGGGGTCGGCCTGCGCACGCTCCCCGACTCGCCGATCTCCGCGGAGGCCGCCTCGCGGTTCGAGTCCGCCTCCCCCACGACGGGCGCGCCACCGAAACCGCAGCCGAAGCCGAAGCCGTCGCCCACTCCGTCGCCGACCCCCTCCCTCAAGCCCCTCGCGGTACACCCCGCGAAGGTCACCATCGACTCCACCGGCTGGTGGTCGTGGTCGATGATCGACCGGCGTACCGGCAAGATCTACGGCTCGTCCAACATGACGCAGACCAACACCACCGCCTCGCTCATCAAGTCGTGGATCGGTGCCGACTACCTGCGCCGGGCCGCCGAAAACGGCGAGACTCCGAACGCCACCCGCATGCAGCAGCTCCGGATCATGATCCGCGACAGCGACAACGACGCCGCCCAGTCACTGTGGCTGGCGGTGGGTGGTTCGGCGTCGATCGGCCGGCTCATCAAGACGTGCAAGCTGACCGACAGCAGCGCCTACAAGAACCTGTGGAGCAACACCCGCCTCTCCGCCCGCGACACCGCCCGGCTCGGCGTGTGCATCGCGGACGGCCGCGCCGCCGGCCCCAAGTGGACGAAGTGGCTGCTCACCGAGATGCGCGCGGTGCGCGGCACCGGTGACTTCGGGATCCGCAAGGCGTTCCCGGCGAGCACGCAGAAGAGCATCGCGATCAAAAACGGCTGGGTGACCCGCGACGCCCTCGGCGAGTGGCACGTCAACTGCCTCGCGATCGGCGACGGCTGGACGATGGGCGTGATGACCCGCTACCCGTCGAGCCTCGGCTACACGTACGGCGCCAAGATCTGCGAAAACGTGGCGCGCCAGCTCAAGAGCTGAAGAACCCAGGCCCGTCCGTGGGCAGCGGCGGCACGTCGCCCCGCTCGGCGGCCCGCGCGGCGAACTCGCGCAGCCCCGCCACCTGCCGGTCGCCGAGCGAGAAGTCCAGCGTCCGGAAGTACGAGGCGAGCGTCCGCGCGTCGAACGGCTCCCACCGCGCGGCGCTGGCCGCCACCTCGTCGAGCTCGGAGAGGCAGAGGTCGCGCGAGTGCAGGAACGACTCGTGCACCTCCTTGACCACGCCCGGGTGGTCGGCGGCGAAGTCGCGCCGCACCGCCCACACCGCGAAGACCATCGGCAGGCCGGTCCACTCCCGCCACGCCTGCCCCAGATCGGTGACCGAGAGGCCGCGGCGCGGTGCCTCGTACAGCGCGCGCAGCGCCACGTCGCCGATCAGCACGCCGGCGTCCGCCTCGAGCAGCATCTGGGTGAGGTCGGGCGGGCAGCTGAAGTACTCCGGCCGGGCACCGTAACGCTCCGCGAGCAGCATCTGGGCGAGCAGCACGCCGGTGCGCGAGGTCGAGCCCAGCGCGACCTTGGCACCGTCGAGGTCGGGCAGCGGGCGGGTGGAGACCACGTTGACCGAGAGCACCGGACCGTCGCTACCCACCGCGAGGTCGGGCAGGAGGAGCAGGTCGTCGGCATTGCGCAGGTATTCGACGAGCGAGATCGGCCCGATGTCGAGGTTGCCGGCGACGAGTGAGGCGCTGAGCCGGTCGGGCGAGTCCTTGTGCAGGTCGACGTCGATGAGGGCGCCGGAGCGCATGAGGCCCCAGTAGATCGGCAGGCAGTTGAGGAACTGGATGTGGCCGACTCGTGGACGCCTCATGATCCCCACCGTATCGGCCGGTAGGCGTCAAGAATCATGCGGATGCCGCAGAAGTGGTCCACGCCGCACGCGTCGCCTTTCGTTCGCCGCGCACCGCCCGCGCCACCGGGATCGCCACCACCGCGATCACGACCAGGCCGGCCAGCCCACACACGGCGACAAGGGGCCGCGGCGCGAAGACCTCAAGCAGCAGGCCGCCGCCCAGGTACCCGAACATCGCGGCGCCCTGTATCGCCGCCCCCTGCACCGCGAACGCCCGCCCGCGCGCCTCCGCCGGCACCCGGCGCGCCATGATCATCGCAAGGAAGACGCCGAGACCGCCGTTGAGCACCCCGCCGGCCAGCCAGAGCGGCACGAGCCACCCCACCGCCGGCACGGCCGCGCCCGCCAGCACCGCCGCGCAGCACAGGCCGAGCATCAGCACGAGCCCGTTGACCAGCGCACCGTCGTCGGCCGCGCGCTTGGCCGGGCGGGTGAGCAGCCAGGCGCCGGCCAGCATGCCCGCCGTCCAGGTCGCCTGGATCAGCCCGAACGCGGTGGTCGAGCCACCCAACGTCTCCCGCACGAAGAAGATCTCCACGACGCCCACCGCGCCCACCCCGGCCACCGTCGCGGCGAAGGCCGCGGTCACTGCCAACACCATCGGATCCCGGCGCAGCCGCCACACCACAGCTGCGGCTTTGGGGGTGTTTCCACCATTTCTGATGGTACGAAGGAGAAGTCCTGCCACCGCGAGGGCGAGATAGCTAGCGGCGTCGATGAGCAGCGGGACCTTCGTGCCAAACTCCCCGACCAGCAGGCCGGCGAGCGCCGGCCCGACAAGCACGCCGATCGACCCGGCGGTCTGGTTGAGCGCGGTGGCGCGCGGCAGGTCGTCGCGCCGCACCATCTCCGGCAGCAGCGCGGCGATCGTCGGCTGGGTCACCGCCAGCCCGCAGGCGAGCAGCGCCACGAGCGCGATGATCAGGGCGGTGCCGTCCGCATAGGCCAGCGCGACACAGATCGCCGCCTGCCCGCCGCCCGCGCAGACCAGCAACGCCCGCATCACCCGCGGGTCGGTGATCGTTATCCGCTGCTGCTCCGCCGTCACCCCCGTAGTGTCCCGCTCCCTCACACAACGGCGGCAGCGTCCCTACGATCACCCGCAGCTTTGCCTGACCCGCCGCGACGGCCTCCTCGCCACCGGCTCGTCGCACGTGCTCGCCCCGGATCTCCCGCCAAGGCACCTTGCCGGACTGTTGCGACCTCGATCGGCGACTCGCCGAGATACGGCCCGTCGATAAATGGATGGAGGGTGAGGGGCGACGGAGCGTAATCTGGATGGCCGCTTGACGGCCGTGGTGAGCATGCACCGCATCGGACGTCCCTACGCGCCGAGGCCGCAGCGTCTCGGATACGCGAGCAGTCACCGCGACCACTGCTGAAGGATGACCGTGCCCGCACCGGACCTTGACACCGAACTCACTGCCGAGCAGGAACATCTGGCCGCCTCCCGCGCGGCGTTGAAACGGATGCGGGAGCGTGCCGAGGCGCTCTTCGCCACCGGCGACCAGGTAGCCGGCGACGCGTACGCGGCCGAGACGCTCGGGCGTACCCTCTCGCGTCGGGTGGCCGAGCTGGCCGACGGCCCGGACACGCCGCTGTTCTTCGGGCGGCTGCGATTCACCGAGAGCGACCACCACATCGGGCGGCGGCACGTCGTCGACGCGACCGGTGAGCCGATGGTGCTGGACTGGCGGGCGCCGATCTCGCGGGCGTTCTACCGGGCCAGCGCCCGCGACCCGCAGGACGTGCACGTGCGGCGCCGCTTCGGATACAGCGGCGGCGTCCTGACCAGCTTCGAAGACGAGCACCTCGACCGGGGTGAGGAGCTCGGCACCGCGAGCCGCATCCTCACCGCGGAGATCGAGCGACCGCGCGTCGGGCCGATGCGCGACATCGTCGCCACGATCCAGCCGGAGCAGGACGAGCTTGTGCGCGCGGACCTGGCCGACTCGATCTGCGTGCAGGGCGCGCCGGGCACCGGCAAGACCGCGGTCGGGCTGCACCGGGCGGCCTACCTGCTCTACCTGCACCGCGAGCGCCTGCGCCGCAACGGCGTGCTGATCGTGGGGCCCAACAGGGCGTTCCTGTCGTACATCTCGGCGGTGCTGCCCGCCCTCGGCGAGGTCGAGGTGGCACAGAGCACGCTGGAAGGCCTCATCGCCCGCGTGCCGGTGCGCGCCACCGACACACCCGAGGCGGCCGCGCTCAAGCACGACGAGCGGATGGCCACCGTGCTGCACCGCGCGCTTTGGGGCCAGATCCGCAAGCCGGACGCGCCGATCGTGGTCTCCGACGGCTCGTACCGGTGGCGCATCGCCGAGGAGCCGCTGCGCCGCGTCGTCGACGAGGCGCGGCGAGAAGGGTTGCCCTACGAGACCGGCCGCGAGCGGGTACGCGCCCGCGTCGTCGGCCTCCTCCAGCGCCAGAGCGAGGCCCGCCGCGGTGACTCGCCGGGCGACGCGTGGCTGCGGCGGATGGGGCGGGCCAAGCCGGTGACCGAGTTTCTCGACGCGGTGTGGCCGGCGGCGACGCCCGAAGGACTTGTGTACGGGTTGCTCTCCGACGCCGAAGCCATCGCCCGCGCGGCCGGCGACGCGCTCACGCCGGACGAGCAGGCGGCTCTACTGTGGACGAAGCCGGCGCGCACGCCCAAGGCGACCCGGTGGAGTGCGGCCGACGCGGTGCTGATCGACGAGGCGGCCGGGCTGATCGAGCGCCCCACCGGCTTCGGTCACGTGGTGCTCGATGAGGCGCAGGACCTCTCCGCCATGCAGTGCCGCGCGATCGCCAGGCGCAGCGAGCACGGCTCGATCACCCTCCTCGGCGACCTGGCACAGGGCACCGCGCCCTGGGCCGCCACCGACTGGCGGGAGTCGCTGCGTCACCTCGGCAAGCCGGACGCGCCGGTGGTGCCGCTCACCGTCGGCTTCCGGGTACCCGAAGCGGTCGTCGCTCTTGCCAACCGGCTGCTGCCAGCGCTCGCGGTGGACGTACCCGAGGCTCGGTCTTTGCGGCACGACGGAGACCTCACGGTTCGCGCGGCGGACGACCTGGATGCCACGACGGTGGGTGAGGTGCGGGCGGCGCTGGCGCACGAGGGGTCGGTGGCGGTGATCGCGGCGGACGCGGCGGCGGAGCGGCTGCGCGCGGCGCTGGCAGCGGGCGGCGTGGCCGCCGCCGACCTGGACGACCAGTCGGCGCGGGTCACGGTGGTGCCGGCGAGCATGGCCAAGGGCCTGGAGTTCGACCACGTGGTCGTCGTCGAGCCGGCGGAGATCGTGGACGCCGAACCGCGCGGGCTGCACCGGCTGTACGTGGTGCTCACCCGCGCCGTCTCCCGCCTCTCGGTGGTGCACGCGCGGCCACTGCCGGCAGCACTTGTGTAAGACGTGTTGCAGTGTAATTGTGTAATCATGCGCGACAAGATGTGGGCGGGAGCCCGCCAGGAGCCGCCGCCGGCAGACGACGCGGCGGCGTGGGTCACGGGTGCGGTGCCGGAGGGATGGTTCACGGAGCCGCCCGAGACCGTCATCGACCGGGACGAGATCGTGATCGTCGGGCGGCTGCCCGAGCCCCAGCTCGCCGAGGATGCGAGCGACACCGACAAGGCCGCGGCCGAGGCCGGCCGCATCAACCAGCACCGTGAGGACACCCGCGAGCGGCGGATCAAGATCGCACAGCAGCTGGAGCGCCGCTACCAGCGCAAGGTCGCATGGGGAGCGGCCTGCGGCGGCACCCAGGTCCTCTTCACCAACTTCTCCGCCCCGGTCATGACCCGGCTCCGCCAGCCCGAGCGTCAGGTGCTCGACACGCTGGTCGAGGCCGGCGTGGCCCGCTCCCGCTCCGACGCGCTGGCCTGGTGCGTGCGGCTCGTCGGCGAGCACACCAACACCTGGCTCGACGACCTGCGCGGCGCTATGGGCGCGGTGGCCGAGCTGCGCAAGCGGGGGCCGGAGGTCTCCTAGCGCCGCCGGGCGCGAAGGGGCAGCATGCTGGGCATGCGTACCCAGGTTGCGATCGTCGGCGCCGGACCCGCGGGCCTGACGCTGGCCCACCTGCTGCGGCTCGGCGGCATCGACTCGGTGGTGCTGGAGCGGCGCAGCCGTGACTACGTCGAGCGGCGGGTCCGGGCCGGCGTGCTCGAGCACCCCACGGTCGAGCTGCTGCGGGAGGCCGGCGCCGCCGACCGCCTCGACCGCGAGGGCATGCCACACCACGGCATATCGCTGCGCTTCGACGGCGCCGACCACCGCGTCGCGCTCACCGACCTGACCGGCAAGAGCATCACGGTGTACGGGCAGCAGGAGGTCGTCAAGGACCTCATCGCGGCTCGCGTGGCCGCCGGCGAGCCGCTGCACTTCGACGTCTCGGACGTGACGGTCGACCCGGCCACGCCGCTCGTCACGTTCACCGACGCGGACGGCGTGCGGCAGCGGCTGGAGTGCGACTTCATCGCCGGCTGCGACGGCTCGCACGGCGTCTGCGCGCCGCACGTCGAGGCGACCGTGTACGCGCACGACTACCCGTTCGCGTGGCTGGGCGTGCTGGCCAAGGCGCCCCCGTCGCACAGCGAGCTGATCTACACCTACCACGAACGCGGCTTCGCGCTGCACAGCATGCGCACACCCGAGATCACCCGCCTGTACCTCCAGGTCGCGCCGGACGAGCGCGTCGAGGACTGGTCCGACGCCCGGATCTGGGACGAGCTGGGCCGGCGGCTGGCGGCGGACGGGTTCACGCTGGCGACCGGTCCGATCCTGGAGAAGGGCATCACGACCATGCGCAGCGTGGTCACCGAACCGATGCGCCAGGACCGCCTCTTCCTGGCCGGCGACGCCGCACACATCGTGCCGCCGACCGGCGCCAAAGGCATGAACCTGGCGATCGCCGATGTGTGGGTGCTGTCGCGGGCGCTGGGCGCGTATTTCAGCCATGGGCGCACGGACCTGCTCGACACGTACGGCGAGACGTGCCTGCGGCGGGTGTGGCGGGCCGAGCACTTCTCCTGGTGGATGACCAGCATGCTGCACCAGGCCCCGGGCGCCGACGACTTCCAGCGGCGCCTCCAGCTCGCCCAGCTCCGCTACGTCGCCTCGTCCGAGGCGGCCGCGACAAGCCTCGCCGAAAATTACGTCGGCCTGCCTCTGCGGTAAGTGGACTGTGGACTGTCCACGCTGGAGTCCGCGCGTCGCGTACATTGTGGATGATCATCCGCTATCATCTACCCCGTGTCTCTCAACAGTGGGACGCCGCCCCGGCGTATCAAAAGACGACTGGGGTCAACGCCGCGCGCGCGGGGCAGTCTCGACAACGGCACTTGCCCTGACATCTTCGAGCTGAGCGACGGAGACATCGCCGTCATCGGCATGGACATTACGGACGAACTCGATAAGGCTCTGCCGCCGGACGCCGGCAGAGCGTCGTATGAGCGCATCGTCGCGATACCGCGCGAAACCCTGCTTCACGCTATGCGCGACTTCCGCTCGGACGCGGAGATTCGGGAGCTTTTAGCTCTAGTGTGTTCGCTCCTGCTGCGGTTGCTCCGGTGGTGCGGGACCCAGGCCGGCTTCGTACTCCGCACAAATGAGATCAGCCGCCGAGGCTATGAGATACTCCTGCGTGCCTGGCACGAGGGATTCTCGGGCCTTGGAGGCGGCTCGCCAGTATTCGCACATTAGATTGCTGGTAAATATGTAGCGTAGTCTTTTTTGTATCTGCTCCTCGGTATGGTCACCCATCCACATACCCAACCAGACATGTTGAAAGATCAGATTGGCGTATAGAAACTGGCGCTCTTTCTCGTGCGAAGCACCTGGCTCGAGGGGCGGCCACACCGCAGCAAGCGTGGCATCGTTGATACTCATCTTGATGAGGTCGACGTGGAGCATTCGCAGGCTGGCCTCCGCACTGTGGTTGAGTTCGACCCGAGACCGTTCCAGCGACTCGCGCTGCATCGCCAGCTCGGCGCGCTGCAGCGCGAGCTCCCGGGACTGAAGGCGCAGCGTGACTACCACCGCGGCCAGTGCCAACCCGGACACGACCGCGTTGACCACGCCGAAGCTGTCGCCGATGTTTGCTCGATCGGCCCACGCGCCGGGCCCGCTCAAGCCTTCCAGTGAGGCCGTCACACTGAGACCCACCAGCAGGATGGCACAGGCGATTCCGGCCGACGCGAATATCCACTTGGCTGCCTTTCGCCAAGCGCTGCCACTCAAGCCCATGGATACATAGTGCGCTAACTCCGCACCCGGCTGAGATGTACCGCCAGGCGCAGGTCAAAGCCGATGGTCAGCGGACTTCGTGGCTGCTAGCGTCGGGCGGGAGGAGGCGCCGATGTCTCTCACCGAGCTGCGCGACGAGCTGGCCGCCCGCCTTGGGCGTGATGGGCTGGTCACCGACCCGGCGCACCTGCGGACCTACGAGTGCGACGCCCTCACCGGCTATCGGGTGGTGCCGGCCCTCGTCGCCCTGCCGCGTGACGCCGCGGAGGTCGCCGCCGCCGTCACGGCCTGCGCCGCGCACAAGGTGCCGTTCGTCGCGCGGGGTGCGGGCACCGGGCTTTCCGGTGGGGCGCTGCCGGTCGCCGACGGCGTGGTGATCTCGCTGCAGAGGCTGCGCCGGGTGGTCGAGGTCGACCCGGTCGACCGGCGGGCCACGGTCGAGCCCGGGGTGACCAACCTCGACATCAGCCGCGCCGCCGCGAAGTACGGGCTGTACTACTCGCCCGATCCGTCGAGCCAGCAGGTCTGCACGATCGGCGGCAACGTGGCGGAAAACTCTGGCGGGGCCCACTGCCTCAAGTACGGCTTCACGGTCAACCACATCCTCGCCGTCGACGTGGTGCTCCCGGACGGCAGCACCGCGCGGCTCGGCGGTGACGCGCCGCACCAGGCGGGGTTCGACCTGCTCGGGGCGTTCGTGGGCACCGAGGGCACGCTGGGCATCGTGACCGGGGTGGTCGTGCGGCTGCTGCACACACCGGCGACCGTGCGCACGCTCGTGGCCAACTTCGACTCGACGAAGGACGCCGGCGACGCGGTGACCGCGGTCATCGCGGCGGGCATCGTGCCAGCGGCGATCGAGATGATGGACAACCTCGCGATCCAGGCGGTCAACCAGGCGGTCGACGCGGGCTTCGACCCGGATACGGCGGCCGCGCTCATCGTGGAGCTGGACGGGCCGGCTGACGAGGTGGAGGCGCGCTTCGCCGACCTCACGCGGCTCTGCGCCACGGCCACGGAGGTGACGATCGCGGGCGACGCCGAGCACCGGGCGAAGATCTGGCAGGGGCGGAAGGCGGCGTTCGCGGCGATGGGGCGGCTGAGTCCCAACTACTTCGTGCAGGACGGGGTCGTGCCGCGCACGCGGCTGGGCGAGGCGCTGACCCGGATCGCGCAGATGGGCGACGAGGCGGGTGTCCGCGTGGCCAACGTCTTCCACGCCGGCGACGGCAACCTCCACCCCCTCGTGTTGTACAGCGAGGAGCGCGGCGAGCACGACCGGGCGGAGGCGCTCTCCACCGCGATCGCGGAGCTCTGCGTCGAGCTGGGCGGGTCGCTCTCGGGCGAGCACGGCATCGGCACCGACAAGGCCTGCTCGATGCCGCGGATGTTCTCCGAAGACGACCTGGCCACGATGCGGCGGCTGCGGGCGGCGTTCGATCCTGACGGGCTCTGCAACCCGGGCAAGGTCTTCCCCACCCCACGGCTGTGCGGGGAGCGGCCGGGGCCGTACCGCCCGCATCCGCTGGAGGCGGCCGGCGTCATCGAGCGGCTATGAGGCCGGTGTCGCTGGCCGAGCTGCGTGACGCGGTACGTGACACGCGGGGCACCGTGCTGATCAGGGGCGCGGGCACGGCCGAGGGCTGGGCCGGCACACCCGACCCGACCGACCACGTGCTGGAGACGACCGGGCTGACCGGCGTCGTCACGTACAACCCCGCGGACATGACGGTCGCCGTGCGGGCGGGCACGCCGTTGACGGTTCTCCAGCGGGAGCTTGCGGCGGCCGGTCAGCGGATCTCGCTGGACCCCGCCCGCACGAGCGCCACCGTCGGCGGCTTGATCGCCACCGCCGACTCGGGACCGCTGCGGCACGCCTACGGCGGGCCACGCGACATCCTCATCGGCGTCACCGTCGTGCTCGCCGACGGCACCGTCGCGCGCTCCGGCGGCCACGTCATCAAGAACGTCGCCGGGTACGACCTCGGCAAGCTGCTCTGCGGCTCGTTCGGCACCCTCGGGGTGATCGCCGAGGCGGTGCTTCGCGTACACCCGCTGCCGCCCGCCTCCCGGACCGTGTCCATCCCCTGCGACGCGACGGAGGCCGTCGAACACACGGGCCGGGTACTCGAGGCGCGCCTGGAGCCGGCCGCGCTGGAGTGGTGCGACGGCGAGCTGCTCGCCCGGTACGAGGGGGTCGAGTCCAGTGTGGAGCTTCGCGCGGCCGCGACGCCCGGCGGCACCACACTGTCCACTGCGGACGCCGAGGCGGCATGGCGACGGGTGGCCGCGGTGAGCGACGGAGAGGTGGTCGCGCGCTGCGGCACGAGGCCGAGCCAGCTCCCTGCCGTGGCGAAGCACGCGACATCGCTGACCAGCAGCGCGGCGGTCGGCGTACACACGCTGGCGGTGACCGACGTCGACCGGCTCCGCGCCGAGTTTCCGCAGGTGACTCTGATGGCCGGCGAGGGCGTCGCGGCGTGGGGCGAGCCGCATACCGCCGTCCCTCTCATGCGCGCGGTCAAGAAGAAGTTCGACCCGGACGGGCGGCTCGGCCCCGGCCGGTTCGCACCCTGGTTCTGAGGAGGAGACGTGGCCTTCGACGTGGACCGGGCGCTGCTCGACGAGTGTGTCCACTGTGGCTTCTGCCTGCCCACCTGCCCCACCTTCGCGGTCACCGGCGACGAGGCCGAGTCGCCCCGCGGCCGCATCTACCTCATGGACCTCGCCAGCCGGGGCGAGGCGCCGGTCGCCGGGCCGGTCACCCAGCACCTCGACTCCTGCCTCGGCTGCCTCGCGTGCGTGCCGGCCTGCCCGTCCGGCGTGAAGTACAACGCGCTCATCGAGTCGGCCCGCCCGCAGCTCGACCGCGAGGTGCCCCGCGACAGGTTCTTCCGGGCGGCGGTGTTCGCTCTTTTCCCGTACCCCCGGCGGCTGCGGGTGGCCGCGCTCGGCGGGCTGCTCTACCGGCGGCTGGGCATCCAGTGGCTGACCCGCCGCTCAGGGCTGCTCCGGCGGCTGCCGGCCCGGGCACGTGCGCTCGAGGGCCTGCTGCCACCGGTGCGGGTGAAAGACCTCGTCACCCAGACGAAGGAAACCGGTAAAGGCCGCACGGTCGCCCTCCTCACCGGCTGCGCCCAGCGGGTCTTCTTCAAGCCGGTCAACGACGCGACCGCGCGCGTGCTCGCGGCCGAGGGGTGCCGCGTCGCCGTGCCGAAGGGCCAGGGGTGCTGCGGCGCGCTGAGCCTGCACACCGGGCGCGACGAGGAGGCGCGGGCGTTCGCGCGGCGCACGGTCGACGCGTTCGAGGGGTACGACACGGTCGTCGTCAACGTGGCGGGCTGCGGCTCGGTGCTCAAGGAGTACGGCGACCTGCTGCGCGACGACCCGGCCTACGCCGAGCGGGCGGCCGCCTTCGCCGGGCGCGTGCGAGACGTGAGCGAAGTGCTCGCCGAGCTGGAGCCGGTGGCCGAGCGGCACCCGTTGCCGCTTCGCGTGGTGTACCACGACGCCTGCCACCTCGCGAACGCCCAGCGGATCACCCGCGAGCCGCGCGAGGCGCTGCGCGCGATCCCCGGGCTTGAGCTCGTCGACGTGCCCGAGGAGAAGATCTGCTGCGGCTCGGCGGGCGTCTACAACCTGCTCCAGGCCGACATGGCCGAGCGGCTCGGGCGGCGCAAGGCGGAAAACCTGGCCTCCGCGCGACCCGACGTGATCGCGACCGGCAATGCCGGTTGCCTGCTACAGATCCGCCGGTACATCGGGGACGGCCCGCAGATCATGCACCCGGTGGAGCTGCTCGACCGCTCAATTGGTGGGAGTCGGCGGTAGCGGCGACGCTGCCGAGCAGCGCCAGCGCGTGCTCGGAAGGGCTGCCCGGCTCGGCGTGGTAGACGACGAGGAACTGCCCCGGGCTGCCGTTCACCGCAAACGTCTCGTACGCCAGTGTGAGCTCACCGACCAGCGCGTGGAGGTATCGCTTGACGCCGGCGGTCTTCACGCCGACGTCGTGGCGCGCCCACAGCCGGCGGAAGTCTTCGCTCTTCAGCGACAGCTCGCCGACGAGCTCGGTGAGGCGCGGGTCGTCGAGGTCGGTGCCGACGCTGGCGCGCAGCGTGGCCACCGTCTCCGCTGCCACGGTGTCCCAGTCGGAGTAGATCCGCCGCGAGTCGGGATCCAGAAATATCACCCGGAGCTGGTTCTGCCCCTTGACCGAGCAGTGGTTGAGCGCGGCGGCGAGCCGGTTGTTGGCTAGCACGTCCAGGTGGCGACCCAGCACCAGGGCCGGCGTGCCGGGCCAGGCGTCCAGCAGGCGCTCCAGCTGGGGGCTCACCCGCTCTGGCTGGCTCGGCCGGCGCCGGCGGCGGGTCGCCGGGCGGGCGAGCTCACGCAGGTGCGCGAGGCCCTCGTCGTCGAGCGTGAAAACCCGGGCCAGCGCCTCGATGACCTGCTCGGACGGGTGCTTGTCGCGGCCCTGCTCGAGCCGGATGTAATAGTCGGCGCTCATCCCGGCGAGCAGGGCGACCTCCTCGCGGCGCAAGCCGGGGACCCGCCGCCGCCCAGGATCGGGCAGCCCGAACTCGCCCGGACGGGTCAGCTCGCGCCGAGCCCGCAGAAACTCGCCGAGCCGGTTGTCGCTGTCCATCCCCCGAGCCTAGGCCGGCCTCGCGCCGCGAGCCTGGTCCCCGCACTACCAGGGTCCGGGCCCCCAGGAAAAGGCCGTCCTGGTGACCTGCCCGCGGCGCCGCGACGGTGGAGGCATGACTGAGAACAACACTCTCACCGGCCGGGTCGCGGTGGTCACCGGCGCCACCAGCGGCATCGGCGCCGCCACCGCCCGCCGCCTCGCCGCGGCCGGCGCGTCGGTCGCCCTCCTGGGGCGGCGCGAGGACCGCCTCAAGGAGCTGGCCACCGAGATCGGCGCGGCCGCACTGCCGGTCGCGGTCGACGTCACCGACCAGGAGGCCGTGTACGCGGCCGCGACGACCATCCGCTCGGCGCTGGGCCGGGTCGATCTCGTGGTGGCGAACGCGGGCGTGATGCTCGCCGCACCCTTCGAGTCGGCGCAGACCGTCGAGTGGGACCAGATGATCAGCACGAACATCAACGGGCTGCTCTACACCGCCCGCGCGTTCGTCGACGACCTGCTCGCCGCCGCCGGGGACGCGAAGGCGGCCGACCTCGTGCTCGTCGGCTCGATCGGCGGCCACACGGTGTTTCCGAACTACGCCGTGTACACCGCCACGAAGGCGGCCGTCGCGCACCTGACCCGGGGCCTGCGTGCCGACTTCGGCCCGCGCGGCGTACGGGTCAAGAACGTCGAGCCGGGCTTCGTCGGCACCGAGCTCGGCCAGGGAATGCTGGACGCCGGCCAGCGCGAGATCCTCGGGCAGATGATCCAGGCGGTGCCGCCGCTGCCGCCGGAGGACATCGCGGACGCGATCGCCTACGCCACCGCCGCCCCGGCGCGGATGAACGTGGCCGAGATGATCGTCGTGCCCACCGTTCAGGGGTAGCCGCTACGGCGGTATGACGCGGGTCGCCGGCTCGGTCTGGTGGATGCGGGAGCGGTCGTCGAAGATGATCGGGTCGTGGTCGCGGGTCTGGTTGAGCGCCCACAGACCGATCAGATCGGCAAGTGCGAAGACGATCGCGATCAGCACCGCCAGCACGAGCCGGCGCCGGCGCTCGCGGCGGAGCCACTCGCCACGCGCCTTCCTGTACGCGGGCGGGGCGGCCTCGATCCCCGCGGCGAGTGCGTCGAGCGTCTCCCGCAGCCGGTCCTCTGTCGTCGTCATCGTCGCTCCTCCAGCACCCGCGTGAGGGCGGCCATCCCGCGCGAGGTGTGTGACTTCACCGCACCGGCCGAGATGCCCATCGCCTCGGCGATCTCCGCCTCGCGCAGGCCCAGCCAGTGTCGCAGAACAAGTGCCTCCCGCTGCCGTGGCGGCAGTTCCTTGAGCGCCGCCACAAGCGCCCGCTGGTCGTCGTGGAGCAGCGCCTCCGCCTCGGCCGAGCTGCCGGTCGGCGGGGCGGTCTCCGGTGTGGCGTGCTTCCGCACGACCTGCAGGTGGCGCAGGCGCATGCGGGTGAGGTTGCAGACCACCGACCGCAGGTAGGGCACGGCCTTCTCCGCGCCTCGCAGCTTCTTCCACCGCCGGTACAGCTGGTAGAACGCCTCCGCCACGATGTCTTCCGCGTCGTCGGCGCCGAGCAGCACGGCGAGGCGGTGCATCGCCGCGTACTGCGTCTGGAAGAGCTCGGCCAGCGCGGCGTCGGCTTCGGCGGCGGCCTGCTGTGCACGGATGAGCGGAGAGGTCATGTGGTGTGCACCGCCTCCCGCTGGCCGGCTCGCGCGAAGAACGGCGTGAGCCCCGCGGCCACGGCCAGGTTGAGCGCGAAGGCGACCAAGGCCGCGTAGACCGGCACGTCCGCGCCGCCGATCCCGACCGAGACCACGGCCGAGAAGCCGCCCCAGACGACGAGCAGCGTGCCGGCGACCATGCCCACCGCCCAGCCGGCTAGCAGCGCCCACCGGTGCAGCCAGGTCGTGAAGAGACCGATCGCCACCGCCGGGAACGTCTGCAGGATCCACACCCCGCCCAGCAGCTGCAGGTTGATCGCGTCCTGGTTGCGCAGGCCGAGGACGAACGCGACCGCGCCGACCTTGGCGGTCAGCGACACCGCCTGGGCGATGCGGGTCTGGTGCTTGGGCGTGGCGGTCGGGTGGAAGTACTCGACGTAGATGTTGCGGACGAATGCGGTGGCCGCCGCGATCGACATCACCGCGGCGGGCACCAGCGCCCCCACCACGAACGCGCCGAAGAGCAGGCCGGTCAGCGCGGCCGGCATCAGCTGGTCCACCAGCAGGGGTACGGCCGACTCGGCGTTGCCCGGCGGCGCCTCGACTCCGGCGGCGAGCGCGGCGATCCCGAGCACGCCGAAGAGGCCGAGCACCGCGGTCCACGCCGGGAGCGCCACGGTCACCTTGCGCAGCGTGTCCGGGCCCTTGGCGGCGAACGCGGCGGTCAGCACGTGCGGGTACATCAGCAGGGCCATCGCCGAGCCCAGCGCGAGCGTGGCGAAGGCCGGAAACAGCTCGGGCTCCAGCGTCAGCGCGGTGTGGCGGGTCGCCGCCGTCTCGAACATCCGCCCCGGGCCGCCCAGCTCGTCGAGCACGACCGCGACCACGGCGAGCGTGGCCCCGAAGATCGCCGCGCCCTTGACGATCGAGATCACCGCGGGCGCGCGCAACCCGTGCCGGTAGGTCGCCACCGCCAGCACGCCGAACACCGCGATCAGCGCGAGGTCGCCGGCCGGCCCGCGGGGGTACAGGCCGCCGGCGCTGAGCACGGCCCGGATGCCGAGGAGCTGGAGCGCGATGTACGGCATCGTGGCGAGGATCCCGGTCAGCGCGACCGCGAGCGCGAGTGGCGGCGAGTCGTACCGCCCCTTCACGTAGTCGGCCACCGTGATGTAGCCGTTGTCGCGGGCCGCCGTCCACAAGCGCGGGAGCAGCAGGAACGCGAGCGGATAGACGATCACCGTGTACGGCAGCGCGAAGAAGCCGAGCGCACCGGCGCCGTACACGAGGCCGGGGACAGCCGCGAACGTGTACGCCGTGTAGATCGTCCCGCCGAGCAGCAGCCACGTCGTCGGCGCGCCGAAGCGGCGGCCGGCCAGCGCCCAGCCCTCCAGAGTGGGCAGCGAGTCGTCCCGCCGGAACCAGCGCGCGCCGACCGCCACCAGCGAAGTCCCGCCGACGACGGCGAGGAACGCGGCCACGGTGGCGAGCACGACATCTCCCTGAAACATCGGGTAAACCGAATGCACCGGTTGGGCAACTCTGCCATGTGACGTCGAACACTGCACGGGTGATCGCGGGCGGCTGCCTCGCCGCCCCATTTGTCGCTTTGCTGTGGGTGCCCTTCTATGCCAGCGACGGTCCCTCACTCGCTGGGGTGCCGTTTTTCTACTGGTACCAGATGCTTTGGGTGCCCTTGAGTGTTCTACTCATGTTCATCGCCTACTTGCTGCTGCGCCGTTAGCTCTCGGAGGCCCCCAAATGACGACCACAACTCCCGCGAGCCCGCCGAGTCCCCCCGCCCCCGCTCGCCGCCAGCTCAACCCGAGATCGATCGCGATCTGGAGCGCCGTGGCGGTTGCCGGTGCGATCGCCTGGGGCGTGCTCGCCCTGTCCCGTGGCGAGGAGATCAACGCGATCTGGCTGGTGGTGGCCGCGATCGCCTCGTACGCGATCGCGTACCGCTTCTACGCCCGCTTCATCGTCCGCAAAGTGCTCAAGGTCGACGACACCCGAGCCACCCCCGCGGAGCGGCTGGACAACGGCATCGACTACCAGCCGACCGACCGCCGGATCCTCGTCGGGCACCACTTCGCGGCCATCGCCGGCGCCGGCCCGCTGGTCGGCCCGGTGCTCGCCGCGCAGATGGGCTACCTGCCGGGCACCATGTGGATCATCTTCGGCGTCATCTTCGCCGGTGCCGTGCAGGACATGGTGATCCTGTTCTTCTCGATGCGGCGCAACGGCAAGAGCCTCGGCCAGATGGCCCGCGACGAGATCGGCACGGTCGGCGGCATCGCCGCGCTCATCGCCGTGTTCTCCATCATGATCATCCTGCTGGCCGTGCTCGCGCTGGTCGTGGTCAACGCGCTGGCCAAGTCGCCGTGGGGCACCTTCTCCATCGCGATGACCATCCCGATCGCCCTGTTCATGGGCTTCTACCTGCGGACGCTGCGCCCGGGTCGGGTCCTCGAGACCACCGCGATCGGCGTCGGCCTGCTGCTGCTCGCGATCGTGGCGGGCGGCTGGGTGCAGGAGTCGAGCCTGGCCGACACGTTCACGCTGAGCCCGAAAGCGCTCACGATCGGCCTGATCATCTACGGCTTCTTCGCCTCGGTGCTCCCGGTCTGGATGCTGCTGGCCCCGCGCGACTACCTGTCCACGTTCATGAAGGTGGGCACGATCGCCCTGCTCGCCGTCGGCGTGATCATCGCCGCACCGTCGCTGCAGACCGAGGCCGTGACGGACTTCGCGAGCACCGGCACCGGCCCGGTCTTCTCCGGCCAGCTCTTCCCGTTCGTCTTCATCATCATCGCCTGCGGCGCGCTGTCCGGATTCCATTCGCTGATCTCGTCCGGCACCACGCCCAAGATGATCCAGAAGGAGTCGCAGGTACGCCTCGTCGGCTACGGCGCGATGCTGATGGAGTCGTTCGTCGCGGTGATGGCCCTGATCGCCGCCTGCATCCTGGAGCCCGGCCTCTACTACGCGATGAACGCGCCCGCCGGCCTCCTCGGCTCCACAGTGGAGAGCGCCTCGTCGGCGGTGGCCAACCTCGGCTTCACCATCTCACCGCAGGACCTCAGCGCCGCGGCCGCCGAGGTCGAGGAGCAGACGCTCGTCGCCCGCACCGGCGGCGCACCCACCCTCGCCGTGGGCATGTCGGAGATCTTCTCCAGCGTGCTCGGCGGCTCGGGCCTGAAGGCGTTCTGGTACCACTTCGCCATCATGTTCGAGGCCCTGTTCATCCTGACCACAGTGGACGCCGGCACGCGCGTAGGCCGGTTCATGCTCCAGGACACGCTCGGCAACATCTGGAAGCCGATCGGCCGGGTCAGCTGGAAGCCGGGCTTGTGGGCCACCAGCGCCGTCGTGGTGCTCGCCTGGGGCTACTTCCTCTACACCGGCGTGACCAACCCGCTCGGCGGAATCAACCAGCTCTTCCCGCTCTTCGGCATCGCCAACCAGCTGCTGGCGGCCGTCGCCCTGGCGGTGGCGACCACGATCCTGGTCAAGAGCGGCCGGCTGAAGTGGGCCTGGGTGACGGCGGTGCCGCTCGCCTGGGACGCGACGGTCACGCTGACCGCGAGCTGGCAGAAGGTCTTCTCCGACAAGCCGGCGATCGGCTTCTTCGCCCAGCGCGACAGGTACGCCGACGCCCTCGACCGCGGCGAGGTGCTCGCGCCGGCGAAGAACCTCGACGACATGCGGGCGGTGGTCACAAACTCCACCGTGGACGGTGTGCTGTCGGCCCTGTTCGCCATCCTGGTGGTCATCGTGATCGCCAACGCGGCCTGGGTCTGCTACAAGGCGATCCGCGCCCGGGAGCCGCTGCCCACCACCGAGGCGCCGTACGTGAAGTCGAACATCGTCGCCCCGGCCGGCCTCTTCCCCACCGCCGAGGAAAAGCGCGAGCTCGCCGCCGCCTCGTCTTCCGGGGAGCGGACATGAGGCGCGCTTTAGCGGCCGTGCGCTGGTACCTCCGCGAGCTGACCGGCGAGGCGGAGTACGACCACTATGTGGAGCGCCACCGCCGCCTCCACCCGGACCAGCCCTTGATGACCCGCCGCGAGTTCGAACACTGCCGCACCGACCGCCGCGACGAAAACCCCACGGCCAGCTGCTGCTGACCACTCGATGCCACTCCGGCCCGGCCCTGTAAACGGCCGGGCCGGAGTGGTTAACGGAGTCGGGATGACCGACGCCTTCGTGGCGTCGAAACCCTTTCCAGACAAGGAGATTTGGGCTACCGCGATGTCCGTCGTGGTCCAGACCGCTGCTCCCGCGGCCTCACCCTGCGAGTCTGGGCAATCTCACCCCATGGCCGGCTACGCCGGCCCTGCCCCGGACCTGTGCGCGCGGGGATCCTTTGGCGCCTGGCCAGCCGCGCAGACGGGTGCGGCCACGGGGAGCGGCGGCTTGGACCACGACGGCCTTCGCGGTAGCCCAAATGGTCGAAATGTGCGGGTGTCGCCGCACCGCCGGTAACGTAGCGTAATCAGCTTCGGGCCGTAGGTGCGAATCTAGAACGGTTAGGGTCGATATATGGCCCTAACCGTTCTAGATCGCGAACCTGGTGCCGCGTGGCGGCTACTGCCCGCGACCGAGGTCCGCCTGGCTCGGTCGGCGCCGGCTTGGCGGCTTATGACATTGTGGACAAACGCTGTCGACGGCTGGGAGGGGCCGTCAAGGAAGGGCGCGAGCGGTGGCGCAGCTTTCAGATGAAGGCTGCTGTCCGCGATGCCCCGGAAGCCGCAGCCGAGGTGTTACGACTCCTCGACTACGACGTCACACCGAAGATCCCGCCACCGCGAGACAACATGGCGCGTCTCCACGCCCATTGATCCGGCTGGACCGCGATATCAGGTGGATTGGATCGTCAGGGCGGTCCAGGCGCCCAGATAAACGACGTCGCCGTCTTTCAGGGCTATCGGCACGTTGGGGTCGATCGGGTTGGAGTTGGGTTCGTTGATGTACGTGCCGTTCGCGGACTCCATGTCGACCACCGCCCAGCCGGATTCCTGCGGCACCAGCAGCGCGTGCACGTGGGAGACGCCCGGGTCCTCCGGTGGGCCGACGAGGTCGATGTCCGGGTTGACGCCACGGGAGCGGCTGCGCCTGCCGATGACCATCTGCTGGCCGGTCAGGGGAAAGCGGCGTTCGGCCACGAAGCGGGGCATGGCCAGCCCACCGGCGTCTTCGCCGCCCATGGCCTTGACCACCTCGAAGTAGGCCGCGTCCGCCCGCACCACGACCTCCCAGGCCGCAGGGGCTGCCGCTGCCGGGGCCGGGGCCGGGGCTGCCGGATCCGGAGCTGCCTCGGCTACCGGAGCGGCCGGGACCGGGAGCTCTTCCGTGGGCGGCGCCGGCGAAGGGGTCGAAAGAGCAGACACCGGCGGGGCGAGCAGGAAGTCGTAGCCGTCCTCCTCGCAGAAGCGGCCGGTCTTGGGCGTCTGGCACACCGGACACAGGACGGCCTCCGGAGAGGGCGCCGGCGCCGGGGTAGCGGCAGCGGCAGGGGCCGAGGGCGCGGCACCCATACGGGCGCCGCACACCTCGCAGTAGTCGAGTGTCGCCGACTCGTGGCCTTTAGGGCAGGTGGCCATCAGCCCTCCTCCGGCTGCTTCTTCTTCACGCGGACCGTCTTGGTGCTGCGCACGTTGGTCAGCTCGGCGTCCACGCCGGCGACCTGCTTCTTCAGGCGTACCGTGCCGGTCGGGGCGTCGACCACGTCGACAAGGCGGGCGAGGAGCTTGGCAGTGCCCTCGTGGCCGGACTCGTGGGCGAGCTGCACCGCGCGGCCCAGCTTGGCCGTCGCCGACTCCACGTCGCCCCGGTCGCGGTCTTTGATGCCCTCCTGGATGACCTCGGCGAGCTCGGCCTGGCCGGTGTAGTGCGCGACCTGCGGGTTGATTTTCGTGGAGAGCGCGGTGTCGTCGGTCCAGCGGGCGAGCACGAGCTTTTCGGTCAGCACCTGGCCGCCGCTGACCAGGCTGAACCTGGCCGCGAGCACCTCTTCGCCGACCGCGTCGGGCTCGACCTCGACGGAGATGTGGTAGTCGCGGCTCTCCGCCCCCCACGCACCGGTCGGGTAGTCGCCGATGCGGGCGCTGACCTCGGCGCGGCGGCCGGTGAGGTCTTCGACCTGCGGGTACACCTGCTTGACGAACCGGATCGACGAGCCGGCCGGGGTCCAGACGCGGAGCGCGACGTCCGCGACCGACTTGCCCATCGCGGCCTCGGTCATCGCGCGGAACGCGGCGGGCAGCTCGGACGGGTCTTCGAGGCCGTCGGCCGTGCCCAGCAGGGTCGAGGCGACCTTGCGCAGCTCGGTCGCCACCCAGTCGGTGCCGACGCCGCGGCTGTCACAGATGAACTTGCCCTCGCACGCGTCGAGCACCTTCTGGAAGTCTTGCGGCGTCTCGTGCTGGTTTTGCCCGTCGGTCAGCAGGATGGCGTGCTTGACCTCGGCCTGCTGGCCGGCGAAAAGGTAGTTGGCGAGGTCGAGCCAGCGGCCGATGGCGGTGCCACCGTCGGCCCGCAGGCGGGAGACGGCGGCCTTGGCCTCGGCGCGGGTCTGCGGGTTGGCCGGCACCATGCGGGTGTCGCCGGGGTAGATCATGTGGGCGCCCGCGGTGCCGGCCACCACGGCGAACGCCACACCGTCGCGGAGCGTGTCGATCGCGACGGCGGTCGCCTTCTTGGCTTCCGCGATCTTCGTGCCGGGCATCGCCATCGAGCCCGACGTGTCGACCATGATGACCTGTGCGGCGGTCAGTGCCGGAGACGCGGTGCGCAGGTCGCCACCCTGTGCGGTCACCGTGACGATCGCGTCGACGACGCGGCCGCCTTCGGGCAGGTACTCGTTTTGGTCGACCTCGGCCGTAAACTGCGCGGTCATACGGTGGAGCCTCCTACAGCGGGGAACGACAGTATGGCGACGGCGATGTTGTCGTGGCCGCCACCCTCGAGGGCCACGTCGGTGAGGCGGCGGGCCACCTCGATGGGGTTGCCGGTCGCCGCGGCGGTGAGCTCGGCGGCGTCGGACATATAGTGGTGAAGGCCGTCGGAGCAGAGCAGCAGCCGCCCCTCCCCTTCCGGCCGGAGTGAGATCACCTGTGGCTCGGCGTCGTTGGAGTCGGCGCCCAGCCAGCGGATCAGCGCCCGCGAGGTGGGGTCGGCGTCCACTGTGGCCGGTGCGGGCCGGCCGGCGGCGAGCTGCCCGGCGATGGAGTCGTCGATGGTGAGGCAGGCTGGCTCGGCCCCGAGCCAGTAGGCCCGGCTGTCGCCGATCCAGGCGACCGTCACCGCGTCGGCCGTGACGACGCCGGAGACGTAGGTGCAGCTGGGTGGGGTGTCGCTCTCGTCGGGCACGGCGGCGGCGCGGGCGGCCTTCGCGGCTGCGTGCGCGCCCAGCACGCTCGCCTCGGCCGGATCGGCCCCGGTGGTGAGCGCGTCGAGCAGCGCGGCCACGCCCGCCTCGGCCGCACCGTGCGAGGCCGCGTCGGAACGGGTCGACGTCGATACGCCGTCGCAGACCACCGACACGAGGCCGCCGTCGTACCGGGCGATCACCACCGCGTCTTCGTTGCGCGGGCGGCGGCGACCCCGGTCGGTGACGGCCGCGACCGCGCTCAGGTCGAGCTCGGCGTGCTCGCGCCCGGCCGAGCGCCGCCGGCCACAGTTGTCGCAGTAGGGCTCCGTGCCGGACGCACCGCACCCGGTGCAGGCCAGCCCGGCCCGCGAGGAGAGCGAGACCGTCGGCACCGGCAGCGCCTCACCGGTGACGAGGTTTCGCCCGCACACCTCGCAGAACTTGTGCTCCGGCGAACTCGGCGGACCGTGCTCGGGACAGACCCTCATGTGAGCGTCCGGGGGCGTACGGCGTTGGCCCGGTCGACCAGCGCGATCTTCGTATCCTGGTCGCGGGCGATCTGGGCCATCGTGCGGTAGGCCCGCTCCAGCCCGAAGCGCAGCCCGCGCTCGGAGAGGTCGTGTCCGAGCACGCGCGCGCCGGTCGGCAGTCGGTGGGCCGGCAGGTTGGCCGCGGTGAGCCAGGCGAGCGCCGCCTCCAGCATCTCCACGGTCAGCCGCGCCTGCCGCTCCACGTCGAGCCCGAGCCGCTCCAGCCGCCCCGAGGCGCGCAGCAGGTCGTCGGCGTGTGCGAGTGGCCCACCCGCGTGCAGGCTGGCGCGTATCGCGGCGACCTGCGCGGTCACGTGGTGGCTCGAGCTGTCTGGCACCTGGTCGAGCACGGCCAGCGCGCCGCTCCGGTCGCTGGCGCCGAGCAGGATGCGGGCCAGCCCGAACGCGGCGCTGATGAACCCTCGGTCGACCCGCCACACCCGGTCGTACAGCCGCTGGGCCGCCTCCTTGTCGCCGGTGCACTCCACGGCCGCGGCGAGCGCGAGGCGGGCGGCGGGTTCGCCGGGCAGCTCGCCGTACACGGCGTCGAACGACACCCGCGCTTCGCCGGCCTTCCCGGCGGCCATCGCCGCGATGCCTCTGTACCAGTCGATCCGCCAGTCGAACGGGTCGGTGACGGACAGCACGTCGAGCCCGTTTACGGCCCCGTCGAGGTCGCCCGCCTCGATGCGGGCGCGGACCAGGCGGAGCGCGACCTCGGTGCTCTGCACGGGCGGCGACTCCAGCTGCCGCACGAGCTCCGCCGGGTCGGTGCTGCTGAGTGTGGCGAGGAAGCCGGCACCCGGGTCGAGCACGTCGACCTGGGGCAGCGGCAGCGCGGACGCCACCCCGGCCGGGACGAGGTCGACGGGCACCGCGTCGGGGCCCACCTCGCCCGCACCCGTGCCGAACGCCCGCCGCTCCGGCGTGAACTGCCGGGACACCACCTGCCGTGGCACGCCGTCGGCGGCGGAGAGCACCTCGCGGAGCACGCCGAGCAGCTGCTCGCTCATGTCGGCCGCGGTCTGGAAGCGCCGGGCCGGGTCGCGGTGTGTGGAACGGAGCAGCAGCCGGTGGTACGACTCCTCCTGCTGCAGCAGCGGCACGTCGGCCTTGTCGGGCAGCTTGCCCGCGAACGTGGTGGAGAAGCCGCGGAACTCGAAGCTCAGCACCGCCAGCGACCGCCCGACCGTGTAGATGTCGGCGGCCACGGAAGGACCCACCTCGGCCACCTCGGGCGCCTGGTAGCCGGGCGTGCCGTAGACCGCGCTCACGTCGTCGTCGGCGCGGCGCACGGCACCGAGGTCGATGAGCTTGAGCTGCTCCTCGGCGTGGATCACATTGTCCGGCTTGAAGTCGCAGTAAAGCAGGTCACGCCCGTGCAGGTAGCCGAAGGCGGGCAGCACCTCGGCCCCGTACGCGAGCACCTCGGCCAGCGGCAGTACCCGCTGGCCCTCGGCGCGGCGGGCCATCAGCAGGTCGCGCAGCGACTGGCCGCCCACGTACTCCATGACGATGTAGCCCACCGGCACGCCGGTCTTCGGGTCGGGGTGCTGCACGAAGTCGTGGATCTTCACGATGCTCGGGTGGTCGATCTCCACCAGGTATCGCCGCTCGGTCACCGCCGCCGCCATCGCGTCCGCGTCGGCGGTATTGATCAGTCCTTTGAGGACGACCCAGCGGTCGCTGACCGAGTCGCTGACGTTGCGGTCGCGCGCCAGGTAGATCCAGCCCAGCCCGCCGTACGCCAAAGCGCCGAGCACCTCGTACCGGTCGTTGATGAGGTCGCCCTGCGACAGCCGGGGCACGAACGAGAACGGCGTGCCGCAGTTGGGGCAGAAGCCCTCGCTCCGGCCCGGCTTGCCGTCGCGCCCGCGGCCGACCGGCTCCTCGCACTTGCTGCAGTAGCGGCGCGACTCGGAGACCTTGGGGTCGCGCATGATCGCGGTGGCCGGGTCGCGCAGCGGCACCCGGGGCAGCTCGATGAGGCCGGCGCCGAGCCCGCCCCGCGAGGCGCCGCGGCTGCGGCCGGAGCCGCGCGTCGAGCCGCGCCCGGTGACGGTCGGCACCGAGCCGGGCGACGTGGCGACGCTGACCGGCGACGCGGTGGACGCCGACCGCGGCTGTGCCGGCACCGCACCGGCGGGCGCGCGCCGCCCGCACTCGTCGCAGTAGCCCTCGGCGCCGTACGTACCGGAGCAGCCGGGCCGGACACACCTCATGGATTGCCCCTCTCCGTGAGCTTGTTGAGGTAACGCTGGTAGGCGACGACCGCGCGGGTGGCCGCGGGCAGGTCGCACGGGCTGGTGTAGAGCAGGTCTTGTGCGGTGCGGTGCAGGGCGGCAAGCTCCTCGTGCTCGACAAGCCCCATCCGGCCGGCCCGCGCGCGGTATGCGTCGAGCCGGCCGCGCAGCTCGGTGCGGCGCTGCAGCAGCCCGTCGGCCGCCTCGTAGAGGTGTGCGGCCTGCTCCTTGGCCCGCGCCACCGATCGCTCCACAATGGACAGCTCGTCGGCGAGGCGCAGCCACCGCCCCTCGCGGTGCAGCTGCCCGAGCTGCGCGATGTGCGCGCGCAGCCCACCCACCGCGTCGGGCGGCGGCGGCAGGAAGGCGTTGGCGATCTTCGCCGCCGCAAGGTCGTAGACCTTGCGCGCCTCCGCCTCCGCCGCGATCACCTCGTCCACCGCGGTGGTCAGGCTCCGGATCTTTTCCGGGTACGCGCCGCGCAGTGCCGCCAAGCCGGCGATCCGTGTGGTCAGCGCCTCGATCTCGGACACCAGCCCGGGCGGCGGCGCGCTGGCGCCGATCGGGTCTTTGAGCGCCTCGGCGTGCGCGTCGGCGAGCCTGCGCGCGAGTCCGTCTACATCGGACCCCTTGAGGGCGTCGCCACCCAGGCTCGACGCGTCGGCGGTCGCCTTCTCCAGCGCCCTGGTCGGCTGGGTGTACATCGTGGCGACCCGGCCGCTCGCCGCCTCGACCTCGCCAAGCGCGTGTACGACCTCGGCGGCCACGGTCTCCAGGTCGTCGGCGAGCCCGGGCACGGTCTGCCAGGAGGCCGGCGCGCCGCCGGCGAGGGCGTCGACCACCAGACCGGAAGCGCTCAACCCCACGATCGGCTGGCGCAGCACCGAGGTGAGCAGGCGCAACTCGCCGTCGCCGGGGCGGGAACGTTCGGCGCGCACCGTCTTGGCCCGGTCGAGCTGAGCGCCCAGCGCGGAGAACTGCGACCAGAGCACCTCGACCGCACCGAGCACCTCGGTCGCCACGTCGGCCGTACGCCCGCGGAGCCCGCCGCCGCGCAGCAGGACGAGCGCCGGGTGCGCGTCCATCTCGAACATCGCCGCGGAGATCCGGTCGTACGCCGCGACAAGCCCGACGATGGCCCGGTCGACCTCGTCGCGGCTCATCATGGGCGGCGGCGTCGACACGGTCAACCCTTGTAGCGCGGTGCGGGTGGCTGCGGGGTGGCGCCGAGCGAGGAGAGCCACCGGTCGTAGAGGCGGGTCCAGGTGCCGTCTGAGCGGATCCGCTCCAGCACACCGTTGACAAATCGCACCAGGTCGACGGACTCCCTCTTCATCGCCATGCCGTACGGCTCTTCGGTGAACCGCTCCGGCAGGATCTTGGTGCCCCTGTCCTGCTCGGCGAAGCCGGCCAGGATCGCGTCGTCGGTCGAGACGGCGTCGACCTGCAGCTGCTGCAGCAGCACCAGGCAGTCGAGCGCGTCGCTGGCCGACACCGGCTTGGCCTCGGGCGCCTTGGCGGCGATGTTGCGGATCGAGGTGCTGCCGGTGGCCGCGCAGACCTTCTTGCCAGCGAGGTCTTTGATCCCCTTGATCGGCGAGTCGCGGGCGACCATGATGGCCTGCCCCGCGGAGAAGTACTCGGTGGAGAAGTTGATCTGCTCCCACCTGTCGCAGTTCATCGTCATGCTGCGGATGACGATGTCGACGCGCCCCTCGTTGATCGCCGGAATCCGGTCGGCCGTGGTGATGGCCCGGAAGAGCACCTTGTCGGGGCTGCCGAAGATCGCCTTGGACAGCTCGCGGGCCAGGTCGATCTCGAAGCCGACGAGGTTGCCGGTCTTGGGGTCGCGATAGCCGAAGCGGAAGTTGTTCTGGTCGACGCCGACGACGAGCCGGCCCGACTGCTGGATACGCGCCATCGTCGAGCCGGACGGCATCCGGCCGGGTGCGGGCAGCGCGCCGGCCGGGCGGTAGCTGGCCCGCGGATCGCACGAGCCGGCCGGCGCCGCGCTCGTGGTGGGTAGCACGGCCGGATCCTGCACGCCCACGGGCCGGGCCGGCTGAGCCGGATCGGGACCCGACGGCGGGCTGTCCGAGCCGCCGCAGCCGGCCAGCACGAGCGCCGCCAGCACGGCCACCGCCGCACCGGCCCCGGCTCTCATCGGTACTCCGCCAGTCGCCGCTGGATGCCCGCCGCCGTGCCGAACACGAGCAGCGCGGCCAGCAACCCGACCCCGATGTCAGCGCCGTTGAGCGAGCCGCCGGCACCGCGCACCTCTTCCCGGAACACCTCGCTGTTGTGGTCGATCGCCTTGGACAGGTTTTCGTCGAGCCGGTTGGCGATTGTGGCGGTGCTGGTGTCCTCGGTGCCCACCGACGTGCTGACCGCCTGGTCGTACTGCCCGTCGTTGTCGAGCTGGCGCACCTTGCCGTGGGTCGAGTCCCAGCTCTTCGCCTCCGTCAGCGCGGCCGCGAGGAACTCGCGGGTGGGCCCGTCGGCGTCGCCCGGCGCCAGCAGGCCGCCCGCCCGGTCGGGACCGGCCAGGCGGTCCATCATCGTGACGTAGTCCTTTTCGAAGCTCGCGCCGTTGCCCCGGGCGACGAGCGTCAGCGACTCGTCGGCGCGAGCCTGCAGCGCGGCGATACGCGCGTCGGCGAGGCGGGACACCTCCTCCGAGCCGCGGTCGTGGCTGGCCTCCAACCGCCCGGCGGTCACCAGCGCGGAGACGCCGAGCCACAACAGCACGGCCACCGCTGCCACGGTGGCCGCGACGAGCCCGACGTTGAACACCCGGTTGGTGCGGCTTGTCAGGTAGCGCTGGACCACCACGAGCGCGGCGATCGTGAGCAGGCCGAGCGCCACCGCGAACCACGGGAAGGCGCCCGCGTCGCCGCGCGCCTCGTCGAGCTCGTCCGAGACCGCCTTGTAGAGCTCCTGGGCGGCCGGCAGCAGGCGCTCGCGCATCACGCCGGAGGCCTCGCGCAGGTATGCGCCGCCCACCGGCACGCCCTGGCGGTTGTAGACCCGGGCGGTCTCCACGAGGCCGGTGTAGACCGGCAGCTGCGCGGCGATCCGGGCCACCGCGCTGGCACCCGCTCCGTCGCCCGCGCCACCGCTGGAGACGATCGCGAGCGCGGCCGCGGCGTCGGCGACGTCGGCCTGGTAGCGCTCGCGCAGCGCCACCGGCTCCACGCCACCGGTCAGGAACGCGCTCGCGGCGGTCGCGTCGGCGTCGGAGAGCGCGCGGTAGAGCCGCTGGGCCGCGACGGTCAGCTCGCCGCTCTGCGCCACAGCGCCGTCGACGAGGCCGGCCCGCTGGCGCACGCCCACGACGCCGGTCACGCCGGTGGCCAGGCCCAGCACCACGAGTGCCACCGTGGCGAGCACGAGCCGGCCGGGGGTGCCCCGAAATCGTCTCGCCGCTCGTTTGCGCAACCCGGCCGCGGGTGCGGCGGCGGGAGTCCGGCTTGCCGGTTCGCGTACGAGAGTCGTCACCGTCACCACCTCGGAGATCAAGGTAGCCAACCGCATCAAGGCCCGGAACCCCTGTGAACGCTGGGCTAACGGACGGGTACGACCAGGGGCCCGTGATCGCCGTCGACGACCCGTACGCGGGCGCCGTAGTGGGCCGCCAGCAGCTCCTCGGTCAGCACCTCGCGGGCGGTGCCGCTCGCGGCCACACGGCCGTTGGCGAGGAGCACCATGCGGTCCGCGTACTCCCCCGCGATGGAGAGGTCGTGCATGGTGGCGAGCACGGTCAGCCCGCGGTCCTGGCGCAGCTCGTCGACGAGGTCGAGCACCTCCTGCTGGTGACCGATGTCGAGCGCGGTGGTCGGTTCGTCGAGCAGCAGCAGCGGGGCGCCCTGAGCCAGCGCGCGGGCCAGGAACACCCGCTGGCGCTCGCCGCCGGAGAGCGTGGCGAGCTGGCGGCCGGCGAAGCGCTGGAGGTCGAGCCGGGCCAGCACCTCGCCGGCGGCGGCCAGATCGGCGGCGGACTCCCGGCCCAGCGGCGGGATGTAGGGGGTGCGACCGAGGAGCACGTAGTCGAAGACGGCCATGCCGGCCGGCACGACAGGTGACTGCGCGACCGTCGCCACGAGCCTGGCGCGCTGCCGGCGGGAGAGGCGCTCGGACGGCGTACCAAAGATGGAGATGGCACCGGCGGCGGGGAGGAGGCCGCCGACGGCGCGCAACAACGTCGATTTGCCGGCGCCGTTTGGTCCGATGACCGCGACCCACTCGCCGGCGGCGACGGTGAGGTCGACGCCGTCGAGGATCTGGGCGCCGCCGAGGGTGACCCGCACGTCGAGCGCCTCCAGCGCGGCACTCACAGCGCCTCCTGGTTCGCTCGCTCGTGCGGCGCCAAAGGCGACGTCTTCCCTCGCAGCCCCGAAACCCCGACTACGTCGGCGGGGCCACTCAGTCCAGACGCCGCCGCGCCAA
>Ga0081539_10000764_pt1 | contig 63375 bp, 54 predicted proteins | sample TabmetS4T2R2_FD_71023 | JGI IMG/M metagenome (GOLD analysis project Ga0081539, IMG submission 71023) | Tabebuia heterophylla rhizosphere microbial communities from the University of Puerto Rico - S4T2R2 | ecosystem: Host-associated > Plants > Roots > Rhizosphere ...
AGGGAGATCCTGACCGGGATCGACGACCTGGGGTTCGTGTACCTGTCGAGCCGGGACGTGGTCCGGCACAAGATCGTGCAGGACATCGTCGAGGCCTACCGCCGCTACGACGAGGCGAGGTCGTAGTGGCCCCCGACCCTCCGGATTCCCGGCTCCGCCATCGGGAGCCCTCGGGAGCCGGTGGGGCATGAGCGTGTTCCTGGCCAACGAGCAGGCCGACTACCGGGTGGACGAGCCGGCCCTGGCCCGGCTGGCGCGGCTGGTGATGGACGCCGAAGGGGTCGAGGAGTCCGAGATCTCGATGCTGCTGGTCGACCGGTCGGTCATGACCGACCTGAACGAGCGCTACACGGGCGAGGACCGCCCCACCGACGTGCTCGCGTTCCCGATCGACGGGCCGTCGCCGGCGTCGGGGCCGCCCGAGGGGCCGTCGGGGCCGCGGGGGTTCGCCGCCGACCGGCTCGGCGACCCCGACGACGAGGACGAGCTCGAGGACGAGGAGGATGACGACGCACCCTGGCTGCTCGGCGACATCGTGCTCTGCCCGTCCTATGCGGCCGAGCAGGCGACCCGCAACGGCCAGAGCCTGGCCGCCGAGCTGGAGCTGCTGACCGTGCACGGGATCCTGCACCTGTGCGGCTTCGACCACGCCGACCCCGACGAGGAGCGGGCCATGCAGGCCCGCACCAACGAGCTGCTGGCCGCCTGGCGCGCCGGTGAGCGGCCGTGAGCCGGCTCACCCCCACCGATGCCTGGACGCTGCTGGTGGTGGCCGTCCTGACCGGGATCGCGGCCATGCTGGCCATGGCCGAGACCAGCCTGACCCGGATGAGCCGGGCCAGGGCCATGCACCTGCAGGAGGAGCAGCGCCGCGGCGCCGCCCAGCTGTACAGCCTGGTCGAGCAGCCGGCCCGCTTCCTCAACCTGGTCCTGCTGCTGCTGCTGGTGGTCCAGTTCACCGCCACCGCCCTGTTCACCTCGGTGATGGACCGGATCGTGGGCGGCGGCCTCGGGGTGGCCATCGCGGCCCTGGTCATGACCCTGATCACCTTCATCTTCGCCGAGGTGGCGCCCAAGACCTACGCCGTCCAGCACACCGACCGGGCGGCGCTGACGGTGGCGCCGTTCGTGTACGTGCTGACCCGCCTGCCCGTCCTCGGCCCGCTGACCAGGCTGCTGATCGCCATCGGCAACGTGGTCACCCCGGGCAAGGGCCTGAAGAGCGGGCCGTTCGTCTCCGAGGACGAGATCAAGGCGATGGTCGACGAGGCCGAGCGCGACGAGGTCATCGAGGAAGAAGAGCGGGAGATGATCCACTCGGTCTTCGAGTTCGGCGACACCATCCTGCGCGAGGTCATGGTGCCCAGGCCCGACATGGTCGCCGTGGCCCGCGAGACCTCCCTCCAGGAGGTGCTGGAGCTGATCCTGCGCTCCGGCTACTCGCGCATCCCCGTCTACGACGGCACCATCGACGAGGTCGTCGGCCTCGCCTACGCCAAGGACGTGCTGCGGCGCCTCCACGACGGCCAGGCCGACAAGCCGCTGGCCGACATCCTGCGCCCGGCCCAGTTCATGCCCGAGTCGATGCGGGCCGCCGAGGGCCTGCGCGAGATGCGCAAGCGCAAGAGCCACATGGTGATCGTGATCGACGAGTACGGCGGCACCTCGGGCCTGGTCACCCTGGAGGACCTGCTGGAGGAGATCGTCGGGGAGATCACCGACGAGTACGACCGCGAGGAGCCCAACGTCGAGCCCCTGCCCGACGGCGACTACCGGGTCAACGCCCGCCTGGACGTCGACGAGGTCAACGAGCTGCTGGACGTCGAGCTGCCCTCGACCGAGTGGGACTCGATCGGCGGGCTGCTGTTCAACCTGGTCGGCGGGGTGCCCCGCGAGGGCCAGGAGGTCGAGTTCCAGGGGCTGCGGCTGCGGGCCGAGCGGGTCCAGGGCCGGCGCATCGGCCGAGTCCGCATCCACCGCCTGCCCCCGCCCGAGAACACCGAGGACGTCACCGCCCAGGCCCGCCGCCAGTGAAGCAGCCGTCCACCGCCGAGCTGGTCGCCGCCGCCCGGGCCGCCCGCGACCGCAGCTACGCCCCCTACTCCGGGTTCCGGGTCGGGGCGGCCCTGCTCACCACCCAGGGCGACGTCATCACCGCCGCCAACGTCGAGAACGCCAGCTACGGCCTGAGCATCTGCGCCGAGCGGTCGGCCGTGGTCGCGGCCGTGGCCGCCGGGTCGCGGAGCTTCCAGGCCATCGCCGTGGCCGGCAACGGCCCCGACCCGGTCACCCCCTGCGGGGCCTGCCGCCAGGTCCTGCGCGAGTTCCCCAGGGGCCCCGACCTGGAGGTGCTGTGCGCCGGCGAGTCCGGCGACACCCTGCTCATCACCACCCTGGGCGAGCTGCTGCCGGAGAGCTTCGGGCCAGAGGACCTGACGTGAAGTCCGGGCTGGTGGCGCTGGCCGGGCGGCCCAACGTGGGCAAGTCGACCCTGCTCAACGCCCTGCTCGGGCAGAAGCTGGCGATCGTCTCGGACAAGCCCCAGACCACCCGGTCGGCCGTCCGGGGAGTCCTGCACCGGCCCGAGGGCCAGATCGTGCTGGTCGACACCCCGGGGCTGCACAAGCCGCGGACCCTGCTCGGCCAACGGCTCAACGACCTCGTCCGCGGGACCCTGGCCGAGGTCGACCTGGTGCTGCAGCTGGTCGACGCCGCCGCCGGGGTCGGGGCCGGCGACCGGTTCCTCGCCGCCGAGCTGGCCAAGGTGGCCACGCCCAGGTTCTGCGTGGTCAACAAGCTGGACGCCGCCTCCCGGGCCAAGACCGCCGCTGCCCTCCAGGCCGCCGCCGGCCTGGGCGACTACGCCGAGATCGTCCCGGTGTCGGCCCGCACCGGCGAGCAGCTCGACCTCCTCATCGAGCTGATCCTCCGCCACCTGCCCGAGGGCCGCCCCCTGTACCCCGAGGGCCACACCAGCGACGAGCCCGAGCAGCACCTGGTGGCCGAGCTGATCCGGGAGAAGGCCCTGGCCGTGGTCCGCGACGAGCTACCCCACTCGGTGGCCGTGCTCGTCGACGAGATGGGACCCGACCCCGAGCGCGACGACCTCCTGGTCATCCGGGCAAACCTGTTCGTGGAGCGCTCCAGCCAGAAGCCGATCGTCCTCGGCCGCGGCGGGTCGGTCCTGCGCGACATCGGCACCCGGGCCCGGGAGGAGCTGGAGGCCCTCCTCGGCACCAAGGTCTACCTCGACCTGAGGGTGAAGGTTGCCAAGGAGTGGCAGCGCGACCCCCGCCAGCTGTCACGCCTCGGGTTCTGAACACAGAGGAGCCGCGGATGCGGGTGATGGTGCTGGGCGGGACCAGGTTCATCGGCGCCGCCCTGGTCGAAGAGCTCCACGACCACGGCCACGAGCTGCTGGTCGTCCACCGCGGCGACCACGAGCCGGCGGACCTCCCCGAGGTCGACCACCTCCACGCCGACCGCCAGGACCTGCCGCAGCTGCGCGGGCCGGTCGACGAGTTCGGCCCCGAAGCCGTGATCGACAACTGCGCCTACTCGGCCGCCGACGCCGAGACCGCCCTGGCCGCCGTCGGCGACGACGTCCGCCTCCTGGCTGTCTCCAGCATGGACGTCTACCGGGCCTTCGGGGCGGTGCTGGCCGGGACCGAGACCGACCCCCTGCCGCTCGACGAGACCTCCCCGGTCCGCCCCCACCGCTACCCCTACCGGGGCCGCCCCCATCCATCGCCCGACGCCGACACCTACGAGAAGCTCGACGTCGAGGAGGCCTACCTCGCCCGAGCGGCCACCGTGTGCCGGCTGCCCATGGTCTACGGAGAGCGCGACCACCAGCGCCGCGAAGAGCCGATCCTGCGCCGGGTGCGGGCCGGCCGCACCCGCATCCCGGCCGGCGCCGGCGGCTGGCTGTGGACCCGCGGCTACGTCCGCGACGTCGCCACCGGCATCCGCCTGGCCCTGGAGTCGGACGCCACCATGGCCGAGATCCTCAACCTCGGCGAGACCCGCTCCTGGTCGATGGGCCTGTGGGCCCGCCACGTGCTCGAAGCCGCCGGCTCCGACGCCGACCTCGTCCGGGTCCCCGACGTCCTGCTCCCCGACGACCTCAAGGCGCTCGGCACCATCTCCCAGCACCTCCTGGTCGACTCATCGATGTCAAGCCATGTACCTGCTTGGACCGGTCAGCAACACCTGCTGGTGGACTCCAGTAAGGCGCGGGATCTTCTCGGCTGGGAGCCAACCGACCCACACGAGGCGCTAAGGCGATCTGTGGCGTGGCATCTGGCTCACCCGCCCCCTGATGCCTCGGACGACTTCTCCGACGACGACAGGGCGCTTGAGGGCGCTAGAGCATGGTCTGAATTTCTTGCACAGCGCTATCCGCCCACCGCGCCATAGCCCGCAGCCGGTCCAAGTACTGCCGGTAGGTGGCGATGTCGGCCGGTTCGCGGATGCTCAGCTCGGCGGTGAACGTCTCTACGGTGATGACGGTCTGCTCGGCCTCGAACATCACGAAGGGGTGCAGGAACGGCAGCGTCGGCGCGGCGTCCAACCGGATCACGCCCAGCTCAACGTTCGGCAAGCTCGCCACAGAAACCAGCCGGTCGAGCTGTGCCCGCATCATCTCGTGAGGGCCAGGACACCAACGCAGCGCCGTCTCTGTTAGCAGGAACTCAAACTGCTTGTTCTGGTCGTAGATGATGGCCTGCCGCTCCATCCTGGCGGCCACGGCGCGGCTTACGTCTGGCAGTGGAGCCGCGAGGCTCATCTCCATGGATCGCCGGGCGTAGTCGGCTATCTGGAGCAGGCCGGGAATCATCACCGGCTGGAAGATGCGAACCGCTGAGGAGTCGCGCTCCAGCTCCGCGATGTCTTGCTGCTTCTCGGTGCGGCCAAGGTGGTGCAGGATGCGCCAGCTGGTGGTGGCAACGGCCAGCTGCTCTACCAGTTTGGCAAGCCCGGCGACTTCCTCCGGGGTGGCATCGGTAACGCGCGCCCAGGCCTCAATGTCGGCCAGGCTAGGAGTGGTGCGGCCGGTTTCCAGCCGAGACACCTTGGACTGCGTGAAGCCCGGCATGCGGTCGCCAGTTAGCTCGGCGCGAACGCGAAGGAGGCGCAGCTGCTTGCCCAGCTGCTTACGGGGTGACTCCTCCGTGGGGTCGCTCAATGTGCGGCTAGGAACTCCTGTAGGGGGATTGAACGGGCCAGTGCTAGATCCCGCAGCTGCCGGTAGTGGCCGATGCGCTTGGTCTCGAAGTCGAAGCCCTGAAAGCTGCCGGCGGCGTCGTAGTGAAGCAAGATGACGGTCTGGTTGTCGAACAGCCAGAAGTCTTGCTCGCCCAAGTCGCCGCCGTCGCAGATGCGGATGTCTTCGCCCACCGCGTGACTATGCGGGTACAGCGCCACCTCGAAGCGCTCGTAGTCGGTCATCGGCCGGCTGGTCACTCTGACGCGCGCCATGTGCTTGCCGCCGCCGCAGTGTTCCCTCACCCGCTGTACCCACGGGTGCTCGGCCATGTCGGGGAGTGAGCCGTCGCGCTTGAAGGCGGCCAACATGGCGGCTTCTTGGGGGACGGAGTAGACCGGCCGGGTTTCCAGCCGGAAGGCTGACACCTGGAAGTTCGCGAGCCACCAAGCCAGATCAGGCATTGGCCTGCTTCAGTAGCTCGGCCGGGATCTCTACCAGAACCTCGCCGTCGCCAAGAGTTACATCGCTGTCATTTATCTGCTGGCCTTGGACGACGACCGTACCGCGCTCCGTCGCGTAGATGGTCGGGCAAGTTCCGTCGAAGCAACCACCGGCGATGACCTTCATGCGAACTCCTGACTACTCGGCTGAGTGCATACAGTGCGCCGCGCATACCCGCTGGTCAAGAGCTTGTTCCGAAATTGCCTCTTGACCAGAGGTTATGCACTCTGATAGATACTCACTCTCCTGCAAGTAGATGAGAGGGTTGTCGGGGTGATCGTTCTCCGAGATGGCGAGTGGTTCACGTACTGCCGCTGTGGGTGGCGGTTCGCGTCCCCCACGCTCGTCCTCGGGACACCTTGGCATCCATGCGGAGGCGGCGGCAGTCCGGCGACATCCGGGGGCGTCGGGCCGCCGCTTCCCGCCAAGGCGGTGATGCCACAAGAGGGTCTTCTGCGTTGGCATCCATGAACGGGGCCGGGTTGCACTTGTCTGGACACCGATCAAGTCGTGGACTTTCGATGCTCGGGCAAATGTTCGAATCAAGCCCGGCCCCACCCTCGATAACCGTTCCCATGAGGGCAGACAACCTGGCCGCATCATCCCGGCCGCGCCGTCAATCCAGTGACGGGGACGACTACTAAACAAGACCGCAGTTCGGGCGCTCGCATGGTCCAGGGGGAACGCGAAGACGAGCTATTGTCAGGCAGCCTACTACCAAACCTAAAACTCCCAAAACTTCTGCTAAAGGCCACTCGACTTCGGGGAAGATGCCGAGCGGCTTGCAGATGGGAAGGCGGTCATTGTGAGGGGAAGCACAGTGGCCGCCTTCTCTCTTTGCCAATGACCTTGCAGCCCTGCCAACGAACAGGAGTCGCCTTGCCACCGGCCACCAGCTGCGGAGGGCTCTGCGACACCTTCCCCGCGTGCCTGCCGGCACCGTCAACGTTCTTGCTCGGCCGGCTGATGCAGCTCAGAGAGGAAGCCAACGACGCCTACGACCAGGCCGCCACCAGCAGCCGGACGTTGGAGGCAATCAAGCAAGCGCTAGGGGGTAGCGGTGGCTGAGGCAATCGGGATCATCGGTCAGGCGGTGCTTGTCGTCATGGGACTGGCGCTCCTGGCGGTGTTGGTGCTCTTTCTGCTCTGGTCGATCCGGGTAGGCGTGAGGTTGTGCCGCGATATTTGGCCGCCGCAACCGAACCAGCCGTACACGGATGCCTACATTGCGGAGCCGTTTGATCGGATGCGGCGGAACTAAAGAGCCCGGCAACATAAACGCAGGGTAGGTAACCTGATTCTGTCGCTCATGCCAAATACGCCGTTCAAGCTATATGGCGGATAACGATTTGGCCACTTGGGAGAAATCGCCGCATTTCGGCCTATGCAAGCCCGCCTTCCTATGCGCAAGCTCCCCGGCAACGTAGCCAACCCCGGAGGCGCGTTGCCATGCCGTGCAGATGTGAGGGTGAGGGCTGGGACGGTTGCGACCCAGCCACCCAAGAACGTGAGCGCCGTAAGGCCGAGATACGGCGGCGGGTTGCCCAGCGCGTAGCTGAGACAGCCGCCAGCGTCAACCTGCTGAGCGCACCTGCGCCAGCCAACCTGCTCGACACTCCAATGCCCGGAGAGACCGATGCGCCGTCTATACAGGCATCTATGGTACGTGCTGACCGATTGGGCTTACCGACTCCAAACCCTAAGTTACATTTATCTTTCGAGGGGGAGGAAGTCTATGTCCGATCTCGCTAATTATCGGCTTACGCCCAAGCTGCTACGGAAAGCACAACGTGAGTTAAACGATGCCGAGCAAGCCGCGCTGCTGGATATGGCGAAGCTGGGCCTGGTGGCCGAAGTGACGGCGACTGAGGAACGGCTGTTGCACCTACTGTCACAGCCGGTGCTGCGCCACAGCGGGGCAGAAGTTGATCTGGCGGCAGAGATCGCAGCAGGCAACCCGCTTAAAGCCCGGCTGGCGCAAGATTATCTGCTGGCGATTCATGAAATGCGGATGCAGCTCGTTACTAAGGGGTTGCGGGGACCGTAAAGAAACGAACCGCCCCCGAGGTGGCTCATTCAGGCCGTGACAGGACAACCAAAGTTGTTAGGAGGCATCATAGCATGACCGCCGAAGCAATCCTGCTGGCCCTTATCCTGCTGCTGCTTATCGGCAACAGCGTGGCGTTTTGGTACTGGTGGTTTCGGGATTACCGCACCCGCCAGAAAGATATTGAGCAGGTCGTGCGCCTGATGGGTGCTTACCGAGCCGCACGGACGGCCGAGGATGTGGGCCACTTGATGAACATGGAGATAATTGAGGGCTTCAGGCAGGGCCGTTAGGCCATGCGTCAACCCCGCATATATCACCTGAGACTTCTAAGGCTGCTCGGCATCAAGCATCTGGTGGGCACGTTCCTGTTGTTCGTACTCTTTCTTGGAGCGCTCCCTCTGTTCGTGCAGTTTCTTGGGCCGGTACTGTTGCCGTTTTTTCTATCCCTACCGGTCGGGTTTGCGATCGGCAAGGCGTACCGGCGCTTTCTGCGCGGGTAGCAGGCGGCGATCATGGACGGATCGTTTTGGTTATGGCCGCCGGTTGTGTTGGCGTGGCTGGCAGTCATTGTGCTGGTGGTGCTTGGCATCGCGCGGCTCGTCGACCAGGCCAAGGGCGACAGGGGCAGGCCGGTGTACAAGCTGAGCTTCCCGTCTGAGCTGAGCGAAGACCAGGTGCTGGCGTATGTCGTTTCGTTTAGCGGCACGTTGCGCTCAAAGGCGCGGGTACTTGGGTCGGCCAACCTCGTGTTTGAGGTACTGGCAACCGAGCTAGGCAAGCACTACCGGGTCTGGCTGCCGGGCGGTTATGACAGCTACACCGGCAAGATGCTGCGTGCACATATACCCGGCATCCGCATGGAACCGGACGACAACTCGCTGCCGAGGTGGAACCGCGTTGCCGAGCTGCGGCAGACAAGCGCCACCCGCAAGCTGCGTAACGACAAGAGCGAGGTTACATCCACGACCCTGCGCGGCAGCATGCACGATCTTCGTAAAGGCGAATCGGTCTTGATGCAGCTGGTGGTGTCGCCGGCCGTGCCGCTCGGTAAACCGTCCACGGCCGGCGCTCAAAAGAACGGACTGCCGAGCAAAGTTGCCGCGCTCACCATCGACCGGGACAAGATTGCCGAGCAGCGCGAAAAACTGAGCGAGGCCAACTTTGATGTAGGGCTGAGGATCGCCGCCGCTGCCACCACTGACCAGCGGGCCAAGAAACTGGTACGAGACGTAAACTCGGGCCTGGCCAGCATGCGTACGGCGTACACCGGCTTTCGCCAACGAATCATCCTGCCGCCAGAGCGTCTGACCCGGCGCACCGAAGTTGCCCGCGGGCCGTTCGTCTTTCAGATAACCGTTACCGGCACTGAGCTGGTGGCGCTGATGGCCTGGCCGATCGGCGATGGCTATATGCCCGGTGTGCCTCGAACTCGCTCCAAGCAGCTGCCGCCGAGTCCGCTTATACCGCCTGACGGCCGGGTGCTGGCGCACAGCAACTATGCCGGCGGGGGCCTGCCGCTAACGATCTTGCCCGAAGATGCCTGCAAGCATCTGCATGTCGTTGGGCCGACCGGCGTGGGCAAAACCACTCTGCTGGCAAATCTGTTGGCGCAGGACATGGAGAACGAGGCCGGGGTTGTGGTCATCGACTCCAAAGGCGACAAAGAGAATCTGTTCGTCCAAGCGCTCGCGCAGGTGCCGGCCTCCAGGGTGCAAGACGTGATCGTCATGGACGTGAGCGATCAGGAGTACCCGGTCGGCTTCAACCTTTTGGCGCAAGGCAGCCCTTCCGCCGTGCTGAGCGACCTCCAGGCAATCTTTAACTCGATCTACAGCAAGGGCGGCGTGCGGGTGCCGGCGCAGTTCTTTCACGGCCTCATGGCGCTAATGACCAGCCGGGCAGCCACGCAGCCCCTAACCTTCGTTGATCTGGTGCCGCTGTTTTCGCCAGCCAGCAAGGAGCATGAGGCTTTCGGCGACATCATCATCCGCGACATGCCAGACGACTTCCAACGCAACTGGTGGCAGATTGCGGATAACCGCAACCGCACGGCCCGCGACGCCTTCTTTAATCCGAGCATGGAGCGTATCTGGCAACTGAACAACCGGCCGGAGATCAGGCACATTATCGGGCAGAGCGAGTCCAGCTTTACCATGCGGGACGTGGTGCGGCAGCGGAAAATCCTGCTGGTGAACCTTGCCGGCATGGGCGAAGAAATCCCGTCGCTGCTGGGCTCCATGCTGGTAAACGCGCTATGGAACGCAGTGCGCGGCAATGCCGGCGACCCGGCGCAGCCAACGTTTCTCTACCTCGATGAGTTCCACAAGTTCACGCACCTGCCAATCTCGCTAGCCGACATGCTGGCGGCGGCCCGGGGCTTCGGGCTGGCGATGGTTTTGGCTAATCAGAACCTCGGGCAGCTCACGGTGCCGGAGGTACGCGACGCGGTTATGAGCAACGCCCGTTCAAAGGTCGTGTTCCAGAACGATGCCGATGCGCGGGTGCTGGCGGATATGTTCGGCAAGCCGGTGACGGCGGAGGATATCAAGCACTTGGGCAACCACGACGTTATTATGCGCCTGGCGCAGGGCGGAGTTGTGAATGAGCCGGTTACCGGCCATACCTTGAAGCCGCCGAAAGCGCACGGACTGGAGGCCGTCGTGCGGCGGGAGTCGCGCAAGCGCTATGGTCGGCCGGTGGCTGAGGTAGCTAAAGAGATACGGGAGAGGCCGCTGCTAATAGCCGGCGTTCGGCCGGCAAGTGCGGGCAGGCTGCCGAAGCTCGGGCCGCAACCGTGGGATGACTAGCGATGCATCACGGCCTACAGGACTTGGAGGGAGAGGTAGCGCGGCTCCGGGTGGAGTGCGATTACCTGCTGCGTCACCTGGACGATCTGGCGAACCTAAGTAGCCACCGTTCGTACCTAAGCGAAGCGCAGCATGACGAGATTGTATTAACGACAGCGCGCTATTCCAGCAGCGCCAAAGATCATCTGGAAATGGCGACCGACAACTTACGCGCTTGGTATGAGGTAGTGGAAGCGATCACTCGAAGGACCGACATCTAGCGGTGTGACTGGCTGTGAGGAACCCCTGCCCTCGGGCCGTGGGGTTGGTGTAGGGCAAACCTCCGGCTGGCAGCCCGCCTGACCAGGAAGGACGGCGGCTGTGGCGCAAGTGAGGGTGGACCCTACTCGGGGCGGCTCCCTGACCGACCGCGATGTGCGGGTGGTGCGCCTGGTCGCCAAGTTCTCACAGCTGAGCAGCACACACATCCGGGCCATCGTGTTCCCCGGCCTGTCGCCTAACACCGCCGACCGTTCGTTTGCCAAGCTGCTCGTAGGCAACTATCTGGCTCGTGTCGGCCGGCGCAGTAGCGCTACTGTTATTGGCGCAAGTCCGATTGTCTACCGGCTGGGCATTGAAGGCCGGAAAATGTTTGGGCTGGGCGCGCCGCCGCGCGATGTCACTAAACTCAATGAGCACACCTTAACCATTGCCGATACCTTCTTGCTGCTTTGGAATGCTGACCAGCAAGAGAGGATCGTGCTTGATGCCGATAAGTTCGAGGTTGAGTATCAGGTAGCTGAGGGCATACGGGCCGACATTTGGGTAAAGTTCCAAGTGCCGGAGCGTGGTTACGGATTGGCGTATTACATCGAGGTTGATCTTGGTACTGAGCCAATAAAGCGTATCTCGCACATTGGTGAAGCCTCGATAGAGGAAAAGTGTCAGGCGTACCGCGCCGCGTATGAGCAAAGCGGCGACGAGTATTGGCCAACGGTGGCGTTTGCCGTCCGAGACCAAAAGCGCAAGGCGCAGATCGGCACGTTTCTAGGTGGGTTCGTAGCCGATATGCCGCAGGAGGCGCGGGCATTGTTCTGTGTCGTTACGTTTGATGAGCTGGTTAGTGGTTTGACCTCTGTTAGTTATCCACAGGAACAGATATAAAGTCCTTGCATTAACAGGGGCGCGACCTCATAATAGAAGGTACAACAATTAAGTGAGCCCTGGTACTAGCAGGGCTCGGAAGTAATCTATAGCAGAAAACCTCCGGGCCAGCAAGGGCAAGGAGGTTATCATGGGTATAAACACTAAAGTACAAAAGCGCGAAGAGCTACGGCGATACCTAGTTTGCGCGACTGGCAACTGCGATATTCAAGAAGGCGCGGATGGCAAGGGTTGGCCGTGCGGCGCTTGCGTAAGGCACCTGTTGAGTGAAGTTGGCCTGGATGCTACTAAGCCAGAATATCAAGAGAGAAACGATGAGCACGACCGGCATAACGAGGTCTGGCGGGCAATCCTGCAAATCCGCGCGGCTGACTTGGAGGTGGAATCATGACTGTTACAGTACGAGTCGTTACCAGATTCGGCGCGAGGTATGTCTATCCGGCTTGTCCTCGCGCGAAGGCATTTTGCCTGATCGCCAATACCAAAACCATGACCACAAACATGCTGGCGCTCATTCAAGAGCTGGGCTATGAGATTGTGGTAGCGCAGCCGGAGACGGCGCAACCGCAGCAAACAAGCCTGCCGCAGCAGGAGCAGCCATCCGACTGGTGGAGTCGAAGGTAATCGCTCATGGCGAGTAGTTACAACATCGACAACGCAGTGCCTAGCGAGTCGGATTATCCGACATTCGCACCGGCACCATTTTCTGAGCAGTACCTCATCGTTCGTGAGGGTGAATATACCGTTGACAGGGAGGGACTCATTAGGATTGTGACGAGTGGCAATAACGACGACTGGCCTAATGAGTATTTGAGAAGCATCGGCGAGCCGTTTCTGCGTGCTCGTTATTTAGGCAATGCCGGTGACAGTTTTGAGTATGCGAACCAGATACGTCGGGCGACGATAGCGGAAATCCAGGTAGCGCTAAGGTATGCCCCATCCAGACAGTTCAAACTGGACGGTCGGGGGCAGGCGAAGCTGTTATGACAGAAGGCAGACCGCCGCGCACCGTGTGGGTTGTGTACAAAGACCGCGATACTTTGCGGCCGCCAACCCGCGCCAAGCGCCTGTCTCTCCAAGAACCCATAAGACGGCACGGGCGATACAAGCGGCATAGCACTGCCAGGAAGGATGCCATAGAGACATTGCTGCTTCTTGCCGCCGCTATGGTTGTGCTGCTTGTCTCTTAGGAATCGTGAGCCAACAGAACAACCTGAACGGGTCGCGGCCGATTTCCTGAGCCGTCACGGCATGGCGCAACGCACTGTCTCTCAGCTTCCAGCAGGCTTTGTACACGGCCTTTAGGCTGCCGGTTGGTGCTTTGATGCGTCTCAGCACTTCCTCGGCTGTCTGACGGACTCTATGTAGCTCACTCAGAAACTTGAGCGTGGCCTGCCAGTTGCGTTTGGCAGTGGCGACTGCGAACCAGCGAGAGGGCGTGTCCTTCGCCTGGGCGATGGCGGCCAGTTCCAGTAGGTTGTTTAAGTGCCCTTCCCGTATGAGCTTCTTAAACTTGTTGCGGTACATCTTGTTGTCTATGAGCGCGTCAACCTCTTGAGGTATCTCAGGGGTTGACTGCGCTTGCGTTTGCGACTGCGCCAGTTCTATAGAGCTGTTGTTAATATTTACTCTCACTAAGTCTATAGAAGCCTTGCGGTTGGCTAACACTGATGCTAATGATTCGGACATGGATAACTCCTGTTCTCGGAAGACTGAGGCAATATGGAACTGAGCCTCGCTGCTCTACCGAGGGTTGTGTTTAGTTAAAGTGGCCATACCGCGCGGATTGGCCGTTGGTCCTGCCGGATGGCAGGGTCTAGGGTTTCCCTCAAGAAAAGGAAAGACCCCTCGGTGGGGGTCATTTGTGCAAGCAACTTATTCAGATACATAGTAATACAAGCACCCAAGCATGTCAATACTTTTTGCACCTGGGAGCGCACAAACCCTCGACCGATGGGCTAGTGCATGCGGGTGAATAAGTTGCTTACACTAGCTTAGGCACAACTATAACCGTTGTGCTTAACGCAAGCAAGGCCGTACTAGTATTAAACGGGTAGTAAATCGCTCTGCCTTATGCTAGAGTCGAGATAGATAACCTTATGGCAAACCACGAAGCAAGCACTAGTGCGGAAGGACGGGCTCAAGAAGAAGCGGTATTTGAGGCGGCCAGACTTGCCTTGGATGCTGATGTGGAGCATCACAGGGTCCAGCTGCGCGGACAGCTTGCAGACACCGCTATGCGCCACAGGGCTAGTGAGGAAACTCTAGCCGTAGATCTGGCCGGCGGCGATCTCCTAAAAGCTCGATTATTAGGCGACATCGCCGCCGCCGTTGACAGGCAACGCATGGCGCGACTCGACAGGCCATTAGGATAACGCCCCTCCCTGTTGTTTGGAAATGGCGGCTGGTGGCCTATAATCAAAAGCTGTAATGAGTGACGACCAATTCACCAAACTGTTCAAGTACATGCAGCAGCGCTTTGATGCCTTAGAAGCGAAGTTAGACACGAAGGCCGATGCTGAGAAACTAGACCGGCTCTACAACGCTGTTGATGGCATAGCCAAACGGCTCGATACAGAGGAAGGCGAACGGGCGGCCATCGTGCGCCAGCTCGGCCGCCACCGGGGTTGGATAGAAGACCTGGCCACAAAGACCGGCTTACAGCTGAGCCACGATTAGTATCTAGTCCTCCCAACTGAGGAGTACAGAAGTGTCGCCAACATCCGCGACCTTTTGCGGCTGCCCTCCTTTGCTGTCAATCACATACAACGAGCTGACATCGCCGGAGGAAGCGATAAACGCCACCTGATTGCCATGCGGGCCGCCCACTGAATCACTCACCTTGCGTTCGCTCTCGGGCAGTAGCGGACCGGCAGTAGCCGCCAGGTTGTTCTGGACAGTCATTTTGTAGAGCTGGGTTTCCTTGTCGCTCAAACACAGAAAGGTAGTGTTATGTATGAATCGCTGCAACTTACAGTATGAGGTGCGCCTTGGGAATGGGGTAAGCATCGAGCCGTTGACTTTGAAGCCGCCGCCTACCCTGTCTACCCCATTGGGCCCAAGACCGCCCAGAACATATTGCACCTTTGACTTGTTATCTGGTGAGTAAATGAAGTAGTCGTAATCCCACAGTATGTCCGGCTTGGTGTCCAGGGGAGTACTGCCATTGGGAGCAAAGTAAAAGCTGCTCATCTCCCGTTTGTCCAACAGGCCATTATGATGATAGTACGTGTCGAAAGGCTCGTTCCTCGAACTGCTAGGCCCAGCCTTGGGGTCAACTGACCCGATCTTGGACGGTGTATTGAACCATATTCTGCCTGTTACCGGATTAAAGAGAGGGTAGGTTTGCTTTTGTACGGTGCTGTAGTCTGTCTTTGGAGGAGTTAGGTTAGTGAAGGTGCCGGCCTCGTTAATGTAGCCGATGCTTTGTGTGCCGTCGTCTGCAAGTTCATACACCGCCATCTTGGTATAGTCGGCACTGAACAGCTGGCGGGCAATCTCGCCGTGCAGCCGGGGTCCGCCCGTTGGAGCGGTGCCGAAATCATCATAGGAAAAGGTACGGGTGGCTACTAAGCCCTTGTCCGGGTCGTAAGCACTCAGGGTCCACCTGTTCAAGCCATTCGTTGATCCAACGATAATGCCCTTAAACTGCGTTTCCTGCAATGTGCTGGCTTTGGCTTTGGGCTTGGAGGCTGTGGATCTGCTTTGGGGTTTCCCGCCCCGTGCGACCACTGCAACGGAAACTACAAGACCGACAGTAAGCAGGATGCTGAGTGTAAGCAAGACGCGACTCCTTGCGAGCCGCCGTTTGTTGCCGAGCGGGTGCATTGAATAGTCGTACTGACTCATTGACTAACCTATCGAGTTAACCGGATGGTTCTCGAAGTACTCCTCTAGCGCGGCCTCTACGATCTCTCGGTCCTTCCGGTCAGTGGTGAACGCTCTGAGCTTGATGCTTCGTATGAGACTGCGCCGGATGTGGGTTGAGTACGGCACCACAACATCGTCTAGCGGCTTGGGGCTCGCCTGCTCTGCGTCGGTCGCCGCACTGTCCGGCATCTTCGGGGTCGCGGCTACAGACTCGCTCGGCAGGGCAGCTTCCCTCCCGCTTGCTTCCCTGCCCTGCGGTTCGGGCTCTGTAGCGGCCGGAGCCTCCGGCGGTGCAGCTGCACTCCCATCGCCGCTCTTAGGTACTTGGTATGGGTCCAGTGGCGTGACGGCCAATCGCTTCAAGGGGTTACGGGCCGCCACCAGCTCGCTAACTGTGGGCTTCCTACTCTTGTTCTTCTTAGGCGTTCTGCTCATCGAGGTACTCCGCTAGACGTTTGTATGCAAGCGAACCGGGGTGGTTCGGGTCGAAGATCACGATAGGAACGCCGGCAGCTGTGGCCTCGGGGTGGCGAACGCTGAACTCCACCACAAACGGGTAGATCGAGTCCGGGTATTGATTCTGTACTGCCTCAATGACTGAGCGGGCGATGTTAGTACGGCCGTTCACCATCGTCGGCAGGATGCCAATGATGTTGATGTCAGGGTTCAAGCCGGCTTTGACGGCACTTACCTGCTCGATCGCTTGTGTCAGTCCCTCGATAGCAAAGTAGTGCGTCTGCAATGGAATGATGACCTCTGTGGCATAAGCAAGCGCGTTGGCCGTGAGGTAGGAGTCCGATGGCGGCACGTCCAGCACAACGTAGTCGTAGTTTGCTTCGATGGGGGAGAGGATGCGGCGCAGTGCCACCACATCGGATGGCTGCATGCCGCTCTCGGTGCGAGCGAGCGCCGTATGCCCTGCTAAGACGTGGAGGCCGAACTTGGTAGTGACGGCTTGGCGCGGCTCCAGCTGGTCGTTGATGAACAGATCGTTGACTGTGTGGCGAGCCTTCAACGGATTAACGCCGAGGGCAATGGTGGCGTTAGCCTGCGGGTCGAGATCCACAAACAATACGCGCTTGCCGCGAAGGACGAGAGCGGTTGCGAGATTAACAGTGGTCGTAGTCTTGCCGCTGCCGCCCTTCTTCATGGCAACGGTCATTTTGCGAGCCATACCTATCAACCATACAGGCTTTTATGCAAGCCTGCAATATTACAAGCCCGTTGGCATGTAGTAATGTTTGCAATAAAGCTTGCATGCAAACATGCATACATGCAAATATGTAAGTATGAAGACAAGCACATCTATGATCGACCGGACGACCCTCTTAACTCAGCTCTCCAAGCTTTACGTAGTGGGGGAGTTGGGGCTTGATCTAAAGACTTTCGTTGCCACCCCTGATAGTGCCTGGGTGTCGTTTGCCGCCCGGCTCCTGCGTCGGCCGCAGCAAGCACGCGGACCGCGCCGCGCCGGGTATCGGGTAAGCAAGAAGTAGGAAGTGGGAACCAATAAGCAATAACCAAGAAGGAGGAAGTATGCAGACAATACTAATGAACACCGAACCGCTGGAGAAACGAGTCGGCCGCAAGGCGCTGGCTGAGCTGGCCGGAGTACGGGACAGCACGCTCAAGTTCTACAGCGAGCAGGGGTTACTGCCATACCACCAAGCCGGAGCCGGTCTGGCGCGGCGCTACGATGCTCAGGCCGCCATTGCGCGGTTGCAGGAGATCGACGCGCTGCAAGCATCGGGTCTGGACATCGAGCAGATTAAGGCGCAGCTGACAGGCTAGTTGTTGACCCTTCGCTTAGTTGAGCGGCGGACATTATCTGGTCTGCGCGCTGTAGTGCCTCAGAGCTGTGATCCGTCCGTATGATGTGCACGTGCTCCACGCGGCCACCTTCGATGATGGCCGCTTCACCCGGCTGGTAGGCGCGCACGTGGTTGGAGTCGAGCTTCGGGTGTGTCCGCAGCGTGGTGGCTGATCGGCCGGTGAGCTGCCCGTCTTGTAGCTGCCAAGTGGTGTCTTGAACCCAACGGTCGCCTGCCAATCGGGCGACATCCTCCGGCTCGGCCGAGCGGAACAGGGTGACGCCGCCGCTACAGGCGTGGAGGATGCGGGCTGCTTCCTCCTCGCCGCCGAGTGCCCGGCGTGACTGCGCCGCCAGGATCGTGCCGGAACCGGAACCTCTGGCCCGCTCGACCAGATGAATCGCCGCTTGCCGGCCGCCCTCAATGGCTGAGAACTCATCAAAGACGAGCGTGTCTTGCTCACCCGGCCGTTTGCGCATCAGCGTGTAGTGGCCGTAGTCAACGAGCAGTATCCGCAGTATGGCGTCGGCGTCTTTGGTGGCGGCCATCGTTGGCACGCTCACCACCGCCAGGTCAACGTCCTCAAAGGACCAGCCGCTATCCATGCTGCCGCCGAGGGCGGCCATCAGGTTTGCCAGCCGCAGCGCTACGTCAGGGATTCGGGCGCTCATGCCCTTGAGCATGGCCAGCTCGTCGGGATGCCCGGCCCACATTCTCGGCAATGCGCCAGGGGCCAGCCGGTGCAGCAGCTCGGTTGAGCTGGTGACGGGTGGTCCCGGCGCTTCGAGGGCAAGGCGCAGAGTGAGGGCCGCGACTTGAGCGTAGAACTCGGCCTCGGCTGAGAAGGCCCAGCACGCCAGCAGCCGGTTGGCGATGGCCTTGGCGTTGCCGCGCCAGATGTCCATAGGCTGAAACGGGAACAGCCCCACTCTGGCCGTCGGGCAGGCCTGGAGATAGGCGGCCACGATGCCGGGCGCAAAGGTCGGATCGCTGCCCTTGCCATCGAACACCGCCACCCTCCGGCCGGCATGGGCGGCTAGGTACACCTCGCGCTCCAGCATCACCGACTTGCCAAACCCCGGCATCCCGATAACCGCCCTGGGCAGGCCGAGGATGCGCGGCGGGGGAATGATGAGGCGGCCGTGCCGCCAGTCGTCTAGGTCGCCGTCGATGGACACTGCCAGTGCCGGCGGGTGTTTCTGTGGTTGGTGGTTGGCCTGAGCTCGAGCGTCCTTGGCAGCCCGGCGACGACGGCGGGCAGAGGTCCGGTCGGCTTGAGCCCGGTTGCTTGGATCAAACCGGGCCCAGAGCAGCGGCACCGTGCCGGCTCCCATGACTAGCAGTAGGAGCGCCGCGAGTGCCAGGGCCATTACAACCCCGGCAGATCAAGTACCGAGATAACCGGCCGGGTCGGTCGAGGAGCAGCGCTCAGTATGTGCTGGAGCCACGGCCGCAATGCGGGCCGGGTGTACCACCGCAGCACATCGAGGGAGGTGTCTAGGTCTCGGAGTATGTACGCGTAGCTCTGAGGCTTCTTGCGGGACAGCTCGATCTCGATACCGATTCGCTTATCGTCAACCTCGATAGCGCCATCGGGAACGCGCACCATAGCGCCGCTGTCCTGCTTCTGGCGGCGGAACTCGCGCTCAGGCACCCATACGCCGGCCGGAAACTCGTGCTCCAGCCAGAGCCGCGCTGTGGCGGTGGCATGAACGTGGGCCAGCACCCATCCGGCGGGCTCGTCATCGAGCGCCGCCCCGAACTTCCAGCGGGAGTACGGCAGTCCGGCGAGATCCAGCCCATCCTTAGTGGGAGTGATCCAGACGCGTCCGAGCAGTCGGCGGTGGATCAGGTAGCCGCCGCGCTTCATGCGCTTCAGCCACTCTCGGCGCGACCAATCCGACAAGCCGCCGGGCGCTACCTTCTCCAATGCCGGCGAGTGCCGGGTCAGTAGAACCTGGAGTACATCGTCGCGGAGGCCGTACATCTCGCCCGCAAAGCGCAGAATGCTTACATCACGTTCCGTGATAAAGACCTGCCCGGCGTCCGATCTTCGCTTGCGGCCGGTACTCATGTTGGCCTCGCCTTACCTAATGCTTGCAGTGCAGCTCGCTGGTTGCTGGCGAGCTGCTTCGTCTCGACCGTAGGGAGCAGTCGAAACCCTCCCGGTAAAGAATCCAACCACATAGAGCACGGTGAATCGCGCGTGGTTTGTGCGCGCGATTCACCGTGCTCGGGGCCAATAACAGCGGTGGATTCGCGGGACTGCCAGAGAGTGCTACCCACGCTGCGTAGGTGGGGATAGTGGGAGGGATGGAGGGGAGAACGTGGGGGAGGTATCAGGGGGCCTGCGGCGGAGCTTGCCAGCGTAGCCGAACGGCCCGACAGGGCCGTCCCTCCCCACAAGTGCGTCTTACGGTTGCTGCTGGTAATGCTTGGCCAACGTTGCGCCACAGCGTTCTATTATATGGCATTGTGCTAGTGCCAAGTAGGCCAATGACATAGCCGAATCAAAAAACCTACTAGACCATAATTGAAAGTTGGATAACAGGGGTGGCGTGCTGCAACGATAGTCCCCTTGACAAGTTCCAAGCACCCAAATTTGGACTCCGCCTCTGTTAAATGAGCAATGTCGCACATTAATACTTAAGCGACCCATGCGAAATGTGGTCTAATATGTAGAGGCTTTGAACGACGCAATATACTTGCAAAATACAACAGCTAGTGGTATACATGGGATAGATGGAGAAGTTCATATCTGCTGCTACAGTGGTTCTGATTACTGGTGCTATATTTGCTGGAACAGCGCTCTCTAGGAGCAGTACAAGTAACTCGGCCACAGTGGCGGCTGTAAAGCCCGAGCCTGCCCCGACGTGCGCTATCCAGCCTATCCCGTATCCAACCAGCAAGATATATGACAATACGCTGCCGTTCGGTAATCAGATTGTGAAGACATCCGGCCGGAGCGGTATGAAGAAGGTTTGCGTCAACCAGTTCGGTAACCAGACTAGCAGCAATGTGGTGTTAACTCCAACTACTCAGGTTGTCCGATTTGGAACATACATCCCGCCCGCTGCAACCGAATCGACCGCAGCCACCTACCGGGTAGGGGCAATATGCAGCGACGGCACACGGAGTCATGCCACGGGCAGCGGCGCATGTTCATGGCATGGTGGAGTTTATCAGTGGCTCTACTCAAATAACTGAGCAGCGGGTATCTCAAGCCCGTGCTATAACAATTGGCACTAAGGCGCTACGACCCTGCTTGATTAGCAGCCGATTAGAGCGAGTGCTTGACAGTCTGCCATACGGCGCGTGATACTCGATCGTCACAAACGGCCATGTGGGGTGGTTGCGTTGCCAGACGACGATCCGCAGGACGAGCAGGTAGAAGCTGACCCTGACCACGAAGAAGAATCGACGCCGGCCGAGCCAGCCGATGAAGACCGGCAAGACAAGCCGCCTCGTGCCCGACGCGCCACAACGCCCAAGGTAGATAGACCCTATCCCCGAAAGACGCTTGAGCAGGCGCTACGCGTCCCACGGGCGATTAAGGAGCACAACGGCGGCAAGCCCTGGGCCTCGGAGGAGGTAGCCAGAGCCCTCAACGTCGGCCCGAAAACAGGGGGCTTCTGGTACATCACCGCAGCCTCGCGGGATTTCGGACTCACCGAGGGGACCAGAGAAACCGCCACGATCGAGCTAACCGAGCTTGGCAGTCGAGCGGTTTATCCGCACTCAGAGGAACAAGAGCGGCAAGCGCTGCTTGAGGCATTCTTCAATATTGACGTATTCCGCCGCGTTGTCGAGCACTTTGGTGGCAGCAACCTGCCAGACCCAAAGTTCCGCGAGAATACGCTCCAACAGACATTTGGGCTGGACCCAGCCACCCACGATGAGTTTGTGGATCTGTTCCAGAAGAACGCTCGCTTCGTCGGTATCGGCGCTGACTACCAGCAAGCCGGTGCTGCGGCTCGCTCAGAGAGCACGCCGCTCCTTGCCGGTCAACCCCAACAACGCGCATCCATCACGGTTGCCGAACCAGCCAAGGGGACGGCGGCACCGGTCTGTTTCATCATCATGCCGTTCGAGGAGCACGACGACCGTTACCCGACGGGCTTCTTCGAGGAGGTATTGGAAAGCCTGTTCATTCCAGCGGCCACCGAAGCGGGCTTTACTGTTGTGACCGCCAAGCGCCAGGGCAGCGACGTAATCCAGTCCACCATTGTGAACGAGCTGCTGGCGGCTGACTTGGTGTTGGCCGATCTGACCGAGCACAACCCTAACGTGTTGTTCGAGCTAGGGATGCGCATGGCCGACGAACGGCCGGTTGCACTGGTGAGGGCCAAGGGCACGGGCGCGATCTTCGACGTCGATAACATGCTGCGAGTCGAAAGCTACAACCCCAACATGTGGCCGAGTACGGTAGCGAAGGACGTGCCGCGACTCACCGAGCACATCAAGGCTACCTGGGATAACAGGGACAGCGCGCCGACCTATCTGGGGATTCTGCGCCAGCAGCGACAACCGTAGGCTGAGCACGGCCGGCTGGTACTCGAGCACTCATGTGCCGGCGGCTGGACTGTCGCCCACAGCTGGTAGCCTCCGCCCATGAGCAGCGACTACTACGCCGAAGCGTTCTCGCCACTGCCCGGCCGATGCTTCCGGCTGGTGAGCCGTAACGACGGCCAGGCCGGACCTACCCACTGTCCGGAGCAACCTGTGTGGCGTGGCAGATTCCGGGCGAACAACGGCCGGTTGTATAGGGTCGAAGCCTGCGACGGTCATGCCGATCCCCTGACCGACCGGCGGCGCTTGTCGCAATGAGCCGGGAGCATATATCCGAACCAGGCTATTTAGTTCGCAGTAATATCATGGCCTCTGCCCGGCGTCCAGTTTTCGGTTCGATGAGCACAACCCTATACGTGAACTCGGTTCTACGCCGGCAGTTCTTTGTCTGCCAGAAGTCCTGAATCTCCTCTTCGCCGATCGCATCTGTCCAAAAGCTACTATCGGTGACACGCTTGCCGTCAGGCCGCAAATAGTTAATCTCTACAAGAGCGTTTGGAGTAAATCCCGAAACATGAAGTGTCGACCGTGCGCCTGGTGCGGTACATAATCTGCCTGCCGTCGAGGCCGAGACATCCGGTTCCTTATATGGCTTCAGTTGCGGGACCGGAGACCACTGATCAGCTGATGGCGTTCTTTCGTCACTCCTAACAGATATATGTCCGACAAAGCTTGCGCCAGTTATAGCGTCATGTACTGAAAGCATCCAATTGCCGTTATTCCACTCCGTGCCGTATTCGCGCACAGGGCGCCAGAGAAGATGAGTCTTGAAGTAGCCCCCATCGCTAACCTCGATGTTCGCCGCGACGGATGTGCCACCATTAGGGAAATACAGACTAATATTCGCTTCACTGTATGGTGAAAAACCTGATCCTCGGACCAGAAGAACTACAGGCTTGCCTCGGTTCAGAATAGTCTGAGGACCGAAGAATAGACGTGGCTCCTTGCCTTCTAAACGGTACGGTGCTGGTGTCGGAACGTCGAAAGGCAAGTTAGGATCTCGGGGCGCATCAACAAACGCACTCGATTGACCAGTCCTACACTCATCCAAGTGTACAGCGCAACGGACTTCCGGTACTGCAATAGCAAGGAGGACGGAAATGACAGCTAGAGCTAAGCCGGCAATGGTTAAGTACTCAGATCGGGACCATGAACGACCGCGATTCGATCTAGTGGTACCCACCTCTCGAGTCTCCTCAGCCTGATTTCTACTCGTAGCGGCCTGATCCTATCGTAGGCTCGGCCAGCACAGGGATGTCGGCTCACGCTTGTTGGTATGAAAGACTGAAGCTCCAGGATGGGAGCTACGGGCCGCGCCGATAGCCCTCGGCCAGGAGGTATGGAAGTAACTATTCCGACACAGACCTCGATCGTCTCAAACCATGATAGGATGTTGAGGTGACACCAGAGCTGGAAGCCCACACACGAAAACGGCGTATCGACCCGCGGCTTGAGACGGCGGGTTGGCGACCGGTGGCTTTCAACCCCGGTGCTTCCCTGACCTCCTATACGCATTCAGCCATCGAAGAGTACGAGACGCGCAACGGGCCAACAGATTATGCGCTGTGCGATCAAGGCCAGATTCGCGGCGTTGTCGAAGCCAAGAAGGTAACGCTTGGGCCGCAGGGCGTGCTCGTCCAAGCAGAGCGCTACGCCAAAGGCATTGACCAGACTCCTAGGTACCAAGGTGAGTTCGGCGTTCCCTTCCTTTACTCAACCAACGGCGAACAAGTCTGGTTCCACGACGTTCGGAACCCGCTCAACCGCTCGCGCGTCGTATCTGGCTTTCACACGCCCACGGCGCTCAACGAGCTGCTTACACGCGACTTCGACTCCGAGCTGAACGCCTTAGCAATGCTGCCGCAGAACCTGCGGATGCGGCCGTACCAGGTGGAGGCCAATACCGCTGTTGAACAGGCCGTCCGCGAGCGCAGGCGCAAGATGCTCGTCACCATGGCGACCGGTACCGGCAAGACGCTGGTGATGGTCAACCAGACCTACCGCTTGATGAAGTCTGGGGTAGCGCGGCGAGTGCTATTCCTTGTTGACCGCCGGGCGCTCGCGGCGCAGGCAGTACGTGCCTACGCCTCCTTCGAGGCCGAGCCAGGCCTCAAGTTCGACAAGATCTACCCCGTCTACTCACAGCGGTTCCAGCAGTCCGACCTCGGTGAGGGCGGCGAATGGGACCCCAACCTCATGCCCAACTCCTTGCTTACCAAGCCGAAGCTGGGAGACGCCTTCGTCTACGTCTGCACCATCCAGCGCCTGGCGATGAACCTCTTTGGGGGAGAGGGTGCGCTGACCATCGGGGATGAGGCCGTCGATGCCGACGTGCCGCAGCTCGACATCCCGATCCATGCCTTCGACCTCATCATTGCCGACGAATGCCACCGAGGCTACTCGGCCAAGGATCTGTCGGTCTGGCGCCGGACGCTCGACTACTTCGACGCCATCAAGGTGGGCCTGACCGCCACGCCGGCGCTACACACGATGTCCTACTTCGAGAATCTGGTCTTCCGTTACGAGTACGACCGGGCGGTACGCGAGGGCTACCTCGTCGACTACGACGTGGTTCGGGTGCGCTCCAACGTGCGGATGAACGGTGTGTTCCTCCAAGAAGGCGAGCAGGTCGACCAGGTGGACCCCGAGACCGGGACGCGCCAACTCGATCTGCTAGAGGACGAGCGGGTGTTCGACGCCACTGAGGTTGAGCAGAAGATCACTGCACCAGACTCCAACCGCAAGATTCTGGAAGAGCTCAAGGCCTACGCCGACAAGCACGAGCAGGAGTTCGGGCGCTTTCCCAAGACGCTGATCTTTGCGGCCAACGACCTATCCCACACCTCGCACGCCGACCAGCTCGTCGACCTGGCCCGCGACATCTTCGGTCGCGGCGATTCGTTTGTGGCCAAGATCACCGGCCGCGTTGACCGGCCGCTTCAGCGCATCCGTGAGTTCCGCAACCGCCCTAACCCCGGCATCGTCGTTACCGTTGACCTGCTGACGACCGGTGTGGACATCCCCGACCTTGAGTTCATCGTGTTCCTGCGGCCGGTGAAGTCGCGCATCCTGTTCGAGCAGATGCTCGGCCGCGGTACCCGCAAGGGTGAGCGGCACGCCGACAAGTCGCACTTCACGGTCTTCGACTGCTTCGACGGCACGCTCCTGGAGTACTTCCGCAAGTCCACCGGCATGACGGTCGAGCCGCCAGAGGGCGACGGCAAGAGCATTACCCAGATCGTCGAGGAGATCTGGCAGAACAAGGACCGGGACTACAACGTCCGGCGGCTCGTGAAGCGGCTGCGGCGCATCGACAAGCAGATGACCGGCGAGGCCCGGGAGCTATTTGCCCGGTTCATCGCGGACGGCGACATGGGCCGCTTCGCTGAGGAGCTGCCCGGCATGCTGCTGGGCAACTTCACGGCCACCATGAACCTCTTACGTGATCCGGATTTCCAGAAGCAGCTGATCGACTACCCAAAGGCGCAGCGCCTCTTTATCGTCGCGCCGGGCGTGTCAGATGAGGTGTCGTCGGAGTGGCTCATCAAGGGCGGCACCGGCCAGGAGTACAAGCCAAGCGAGTACCTGGAGGCCTTCGCACAGTTCATCCTTGAGCACCAAGAAGAGGTCCGCGCCGTCGCCATCCTCCTGTCGCGCCCAAGGGAGTGGGGAGCGGCACCGCTGACTGAGCTGCGCCAGGCGCTCGCCCAGGCACCGGAACACTTCACCGAAGCGAACCTAGAGCGTGCCTTCCAGGCTGCCCACCATAAAGCGCTGATCGACATCATCTCGATGGTGAAGCGGGCGGCGCTGGACACTTCCCCGCTGCTGACTGCTGAGGAACGCGTCAACGCTGCTGTCGACCGGGTAGTTGCCGGCCGAGAGCTGACGGAAGCTCAGGCGAAGTGGATGGAGTACATCCGCCAGCACCTTGTTCAGAACCTCTCGATCGAGCGCAACGACTTCGAGGCCATCCCGGTGCTCTCGGATCACGGCGGCTGGGGTCGGGCCAACCGTGCCTTCGAAGGTGAACTGTCCGAGCTGCTAGAACACCTTAACAAGGAGCTTGCCGCCGTATGACCGATGTCGTTGGGAAACTCTGGGGCTTCTGCCATGTGTTGCGCCACGACGGTATCGACTACGGCGACTACATCGAGCAGCTCACCTATCTTCTGTTCCTCAAGATGGCCGATGAGCGCGGCATCGAGCTACCCGAGGAGACGGACTGGCCGTACTTACGCAAGCAGAGCGGCACTGACCTGCTCGACTCCTACATAGAGGCGCTACGTACCCTCGGCAGGCATCACGGCATGCTGGGCGACATCTTCAGCGGCGCCCAGAGCCGCTTCACTAACCCGGTCAATCTCCAGAAGCTCATCGGCATCATCGACGAGACCGAGTGGACTGCACTCGATACCGATGTGAAGGCTGCTGCCTTCGAAGGCCTCCTCGAGAAGGCCGCCGCTGAGGGCAAGAAAGGTGCCGGCCAGTACTTCACCCCCCGCCCGCTCATCCAAAGCATGGTCCGGCGCATACAGCCTGATCCCCGCGTGAGCAAGAACTTCAAGATAGGCGACCCGGCATGCGGTACTGGCGGCTTCCTAGTGGCCGCCTACGAGTGGCTCAAGGATCGGACCGGCGGCGCATTCGACCGAGAGACGGCCCAACGAATCCGGAAGCAGACCTACTACGGGCAAGATCTCGTTGCGCGTCCACGCCGTCTCGCCCTTATGAACCTCTACCTGCACCAGGTCGAGCCGCACATCACGTTGGGCGACTCCATTTATGAGGTACCGGCGGCAGAACGGTTCGATGTCGTCCTCACCAACCCTCCCTTCGGCACCAAGGGTGCCAACCAGGCTCCAGCCCGAGATGACTTCGTGGTATCCACCAGCAACAAGCAGCTCAACTTTCTCCAGCACGTGGTGACGATACTCAAGCCGGGGGGCCGTGCCGCCGTTGTCGTGCCGGACAATGTGCTCTTCGCCACCCAAGCGGGCGAGGTGTTTCAGGTCCTGATGGAGGACTGCGACCTGCACACCGTCCTACGGTGCCCGCGCGGAGCCTTCAGCCCGTACAGCGAAGGCACAAGGACCAACGTTCTCTTCTTCACCAAGGGCCGGCCGACTGAGCGCGTCTGGATCTACGATGCCCGCGCCAACGTTCCGAAGATCACCAAGAAGAGCCGGCCGCTCACACCGGCACACTTCGCCGAGTTCGAGCAGTGCTTCGGCAGCGACCCCTACGGGCGCAGCAACCGGCAAGAGAGCGACTCGCCTGATGGTCGCTGGCGCAGCTTCACGCTCGACAAGGTGAAGGAGCGGCACTACAAGCTCGACAGCTTCAAGTGGCTGCGTGACGAGGAGGTCGACGACCCCGACGAGCTGCCTGAGCCGGAGGAGCTGGTCACGGAAGCGATGGAGGAGCTGCAGCTTGCCCTCGACGACCTTTCAGATGTCCAGCGCCTTCTTGAAGGCAACGGAGGCAACAGTGTCTAACGACGCCCTAGTGCCTGAAGGCTGGACAGAGACAACGCTGGGTGCGCTGGGACGGTATCTCAACGGCCGCGCCTTCAAGACAACGGAGTGGGGTAAGGCGGGCCGACCAATCATCCGAATTCAAGACCTGACCGGCTCGAACAAGAACCCAAACTACTTTCAGGGTAAGGTCGAGGATCGCCACGTCGTTCGCCCTGGGGACTTTTTGATCTCGTGGTCCGCAACGCTAGGGGCATACATCTGGGATGGGCCAGAAGCGGTACTCAACCAGCACATCTTCAAAGTCGAGTCCAACATCAATAAGCGATTCCATTACCACCTGGTGCGCGAGCGCATCGCTGAACTAGAGCGAAATGCCCACGGCTCTGGCATGGTCCATGTAACCAAGGGGATCTTCGAGAGCATCCCGGTTGCGATTCCGGAGAACAAACAGGCTCAGGCAGCAATTGCTCAGGCCATCGACGACGCGCACGCTAGGCAGGATGCGGCCACACGACACCTAATCGCGGCACAACGAGTAATCCACCGTCTGCAACAAGCCATTCTCGCCGCCGCCTGCACAGGCCGCCTTACGGCCGATTGGCGAGCCAGGCATGCGGACCTCGCGTCTGCTCATGTCATAATCGAGCAACGCCGTGATGCAGAAAGAGAGAAACTCGGCCACCGCTACAAGCAGCATCGACTCCCGGACCCTGCCGAGCTGCCCGAGCTACCTGAGACTTGGACCTGGGCAGCGTTGCCGGAGCTTGGCGAACTTGGGCGGGGCAAGTCGAAGCACCGGCCTCGGAACGATCCGCGGCTGTACGGCGGCCCGTATCCCTTCATTCAAACTGGCGATGTGGCGAGGTCCGGCGGCAAGATAAGGGTCCACTCACAGACATATAATGAGGCCGGCCTTGCGCAGAGTCGTTTGTGGCCGGAGCGAACGGTCTGTATCACAATTGCAGCGAACATTGCTGATTCGAGCCTTCTAACCTATGAGGCGTGCTTCCCGGATAGCGTAGTGGGCCTGATAGCAGACGAAACCGTTGCTTTTCCGGAGTACGTTGAGCTCTTCATCCGTACGGCCCGGCGGGATCTGGCAGCATTCGCTCCGGCCACAGCTCAAGCGAATATAAACCTTGCGATCCTCTCGGAGGTTGCAGTAGCTCTGCCACCTATTGAAGAGCAACGGGAGATCGTCAGACGGGTCGAAGCGCTGTACGAACTGAGCGCAAAGGTTGAGGCCGCGATCGAGGCCGCCACGACTCGCGTCGAGCGCAGCTCACAAGCCGTCCTCGCCAAGGCCTTCCGTGGCGAGCTGTTGCCTGTAGCCGCCGGGAGCGCCCAGAGCAGATGAGGAAGCCTGAAGGGGCGATAGAAGGATAGAGCCCACGTGAGCACGCTCAATCTTCCTCAGCAAGACGACTTTGAAGATAGGTACACGGCCAAGCTGCGCCAGATGCTCGCCGGGCACGGAGTCATCGTCCAGTATGACCGGGACCGCGCTGCGTTAGATATTGGTGTGCATCTGGCGAAGGCTGATGCCGCCGGAGCCAAGAGACTGACAACTACCAAGGTGTGGTTCCAACTCAAGGGCGTGCATTCAATCACGCTTCCGCTTCCGGACTTCGAAGCTGCGGAAACGGTGTCTCTTGACATCAGGCTCGATCAGTTGAGGTTCTGGTACGCCTCCCCAGAAGCGATCTATCTAGTTCTGTATGTGGAGAGTGCGGATGTCTTCCTGGCTGAGGATGTGCGGGACATCGTTGACCGCGAGTGGGGAGACGCGGTTTTCAGTTCAGCAGCTTTCCGACCGGGACAGGTGGAGGTACGGGTTCACCTGCGTGCGAGCGCCGTTCTTGACGAAGGACGTATTAAGAGCATGCTGTCTCACCAATCGATGCGCATCGATAGGCAGCAGTGGCGTGGGCGACCACTCGGCCATAGGATCGATCCCCTTCGGTCTGAGATGAGTCCTATGCCGCCAGACGACTTCCGGGCCTTAGTCGAACGTCTCCTGGAAGTACATCGTTATGAGTTGCAAGAGACTCTCGATGCCGGTTCCCTGCTGGGGGGAGTAGGCGATGGCACCGACCGTGCCAGCCTGACACGCGGGCGGATGCACTATACGTACGAGTGGACCAACCCGCTGTTTACCGAGTTCGGTTACGGCCCTGGCGAGACGTTTCGGATTGAAGGCGAGCCCTTCTTCGTACAGGGGCCGTGCGTTGTTCTGATTCACGAACAGGTCGGAACGCTGCCCGGCAGTGGGAGCGGGTTCAGCGAGCTTGGCCAGCGGCTTCGTGATGAGCACCAGATCGGGCGGCTGCTGGTGTTCGCTAATCATGCAAGTTTGGAGCCCAAGTACTTCGGTGCTAGCCGTCAAGCCGCGTCTCCGTTGGAGTGCATGCCTCAAGACCTCGGTAGCCTTGCCTTCAACGTGCTTACCGCCACGACCGTTTATCTCGAATTTCGAGACCGGATCACCTGGCGGATCGTCAATTACCTGGGCTAGAGTTCGGCCCAGCCCTCAACCGGCCCGCGTTCGCCAGCATGGAGGGCGTAGGTGCCGAGGCAGTCGATCCAGTCCCGCACCGCTGGTAGATGTTGCTCGTACCCGTCCAGCAGCTCGTCTCTCAGCCGTTCATAGTTTGGGATAGCACCGGTACTGGCGAAGCTGTAGAGGGCCGTGGCTTGGCCACCGTGCAGCTGGGCAGCGATCCGGCGGGCAACGGCGTCGCTTACCTCCTGGTCCCCTTCCCTGGCTTCGGAGATTCCTGCGGCTATGAATAGCTCATCGGTGGTGGGTCGTGAGGGATTGAGTTCCATTTTTAGCCTTGGCCCAGGCGACCTACTTACTCTCCCTGCACTCCTCTTGAGGAGGAGATTACCTCTCCATGGCTGTTGAGAAGTATCCGATATTCCCAAGGGGTTGAATCTTTATCAGTAACAAACTCGAACGTCCACGATGGCACGTCGCTTCCATCGTTAGGACCAGGAGACACGTATTCTTTATGTGCCAGCTTCAGACTTGAGCAGTCAAGCTTCGGTTCTCTATTTGCATTGTTCTGACATGCATTCCTGGCAGCATGAAGCGCTATTGAGTATGCCGTCTTTTCGGACAGAGGTTTGAAAGTTGACCATAGTGAATAGGCGATGAAGGCAAGGATGAGTGCTCCTGCTACTACCGGCGCGCCAGTATAGATTTTTTCGAGTGACTTAAATTTACGCACGATGTAAAGTATAGCTAAATAGTTATTCGATGCCCCAGGCACCTCTAAGGCTTCGAGTGCTAGGGCTTATACGAAATTCCTCAAGGATCTTTAGTTCATTTTAGACTCAATTTCTTTTCCCGTTGAGTCAGTATACATTAGTTCTGATTTGACTATTTTACCGGTTGGGTTAAGTTCTATAAACCAGACCAACTCACCTCCTTTGTAGCTTGCTACAGCACTTACGGTCCATAAATTGGGATCAAAAAGTCCACCCTCTATATAGCTTGGCTCTCCTACATCTATGTGAGAACAGTCAAGATTAGGACCTTCAGTTCTTACCTTCTCGTGACAATCTTTAGCAATGTATGCGTAAGCAGCCTGATGCAATTGATATCCATTTAGGTGGTCTCTGTGGGAAAACTGATACAGATTAAGTGTCAGCGATAATAGTACTGCAACTAATAGTATGACTATATATTTAGGTTGTTTGACGATTGATTTCGTCATGATAGAACTTTATTGTACGTCGCTTCATAGCTCGACAGATTGTTTCCATAGCAGTCTCTCTATAGTGCCTGCTTCATCTTCTCGAATGCTTCGTAGCCTGCTGGCGTGCCGTCTTCTACATCGTTCTCGTGACCGTGATAAGGCGCCGGGGCCAGAATTTCATCAGTATGGAACCATCCACGTCGTCGTCGCCTCACCCAGTGTTGAGGCGGATCAGTGTCAGGATTAGAAAACAACCTACCTGGCATCCACCATGGCAGCTTTGTATTGATCGAATCCGTTAGGGTGAGATAGAAAGTCTCGTTCCGCGATCTTCTTACTCCAAAGACCGTATAAAATTTGCCGGGTGTTAGATCCAATATGCCTTGCTCGTTCTGAGTAAACGCAAATTTCTGCAATCTCTTTGGCAACGTAGCAAGCTTGTTGGTTTTGCATTTTACTATCACTTTTACTCCTTGGTCGATCTACTTAAACTTCATCTGCCTTATTGCGCGAGTGTAGATGTTATAGAAGTAGTGTATTGTGACCTTAAATCCTCTACCGTAGTAGGTGTACTCCATTTTGCGCCATCCGAATATTTCTTTGAAGGCAGGATCCTTGATTAGTCCCTTCATTATTCGAGTTCCCACCTTTGGGTTTGCCATAACTACCTTGACTACTAGTTGCTGAGCTAGGCTTTTTGCCCTTGCCCCTCTGGCAGCCTCCATTGCTCGTAGTAGCCATGCTCCTTCTCTAGCTATTCTGAGACCGCTCAGACCTGGCAGGCAAGTAAGCATCCACCACCCACTTCCACAGACGAGCCTTCGGAATCTCGTCATGGATACTGGGGACAGGTAAGTGAAGTAGCCTGCTCCAAGTAGTGAAAACTCACCGCTCAAGTCAAAGGCGTTAATCGGGTCTGTCGGATATACGTAGTTGTTATCTACGCCTCCCTCAACAGGATCAGTCTGCAAGAACCTCCCTAACTGCGGGATGTAGACCCTCGCTCCCATCTGTATTGGCGTAACGGCATACTCGGACTCCGTCAGCTTCTCGTGCTGCCCTTCCCAGCCGTAGGATGCCAGGGCCGTGTTGGCCGGCAGTACACTGCCGCTAACAACATTCCCAAACGGATCGTAGGTGAAGGCATTGGCCGGGCCATTGCCGTTGGATGTGTTTGCTCCGCTTGCATCGGCAGTTAGTAGTACATCTCCGTGGATATTTGGCATGTTGTACTGCTTTTGGCTGTTGCCGGATAGTGGCGGCTTTATGGTGAGGTTAACTCCTCCAGGCAGCATCAGTGTCTTCTCAACAATGCTCCACCCGGTACTTCGGACAAAGCTCGGGCCGTCTCCATCTCCTGTATAGCCATACCAGTAGTCGCCAGCCGCAGTAGCAGTCCAGTTAGTGAGCGTGTTCTTGTAACGGGCAACAATGCGTCCTGCAACGTCCCGCTCGTAATACATGGCAATGCCCGTGCCGCTGCTGTTGCGCTGGGTCATGCAGCTGTTGCGGTCGCTGGAGTCGAAGCAGAGGCGGAGAGGGGTTGTGCCGGTGCCGACACTGGTCATATTGCCGTGGGAGTCGTAGTCGCCGCCGTTGAGAAGCGAGTTGCTGCTGCTAATGAGCCGGTCGGCATAGTCATAGCAGAAGGTTGTGGTCGTACCGTCAATTGTTTGGGTAGTGCGGTTACCGTTCTTGCCGCTGTTGTCGTTCTTGTTGTTGGCGGTGCCGCAAGCACTGTTCTGGCTACCGTAGCCATAGCTGTAGCTGTGCGGGCCGATGTCGGCAGAGGTCAGCCGTCCGGCATGGTCGTAACCATACGTGTACCACAGGCTGGAGCTGCCCGAAGCAACCACATCATACTGAGTTAAGTTGCCCTGGGATTTCGTTACGGTGTCAGAAATGGTTGTGGTGCCATTGCCCATCCGGTAGGTGTAGCTGTTGTTCCGGCCCAGGCTGTCATAGCCCATTGTAAGCCGGAGGGAATTACCGTTCGGATAGTCCACTTTGTCGATGCGACTGTAACTGTCATAAGTAACGGTGGCGTAAGTAGTGCTGTCCAGCTTTTGGTCGGTAAGGCGGTTATAGCTGTCATATACAAACGTTTCGGTGCCTACCGGGCTTACCCGCTGGGTCATACGGCCCAGGCTGTCGTAAGTAGTAGTCGTTTCGTCGTCGTGGACGTCGCGGTATTTGGTGGTGCGGCCTAACAGGTCGTGCCACACGACAATCCAGCCCTGGTCGTCCCAGCTTGTGGTTTCCAGCGGGTCACCACCAACAGCATAGTCGTTGCTAACGGTGCGGGCACTGTTGCCGTTGTAGGCGGGCACATCGGTTTCGCTTATCCGTCCACGCGAGTCATAGTAATTGCAGGTCCAGGAGTCGCTGTTGTAGCGACTGGCAACTACCCTCCCGGCATCGTCGTAGATAACCTCGCTCGTTCTAGCGGTTTGGCTGCCTGTGCCGTCAGGATCGGCCTCGGTCTTGAGCTTCGGGAAGCCGGCTTGCTTATATGCCTCTGTGGTACCGCTGGTACATGGATTGTCCTTAGTCTCGGTTGCTCCGTAGTAGCTGTAGCTAAACGAGGGGTTGCCGGTCGGGTTGCCCGGCAAGTTCTTCGTCAGCTGCCGCAGATAGCTACCACTGCCGCCTTGAGTTTCATACGTGTTGGCCGTTGAAAGGTTCAAGCCCGTAGAATCCTCGCTACTGCTGGCGGCCAACCCAAGCTCCGGATTGTTGCCGTAGCTCGTTGTGCTCGTGCTGTCGCCAAAGGTGCTGTCAAACGTCTTCGTGGAGGTAGTAAGACTGTAATCCGGCTTTAGGTAGCTGCTCCAGTTTGTGGTGGCGCTAAAGCCGCCGGATTGAGCAATCTTTACATTGAGCGTGCCGCTGCTGCCCGTCTTTCGGTACACGTCTATGCGTAAGCGTTGTGCTGCCGTGGCACTGAGTGTAAAGCTTGTGCCTGTGACTGTGCGGTAACTGCTGTCTATCCAGCTGTCTACCTTTAGATCATCATCCACCCATACCCGTATGCCATCGCTGGTGTCGGAGCTAATGGTGTAGGTGCCGGTCGGTAGCCGGAGTTTGCCGGTGGCGCTAAAGCCGATGCCTTGTGCGCCCGAGCTGGCTGTAATAGGCGGGCTGCTAAAGTCATAACTCAGTGTTCCCGGCGTACTGTTTATGCCAGTGGCGTGTAACTTAGGAGCGCCAGATAGCACGCCTTCCGGATTGCTTGTTTGCTTGGTGTAGTCGTACCAAGCGACCTCTGGTCCAACGATGCTTTCGTCGTAGCCGGTCTGGGTGTGCGGTACCTGGCTGGCATAGGTGCTGGAGGGTGTGCGGTCGGCCTGGTAGTAGGAGGCTGGAGCCGGGCCGTATTCGTCGGTTGCCCGGTCCTCGTCGTCGTAGATCGTGGTGCTCTTCTGGCCGGCGGGGTCAGTGGAGCTGAGCACCAGATCCTTGGCACTGTCCCATTCTGTAGTGGTGCTGAGGTTGGCAATGTCGGTGTCTTCAATCGTGCGGAACTTGTCGTCATACTTGACCCGGCGGCTAAAGCCATTAGGCTCAGTTGCCCCGGCTACGTGTTGCTTGGTCATGCCCTCGTAGCCCGGCACGATATTGCCGCCGGAGTCTACATACTCTTTTTGGCCGGGCAAGTACTCTATGGTGTGCTCGATGCGTGTAGCGCTTGCCGTAGCGCCGGGCTGCTTAACGCTCGTTACCCTGCCCAGTACGTCGTAGCCCAGCTGGGTTTTAACCGTGTCGTCGTTGCTGCGGACGCTCGCGCCCACCGCATCCATTGCCAAAGGATCACGGATGGAACTCAAGCGGTAACCAATAGTTACGCTGCCGTTGGTGACTGACTCGTAGCCATAATCCGTAAGCTCGCTGCCGGGCTTGGCGATGCGGGAGAGGTTGCCGGACACATAGTAGAAGTAGGTCTTGCGTCCATCGTTCGTTTCTACCGCACACAGATTGTTGGTGGGTGCGTTGGTATCAAAGCCGCTTGGCGTGCTGCCGCATTGGCTCTCGCCGCTGTACCAGAGCTTTGCCCAACGGTTCGTATTTACGCTATCTATAATTTGCCTAAGAGTCATAGGGCCACTGCTAACGCTGGCGTAACTATATTGAAGCGCCGCAGGTCTCTGGTCATCGGTCGCATTCGTCATGCTGGTGAGTGAGCCATCCGTACCGAATACATAGGTACTGCCGTCAGAATCTTGAAGCGTGAAGGTGCCGTCGGCATTGCGCACCAGCTGCCCATCTTCGTTCTCCGGCGGCGTAAAGCCGCTGCCGGTCCAGGTGTACTCGTGGGTGTCGCCGCTACTGTCGGTAAGAACGGCGTTGTTCGAGTTGACTTGTATACGCTCATACCCAGCCCCACCAGCCGAGCCGAGGCCGAGACTCCAGCCGTCAGGCAGTACTTGGGGATTACTGGTCATCCAGTCGCTCGGCACGAGGATTCCTGTCGAGCTGCCGGGCAGTTTGACCTTGAACTGGAAGCTGCCCGGCCCGCCGGCATCGAAGTACTCGATGGTTATAGGCGTCCAGGCGCCACCTGTCATGGAGTAACCGGAGCCGTAACCCTCAGTCGCCCCGTGCACATTCCAGTCGTTGTAGACGGTCGTGCCGCTGCCGGTGCCGAGCGTTATCTTGGTGCCATCATCGGCAACACTGCCGAAGGTGTATGTGCCAGTGGTGGGCACTTTAATGGAGCCGGTCCACTTAACGAGGAAGCCGTCCGGGCCGTCCGGCATGGGAGCACCGGTACTGCCCCAATCGAAACTGAGGAGTGGATCGGTGCGTTCCATTAGCAGGTAGTTACTGCTGCTGAACGTGTTGGTGCCGTCGAATTTGCCGTAGTACTTGCCCTTTAGCCCTTGCTCGGCGTTCACTTGACGCACGCCGGTTTGCAGCCAATCTACTGGCAGTTGTTGTTCATCCAGCTCACCCGAAGCACCCTTGACCCATATCTGAGCGTAGGCATTGCCGGTTAGTTCTTTGAACTCAGAGCGGAACTTTACGGTTTGGCCGGCGCTTAGTGTGATCGTTTCGGCGCTATAGCAAACACTTGAGCAACCACTCGTGTTATTGAACATGAGAGTATCGTCTACATATATACGTAATAGGTTGTCGTCTTTGGCACCGAATATGTATGTGCCGGCTACGGGCGCGGTAAAGTAACCCTGCCATCGGGCAAAGAAGTAGTCGCTGTTGGTGATGCCGGGGTTGCCGGTGCCCCAATCAAAGTCTACGGCCTGGTCTACCCGTACCATGTCCGGCGTGGCGGTCGGCACCGTATCGGGGGCACCAGACGTTATGTTCCAGTACTCGGCGGCCAGGCCGGGGCGGCTGCGGAGCGGCGAGTTGTAATCCAGACTGATGCCCAAGTCGCCACCGAGCGCGGCTGAACTGTGGCTGCTGGCACTGGTTGCCAGGTTGCCGGTAGCGAGGTCTACGTCTACCGGGCCGAGGTTATCGTAAGTTTGAGTCTTATCCTTGCCAGTGCGCAGATCCACGCGGAAGGAGGTTGCGGTGCTCCAATTGCTGTTGGTGCTTGTTGTGGGGTCAAAGGTTCGGGCCTGCATATAATAGGTGCCGCCGTCATCGAGTATGCCGTCCGGCACCGTCCACTGGCGAGCGGCGATGCTGCCGGAGCTGATGACGTCACCGGTTGGAGCACCGGACTCCTGCGGTGCGGAGCTAATTAGGATTTCATACTGGAGCGGCACCGTGGAGCTGTTGGGGTTGCTGGCGAAGCCGACACTAAATGACGGCTGGTTGGTGACATACACTTGGCTGTCTTTGTTGGGCGTGACGATGGACGGAGCGGTAAGCGAGCCCGTGTAATCGAACTCAATCCAAAGGTTTGCCGGATCGGGGTCGAAGTTCTTGAAGCTGCTGGTGGTGCTGTCCTCGCCGCGCAGCATGACCCATGCGCCCCAGTCGCCGGCACTCTTACGGTTGCTGTACAGGGGCGTGACGTTGATGTTACCCGAGGCGTTGAAGGTGCCTGACTGCCAGGTGCCGTCGCCAGTGTTTACGCAGCTGTAGCTGGATATGCAAGTTGCCCGGCCAGCCTGGTAGGTGTGTGTTTCGTTAGCGCCGGTCCAAAAGCTAACGCCCGTTCGCTGCTTTAGGTGCAGCGTGGCGCTGTTGAGAGTTACGCCGGATGGCTTAAGAAAGTCATAGTTAGCAAAGAACGTGCTGCGCCAGGTGCGGAGCACACTGCCGCTGTCGTAGAGCGTGCCGGCGTAGGGGTTGCACGTGCTGGACGGGCAGATATAGCCGTCGCTCTTGAACGAGCGGTAGTTGCCGCCGGCCCTGGTGCCGACAGTGCTCCTTACGGTCGGGTCGATGACGGCCGGAAAGGCATCATCCGGCAGTGCTTGCAGATAGTCCTTGTCCACCGAGACGGTGAGGTTGCCGCCGCTGTAGGTCTGAGTAAGCGTGCTGGCGTTGCCATCCGTGACCATGCCGTGGTTGTTTAGAATGAGGTTGGGCGGGGCGATGTTAAAGTCGTCGTCCAATGCGCCTTTGATGTCGAAAGCGGTATCGGCGGACTGACGTTTTTGGAGGTTCGCACCCAAGACTTGAAACGAGACGCTGTTGGCGGCATCCTTGTTCTTGAGAATGATGCTCTCTTTTACCTCTCCCGTCTCGACCGTGTATTCCACGTTCACGCCGGGCCAGAGGTCGTAGTAGTGGACGGTTTGCTTGCCATCGCTATCGGTTGTTAGTACCGGCGCAACCTTCTTTGCATTTACGGGCGCAAAGCCAACTTGGCTGTTACCCTTCTTTATCCGGACGATGCCTTTGGGCGAATCGCTGGGACTGAATCTTGCCTGCCAGTCGTTGTCTTTGACAATGAAGTTGGTACTGCTGGACACCCAGGACTGTACCTGGCCCAATGCCTGGCCAAATATATTGCCGCTATCTCCGGCATTCTTATCTTCTACCAGCGTATTATCTATAGTTGCCCAGGCGCCGTCCTTTTGAAAGAACTTAGGCGCAAAGTATTGGCGGCTGCGGATAGAGCCGTCGGCGTCAATAAACTCTGTACTGGTGGCGGTGCGCTTGGTGGTAAGCTCGCGCGGGGTGATCTTGGGTTTTGGCGCTAAGCCTTGCAGCCGTTCGCCCTGCGGCACTTGGTCTTTGGTGAGGATGGAGCCGGGGGTGGTTGTGGCTGGCTTGGCGTCGGCGGCGGCTTGGTACTTTGATACGGTTGGCTTCATGCCGCCGGGATGGTTGAACTTGTCTTCTTTGGTGTCGGCGCCGGTGAATGGCTCTACATGATTATTCTTGTCTTTGGGCCGCAGATCGTTCTCATTGGTTATGGTGGCGGCCACGACTGAAGCGGGCGGGGCAAGGACGCTCACAGCGAAGACCACAAACAAAAACAGCGCGGCGGCGCGCTGTTTGCTTTTGCTGAGGATACTCTTAACAGTTGCTAGATTATAAACTCCCCAGCGCGTATACATTGCTTTGCCTCACCGTTAACTGCTAATGAAATAATATGCGCAAGTTGTGTGGCAAAGCAAGCGTATTTTTCTGGAAGTCTGCTAGACAGGGAGCAGGAACCGGGCGGCTTGCAGTTCTACCGGCTAGCTAAATTGCAACCTGTGGTGATGCGCAAGTAGCAATCAGGCGAGTCACAGAAATGCTACAGGCCCGCGGACTGGCGCGGGCCTGTAGGGGAAGTGAGGTGGAGCTACTTGCTGGCGACGACCTGCCCCTTGCTGTTCGGCTGGTCGAGGCCGTAGCGCTTGACAGTCTTGGGGTCGGACGGGTCCAGCATGTCCTGCCCCTCACTGCTCAGCCGCTTGTTGACGGCATCGAAGTTGTCACGCACGTAGGCGGCTTCGGCTTCGGTGACACGGCCACGGTGCTTGCTGCCGGCGTGCTCAGGGGAGCTGTAGTCGATGCGGTCACTGGCGGGACTGCGGGTACGGGTAGGTGCGGCGGCGGATCTGGCCTGCGCCACCTGGGCAGGATGCGCCTTGTCGAGGAACGGCTTGAGCGCATCCTCCAACTTCTTGCGGTTGTCGGCGCTCAGGTCGATGGCCCACGTCACGCCATCCCAACCGAACTGCACTTCCTCGGCATCCGGCGACCCGTCCAGGTCGTCGGTCAGAATTACCGTTCTTGCCATTCCCGCCTCCTGATCGGCGATTTTTCAATCAGTCGGAGCATACAGATAATGCTTAGTTTTTCAAGTCGCCAGTGTTATACTTATCCTATATGTCCGAGTTCGACTTGTCCGGTTATCTCAAAGCCAGCACCAAAGCAAGTGGTGTTCCGTTGAAGGTCAAGAACAAGAACGCGCTCTACGCAGCCGCGCGGCTGGTGATCCCTAGACTTCCCACTCGATCTGTATAAGCGAGGGGTCGAAGCGGAAGCGCTGACCTTTGAACTCCCAAAGCCCCTGCGTGCGCCCTGGCAGCACGACGATCTTCTTCACCAGCAGCTTGATAAGATCCCTCTTGAAGTCCAGGTCGGCACCTTCCCACACCTGATGCAGCGTGCCGTCCAGCGGGATGCGTGCCAGTGTCCGGCCGCTCTGCATGGCGGCCAGCTGGCGGTTAATGGATTCGATCATGTCATCCAGTGCCGCTTGGCCGCGCAGCCACATCTCACGCGAGATGGCATCGGCCAGGTAGTCGTTGTAGATGCTGTCGCGCTTGGCGATCTTGGCTTGGCGCTGGTTCAGCAGCTCGCGCAGCTCCGTCTCGTTGCTCTGCGTACCCAGCGCGGCGCGAAAGTCGGGGGAGTCCAGCCGGAGCAGCACGGCCTCCGACACTAGGAGGTCGATCGGGTCGGCGTTGCGGAAGACTTTGCCGCAGCCGGCCTTGTGGTGGTAGGCCTCGTCCTTGGGGCAGATGTAGCGGTTGTAGACCTTGCCGGCTCGGTTCTCGTGGTAGCGGCGGCCGACCATCGGCGTGCCGCAGTTGCCGCAATGCAGGATGCCGCTCAGCAGGTAGCGCCGCGACTGCACGCCCTTGTTGGCGGCTCGTGCTCCCCACACCAGCTGTAGCTGTTCCCAATCCTCAGCCGAGATGATGGCTTCGATGTGCTCTGACTCGTACAGCGTGCCGTGGTGGGTGCGCTTGCCGCAGAGCCGGGGGCTCTCAACCAGCCGCTTCATGTCGGCAGCGTGGAACTGCTTGCCGGTGGCTGTCTTGACTTCGCGCTCTCTCAGGTCGCGCAGCACACTGCCGGCAGACTCACCGTCGAGCAGCCGGCGCACCACTTCCCGCACGATCACGGCTTCCGGCTCGTAGACTGTTAGCTCGCCCTTGCCCTTTCGCTGGTGGCCGAACGGACGTGGCCCACCATTGGCCTTACCCGCCTTGGCCAGCACACGGTGCTTGCGCTTCTGGCGGGTGCCGATGCGCGTTGACTCTTTCTCAGCCTCGATAGCTAGCGTGACGGCGCTCTGGATGCCTTCACGGGTCGAAAGATCAGCGCCGCCGCCATCTGTCGTGGCGATGCGCCGCAAGCTGGTTGTCTCAGCCAGCCGGAACAGGTCAACCGAGTGCCACAAGCGGCGGTTGAGCCGGGTCAGCTCGGTGCAGACGATGACGTCGATCTTGTTCGCCTGGATGTCGGCAATCAGGCGGTCATACGCCGGCCGGCGCTTCCCTGAGTACGCCGACAGGTTGTCGTCCACATAGACACCGACGCACTCCCAGCCCTGAGCGTCAATGTAATCCTGACTCTCATCGACCTGGATATCTGTGTTGTCTACGTTGCCTTCATCTTCGCGGGAGATTCGGGCGTAGGGCGCTGCGCGCATACGTGTGCTCCTAACACTGGTGAGACAGTATATAGGAAAACATCGTATCCAGCAAGGCCCGCGACCTGCTCGGGTGGACCGAGACCGACCCGCATGAGGCCCTCCACCGGTCGGTCGCGTGGCATCTGGCCAACCCGCCGGAGGGCGCGGTCGCCGACGCTGACTTCGACGCCGACGACCGCGCCCTGGCGGCGGCCGGGTAGGTCAGCCGGCCACCCGCGCCTCCACGGCCGGCTTGGACCAGTCGGCGCGCCATGCGGGGACCTCGAACGGCTCGGCGTAGTAGCGGGTCTCGCGCCAGATCTTGCCGTCGCGGAACTCGACCCGGCTGACGCCGTAGAAGACGGTGCCGTCGGGGTAGTGGATGCGGCTCTCGGCGACCCAGATGTCGCCGCTGCCGGTGATCCGGCGCAGCCGGATCCGCGGAGGCTGACTGCCGGGGAAGGTCTCCTGGAGCCGGCGTAGGCCGTCGCGGTCCAGCCGCTCGCCTGACTGGGGCAGCTCCAGCAGGTAGTCCTCGTGGCGTTCCTGGTACTCGACCGCCGGGTCCATGGCCGACCGCAGCCGCTCGAACAGCTCGCGCACCTCGTGTTCCTGCATCGGTGTTCCTCCTTGGTTGCTGACAGGTGCTGATGCCACGATGGGCCGGCGTCCTGACGTGGCGCTGTGGGTTCCCTGCGGGAAGGCGGAGATGCAGTTCGGGATCCTGGGACCGCTGGAGGTCCGCGTCGGCGGGGGCCCGGTGCGGGTGCCGGGGGCCAAGGAGCGGGCCCTGCTGGCTGACCTGCTGGTACATGCCGGGCGGGTCGTGGCGGCCGACCGGCTGGTCGAGGACCTGTGGGGCGAGCAGCTGCCCGGGAACCCGGCCAACACCCTCCAGGGCCGGGTGTCGGCCCTGCGGCGGGCCCTGGGGCCGGCTGGCGGGGGGCTGGTGACCCGGCCGCCCGGGTACCTGCTGGAGGCCGGCCCGGAGCAGGTCGACGCCGGCCGGTTCGAGCGCCTGGTCGCCGAGGCCACCGCCATGGGGCCGGCCGGTGGGCCGCGGGCGGCTGGGCTGCTGGAGGAGGCCCTCGGGCTGTGGCGCGGCCCGGCCCTGGCCGAGTTCGCCGACCAGCCGTGGGCCCAGGCCGAGGCGGCCCGGCTGGAGGAGCTGCGCCTGGCCGCGACCGAGGCCCTGGTCGAGCTGCGCCTGGCCGGCGGCGGGCACGCCGGGCTGGTGGGGGAGCTGGAGGGGCTGGTGGCGGTCCACCCGACCCGGGAGCGGCTGCGGGGCCAGCTGATGGTCGCCCTCTACCGGTCGGGCCGCCAGGCCGACGCCCTCGGCGCCTACACGCGGGCGCGGGAGGTGCTGGCCGAGGAGCTGGGGATCGACCCCTCACCGGAGCTGCAGCGGCTCCACCACCAGATCCTGGTCCAGGACCCGGCCCTGGAGGCTGCCGCCCCCGACCAGGACCAGCCCCGCCACAACCTGCCCGAGCGGCTCACCAGCCTGGTCGGGCGGGAGGGGGAGCTGCGGGAGGTGGCCAAGCTGGTCGCCGAGCACCGGCTGGTCACCGTCACCGGGCCGGGTGGGGCCGGCAAGACCAGCCTGGCCGTGGCCCTGGCCGGGCGGCTGGGCGACGGCTACCCGGATGGGGTGTGGCTGGTCGAGCTGGCCCCCCTGCGGGACCCGGCCCAGCTGCCCCAGGCCGTGGCCGTGGCTGTCGGCCTGGGTGAGGAGGCCGCCGGGCCCGATGCCGCGGCCTGGTCGACGGCCGAGCGGCTGGCCGCCCACGTCGCCGACAAGGGGATCTTGCTGGTGCTGGACAACTGCGAGCACCTGGCCGAGGCGTGCGCCGTCCTGGCCCGGCGGCTGCTGGAGGCCGGGCCTCGGCTGCGGGTGCTGGCCACCAGCCGCGAGGTCCTCGGCGTCCCCGGGGAGGTCGTGTGGCCGACCCCGCCCCTGGCCTTCCCGGAGGATCGCGGCCGGGTCGATCCTGGCGGCTCCGATTGGGCCGACCCCGCGCCGCTGGCCGGCTTCGACGCGGTGCGGCTGTTCGTGGAGCGGGCGGCCGCCGCCGACCCGGGGTTCGTCCTGGACGCGGCCAGCGGCCCGGTGGTGGCCGAGCTGTGCCGGCGCCTGGACGGCCTGCCCTTGGCCATCGAGCTGGCCGCGGCCCGGGTCCGGGCGCTGCCCCCGGCCGAGCTGGCGGCCCGCCTCGAGGACCGGTTCCGGCTCCTGGCCGGCGGCGCCCGGGCGCTCGACCCGCGCCAGCAGACCCTGCGGGCCACCGTCGACTGGAGCTGGGACCTGCTGGAGGAGCGCGACCGGCGCCTGCTGCGGCGGCTGTCGGTGTTCTCGGGGGGCTGGACGGTGGCCGCGGCCGAGGCGGTGTGCGGCGGCGACAGTCAGGAGCCGGGCGAGGTCCTGGACGGCCTGTTCCGGCTGGTCGACCGGTCCTTGATCGTCCGGGGGACGACCCCGGCGGCCGCCCGGACCCCGATCGTGGCGGCCGGTGGCGACCGGGCGCGGTTCACCATGCTGGAGACGCTCCGGGCCTACGGGGCCGAGCGCCTGGACGAGGCTGGCGAGACCGATACGGTGGCCGCACGCCACAGCGCCTGGTCGCTGGCGCTGGCCGAGGAGGCGGCCGCCCACCGCACGGCCCGGCCCTGGCTGCGGCGGGTCGCCGCCGACTACGACAACCTCCGGGCCGCCCTGGACCGGGCCATGGCCGCCGGCGACGCCGGCACCGTCCTGCGGCTGGCCGGCGCGCTCGGCTGGTACTGGTGGACCGAGCGCACCATCGAGGGCCGCCAGCGCCTCGCCGACGCCCTCGCCCTGGCGGACGGCCAGCCGCCGACCCCGCAGCTGGCCAGGGCCCTGCAGGCGGCGGCGATGGTCGAGGTGTCGCTCGACCCGACCGCGCGCACCGAGGATCAGGCCCGGGGCGCCCTGGAGCTGTTCGAGCGGTTCGGGGACCGGTGGGGGGCGGCGTTCTGCAAGCTGCTGCTGGCCTGGACCGGGCTGCAGCGCGCCGGCCCCGGCGAGGAGGGCGTACGGCTGGTCGAGGAGGCGTATGCGACCTTTGTCGAGCTCGGCGACCCGTGGGGCGAGGCCTTCGCGGGGCGGGCCCGGTTCGTCTTCGAGACCTACTACCGGGGGCTGTCGGCCGAGGCCGAGGCGGTCGGGCAGCGGGCCCTGGCCCAGTTCCGGGCGCTCGACGACCACTGGGGCCTGGCCCAGACCCACTTCAGCCTGGCCGAGACCGCCCGTGCCCGCGGCGACCTGGCCGGGGCGGTCGGCGGCTTCGAGGCCGCGCTGGCCGCCGCCCGGGACGGCGGCCCCCTGTGGGCGATGCTGGCCTCTCTGGCCTCACTCGGCGGCCTGCTGGCGCTCCAGGGCGACGACGCCCGGGCGGCCGCGGTCAACGCCGAAGCGGTCAGCCTGTACCGCCGGACCGGGCAGGCGCGCGGGTTCGGCCACCTCTACAACGAGCTCGGCGGCGTCGCCCGGGTCCGTGGCGACCTGGAGCGGGCCCGCCGGCTGCACAGCGAGGCCCTGGCCATTCTCAGGGAGATCGTCGGCTGGAGCGTCCCGCACACCCTGGCCCAGCTCGCCTGCGCCGAGGCCCGCCTCGGCGACCTCGACGCCGCCGAGGCCCACCTTCGGGAGGCGGCCGACCTGCTGCGGACCAGCCCCCAGCCGACGACCGTGGCCTCCATCCTGGTCGGGGCGGCGCTGATCGCGGTCGGCCGCGACCGCCCCGAGGAGGCGGCGCGGCTGCTGGCCGCGGCCGAGGCCGTCCACGCCCGGGTCGGCATCACCCCGATCGGCGCCGAGCGCCATGAGGCCGACCTGGTCACCGAGGCTGTCCGGGCCCGGCTCGACGCCGACGCCCTGGCCGCCGCCCGGGCCGCCGGGCAGGCCCTGGCCGCCACCGATCCCCTGGCGCCGCTGGTTGCCAGCGCGTGATCTAGGGCAGACCATAGAGACGATGGCCCGGACCCGAGCGACCAGTGCGGCCAGTGCGGCCGCCGGCGACGCCGTGGCCGTCGGCCGCCAGACGCCGTTCGAGCCCGACGCCGCCGAGGGCCCGAGCCCGTTCCCGCCCATCGCCGAGTACGCGTTCCTGTCCGACTGCGAGACCAACGCCCTGGTCGCCCCCAGTGGCAACCTCGAGTGGATGTCGGCCCCCCGTCCCGACGGGCGCAGCGTCTTCGCCTCCATGCTCGACCGGTCCGCGGGCAGCTTCCGGCTGGGGCCGACCGGGGTGCTGGTCCCGGCCGGGCGGCGCTACCTGCCGGGCACCCTGGTGCTGGAGACGACCTGGCGGGCCCGGGGCGGGTGGATCGTGGTCCGCGACGCGATGACCATCGGCCCCTGGTACCACCATCAGCGCCGCTCGGGCACCCACCGCCGCCCGCCCACCGACTACGAGGCCGAGCACATCCTGCTGCGCACGGTGAAATGCATCATCGGCAGCGTCGAGATCAGCCTGGACTGCGAGCCGGTGTTCGACTACGGCCGGACCGAGGCCCGCTGGGAGTACTCGGGCCCGAGCTATGGGGAGGCGATCGCCAGCGGCGGCGACGCCGATGTCCAGCTGCGGATTGTCACCGACCTCAGGGTCGGCTTCGAGGGCCGCGGAGCGCATGCCCGGATGACCCTGCACGAGGGCGACCGGGCCTTCGTGGCCCTGTGCTGGCCGCGCTCGCAGTGGTCGGCCTCTGAGGAGTACTGGGCCGAGCGGGCGCCGCCGGCCAACGCCGACGAGGCGTTCGAGCGCATGGAGCGGACGGCCGAGTTCTGGCGGGGCTGGATCAACCAGGGGGTGTTCCCCGAGCACCGCTGGCAGAGCCACCTCCAGCGCAGCGCCCTGACCCTCAAGGGCCTGACGTATGCCCCCACCGGGGCGCTGCTGGCCGCGGCCACCACCTCGCTGCCCGAGACCCCCGGCGGGTCGCGCAACTACGACTACCGCTACACCTGGATCCGCGACGCCACCTTCATGCTCTGGGGCCTGTACACCCTGGGGTTCGAGCGCGAGGCCAACGACTTCTTCTATTTCGTGGCCGACGTCTGCGACGAGGACGCCGAGCTCCAGATCATGTACGGGGTCGGCGGCGAGAAGGAGCTGCCCGAGGCGGAGCTCGACCACCTCAGCGGCTACGAGGACGCCCGGCCGGTCCGGACCGGCAACGCCGCCGCCACCCAGCGCCAGCACGACGTCTGGGGGGCGGTGCTCGACTCGGTCTACCTGCACGCCAAGTCCCGCGAGTACCTGCCCGAGCGTGTGTGGCCGATGCTCAAGCGGGCCGTGGAGTGCGCCATCAAGAACTGGAACAAGCCCGACCAGGGCATCTGGGAGGTCCGGGGGCCGCCCCGGCATTTCACCTCCTCCAAGCTGATGTGCTGGGTGGCCTGCGACCGGGGGGCGCGGCTGGCCAAGCTGCACGGCGACCGCGACCTGGCGTCCACCTGGCGCAAGGCGGCCGATGAGATCCACGCCGACATCTGCGAGCACGGTACCGACGCGCGGGGGGTGTTCGTCCAGCACTACGAGACGACCGCGCTGGACGCCTCGGTACTGCTGATGCCGCTGCTGCGGTTCCTGCCCCCCGAGGACCCGCGGATCCGCGACACCGTCCTGGCCATCGCCGACGAGCTCACCATGGACGAACTGGTCCTGCGCTACCGGACCGAGGAGACCGACGACGGCTTCGCGGGCGAGGAGGGGACGTTCACGATCTGCTCGTTCTGGCTGGTCTCGGCCCTGGTCGAGATCGGCGAGGTCGCCAGGGCCCGGCAGCTGTGCGAGAAGTTGCTGTCGTACGCCAGCCCGCTGCAGCTCTACGCCGAGGAGATCGATCCCCGCAGCGGCCGCCACCTCGGCAACTTCCCCCAGGCGTTCACCCACCTGGCCCTCGTCAACGCCGTCATGCACGTCATCCGGGCCGAGGCCGGCGGCGACGCCACCCGTTTCCGCCCGCAGGGCGTCTCCCTGTTCTGAGGTCGTCGGAGGCGTTGGGTCGTCCCCGCCCGCGGACGCCGGTGCCCACCGGCCCGAGGACGCCGGTGCCCGCCCGCCCCCTGGGGGCGGTGCTGCTCATCGCCGCGCTGCTCACCGCCTGCACGGGCGGCGTTCACCCGAACCCGCCGAATTCGGGTCCCCCGGTGGGGGAGGCTACCTCCAGCAGCGCAAACGGCGCCGGCGGCGTTCCACAGCCCCCCGCGTCACCGGCCCCGGACGGCGCCTCGACCACGGGGCCGGCGTCCTCCTGGCGGGTCGGAGCGACCCCGCTGCCCCTGCGGCCCGACGGGTTCGGGGAGGTGCTGCCGACCCCGGCGCCGCTCCGGGACCGGCGGCTGCCCACCGTCGACCGGTTGGCGCCGCCGCCCGGGGGGAGGTTCCGCTCGACCGTGGCCCCGATCGGTCCGGCGATCCGGAAGCGGCTGGGGGAGACCTGGTCGCCCGGGTGCCCGGTCGGCCTGGCCGACCTGCGCTATGTCACGGTCAGCTTCCGCGGCTTCGACGGCCGGGCCCACACCGGCGAGCTGGTCGTCAACCGGCGGGTCGCCACCGACGTGGTGTCGGTGTTCGCCCGGCTCTACCAGGCCCGGTTCCCGGTCGAGGAGATGCGGCTGGTGACCACGGCCGACCTGCACGCCCACCCGACCGGCGACGGCGACAACACCGCCGCCTTCGTCTGCCGCGCCGCCCGCGGCCAGACCCGCTGGTCGGCCCACGCCTACGGCCTGGCCATCGACGTCGACCCGTTCCAGAACCCCTACCGGCGCGGCGACCTCGTCCTGCCCGAGCTGGCCAGCGCCTACCTGGACCGAGGCGACCGCCGCCCGGGCATGATCGAACCTGGCGACGTCGTCACCCGGGCCTTCGCCGCCGTCGGCTGGACCTGGGGCGGCACCTGGCGCTCGCCCAAGGACCTGATGCACTTCTCGGCCACTGGGGACTAGCCTGTCCGGCGATGGCGGACTGGGTGACGATCTCGTCGCTGGCCACCGCGGGCGGCACGCTGGTGCTGGCGGCGGCGACCTTCGCCTCGGTCCGCTCCGCCAACCGGGCCGCCCGCATCGCCGAACGGGCCCTCCAGGTCGGGCTGCGACCCCTGCTGATCCCGTCGCGGCTCGAGGACCCGATGATCAAGGTCCTGTGGGTCGACGGCCACTACTCGCGCCTGGAGGGCGGCCGGGCCGCCGTGGAGATCAAGGACGGCGTCATCTACCTGGCCGTGTCGCTACGGAACGTGGGCAGCGGCATGGCCGTCCTGCACGGCTGGCACCCGAGGCCCGAACGGGTCCCCGGCGACGCGCCCCACGCCGACCCGGAGCGGTTCCGCACCCTCGTCCGGGACCTGTACGTGCCCCCCGGTGACGTCGGCTTCTGGCAGGGGGCGTTCCGCGACCCGGCCGAGCCCGGCTACGACCAGATCTGCGAGGCCGTCCAGGACCACCGCCCGCTCACCGTGGAGCTGCTCTACGGCGACCACGAGGGCGGCCAGCGGATGGTCAGCCGCTTCGCCCTCACCTCGCCGTCCGGCGACGGCACCACCTGGCTAGCCTCGGTCGGCCGCCACTGGAACCTGGACCGCCCCGACCCCCGCTAGCAACCGGAACCCGAGCCCCTTCGGGAGCGACCGGCGTCCCGCGATATCGTCAGGGCATGGACGCACCGTCCCCGCGGCTGGCAGGACCCGACGCCTGGGGGACCAGCCGGGTGTCGCGGCTGTTCCCGGGGTGGTGGCTGGCCCATGCCGACCTGCACAACCACACCAGGCTGTCCGACGGGGCCGGCGACCCGCGGCTGGCCTTCGGATCGATGCGGTCGGCCGGGTTGGACGTGGCCGCCCTGACCGACCACAGTCGCTGGGCGTCGGCGTTCCTGAACGTCCGCAAGGCGCCCGGCTGGACCGGGATCGACGACCGGGCCTGGCGCCAGACCATCGCCCTGGCCGCGGCGGCCAACGCCGACGGCGAGTTCGTGGCCCTGCACGGCTTCGAGTGGTCGCACGCCGCCTACGGCCACATGAACGTCTGGAACAGCGCCGGCTTCACCGACCCGCTACGCACCGCCCCGACCATGGGCCGGTTCTGGCGCTGGCTGGAGCGCGGCGGCGCCGACGGCCTGGCCGGGTTCAACCACCCCGGCACCGGCCGGCTGCGCTTCGGCGGGTTCGGCTACCGGCCGGCCCTGGCCCAGCGGCTGGTCAGCCTGGAGCTGTTCAACAAGCTGGACGAGTACCTGTTCAAGGACACCGACCGGGGCGGACAGTCGCCCCTGTGCCAGTGCCTGGACGCCGGCTGGCGGGTCGGGATCCTCGGGGTCACCGACGAGCACGGCCCCGACTGGGGCCACCCCGACGGCAAGGGCCGGGCCGGGCTGTGGGTGCGGGAGCTCACGCGGACCGGGGTCCTGGAGGCCCTGGCCGCCCGGCGGTTCTTCGCCAGCCGGGTCAAGGGGCTGCGCCTGGACGCCGCCCTGACCTCGCTGGCCGGCGGCGGGGGGGAGCGGGCCCGGATGGGCACGGCCGTCGCCCACCCCGGTGGGGCGGTGCGGGTCGAGGCCGACCTCGACCGGGGCCCGGCCTTCCAGGGCCGCCCCGTGCACCTCCAGGTGCTCCGGCCCGGGGGGCGGCTGCCGACCCTGGCCGCGAACCTCGAGGTCGCCCTCCCCGGCCCGGACGAGCCGGTGGCCGCCCTCGAGGTCGACCTCGACCCGGCCGACGGTGACTGGGTGGTCCTGCGGGTCACCGACCCGGCCGAGCCCCCCGACCCCCGGGCCCCCGGCGAGTGGGCCCGGCTGGGGCGGGGGATCGCCTACTCGAGCCCGTTCTGGCTCGAGCGGCCCTGAGACCTACGCGGCCGCCGGGCGGTCGGCGATGCCGTCGACCAGGTCGGCCACCGAGTCGACGATCCGCGAGGGCAGGAACGGGAACCGCTCCGCCTCCTCGCGGCTGGTGATGCCGGACAGGACGAGGATGGTCTGGAGGCCAGCCTCGATCCCGGCGATGACGTCGGTGTCCATGCGGTCGCCGATCATCACCGTGGCGTCGGAGTGGGCGTCGATGGCCCGCAGGGCCTCGCGCATCATCAGCGGGTTGGGCTTGCCCACGAAGTAGGGGCGGACCCCGGTGGCCTTGGAGATGAGGGCGGCGACGGCCCCGGTGGCCGGCTGCGGCCCGGCAGGCGATGGCCCGGTGGGGTCGGGGTTGGTGGCGATGAAGCGGGCCCCGGCGCCGATCAGGCGGATCGCCCGGGTGATCGCCTCCTGGCTGTAGGCCCGGGTCTCGCCGACCACCACGTAGTCGGGCTCGCGCTCGGTGAGCACGTAGCCGACCTGGTGCAGGGCGGTGGTCAGCCCGGCCTCGCCGAGCACGAAGGCGCTGCCCTGGGGTCGCTGGGTATCGAGGAACCGGGCCGTGGCCAGGGCTGAGGTCCAGATGGCCCGCTCGGGCACGTCCAGGCCGGTCCCCTCCAGCCGGGCGGCCAGGTCGCGTGGGGTGTAGATGCTGTTGTTGGTCAGCAGCAGGAACGGGTGCCCGGCCTGCTGGAGCCGCTTCACGAACCGGTCGGCCCCTGGGATCAGCCGCTCCTCGCGGACCAGCACCCCGTCCATGTCCATCAGGTAGTTCTTGATCGCGGGTCGGTTGGTCGAAGTCATCGGGTCTTGTTCACTCCATCATGTTGGTCGACGCTTGTGCGTACCTTCACAAGTCTCCCCGGCGCGAGTTGCATTCCGGTTACACCAGGGCAAGGATCAGATGAACGGTCGGGCCAGCCGCTTCACGTTCAAGAGGTTCGTGTAGGTGACGTTGTCGGTGGTCGAGTTGCCGCCGAAGGTCCCGCAGCCGAGCGTCAGCGACGGGGTCAGGCCGTTGCCGACCCCGATGCAGCCGTGGGTGGCCGGGCCGTTGACCAGGACGCGGCTGGCCGGGACCTCCTCGGCGAAGTGCTGCTGGAGGGCCGGGTCGGCAGTGTGGATCACCGCCGTGTGGCCGGCGCCCTGGCGGGCCAGCAGCGCCTTGCAGACCTCCAGGCCCTGCTCGGGCCCGTCCACGGTGAACAGCGACAGCAGCGGGGCCAGCTTCTCCCGGCCCAGGGGGCCGTCGGCCCGATCCAGGGGCGCGGGCAGGACCAGCACCCGGATCGGCCGGTCGCGCCGGACCCCGGCGGCGACCGCGATCGCCTCGGCGGCCTGGCCCAGGGCCTCGCGGCGTAGGTGCCCGTCGCCGGGGTCGAAGGCGTGGGCGGCGACCCGTTCGGCCTCCTCGGGGGTGCAGACCGCCGCCCCGGCGGCCTCCAGGGCGGCCAGGAACGGCCCGGCCACGGCCGCGTCCACGACCAGGTTGTCCTCGGAGCCGCAGATGATCCCGTGGTCGAAGGACTTGCTCTCGACGACGGCGGCGGCCGCCGCCGCCGGGTCGGCGTCGGCGCAGACCAGGGCGGGGACGTTGCCCGAGCCGACCCCGATGGCCGGGGTGCCCGAGCTGTAGGCGGCCCGGACCATGGCCGTGCCCCCCGTGGCCAGGATCAGCGACACCCCGGGGTGGCGCATGAACATGGCGGTGGTCGTGCGGCTGGCCCGCTCGACCGACTGCAGCAGGTCGGCCGGCGCTCCGTGGTCGGCCAGGACGCCACGGGTCAGCGCAACGGTGGTGGCCCCGACCCCGGCCGCGGCCGGGTGGTGGCTGACGATCAGGGCGTTGCGGGCCTTGAGGCAGATCAGGGTCTTGAAGACGAGGGTGGCCACCGGGTTGGTCATGGGGATCAGGCCGAGCACGACCCCGACCGGGCTGGCGATCTCGGTGACGCCGCGCCCGTCGGGCGGGCGGGGGCCGATCCCGGGGCGGCCCTGGAGGGTCCGGTTGACCTCCAGGCTGGCGAAGCGGTTCTTGAAGGTCTTGTCGGCGACGTTGCCGATCCCGGTCTCGGCCACGGTGGCCGTGGCCAGCTCCTCGGCTCGGCCGGCCACCGCCTCGGCCACCGCCGTCAGCAGGGCTTCGACGCGGCCCTCGGGCCAGGTCTCGAGGACCGCCTGGGCGGCCGCGGCCCGGGCCACCGCCCGGTCGACCGCGGGGTCGATGTCGGCCGCGAAGACGTACTCCTCCAGGTGCCGCGAGGCCTGCCGGGCCTTGGCGGCGGCGTCGCGGCCCAGCGCCCGGAGCACGGCCAGCCCGGTCGCCGGGTCGTCGTCGCACAGCCGGGCCAGGCCGTCCTCGGTCAGGACCAGGGCGGTCACCTCGGTGTGGGCATAGGCGCTGGCCGAGCGGGGCCGGCCGTCGAGCAGGCTGAACTCGCCGCACAGCATCCCCGGCCCCAGGTACGCGATCACCCCGTCGGAGTCGAAGTCGGGCCGCTCGACCTCCAGGCGGACCTCGCCGGAGACGATCAGGGAGCACTCGTCCCCGGTGGTCCCTTGGACCATGAGGCGCTCGCCCCTGGCGAAGCGCCGGCGCTCCAGGTAGGCGTCCAGCCGGGTCGGGTCGCTGACGCCGAGCGCGGCGAGCTCTGGCTGGACCTGCATGCTGTCCCCTCCTCGGACCGGGCACGCTTGAGCTTGGCTCCCTGGCGCCCGGCGGGCAAGAGGTGTCACACGTCACCTCCCGCGGGTGACCGTCAACACTGCCTCCGGGGCGTCTGGCGCCCATGCTGACCAGGCAAGACGACGATGCCACGACCCAGCGAGGAGCCGACCATGCGCCACGCCCTGGTTCCCGTCCACCTGATCCACCAGGCCCGCGCCGCCACCCCTGCCCAGGCCCTCACCGACGCCCCACCCGACGAGCCCGAGGCCCGCAAGGTCCGGAACCGCAGGGTCGCCGCCGCCACCCGCCGGTTCGCCACCAGAACCCGCCGCACCCGCACGGCCTGACCCGGCCCTGTAGTTGGCTGCGCCGCCTGGCCCGGTCGTGCCAGGCTGGGGCATGCTCGCCGCCCGGAACCTCACCGTCGTGCGGGGCGCCCAGGTCGTGCTGGACAGCGTCGACCTGGTCGTCGACGGGACCACCCGCATCGGGATGCTGGGCCGCAACGGGGCCGGCAAGACCACCCTGCTGCGGTGCCTGGCCGGCCTGGAGCTCCGCACCTCGGGAACGGTCGAGCGCTCCCCGCCGGCCCTCAACGTCGGCTACCTGGCCCAGGAGCCCGACCCCCGGCCCGGGGAGACCACCGCCGCCTACCTGCGCCGCCGCACCGGCCTGGCCGACGCCGAGGCGACCATGCAGGCGGCGCTGCGGGCGGTCGGCGACCACCCCGGCCCCCAGGAGCTGGAGGCCTACGACGACGCGCTGGCCCGGTTCCTCGCCCTGGGCGGCGACGACCACGACACCCGGGCCCCGCGGACCCTGGCCGACGTCGGCCTCGACCCGGCCGTCCTGGACACCCCGCTGGAGCGGCTGTCGGGCGGCCAGCGGGTCAAGGCTGGCCTGGCCGCCATCCTGCTCGCCCGCTTCGAGGTGCTCCTGCTCGACGAGCCGACCAACAACCTCGACTTCGACGGCCTGGCCCGCCTGGAGCGGTTCCTGGCCACCGAGGAACGCCCAGTCGTGCTGGTCAGCCACGACCGGGCGTTCCTGTCGGCCACCACCACCCGGATCGCCGAGCTCGACCTGCACAGCCGCCGCCTCACCGAGTACGGCGGCGGCTACGACGCCTACGTCGAGGAGCGCCACCGCCGGCGCCAGCAGGCCTACGCCGACTACGACGAGGCCAGGGCCGAACGGGCCCGCCTCGAGGAGGCGGCCCGCCAGAAGCGGGCGTGGGCGCAGAGCCGGCGGGGCGAGCGGCGCACCGACAACGACAAGGCCCTGGCCGGGCGGCGCAAGGAGCGGGCCAGCGCCGGGGCGACCAGGGCCAAGGCGATCGAGCGGCGCCTCGAGCGCGTGGGCGACGCCGAGAAGCCATGGGAGGGCTGGGACCTGCGACTGTCCCTCCAGGCCGGGCGGCGCAGCGGCGAGGTCGTGGCCAGCCTGGCCGGGGCCGTGGTCGAGCGCGGCCGCTTCCGGCTCGGCCCGGTCGACCTGGAGCTGCGCTGGCGCGACCGCCTCGCCCTGACCGGGCCCAACGGTGCCGGCAAGTCCACCCTGCTCGGCCTGCTGACCGGCGAGCTGCAGCCGACGGCGGGCACGATCCGGCTCGGGTCGGGGGTCGTCGCCGGCCACCTCGGCCAGGACCCCACCCCGTTTCCTGGCACCCTGCTGGAAGCGGTCCGGACCCGCACCGACCTCTCGGTCACCGAGGCCCGCTCCCTGCTGGCCAAGTTCGACCTCGGGGCCGAGCAGCTGCGCAGGCCCGAGGCGGCCCTCTCGCCCGGGGAGCGCTCCCGGGCCGCCCTGGCCGTGCTGGTCGCCCGGGGCACCAACCTGCTCCTGCTCGACGAGCCCACCAACCACCTCGACCTGGACGCCATCGAGGAGCTGGAACGGGCCCTGTCCGGCTACGACGGCACCCTGGTGGTGGTCAGCCACGACCGGCGGCTGCTGGCCGGCCTGCGCCTGGACCGGCGCCTGGAGGTCGTCGCCGGCCGGGTCGCCGAGGCGCCCCTGCCCGTCGCCGCACGCGGATAGACTGAGGGGAATGAACCTTTACCGCGAGCAGGGCGTGGTGCTGCGCACCTGGAAGCTCGGCGAGGCCGACCGGATCGTCGTGCTCCTCACCCAGGGCGAGGGCAAGGTCAGGGCGGTGGCCAAGGGGGTTCGCAAGACCAAGTCCCGCTTCGGCGGCCGCCTGGAGCCGTTCAGCCACGTCGACCTGTCGCTGTACCGGGGCCGCGAGCTCGACATCATCACCCAGGCCGAGGTCATCACCCCGTTCCGGGCCCTGCGCGAGGACTACGACCGGGTGGTCGCGGGCACGGCCATGCTGGAGGCGGTCGACCAGGTCGCCCAGGAGCGCGAGGCCGCCATCCGGCTGTACCTCCTGCTGGTCCGGGCCCTGCGGGCCCTGGACGGCGGGCCCCGCGACCCCTCGGTGGTGCTGGACGCCTTCCTGCTCAAGCTGATGGCCCTGGAAGGCTACCGGCCCGCCCTGGCCGAGTGCGCCGGCTGCGGGGCCAGCGACCAGCCGGCACGCTGCTTCTCGATCGTCCGCGGCGGCGGCCTGTGCGAGCGCTGCCGCAGCGGCCAGGAGTCGACCCTGGATGCGGCCACCATGCCGCTGCTGGCCGCCCTGCTCGGCGACGACCTCGACACCACCGCGCAGCGCGACCCGGCCCCGCCCTCCCGGCGCGAGGCCGGCGCCCTGGTCAAGGGCTACGTCGAGTACCACCTGGACCGCCGCCTGCGCGCGTACCCGCTGGTGGCGCGCTGATGCCGAGCCGCAACCCGCGGGCGCTGCCGCCCGGCCTCGACCCCAAGGCCGTGCCCGACCACGTGGCCATCGTCATGGACGGCAACGGCCGCTGGGCCGGGGCCAAGGGCCTGCCCCGCAACAAGGGCCACGAGGCGGGAGAGGCGGCCCTGTTCGACACCGTCGAGGGCGGCCTCGACGCGGGGCTGTCCTGGCTGACGGTGTATGCCTTCTCGACCGAGAACTGGCGCCGGCCGGCCGCCGAGGTCCGGTTCCTGATGAACTTCAACGAGTCGCTGCTGGTCCGGCGCTCCCATGAGCTGCATGAGCGCGAGGTGCGCATCCGCTTCATCGGCCGCCGCGACCGGATCCCGCCGCACGTGCGCCGGCGTATCGAGGAGGCCGAGGACCTGACCGCCGGCGACACCCGCATGACCCTGGCCGTGGCCCTGGACTACGGCGGCCGCGACGAGCTGGCCCGGGCCGTGCGGGCCCTGGCCGCCGAGGTCCGCGAGGGCCGCGGCCCCCGCCGCATCGACGAGCGGGCCATCGCCCGCTACCTGTACGCGCCCGACATGCCCGACGTCGACCTGCTCATCCGGACCTCCAACGAGTTCCGGATCTCCAACTTCCTGCTCTGGCAGCTCGCCTACGCCGAGCTCCTTTTCACCCCGGTCCTGTGGCCCGACTTCAACCGCCAGGAGCTGTTCAACGCCCTGCGCGTCTACCAGGGCCGCCACCGCCGCTTCGGCGCCGTCCCCGATCCCGCCCCCGCCGCCTCCCCTGGTGCGTGAGCGCCCGGCCATCCGGCCGGCGGGGCCCGAGGACCTGGCCCGGCTCGGCCCGGTCTACGAGGAGTCCGGGTTCGGGGCCCGGCTGGCCGGGGTGGTCGGGTTCGCCAAGGCGCGGCTGGAGGGCGAGGTGGTCGTGGCCGAGGCCGCCGGCAAGCTGGCCGGGGTGGCGGCCGGGGCGACCTTCGAGGCCACCGGGTGGGTCGGCGGGGTGGCCGTGGTCCCGGCCCACCGGCGGGCCGGGCTGGGCGGTGCCCTCACCGGGGCGATCGTCGAGTTCCTGGAGGCCGCCGGGGTCGCCACCGTGCTCCTGCACGCCACCGCCCTGGGCCGGCCGGTGTACGAGCGGCTCGGCTTCGTCGCCGAGAGCGCCTACCTGACCCTGGCCGGGCCGACCCTGCCCCCGGCCGGCCGCGGGCCCTGGGTGCGGGCCGGGCGGGCGGCCGACCTGGAGGCCGTGCTCGCCCTCGACCTGGCCGCCACCGGCGAGGACCGGCGGCGGCTGCTCACCGCCCTGTGGCCGGCCGGTGGGCTGGTCGCCGGCGACGGCGAGCCGCTCGGCTACCACCTGCCATCGCCCTGGCGGCCCGGCGGGGCGATCGTCGCCGCGAACCCGGGGGCCGGACTCGCCCTCCTGGACGCGGTCCGGGCCGCGCCCGGCGACGACCTGGCCATCTCGGTGCCCGCGGCCAACCCAGCCGCCGTCCGGTTCCTCGAGGCGGCCGGGTTCTCCGAGCGCTACCGGACGGTCCGGATGTACCGCGGCCCCCGCGTCGCCTGGGACCCGGCCGCCCTGTTCGGCGCCCACAACCTCTTCTGGGGCTGACGGCGACCCCCGGGGGGCCCGTCGCGGCGCGGTGCCCCTCAGAAGTCGAGCTTCATCGGCACCTGGCAGACCACCGACCGTTCGGCCAGCCGCCGCAGCACGGCCAGGCCGTTGCCGGCGGCGGCCGACAACGAGCGGCCGTCGGCGGACGGCTCCGGCGGCCGGTCGTCCAGGCGGTAGCGGGCCACCAGCAGCCCCAGCTGGTCGAGCAGGGTCACGCTGGAGCCGACCTCGACCTCCTCGCCGGTGATGTCCTGGGTGCGGACGGTGAACCCGAACCGGCAGGGCAGCCACAGCTCGGGGGTGAGCAGCTGGGAGTAGCGGGACCCGGCCCCCCGGGCCGAGGCGGCCTGGTAGGCGAGGTCGTCGGGCCAGTCGGCCGACACCTGGGCCGGCGGCGGCAGCTCGGGGTGCTCGTCGTGGGCGGCCAGCAGGAGGGTCCCGCCATACCCGTCCCAGCCCGGCTTGTCGGTGAAGCAGGGCGCCGGGTCCGACTCGTCCCAGTCCAGCGCCCCGTCCAGGCGGTCGCCGAGCCAGCGGTTCAGCCCGTCCCGCCACCGCAGCACCGCCGAGCGGATGACCTCCTCGGCGGGCTGGCCGTCGACGACCACGCCCTGGTAGCGGGCGACCCGCTCGACCACGTCGGCCGGGCCCTCGACGTAGTAGCGGGTCAGGGACCCAACATAGACGTCAAGGCCCATGCCGCCCTCCCCGTGAGCACCCTGTCGCCGCGCGCCGCCCCTATGGTGTCTCAAACAACTCGATCCGGCCACCCCTGAATTCCACTGGTTGCCACCCCGGCCGTTAGCGGACGTCGACCGCGACCCGGGTCGGGTCGCGCTGCTCGACCACCCGGAAGCCGTCGCGGCCGGCCACGCCGATGCCGAAGCGGACCCGGCCCTCGAAGTCGCCGGCGAAGCGGACCTGGCGGACCGAGACGGCGCCCGGTCCGAGGTCGCCGTCCGGGAAGATCGGCCGGCCGGCCGTGTCCCGGGCCCGGGCCGGCGCGAAGGTGACCTCCAGGAACGCCTCGCCGTCCAGGGCCACCGAGCGGCCGCCGGCCCCGGCGACCTTGGGCACGTACCGGACCCGCCAGCCGGGCGCCGAGCCCTCGAAGGTGAACGTCACCCGGTCGTGGCCGTCGCGCTCGGCGGTGGCGACCGACAGCAGCTCGGGGGCGGTGCCGGGCGTATGGGACCGCGTCGCCGGGGCGGTCCGGAACGGCGCCGACGAGCTGCCGGGCCGTGCCTGCTCCCCGTGGCGCTGCTGCCACACACCGGCCAGGAAGGCCACCGCCAGCAGCAGGCCGACCGCCTTGGCCATGGTCTTCATCGCAGTCCCTCCCCGATGGCCAAGGCTACAATGAGGCGACCATGGCCACCACGCCCGTTCGGCTCGCCGAGGCCGGCAGCGGCTTCCTCCAGCAGGTCGCCCTCGGCCCCCTGCTCAGCCGGTTCGCCGTCGACGAGGTGGGCGCCACCGAGCGGGCGGCCGCCCTGGCCAAGCGGAGCATCAAGAAGGACACCAAGGTCGCCGCCCTGCGCCTGGCCGTGGCCGTGATGGACCTGACCACCCTGGAGGGGTCGGACACCGTCGGCAAGGTCCGGGCCCTGTGCTCCAAGGCCCGCCGCCCCGACCCGTCCGACCCCGCGGTGCCGCCCGTGGCCGCCGTCTGCGTCTACCCGTCGCTGGTGGCCACGGCCAAGGAGGCCCTGGCCGGCTCCGGGGTCAAGGTCGCCTCGGTCGCCACCGCCTTCCCCGGCGGCCAGGCGTCACTGGCCGTCCGCCTGGCCGACGTGGCCGAGGCCGTCGAGGCCGGCGCCGACGAGATCGACATGGTCATCAACCGGGGCGCCTTCCTGGCCGGCCGCCACCAGGAGGTCTTCGAGGAGATCGTCCACGTCAAGGAGGCAAGCGGACGGGCCCGGCTCAAGGTCATCCTCGAGACCGGCGAGCTCGGCACCCTGGACAACGTCCGCCGGGCCAGTGTCCTGGCCATGGCCGCCGGGGCCGACTTCATCAAGACGTCCACCGGCAAGATCCAGCCCGCCGCCACCCTCCCGGTGGCGCTGGTCATGCTGGAGGCGATCCGCGACTTCACCGACCGCACCGGCCGCATGGTCGGCATGAAGCCGGCCGGCGGGGTCCGCACGGCCAAGCAGGCCATCCAGCACCTGATCCTGGTCAACGAGACCCTCGGCCCCGACTGGCTCACCCCCGAGTGGTTCCGCCTGGGCGCCTCCAGCCTCCTCAACGACTGCCTCATGCAGCTGACCAAGGAGCGCACCGGCCGCTACCAGTCCGGCGACTACTTCACCAAGGACTAACTCCCCAGCTCAGCGTCATAGACGACCCGGTAGCCTCGGACGCTCACTCCGGATTGGGCAAGCTGAGGTCCTCGAGCGTCTCCTCGAGCGTGAACGGCCCTCGCCGGCCAGCTTCCGGCCGCTCCCCTTGGCGCAGGTGGTCGAGCTTGTCGCTCCAGCCGGGGGCGTAGCGCAGCATGACTGCATGCCGGTACCAGGCCTCGACGACCCGTTCCAGTCGGGAAAGGTGCTCGGTCTGCTGGAAGGTGTCGACGGCGTCGGACAACTCCGCGCGGAAGCGGGCCTGCTCCTCGGTGAGGCCTTTGAGCGCCAGTTCCTCCAGCACCCGGCGGCGACGGGTGTCGAGATCCACACCGGTCAGCTGCCAGCGCTCGGCGCTCTGGCGTTCGGCCAAGCCCACCATGCACGCGCCACGTTCGCTTTGGAGCATCGCGAACAAGCGAACAACGCGCCATCCACAGCCCCCAGCCGCTCGCCACCAGCTCCCTACTGGAGCGGCGCGCGCGGCCGCGCTAGCCTGGCCGCGAGTGACGCGGCGGCCGGACACCGAGGGCGGGACGACCCATGGCAGAGCAGCTGGAACGGCGGACCGAGCGAACCCCGGCCCGGTTCGGCGGGCTGGAGTACGCGCCGGCGCCGGAGGCGACCGACCACGTCACCATCCGGTCCGACCACGGGCTGCTCATCGGCGGACGGTGGGTCGAGCCGGCCTCGGGGAAGCGCTTCAAGACCATCAGCCCGGCCACCGAGGAGGTCCTGGCCGAGGTCGCCGAGGCCGGTGAGGAGGACGTGGACGCGGCCGTCAAGGCCGCCAGGGCGGCCTACACCAAGGTGTGGTCGCGGATGGCCGGGGCCGAGCGGGCCAAGTACCTGTACCGGATCGCCCGTATCCTCCAGGAACGGGCCCGTGAGTTCGCCGTCCTGGAGTCGATGAACGGCGGCAAGCCGATCAAGGAGTCCCGCGACGTCGACCTGCCCCTGGCCGCGGCCCACTTCTTCTACCACGCCGGCTGGGCCGACAAGCTCGACTACGCCTTCCCCGGCCGCCGACCGGCCCCGCTGGGGGTGGCTGCCCAGGTCATCCCCTGGAACTTCCCACTGCTGATGGCCGCCTGGAAGCTGGCCCCGGCCCTGGCCGCCGGCAACACCGTGGTCCTCAAGCCGGCCGAGACGACCCCGCTGACCGCCCTGCGCCTGGGCGAGGTCATCCAGGAGGCCGGGCTGCCCGAGGGCGTGGTCAACATCCTCACCGGCGCCGGCGCCACCGGCGCCGCCCTGGTCGGCCACGACGGCGTCGACAAGGTCGCCTTCACCGGCTCGACCGAGGTCGGCAAGGCGATCCAGCGGACCCTGGCCGGGTCGGGCCGCAAGCTCACCCTCGAGCTGGGCGGCAAGGCGGCCAACCTCGTGTTCGAGGACGCCCCCCTGGACCAGGCGGTCGAGGGCATCGTCAACGGCATCTACTTCAACCAGGGCCACGTCTGCTGCGCCGGGTCGCGGCTGCTGGTCCAGGAGTCGATCGCCGAGCCGCTGGTCGACAAGCTCAAGCGGCGCATGGCCACCCTGCGGGTCGGCGACCCCCTGGACAAGAACACCGACGTGGGCGCGATCAACTCCCGGGCCCAGCTCGACAAGATCACCGAGCTGGTCGCCTCCGGCGAGGCCGACGGGGCCCAGGCCTGGCAGGCGCCGTGTGAGCTGCCCGCCCGCGGGTTCTGGTTCCGGCCGACGGTGTTCACCTCGGTGGCCCAGTCCTACCGGATCGCCCAGGAGGAGATCTTCGGGCCGGTGCTCTCGGTGCTGACCTTCCGCACCCCTGACGAGGCGGTCGAGAAGGCCAACAACACCCCCTACGGGCTGTCGGCCGGGGTCTGGACCGACAAGGGCAGCCGCATCCTGGAGCTGGCCAACCGCATGCGGGCCGGGGTGGTGTGGGCCAACACCTTCAACCGCTTCGACCCCACCTCCCCCTTCGGCGGCTACAAGGAGTCCGGCTTTGGCCGCGAGGGCGGCCGCCACGGCCTGGCCGCCTACCTCGACCTCTCCTCCTAGCCGGCCCCGGAGGGGTCCGGGGAACCCCGAGGGGGTGCCCCGGTCGATCGGGCGATCGCCCGGTGCAGGGGCACCGGGTCGGTCACGCCCTTGAGGGGCACCGGGCCGATGGGCTCGAAGGCGACCGCGCCATCGGCGCACTCGGCCACCACCTGGTCGGAGACCAGGACCTGGCCGGGGCCGGCGTGGGCGGCGATCCGGGCGGCCAGGTTGACCGTCCGGCCGAAGTAGTCGCCGTCCTGGAACACCACCGGCCCGGCGTGCAGCCCCACATGTGCCTCGGGCAGGCCGGCCTGGGGGGTCCGCTCGACCATCTCCAGGGCCGCCACCACCGCCTTGTCGGGCCGCCGGAAGTGGAACATGACCCCGTCCCCGAGCCACTTGACCGGCTGGCCGCCGTGGGGGAGCGACACCTGCTCGACCAGGCCGGCCAGGCTGGTGGCGAGCGCCGCCGCCGCCCGGTCGCCCTGCTCCTCGGTGAGCCGGGTGTAGCCGGTCAGGTCGAGGAAGCACATGGCCGGCGGCCGCCGCACGGGCTGCTCGCCGATCACCGCCTCGATGTGCTCCACCAGGTGGTCGATGGTGTAGCGCTCCTGGTGGCGGTGGTAGAGGGCCAGCAGCACCTGCTGGACCACCTCGGCCAGCTGGTCGCTGAGCTGGGAGGCGGCCTCGCGCATCTGCCGCTCGTCCAGGCCCGAGGCCAGCAGCGGCCCCTCGATGTGGTCGTGGTAGAACTCCGGCTCGGCCTGGGCGATCCGGCGCAGGTTCTCCCCGTACACCCGCGAGACCCGGATCAGGACGCCGTCGTCCAGCCCCATGGCCCGGCCGAGCCGGGTGCTGGCCAGCAGGTCCCGGTCGAGAGAGTGGATGGGGTCGTCCGGCTGGGGACGGCCCAGCCCCGAGGCCTCGTGGATGCGCTGCACCAGGGTCATCGGCAGCTCCAGCTCGGCGCAGAGCTGCTCGTAGGTGGTGCCGGTCAGCGGCCGCCCGGCCAGCGACACCAGGTCCAGGAAGGCGAAGGACAGGCGGCCGGCGGCGATCGCCTCGCCGATCGCCGCCAGCGACAGCCCGGCCAGCCGGCAGGCGTCGGCCAGCCGCACCCGGCGCACATCCCCAAGGTCATAGGGGGCCTCGCCCCCGGCCGGGGCCAGGATGCCCAGCTCGACCAGCCGGTCCACCAGCTCCGGGTCGGCGCGGGCCCGCGCGGCCAGCTCCGCCCCGGTGAAGGACTCCTCCATCCGTCCATCCCTTTCGGCCCGCCCCTGGCCCGAGGGAAGTCTATGCTGGTTGCCCCTGGAACGACCCGGCGGAGGCCGACGTGGGCGAGGGCGAACGGCTGGACGTGCGCAAGACCTACAAGCTGTACATCGGGGGCAAGTTCCCGCGGACCGAGTCGGGCCGGTCGTACCTGGTCAGCGACGCCAAGGGGACGCCCTGGGCGAACGCCTGCCGGGCCTCGCGCAAGGACGTCCGCGATGCCGTCCAGGCGGCCCGCAAGGCCCAGCCGGGCTGGGCCGGGGCGACCGCCTACAACCGCGGCCAGATCCTGTACCGGGTGGCCGAGATGCTGGAGGGCCGGCGCGAGCAGTTCGCCGACGAGGTCGGCCGGGCCGAGGGCGTGGCCAGGAAGGCCGCGGCCGAGATCGTCGACAAGGCGGTCGACCGCTGGGTCTGGTACGCCGGCTGGGCCGACAAGCTCAGCCAGGTGTTCGGAGCCTCGAACCCGGTCGCCGGCCCCTACTTCAACTTCTCGGTGCCCGAGCCGACCGGGGTGGTGGGCGTGGTCGCCCCGACCGCCTCGTCGCTGCTCGGGCTGGTGTCGCGCCTGGCCCCGGTGATCGTGTCCGGCAACACCTGCGTGGTCGTGGCCTCCGAGACCCGGCCCCTGCCCGCCATCACCCTGGCCGAGGTCCTGGCCACCAGCGACCTCCCCGGCGGGGTGGTGAACCTGCTCACCGGGTTCGCGGCCGAGCTGGCCGGCCCCCTGGCCGCCCACATGGACGTCGACGCCCTCGACCTGGCCGGCCTCGACCTGGCCCTGTACCGCGAGGCCGAGCTGGCCGCGGCCGAGAACGTCAAGCGGGTCGTGCCCCCGGTGAAGCTGTCGGCCCGCGACTGGCTGTCCGACGCCAAGGGCCAGGACCCCTACTGG
>Ga0081539_10000765_pt1 | contig 63338 bp, 55 predicted proteins | sample TabmetS4T2R2_FD_71023 | JGI IMG/M metagenome (GOLD analysis project Ga0081539, IMG submission 71023) | Tabebuia heterophylla rhizosphere microbial communities from the University of Puerto Rico - S4T2R2 | ecosystem: Host-associated > Plants > Roots > Rhizosphere ...
CCCGTTCCGCATCGTCTTCGTCTGCGCCATGTGGATGACCGGCTTCGACGTGCCCTCCTGCTCCACGATCTACCTCGACAAGCCGATGCGCAACCACACGCTGATGCAGACCATCGCCCGCGCCAACCGTGTCTGGAAAGATAAGCTTAACGGTCTGATCGTGGACTACATCGGCGTCTTCCGCGATTTGCAAAAGGCACTCTCAATCTACGCGCAGGCACCGCGCACCGGTGCAACAGGCGGAGGGATGCCAGTCGAAAGCAAAGAAGCCCTCGTCGAGCCTCTGCGTGCGGCTATTAGTGAGGCGACAGAGTTCTGCACCGCTCATGGCGTAAACACCGAAGCCATTAAAGCTTCTGCCAAATTTGAGCGCGTCAAACTCTTGAACGACGCTCGCGAAGCACTCATCACGAACGATGAATCTAAGCGCAAGTTTCTATCGCTGGCCGATCAGGTCGTCCGGCGGCACAAAGCCCTGCTCCCGCACGAAACAGCCAACGAGTTCCTGCCCGACCGCGCACTGTTTGAAGCCCTGGCGGATAAGATTCGCGCGCTTAATCAAGAGGCCGACATCTCCGGCGTGATGGACGCGGTCGAAGCCCTACTCGACGAATCAATCACCGCCGAAGGTTACGTTATACACGAGCCAGCCGAAGCTCCTCTCGACTTGAGCCGAATTAACTTTGAAGCCCTGCGCGCACGCTTTCAAGAAGGCCGCAAGCGCACCGAAGCGGAGCGTCTCCGGGGCGCACTTAACACCAAGCTCAAGCGCATGGTGCGGCTTAATAAGAGCCGCACGAACTATATGGAAAAATTCCAACAAATGATTGATGACTACAATTCAGGCGCGGCCAACGTGGATCAGTTCTATGAAAATCTCATTCAGTTTACGCAAGACCTGGACGAAGAAGACAAGCGCAGCATATCCGAACAACTCACCGAAGAAGAGTTGACCGTCTTTGACCTACTTACAAGACCTGACATGGAACTGAGCCAAGACGAAGAGAGGCAGGTCAAGAAAATAGCGCGCCAACTGCTCGAAGCACTCAAGCGCGAAAAGCTTGTCCTGGACTGGCGCAAGCGCCAGCAGACCCGCGCCGCCGTCAAGCAGACGGTGGAAACAATGTTAGAGGAATTGCCCTCCGCTTACGATCAAGTACAGTACGAAGACAAATGCGACCTAATTTACCAGCACATCTACGACTCATATTTCGGTGAAGGACGCAGCATCTACGCGCCAGCGATCTGAGGAAGTCACAACGGCCCGGTCATCTCGAACTGCATTAGGCTAACAAGAGAAAATGGACAGGGAACACTTCAGGAAAATGTTACTAGGTAAAGACGTTTGGAATCAGTGGCGACAGGCCAACCCGGACGTTGTGCCTGATCTTAGTGAGGCCCCCCTCTCAGGTCAGAATCTCAGTGGCATGAACCTCACGAAAGTAAATTTCAGGGCGGCGCAACTAAGCCGGTCTAACCTGCGCAGATCAGACCTTACCGGCGCGGACCTCTATCTCGCCTATCTTCATAATGCAAATCTTTCGAGGGCTAATCTCTCCGAGGCCAATCTTCGTGAAGCGTCCTTCTATCACGCTAAGCTCGTTAGGGCCATCCTTCACAATGCAGACTTTGAGGAAGCGGAACTGTGCAACGCAAACCTTCGTAGGGCAGACCTATTCAGGACGAAGTTACGCTATGTTGATGCTCGCATGGCTAATTTCAACGGCGCGCAGTTGGTTGAAACAGATTTCACCGACGCAGAACTGTTCCACGCTGATATTAATCGTGCCCGAATTGAAAAAGCAGATTTGTCATATGTTCGACTGCTTGAAACAGAGATCAGGAATTCCATTATTAAAGATTCAACCGTGCATGGCATATCGGCTTGGCGTGTAGATTTAGAAGGGACCGAGCAGTCAAACCTTACGATTACAGGAGTGGGTGAGTCCAAGATTACCGTTGACAACCTCGAGGTTGCACAGTTTATCTACCTGCTCTTCAGCAACAGGAAGATTAGGGAAGTAATCGACACGATCACGTCCAAAGTCGTGCTGATTTTGGGACGCTTCACGCCGGAGCGCAAGGCTATCTTGGATGCACTACGTGAGGCGCTTCGTGAGCGCGATTACCTGCCGGTAATATTCGATTTCGACAGCCCCGCGAGCCGTGACATCTCAGAAACAGTTTCGCTTCTAGCCCACATGTCACGTTTCATCATTGCGGACATCACAGACCCTAGAAGCATTCCCCAGGAGTTACAATTAATCGTCCCGAACCTCGTCTCCGTTCCTGTTCAACCACTGATCCATACTTCGGCGAGCGAGTACGGAATGTTTGAGCACTTCAAGCGGTACGAATGGGTTCTGGAAGTTTTTCGGTACAACGATCTAAATGAAATCATTGCATCGCTCAAAGATAAGATCATCGCTGTTGCTGAAGCCAAGGTTAAAGAATTGAGTAGCCGTTAACGTAAAACTTCTGGAGCTATTTATGCCCTCAGTATTAGAACCTCCTCTTCCCGTCGTGAATTGCGAGCATAAGCTCTGGGCACAAAACGACGGCTTCCCTCCGGCTTGCGCTGATGAACCTTTCTACGCATTGCACGAAGGGAAAAATTACTGTGTCCTGCATTACCCGGATAGTACAAAAGCTACAGATTTCAGAAGAGCCTTACAGAAGAAGCTTGATGCTCATGACTACAATTTTCGTGGCGTCTGGTTCCCCAGTGAATTGAATCTGGAAAAATATGTATTCGGCAGTAACGCTTATTTCAATAGCGTGACATTCAGCGGTATTGCTGATTTTAGTAACGCCACCTTTGAGAAAGATGCTGAGTTCTTCTCCGCGCATTTTAACTCCAAGGCTAAATTTAATACGGTTACGTTCAAATCAAATGCGTCCTTCGTGGGTACAACCTTTATAGAGGATGCAGAATTTCGCGCCGCAAAATTTGAAGCCGATGCTTATTTTAATGGTGCCTCTTTCGCCAAAAATGCCGATTTCTTTTCTGCGACATTTAGCGATTTAGTCAGATTTACTAAGCCGGTATCTATCCAGCAACGATCCGCCGACAGCACCTCATTAAATTTTCAGATTGCTAGGATGGAGAAGCCAGATCACGTCTTCTTCCATGAGATAAAGTTGCGCCCCCACTGGTTCGTCGAGGTGGACCCTAGAAAGTTCAACTTTATAGATGTGGAGTGGGTTGGCCTTTTAAGTGGCGGATATGGCATTGCCGACGAAATTGAGGTTACCAAAAGGAAACATATCCGGTCACCAAATCGCTTACTGGCAATTGCTTGTCAGCAACTTGCCGTCAATGCGGAAGAGAACAGCCGCTATGAAGAAGCTTCAAAGTTTCGTTACTGGGCGATGGATGCTAGGCGGCGTGAAAAGAAGGGTTTCTTTTCAATCTTTAGGTTACATTGGTTCTACTGGGCTGTGAGTGGCTACGGAGAGAGAAGCCTTAGAGCGTTCATTTTTCTGATTGGAATTTGGCTGCTTTTCGCATTCCTCTATACACAGGTCGGCTTTTTGAGGTGGGAACCAAAAATATCTAGCGCGGAAGATGTGATGACGGCAAAAACGGATGAAACCGGTACCCCTTTGCGACCATTGAACGCAGCCTTGTATAGCCTTGGTGTCATCACACTTCAAAAACCTGACCCTAAACCAGCCACTTTTACATCTCAGACTCTTATAGCTATCGAAACATTTCTCGGGCCTTTGCAAGTTGCCCTACTAGCTTTAGCCATCCGGCGGCAGTTTATGCGGTAGAGTAAACAGCCTCGTAACGACAATTCCGAAGAATGGCTATGCGTGAGTCCCATAATACCCCATAAGTCTTGTGCCGCTTTTTCAACTGTTGCATATGTTACTCGCGCTCACGCTGATGAGTGTAGACCGGCTTTATAACTTCTGCGCCGTCGTGCGCCGGAGAATTAACAAGCGTGGAAATCTCGTAAGCTCTCATCTCGCTTGCCGTGTAAGGTTGCAGAAGCTCTAGAGCCTGCTCCGGTGACAAGTCGGGGTTGAGCCATTCAGCCTCCGCCTCCGGCTTCAAAATCGCCGGCATACGGTTGTGGACATCCTGCACAATGGCGTTTGGCTCGGTCGTAATAATCGTGCAGTGCGGTGTCGGCTCTCCAACGTCCTCCTGCTCTTTCCAAATGCCGGCAAAAGCGAACGGCTGTCCCGATTTGAGCATGAAGCGAAATGGCCGCTTCGGTCGCCGCTTGTCCACCTTGGACCATTCATAGAAACTATCAGCCAGCACTAAACACCGGCGCTCGTAAAACGACTTCCGAAAGATCGGCTTTTCGAGGCCGTCTTTCCGCGTGTTGATGAGCACTTTCTTCCCGCTCGCATCCCAGGACGGCGTGATGCCCCACTTGGCGAGCGCAATTTGCCCGGGGTTCACGTTCAGGATCACCGGCACGGCCTGCATCGGTCTGATATTGTACCGCCGGTTGTAGGCGACAGGCAGTGCCGCCGCGTTGAATCGCCTCACGAGGTCGCCTAATTCTTTGTCTAATGAGTATGCCCCGCACATATCAGTGTGCCCTCACGGTTAATAGTTCGTTCCACCGCGTCGTGTAGCGTTTCGAGAGGTGGTCCTGCCTCATCTCCCATCCGTGCTTGTAGCCCATCGCCAGCGGGCGGATGGCGTGCCTGCCGTGCTTCCGGTTGATCTGGTCTATGGCTTCCATGAGCCGCATCTGGCGCTCGTGGTCAACGCGGAGCAGCACACTCCGTTGCGTCTCAGTGTCCGGCACGATGTCGGTGAGAAAGACGCCCGCCCTGTGATAGATGAATCCGGGTTTATAAATCCGCGCGAGTAGCTCCTGTGAAGCGACGACGAGCGCCGGCGTGTAAGCGGTTGGGTGGGGAAGCCGCCAACTCATCGCGGCAGAGTAAATGTCTTTCGGGTTCTCCCGGAAGCGCGAGGTTGAGATGAAGACTGTCAGGTGCGCCGCGGCCAACCGCTGCCGGCGCAGCTTCTCACCGCCGCGCGCCGCGTGCAGCGCCACCGCCTCGCGCAAGTCCTCAATGGTGGTGACGGGCCTACCGAACGAACGCGAGCAGCAGACCCCCTTCTTCGGCTTCTCGAAAATTTCGAGTGGGAGGCAGGAAATTCCGCGCAGCTCCCACACGAGCCTGAGCCCCTGAATCGTGAGGTGCTTCCTGATCCATGCGTCGGAGCACCGCTTTAATTCCAGCGCGGTCTCGATGCGCCGCTTCTGGACCAAGCGCGGAAGCCCTGCCGCTTCCCACAGGTCGGGCTGTGAGCCCTCCTCGCTCTCGTCTGATTTGAGAAACTGACTGTAGCGCGGGCCGATGCCCCATAAGTCCGACACGTCGAAATCTTTTAAGTAGTCGTCAACGTCGCGGCCTGTCAGGTCAACCACGCCTCCGTACTCCGGGTGCTGCTTGGCAAGTCGGCTGGCTACTTTCGCTAAAACCTTCGTCGAGCCGAGGCCAACACTGACGGGGACGCCCGTCCATTTTCTGACCGTCGCCTTGATCTGCCGCGCATCTTCCTCTTGGTGGCCGCCGTCGAAAATTACGAACGCCTCATCAATGGAATAATGCTCAAGGGCCGGCACAAACTCGTTGATGGTATCCATCACTCTGCGAGACATTGAGCCGTAAAGGGGATAGTTGGAAGAGAAATAAGTGACGCCGTGCTTCTCGATGATCGGCTTGGCTTTGAAGAACGGCAGACCTATGGTGAGGCCCAAACTTTTGGCCTCTCTGCTACGCGAAATAATATTTCCGTCATTGTTGCTCAATACGACAACAGCCTTTCCTTCGAGCGCAGGCTGAAAGGCACGTTCGCACGAGACATAAAACGAGTCGGCGTCAATAAGTCCGAAGGTATGTTGCTTCATGGCTCTAAGGAATGAATATTTTTCGTTACCACGCCCCAAATGATCAGCTCATCGTGTTCGCGTACCTCGATAGCCGGATAGTTCGGGTTGGCCGCTGCAAGGTACATCTTCCCTTCTTGGTAGATTAGTTTCTTGACCGTCATCTCTCCCTCGATGCAGGCGATGACGATGCTGTTGTGCTTTGGAGTAAGTGAGCGGTCAACGATAAGCGCGTCGCCCGAATAGATGCCCTCGCCGATCATCGAATCGCCCTCGGCATGGACGATGAACGTGGCAAGTGGATTTTTGATGAGCTGTTTGGTTAAGTCTATCTCTTGGTCAACGTGGTCGTCTGCGGGGGAAGGAAAGCCTGCTGACACGCGGGAGAGGTACACTAGAACGGGTACGCTACTTCTGGCTCTCAACCGAGAGGTTGAAGCTACGCGAGGCTTATGGTGTGTTGCACGCATGGTAATCTCTCCCCGTGATGAAACACTGCTTGCGCGCATATTGGCAAAATGGAGAGGTTTAGGCAAGAGTTTTTTTGAATTTAATGACTATATAGGTGCAGACATCGGCTGAACCTTGCTTTATCTGATATTAGGTTCTGCCTCCGCGACAGGCAATTCTTTGCTTATAACTGTAAACCCACCGATTACATTGTAAGAATTATCTAAGTCCATAGCACATCATCTGTGAGTGACGCTGTCTGCTAACACTCATCTTGCTAGTATTTTTTATGATTAAACAAGTAATATTGGTTCAGCAATAACGCACCGCCTCAATAGATGTACGAGAGCATGTGCGTCAGAAATTATTAGACAGAAACAGCTTGCACACACCGCTCTAATACATAGAAAGGAAGCGGATAGTGACTCAACAAATTCCCTGCCCTAGATGTGGAAAACTAAATGATGAGACACTTACCTTCTGTCTAAATTGCGGTCACAAATTTCAGGTGCAGCAAGTAGGATCACTTCCAATACAGCAAGTGGGTTCGCAGTCAACGTCTGCTACCACCCTTCCGCCTAAACCATCTTTCCATAAGCTAAGACCTACCGCTAAGGTGTCGCTGCCTGTTCAGAGTCAATCAGCTTCTTTGACACCGAATTTTTGGGGACTGATAAGATTGCTACCGTGGTGGATGAAGGCAGCATGGTTGCTCTGGATCATCTCTGGAATTGTGCTTCTAATTCTTACTATTCACTCAGCGTCAAATCGAGTGACTTCTATCAAGGAACGTGAAGAACCAAAGCCTACACCTGCGCCGACGGTAGTGCCAACACCATCGGAAGTGGAAGTAGGGACAACCTCTACGGGCACAGATGAACAGGGCAATGAAGTCACATTCGACATTTATTTGCTTACTAAAAACTTTGCTTGGAAACATCTTAGCACTACAGATGTAGAGTCGCTCGCATCACCAAATGGCAAAGATATTTTCAGCGCAGCTATGCAACAGAAATTGCAGGAAGCGTTGGGGGTGATCTGCGCTGGTACTGCATCATCTGATGGGAATAGAAAAACCGAGGAAGAGCGGGCTAGCTCACGGGCAAGAACTATTACACAATGGGTTAAAGACGTAAGAGGCAGCGATGAAAATGTGGACCCATTAAATCTAGGTCAATACGTTCCACAAAATACAGGTGTATCCATGTCGGATCAGAGGAGAGTTATCGTAATTACAATTACAGGCATTGTCAGAAAACAAGGGGATTATAACAAGGAACAGGCGCTCAAAGACGCCCTCAAGAAGAAACAGGGTGAATACCCTATATTCAGGAGTATGCTGGAAGATTACTCATCCTTCTACATCCGATAGCAATATGACGCCGTTAGGAGTCTGACTATGAAATCACATTTGGTAATACTTATTATTTTTTCTGCTTGGAATCTTGTTTTAATGTGGCTCATTTGGCTTGTAGTTGGGGGAGTAATTTACTTTCTAGCTAAAAAATATGTGCGTTCGGCTTTGGTGAAGCTAATAGAAGCCGAATCAGATGAATACCTGAATGGAGAGAGATACTATAAGGGATGACTTTTGATTACTTACTAATAAGTACGAGAACGTCATAAATGATAACATCAACTAGAATAAAACCATAGAAGAGGCCCGCCAAATTGCACGGTAAGCTATATTTCTTTTTCTCATCTATATCTAATTGGCTTATCTGGCGGACGAGAACAAGAATAATGACGGTATAAGCGACCAAGATGAAATTGGCTAAAGGTAAATTTTGTATAAGAGTGAACTTGCCACTAATAAGCAAAAGTATAAGTTTGACCCCTAAAGCTATTAAAACTCCTCTAGCTACCCAAATGAGTAATTGTCTAAGCCACTGTCGGTGACTCTCTATCCGGTGAACTCTTTCAGGACTTATTAAATCTTCAGTTACCAGTCGTGAGGAGTTTTTTTCTTGGTCACTCACCGATAAATTTGCTGAAGGACTCTTTGCCAGCACCTTACCGAGCGCTTCACGCAACTGAGCGCTAATATCAGGGGCAGGAATAGAATTTTTAGCTAATGAATCTATGAAACTAAAAGCCAAGGGTGGATCGCTTCGTTTATGGCTATTGAGGATTGATCTATAACGCTTGAGTATTGCTTGCCTTGATTCTGGCTTAGCATCCATTAATTCAATAATAATTTGAATTACATCATGGTGAATCGCGTCACTATCGCGTAGTTCATTGAAAAGCCGTTGCGCCATCTGAGTGGCTGGATCGAGTTGCGTTTTGCCTAAAGTTACTACTACACGATTAGAACCCCTCAAACGTTCAACCTCTTTTGCCCTAACTGCTGTAACTTCAGGGTCGCCGTCATTGCGGGGAGAAGTGACAGTTTCAGTCTCACATTCTTCCGTCATTTGTGACTTTGTGCGTAATCTATGACGAAAAATCGCGGCGCTGGGTCTGTACTCACGCTCCAGGCTCATTGCCTCTGTAAGTAGTCTACAGAGATACACTGGCACTTCTTTGTTCCGATCACTGGCCGGAAGGAGTGGGTCCGGCAAACCCTTAATGAGAGCCGTTGACCGGGATAGTGAGTCGGCAGGCTCAGTAGCCGTCAGAAGATAGTATAAGGTGGCGGCAAACGAATATATATCGCTACGATAGTCGGTTCCTTCATCTCTGAGTTGCTCAGGAGGTGCATAATGTGGGGTTCCTCCAATTAGCAAGGTTTTCTTATTAATCTTCTTGGCAACACCAAAATCTAGTAAGAATAAAAGATTGTCAGGAGTCAGTCGAATGTTCCTAGGATTTATATCTCGATGTACGATGACAGTCTCTTGTCCTTGGAGATATTCTAGGATGTCCAGCAATTGCTCAGCCCAGCCAACCACTTCATTGATAGTAAATGGGCCACCGTGTTTTCTCAGCAACTCGTCTAAATCAGTGCCTGGAATATAGGTGGTGACTAGGAATGTACTTCCCCGTTCTTCAAATCTATCCACAACGCGCGGTAAGGACGGGTGATCGAGACTCGCTAGGAGATCTGCTTCTTGTTGCAGAGCTTCTTGCGCCCAAGTTTGCTCTGGTTGTTTAATGATAACTTGCTGATTATCTCTAAGATCATAGGCGCTATAAACAAGACACTGTCCCCCCTTTCTATAGAGGGCCTTAATAATATAGCGACCATTGTTTAGCAATGTGTCGACAGGAAGCTGTTCTAGCATTAAAGATTTTCCAAAACCGTCTGTAAGGAAAAACAAGCCTCACTGAACTGTTTCGACCAATCAGCTTGCGGCGATGAGTCATTGCGCGCTAGCGAGAGATTTTTAATTGTGAGTGTTTGCAAATTGCTAGCACGCCTCCTCCACTCTTCAACCATTCCTTTTGAGGCGTGTTGATTAAACAGCAGGATTTCACTTAGTAGATTGTTCCAAGCGACGTTAATATAGGCGGATTCACTCTGTGTTATTGGAGTGAGTAATAGTAGTATTCGAGATTCAACCGCAATCAAAGACGAGCGCTTTGATTCCCAAAGCATCTTAAGAAGACGAGTGAATTCAAGCTTATTGTTCTTCTGACCCTTGCCTTGCTTTGAAAACTCCTTAAATAACTGATCAATATTAGTTGATTCTATTTCTTCGTTTGAGACTGCCTTGGCATCCTTGCGCGAGTCGTCAACTTGAAGCGCCGACCCCGAGTTGGTTTTCTCATCGTAGTCATAATGTGAGAAGGTGTTTACCTTTGCCGACGTTGATACACTGGAAGAAGATTTTACCTTTCTGGAGTGCCTGTGTAAGTTTGATCTTTCTTGAATCTTTTTCAGCTCAATCGAAGTAAGGGGGCGGGCATTACTATCCAGGATTCGCGGTTGAGCCTCTTGGCTGAAGCTTGCTGGGTCTCTCGCGGAAACCAGCCAACATTGATCGGCGGGATGACGATCTCCAGCATTAAGAGAATTGCCAATGTAAATAATATTGGATTTCGGAATGGGCTGATCTATAAGAGCTGATGTCATCTTACGGAATCCCCAAGATACGGGGACTTCAACTGTAAGCTTCTGTTGAATTATCTCCTGCCAATCAATTTGGTCCGGTAATTGCCAACACTCCTCAGCTAGATTAGAGGTGCCTTTATCAAGCTGTGCCATGCTGAAGGTGAGAGAGTGAGCTTCGGGTTGAAGTCTCACCGTATCATTAGGAATTTGCGAGTAAACTTTTTCGGACTCCTCTTTTAATGACTTTGAAAGAGGAGCAAGGTGCTCATAAGACAAATTATCGTATGGCGTCCATAGAAAACTAGCCCATTGAAATATAGGACGCTTCTGTGGATCAAAACGTATTTCCGATTGTTGTGCGATCACAAGGGCGTGGTAATCCTGAATCTGAAAGAAAGTTGTAACCGGAGGCCGATCAGCAAGGAGATTGGTGTCTAACCACTTAATAATATGATTCTGTAGCGCCCTTTCTATTAACTTGTCATTAAGGCCATATATCCATTGATAATCAAACGATGCAGAACGAGTGTAGATTAAAAAATTTACGGTAATAGACTCATCTCTCACTGTAGGCATTTTCTGAAGCTCTTCTGCTTTGAGCATAGAGGTCCAAAAACAGTCTTTGGTCAATACCTCTTGCTAGATAGCTCGCAATTGTGTGGACTTATAGCTCTAATGTCAGCGCCTATATAACTTGATAGTATTAGTAGGCGTCTCCTTCAACAGATTCCCAATGGCCCCCTGCTTTTTAATTATTTCCCGGCTAATGCTAGAGTATTCACGTAGAGCATCCTGCTCTTCCTTACTTATACCTAGTCGAACAATATCTCTTAGTAATTGAGTTATTCCCCTCGGTTGCACTTGCAAAACATTCTTTCCCGCACCTACAGCGTCGTGCCTCAGTCTTTCGAGGTCAGCTTCAAGCATAAAAGCAAGTGAAAGAATTAAAGGCCATTCTACATTGTAGGGTTCGTCGCCAACAACCTTCTTTTCTTCATTCACTCGCCCTACCGATGAAACTGGTAAAGCCGCACAGAACGGTACATTGTGGAAATCAAGCGTTGGTCCAAGGTGTGTGACGAGTTCGGCGCAGGCCCTACTCCATTCCGGTTGACCTTGGTCATTTTGAACTAAATCAGATTTAGTCCTAACAAAAATAACAGAGCGGAGGTGATTCGTGCCTGCGGCAGCGTTAAGGCACAGATTGTGAAGTCGTAATATACCTGTCTGCAACTTTGCTATAGTCCCATCAAGGGTTCGCTGGCGCACCCGACTCATATCGATCATCCATATAATCGAATGCGATTCTTTCAGCCTTTCGTTTAAGGCTTTCCCTTCGGGCTGATCCTCTTTATCGTAGACCGCACCACCCCTGTAATCTACCCAATCTATACGAGCTATTGATTCACCTTGCAAGATGAGTTCAAATTCATAGCTTTTCAAGTCCGCAGGATTGCCCGGCGGCCATTTATCATGGAAATAAATATTCTCTAAATGCTGACCTAATTCCAGATCAGCATCATTGCTGGGAGCCCGGATCGCTATTTGATGGAGACCTTCCTTCATTCTCGTGTACATTGATGACATAAAGACGGTCTTGCCACATCCCGAGTCTCCGAGCATCGTTACTTTGAAAACTGGTAAGGTCATATCATCTCCATTGGGTCTGTGTGAACCCTGCTTGGGGAAAGCGTTATAAACAACACCACTGGCAGGCACGTCAACAGCGTCACCGGATAAATACCTTGTCTGGTCAGATAACCCAAATTTTAATTTGAGCCTTCCGTCTGCCGTCTTAACGAAGCCCGTGTGGTGTAGCTTAAACGGCTCTAGATCGCGGCGGCGGGGGGCGCTTTCGGCTTCCGCGTGCGCTTTGGTCAGTTTAGCTAGTAGTTCTGCCTGCTCAAATAAGTCCTTTGGACTGTACTTCCTCAACTCATCCTTGATGGTTGGCTCAAGGGAGATCGCTATTTGCTCCCATTCCTTGTAAGTGGCTTCAAGAGCTTGTTGCCTTTTAGAGTAAGAGAAAAAGCCATGTTTTAATTCATCAGGGTCCTCAGCCACTTTTTTTCGAGAGATATAACGCGAAACCTTCGATGTTAATTCAAGCGCAGTCTTAACGTCTGCGAGGGCAGATAGTGCTGTTAAAATAAGGTCTAACATAAGAGGACTTAGATGAGTTATACCAGGTCAGAACAGAATTAAGACCGGCCAGTTTAATCGTCCGAAAATTATGTAGCGATGCCAGAATCGCTATCAAGACGACAAGTACAAGAACTAAGTCACGCTAAGGCTGCTCTAGATAACAAGACTAATGCTAGCAAGTACGATTTAACAATCGTATTTAACCATATCTATAAAGTCAATAATTAAACCTATTGACCTACTGATATACCGCTGTGTAGCTAGTATAAACCAACAACGAAATGAACTTGATCTATCATGAACTCAGAGTTACCGCGCACTTTGTATAATAGCGCATAACCGGATGTTGAAATTAGATGCTTTAGCTTCCAATGATTCAGATGCGTAAAGGTGTGGGGTGAATACATTCTTTCAACTTTGTAACCAACCAATGGAAGCTCCTGAGTTTCTCCATGGACGGACACGTTGAAGACTCTTCCTTATCAATCTTAAAAGCTGCGTCCGATAACATCTTCCACTCCCGCCGAATCCCCTACACAGCAGTTATCAACAAGAGTAGATCGGGGGTCTTCCGCATATTTGGTGCTATTAGCGTAGTTTTCACCCGATCGACTCATCTACTTTCATCAAGCAGCTCGCAGCACGCGCGCACGTAACAGGTCGGGCTTCGCCCTCCCGTACATCGTCCTCTTAATGAGCTTCAACCGATGCACCTGACCTTCGACCTGCCCGTTGCTCCACTCATACTCCAGCGCCGCGCGCACGGCCCGGAGGTCAGTGGTTAACCCGTTGGCGAAGCTCACGAACTCCGGTACCTCACTGCGCTGTGCCTCGATGAGCCACCCACGCAACTCATCAGCGCGCCGCTCTTTGACAACCTCGACGAAGTTCAACGCAAGCTCCTGCGCCCGCCCCACCTCAGGCGAGAGCCGGCACAGTAACTCCGCCACCGACTTCTCTTCATCCGTGAGTTCATCGCCCCGCAGCAGCAGCAGCCACGCCGCCTCACGCGCCGACGGCAACCGGAGCCGCGGCGACGCCCTCCGCCGGCGGCCCCGCTGCACTCGTTCGAGGTGCGGCGCAAGCCGCAGCCGGCAGCCCGCGTGGGCGTCATTCTCTGCCGCAGGCGCGGTGCTCGCAGGCGCGGCCAGACTGCGGCTGCGCAGCAGCCGGTTCTGCCTGTACAGCACCTTCTCTAATGCCTCCCTCACGTTCATCAAGAGGTGGAAGCGGTCGGCCACTTGAAGGGCCGCCGGCGCGCCTTCGGTGATGGCCGCGGCGTAAGTGGGAGAGCGGTCGCGGCTGACGACCTCGATGCCCGGATGTGCCCTGAGCCAAGCGGCGAGGGTCGCCGACTCGCGGTCTGCGAGCAGGTCGATGACGCGGTGCTTCTCCAGGTCAACTAAGATCGTGCCGTAGCGTTGCCCTCTGCGGAAGGCGAAGTCGTCCACGCCGAGCACGCGCGGCGTCGGCGCGCAAGGCTTGACGGCCGCACGCACGCGCCTGATGAGAGTATCGGCGCTCGAAGCCATCGCCAGCCTACGGGCGGCCCGCGCGCCGGCCTCACCGCCGAGGAGGGAGCCGAGGAGTACGAGCGCTTCATTCATCCGCACCGTCTTCCGACCGTAAGGAGCGACGACGCGCGGGAGGCGCTCGCAGAAGACGCGCTTCGTGCAGAGGCTGTTGCGGCAGCGGAAGCGGCGCGTCCGGAGTTCGAGGCGGACGGCAACGCCATGCCAGGGGAGGTCAGCGACTCTGCGGGTGTAATAGCTATGGACGCGCGTTGAAGGGCGCTGGCACCGAGGGCACTCGGCCTGCATGCGCTTCACCCTAACGACCAATGTCAAAGAGCTTTCATACTGGATGATCTTCTCTAAATGTATCGCTGTCGGGTCGGCGAGCAGGTGCGAGGTCGGCATCGGCGGAGTCTAACCGGCCGCCCTGACAGCACCAAATCTGCGGAAGACCCGTAGATCGGTCTGCGTTATCAGACTCACTGCGTATCCTAACGCTATTACATGTAGAAACGATAAAGAGGGTTTGGGGTGACATCTTCGTCCATCTCAGTCATGATCATACCTACTCTCCGCGCAAAGGAAATGGTAATCGGATGACGACCGATACCTTCAGCACTGTTCCAATTCATCTTAGTCAGAGCCAATATCTCTCTCGCACGCTCCGTCAAATTGGTTGTCCCACACGCGCCGATTTCTAGCGGAGCAGGAATGTGTGGGCCTGGATACTCGCTCCACCAAGGAACGTATCCGGTGGTAAAGAGATAATGATCTCGATCTTCAATCGTACAAAGAGTCCCGCGCAATGGCTCGCGCATACCGCGCCTTAGGAGGCGGAGTCCCGTTGGTGTCATCCATACCAAATCACAACCAGCGACCTCAGCAAGTAGCCCTTCACGAAAGCCCTGCTCCTCTTCAGGCTGATAGCGGGAGGTTTTATGTACCACGACGCGGGATGGGCGGGAGCCAATTCGATTTTCATACTCGGCAATAACGTTTTGCATCAACCCGGCAGCCTGTTCCTTCGTGAGGTAAGGCTGCTTGTTACGGCTTTGGGTACGCGGAATAGACGCTCCCTTGAGGGCGAATGGCTCTGAATCATTAGAGAAGGCCTGCGCAACGCTCGCGTAAACTAGATCGCCGGAGCGACGTTTGAGATGATGAAATGATACGCCAACAAAGCATGTGTCATTCGTCAGTCCGGCAGGACGCCAAGGAATGTTGCCCGCTTTGTAGTACAGCGCAAGACTGAGATTCCAAGCGCGCGTCGCGTCGCTCTGTTTAGCTTCCGCTGAGATGTATGTCTGTCGCCGGATAACCTGCAAAGGGACGGCATTAAATTCCATCATGCATGTCGCCTTCAGTGCGCGGTGGAAGTTCCTGAACAGCAGCTCTTCCGCTTGTGGAAGCAGCTCCGCCGCCGCTTGTTTTTCTTCCGCCGTTGGCTCAAAGAGCAGTCCCTGTGCTGACTCCTCTTCATCCTGGAGTCTTTCTAATAGGCGCTGCTCCTGATACGTCAGGCGCGGATTCGTAACGCGAAAAGTAGCGACATCTTCGGGGAAGCAAACCAATACGCAAGCCGGGCGCTGATCTGCGAATAAAGTTTTAACGGCATTAGTATAGAGCTTCAGCAATTCACCAAAGCGTTCATGTGGTTGACGTACAGAGATCAAATCATATTGATTCTGGTTTAGCCGACGAATGAAACGCTCCGGTATTTCAAAACGACAACGAAGTGCCTTTTCGACGCCAGGAAATTCGCGGAACCTCTGCGCGTTACTTTCTTGGGTTAGTAATGGCATGTGCATCCGGTCGATCCACTTGCGTACAGCACTAACCTCGCTTGGCAGGGCGACCAAGCCTAATTGAATAGTTTTAGCCTCGATCTCAAGAGAGGAAGCAAATGGGCCGGCCAAAGGCAGAATATCTTTCGGATTCTTATCGCGCTCGCCGCACCCGAACTCAAGTTCGGGTTCGCCTAAATCTTCAATTCTCAGTTTCATCGGCTTCCACCTCACGACCGGAGATCGGCACTTCCGCAGAGCAGTAATCGAAGTCAATGATGAGGTCGTTCACCCCTACCCCACCTAGGTTCGCTGTCTGCTGACTGCCTGAAAGGTAGCGCGCCCAGAATGTCAGATCATCGTCAACATTCTTATTCCGATCAAACTTAATACGGCGCGTGGCGCGGCGGCCCATCAGATATGAAGGAATAGGCGTGCAGCCGTCAGCTCGGGTGAACATGTAAAAGGGCTTAATCTGCATGGCCCAATTACCACCATACTCGACAACAGAATAGTAGATGCCTTCATTCTCATGCTCGATGCGCTGCCCACGCTCGCGTCTCTTAACGACATCACGCTTTACACCCTTCCTCGCGCGAGAATCGTAGACGACCCGATTCCTATCACCTTCCACAAGTTGGAAGAAGGCACGTTTCTTCTTGTACTCGACGGCCAGCCCCTGCTCTCTCCAGCGATACAAAAAGAAATCCCAATGTTTACCGACCAGCCAAACAAAGATTCGCCTGTTGTCTTCATTGCTTATGAATTCCGTAATGGACGGGGTTGTCATTTGATCAAGAAATCCGCGACGTTCAGCGAAATCTTTATAGAGGCGCAGGTCAGCAAAACTAAGTAGCTGATTGCTATGTTTGATGAAAATCGGCAGCTCTCCCGGCGTTTCATCTTCTTCAAATAAAGGCATCGGAGCCAAAGGCTTCTCCCGCAGCGGCAAAATTGAGATTCTTTGTGGGAGCACGCAGAAAGGCAATAAATTAGTTATGTATAGCTCGACGGGCGAGCGTCGTCTGGCGACGCGAGAGCTTTCAGGAGCTGCCTGAAGGGGTTGCAGGAGGGTCGCGCGTACACTTTCGTTATTGTTAAGTATCGCAAACTCGGCGCGCCCGCCATGATCAAGCATGATCTCCTGCACATCTGCCAGCCCAGACCCTGCTTTATCCATCGAACCGAGACCATAAAAGATGTCAGCAAGAAGCGCGTTACGCAGCTCGGTGACGGTACGCACGGGTTGGAAGCGCCCATCCTCCTCTATGTGTAGGCGATGGCGAACCTCATCTAAAAGCCCACCAGGATTAGTGAAGCGAAGGTAACGACCCGGCTCAAAGTCTATGTGGCTGTACTGCGGAGCAGCATAGTCTCGATGCACGATCATGTTCACTGAAAGTTCAGTGAGTGTGCGTAAGGGGTAAGCGGAGCGCTCCTCAGCGCCGCGTTCACCCTTGATCCGCAAAACTGGGTTGACCTCTCCACTCATGAGGTGCTCTACCAACTTGTGGTACTGAGTCACTAGATTGCCGTCAAAGACGACGCGCCTTTTACGTTTATGCGTAAAGGAGATGCGAGCATAAGGAAAGCGTTCGGAGGCATCACGACCAAAAAGTAGATAGCAGGCGTTTGTAGGGACGAGTGAGCCGTGATGTTCTACTAGCAAATTAAGTTCACGCATCAGGGGCACATAGCTGTGTTGATCAACTACGGGAATGCCAATGTGTTTGCAATACTGGACGAGGGTGGCAAGAACAAGATCGCGGTCGAGATCGTCGAGCGTCGTCCCTTCCATCAGGTGTCGCTCGAAGGTCAAAGGGGCAGAATGAGCGCCATCAATCGGCAGTGAAGAGTCCGCATTAGTATATAAGGCTTCTGATCGTAGCTCGTGGTTGATCTCCGCCATCAACTCATCGAAGCCATCAATTTCAATGACCCGCAAATTATCACCAATACGGCTTTGTAAATGTAGTACGTTATCGTGCAGCTCATCGCCTTTGCGCAGACACCAGAAAATGCCGTGAGGGTAATTACCGCTCTCTTCAATTCCCTCTTCTAAAAGATGCTGCATAATGGAAGGTTCCGCGCCTCGATACCCGACAACTATAAGCGGCGAACCATCCAGTAAAGGGCGAAGTTTTCTTACCAGTTTATCATCGAGTCGCTGGGTTTCCTCGACGAGGTTTTTGTCACGGTAATACTCAACGGAACCATGTAAGTACACGACCTGCCGACGATTGTTAATGTTAAAGCGAACTAGATCGTCTGCCGTTTTATTGACCTCGACAACATCACGAATATGAGGCTGAAGCTCTCGTAGAGCCTCGATTATCAGCGGATCGAAATTAGTAGTAAGCACTGTCCAACAAAGTCGCCGTAACATAAGTGAAGCAAGGTCGCGGTAGCCATCGTTAATTCCGTTGACTGGTTGAATAAGATCGGTGAAGAACTCACGACGAAACTCCTGAGGGTTCAAGAAGTGTTTGACCGCCAGAGGAAAATTCTCAGCCAACCGAGCCGGATCGGAAATAAACCACGATTGCTCTTTCAGGTGTCGCATCCAATCGCTGAGGGTGACATTACAATGTCGCCAATCCATTCCTTTAATTTGCACGGCGAAAGAGGCGCGAGCGATACGCTTAACGATTTCCGCCGCCAATGGCACCCCCGCGCGGTAGGAAGCGCCAGCGCCAAGCAGCAACAACGGGCGGCTTTTGTGATGTGAGCGAAATAGGTAGACCAGTTCGCTTAATGAATTAGTTGACATGGTACACTTTCCCTAAAGCAAAGATCACCACGGTTGCACCATATGATGTATCATTTCCAAGTACCAATGCAACATATAGATGGCGAGAATTTATTAGTGATGCATAGCCATATACTGTAAATCATATCTCCTCCTATAATCTTCACCTTCAATTTGTACTGTCTTACACATCTCAAAAAGACGACTGCGCAAACGCACGCCAATGCGATCTTCCAAAGTTTCTTCAATTATCTGGTAGCGTACATCAAGATAGTTAGTTGTAAAGATGGTGAGCTTCTTATCGTTATAGCGCGTATTGATGATCTGCATCATCGTGTCTCTCACCCAATCGGTCGGCTTCACCGCGCCGAGTTCGTCGAGCACCAGCACTTCCGTTTCATAGACGGGCGCGAGCACCTTCAACTCCGAAGTCTGCGAAACCGGATTGTATGAATTCTGAATCTCTTTGAGGAGCGCGCCGAATTCGTAAAACAGACAGGGAATGCCCTTCTCAATCAGGCCGCGCAGGATCGCCGTTGACAAGTGAGTCTTCCCCGTCCCGACCGGCCCCATGAACAGTAACCCGCGATCCACCGCCGGGTATTCGTCCACTAATTTGAAAGCATAGTTGAAAGCCTGAAGCTGTGTGCCGTTGCTTGACACAGGTTGATAGTTGGCGAACGAGCAACGCTCATAACGGCGAGGAATGTTGGCCACTGCAAAGAGCTTCGCTTGGCGCTCTTCGGTCCGACAACGACAGCGACGCGCGCCCTTGCCTACGACGACTTCCATGCCTGTCCCGAAGCAGAAGGAGCAAACTGCCGGTGAGTCTTGCCGTGCGACGTCTGAAGTATTGTCTGTCGCGGGAATAGCAGCGGAGACAACAGAGAGTGGATAGTTTTTAGCTGGTTGTGCTGGCATGGGTTGTTTGCTATCTCCTTTCACATCTCTCACCGAGCAAGACCAGCGCCGCCTCGCGCACTCGTGGCGCGTCTTCTGGCAAGAGCCAGCCACCGCCTTCCGAGTTGATCTCCGATAACGTCACGTCAACCGCCTTGCCTTGAGTCACAAGGAGCGCTACGCAGGTCTCGGCAGTCTCCCGAATTTCTTCCGGTGTCAGCTTGTGTGCAACAGGTGGCGTGTAGGAATCGGAATAGGAATCGGAAGCGGCGCGCCCGACTTCCAGGTCAGCTCGCGCGCGTTTTGTCCGTTCGTCTACGCTGCCGTGCTTACGGAACAAATCGTAAGTTTCATGCTGCGCCACACGCACTGCTTTCGGCAGCGCCTTCTTCTCGAACCATTCGCGGGTGTGCGCCATCTCGCGCGCAGCAGTTTGCGCGGCGGCTTGCGTTGCTGCGCTTATCACGCACGGCTCCAGTTCGTTCTTCAGGCGCACAACGATCTCATCCACCGAGACCACGTTGGAGTGTTGTGTGGTAGCTACGACTTCCCTTCCCTCACTCTGGTTGGGTGCTTGCGGTTGGTTGTCGAGTGGTGGTGTCGAGTCGGAGACTTTTTTATCCACCGTTTTTGTGTCCGCGCCGTTTTTCGGCGCGTGCGGTTTTAAATCTGAGTCTGAATCATCTAGAACAGCGAAGCTGTCATTAAAGGCTGCTTCATTTGATGAAGCATGAGACTCAACGGATGAAGCAGGAGAAAAACGCAAAATTTTTTGACCCGTCGAAGAAGCACGGATGCCGATTGAAGAGCTTGCCCGGTTGAGAAAAATCCTGATCCCGACGCCGTTCTTGCCGGCGAAATAACCGATAATGCCGGAGTCGTGCAGCCATGTGATGGCCTTGTTAGCTGTGGCGCTGGCGACGCCTATAAGCTCACACAGCACGTCCCAAGCTTTGACCTGCTTCCCTTCCCTGCACTGAGCTTCAAAGCGCAGCACCCCATCGCGTTCCCAATACTGGTCGGGAGCGTTCACTAGGCGGAGGTAGATTTTGCTCATCAGCGGCGTCACCCTGTCTGCCTCGATGGAGGTGACCGCCGCTGTGATCTCACGGTCGAGCTTATAAAAGTTTTTGTGGTACTCGTTCGTCGCGAGCTGCGTCTTTCGGATGAAGCGAGGTCTGAAATTTGGTTGCGCCGACATCATCGCCTTACCTGCAACTTTCCTCTCGACAGTGACCGACCGGCGGCCTATAATGTTCGTTAGTTAGACACACAAATACCGGCTCGCCGTCGAGCGAGATTTACGATTGACCCGTCGCACCGAGGTCGCCAAACTTGAGGTGCTACGGGTCAACTCATTTGAGGGCTAAAAATCCTCGCCCCGCTTCCTCAGCGTCAGATACCTACACCACTTTCATCCGCCTGAGAAGACTGAAATTTTTTTTTCAGGGCGAAGAATTTCCTTCACCGTGAACGGGTTTTTTCAGAGTGAAATGATAATTTCAGGATGAAATGTTTTCTTCAGGGTGAACCTCGTCCTTCAGGGTGAAGAGATTTTTTCACCCTGAAATATTTGTCGCGGGCGGTGGCGGTCGTAATGATCTTCAGAAGAAAGTAGGGAGAGAAATGATCGTAATCCTGCGGGCGGTGAGCGTTATGTAGCTGAAATGTTCGCGTTTCATCCGTGCCTGTCGGACGCGACATTTCCCAATAAAAGGCCGTATATAGTGAAGAAGTTAGTGACGCGTATTAGTAGTCACTCTTAGTCTAAAACATGGCAGGAGGCTAATTGTATCGGGAATACATGCTCAAGATGCCCTTGTGCTTAAGGGTGAAATATTTTCTTCAGGGTGAAAAATTCATTTCAGGGTGAAGCGAATATTTCAGGGTTCCGGTGTGCCTTGTCTTCTGTCCGGGTGAAACATAATTAAATGTATCTATTGACATTGTGAGGCGGTTCGGTTTATGTAGGCGCTGCCACTTCTATGATTTTTTTATGCGAAGTCGGAGTCCTTATGTCAAAGACCAAGACGGTTTCAACGACGGAAGCGATCAACATGGTGGGCGTGAGCCGCGCCACCTTCTGGCGACTGGTCAAGCGCTACAAGATTCCCACCATCGAGGACGTGCTGGACCGGCGCGTAAAACTGATCAGGCGCGATGATGTCAATAAGTTGCTCACGTTCGCGCGACGCGTGCGCAACGGCGAGGTTCCCTCTACGCCGGAGGCTTACGAGAGGCGTGCCTCTTGACACTCAGGCGCTGACGGACGACTTAACGTAGCGGAGGATTCATGAAGACGATAGCGGTCGCTAACCAGAAAGGGGGTGTCGGCAAGACGACCACCGCTGTCAACTTAGCTGCCGCCCTCGTACACAGCGGTCGCAAGTGTTTGCTGCTTGACCTGGACGCGCAAGCCACGGCTTCCCGTTACCTGCTCGGCTCATACGGCGGCGACGGGCACGTCATGTACGACGTGCTGATGAAGCGGGTCAGGGTGCGCGACTGCATCAAGGAGACCCCCTTCGGCCTCTCGGTCGTACCCAGCAACCTAGGACTCGCCTCGCTCGATGTTGACCTCCTCAGTGAGTTCAATCGCGAGCACCGTCTGGAACTGGCATTGCAGGAGTTGGGAGAAAACGCCTTCGATTACGTGATCGTCGATTGCCCGCCGAACCTCGGGTTCGTGACGATCAACGCGTTCGCCGCCGCGCAGGTGGTCCTGATACCCATCGAGTGCAAGCCCGAGGCGTGGGAAGCAGTGCCGAGGCTCATGCAGACCCTGCGGAAGATCGTCAAAGAATTTCAGCACCCGATTCGCATCTACGCGCTGCCAACGTTTTTGGAGCGCACAAACCTGGCAAAAGACATCTATGACGAGATCAAGGAGCATTTCGAGTCTTTCGCGCTGAGTCCGATCCATAAGAACGTGAAACTGGCCGAGGCCTTCGCCGCCCGCCAGCCGATCATCCAGTACGACCCGGCAGCTTCGGGCGCGATGGACTATCTGAGGGTGGCTAAGGAGCTGATTAATGGCGAAGAGACGCAAGTACGGAGACGCGTGGAAGGACGTTCAGATAGACGCTGAACAGAACGACGCCGTCTTCGACCGTTTTTTCAAAAGAACCCAGCAAGAACCGGGCGCGCCAACCGGGCGCGAAGCTACGGTGCCGCCCGCGGGGAAGGGCGCTGGCTCTCCCGCGCCGCAAAGAAAGGCCTCTTCCGCCCCCGCCCCCCGCCCAGACAAGCGCTCACAGTCGAAAGCTACCGTCCAATCGATTACCCCGACGCTGCCGAACATCTCTTCGGAAACCGATATGGCTGCGCGCATTGACAGGATCAAGCGGCAGTACCGCCTCAGCAAAGGCGAGGCGGCTGTTCTCAAGTGCTTGGTCGAGAAGGCGAGGGAAAAAGGCGGTTTCGACTGCCACGCCAAAATCCCACAGCTCGCTGAAACGTGCGAGATGACCCATCGAGGCTGTCAGTTCGCGCTCAGAAATCTGGAAACTCGGGGCTTCGTCACGAGGCTTAAGGATTACGACCCGGCAGATAGGCTCGGCATTCAATTCAGGATCAGCCTGCCCGCAGCATAGACCCTCATAGGCCAAAACCCCATTATTCATCTGTAATCCGATATCTTTTGAAACTTCACCCTGAAATATTTTCTTCAGGGTGAAGTATTTTTTTCACCCTGAAATATTTTCTTCAGGGGTGCTAGGTCTCTCATTCGTGTATGTGCGGAAAGCCTAGCTGCTTGTTAGCCGCTCCGCGTGATCAGCTAACTGTGCGACCCGGAAGGTGTACGTTAACGGAAGATTCACTGAACCGGACAGGGAAGCGACCGGAGCAACAGCTCAGAAGATTCTGCTGTGCAATCCATTACAGGGAGTGAGAGAAGTCAGCGTTGTTGGTACGTCATGCACGGCTCGCACTAATATTACTGAACTCAGGATGAAAGGTCACTCCAGTCCAATTTCTCGCCTAGCCTGGACTGCTGTCCCGATTCACCCTTGAAACCTACCTGTTAAAAATTTGTTTCACGCGACGTTTCACACCCGTTAGCTCATCTACTTCTGAAATTAAAAAACGTTGTTTGCGACTTCTTCTGGTAATTCGCGTAATGGAAATTTTGCGAATATAACATGGTGCGGTTCCATGTTATACTCTGCCAAATTTGCCGAGATTCGCGGCTGGGAGGCTGTCCGATGAGTGTCAACGAGGTATTAAAGGCGGTTAAGGGGCTGTCGCCAGAGGAGCGCGAGCAGGTGCGTGCCCTGCTCGACACACTTCCCGATGCCCCCGCGTCGCCAGAAGAATCAGCGCAGGCGAGGCTGCGAGAGGCCGGGTTATTGACTGAGACTAAGCCGCGCGCGACGAGTGCCCGCGCGCGCCGCTCGCCGGTCGAGATCAAAGGCAAGCCCCTGTCTGAAACCATCATCGAGGAGCGCGGATAGTCCACGGCGCGAGATGGTCACCTACTTCTTTGACAGTAGCGCGCTCGCCAAACGCTACGTGACCGAGACCGGCACCGCTTGGGTGCAGTCGCTCGCAGACCCAGCAGCAGGGAACAGCATCTATGTGGCGCGCATCACGCTCGTGGAACTCGTCTCGGCGATCACCAGGCGCAAACGAAACGGCGACCTGACGCCCAGCGCGGCGGCTGCCGCCATCAGTGATGTGCGCGCCGACTTCACGTCCGACTATCAGGTGATAGAGGTCACCGCCGCGCTCGTCGCCGAGGCCGAGGCGCTGACGGAGAAGCACGCCCTGCGCGGGTATGACGCCGTGCAGCTCGCCGCCGCGCTTCAGGTCAACGCCGCTTACGTGGCCGCAGGGCAGCCCGCCATTGCCCTCATCTCCGCCGACCTTGATTTGAACGCGGCGGGCGCGGCGGAAGGCTTGATGGTTGATGACCCGAACGCACACTAACGCGCTCCGCATCTTTGCGGAGCCGAGAGAGGCGAGAGATGAGCGATGCCTTAGTCACAGTCGAAGCCGCCAGCTCGCTACGGGCTTCCGTCCCCGCGCAAACGCCAGCACGCTTTGACCCGAAGCTGGCCCGGCCCTTCATCTCCAAGTCGGTCTCGGATGAGACGCGCTCCGCTTACCACCGAGGCATCCAAGAGTTTTTCCAATTCGTCGGCCACATCCACCCGAGCCACGTGACGCCGGCGGACGTCATCGCTTACCGTGACCACCTGCGCACCAAGGGGCGGCGTAAACCAAACACCGTCGCCACGAAGCTCGCTATCGTCAGATCGTTCTTCGAGTACCTGAAGGCGGGCGGCATCGTTCAACTAAACCCGGCCTCGACGAAACTCGTGACGCCGCCCGAACTGTCCACAGACCCTCATGGACGCGCTCTCACCCCGAAGGAAGTGCGCTACCTGCTCTCCGGCCCTGACCAGAGTAAGCCGGAAGGCGCGCGCGACCATGCGCTGATGCTCGTGATGCTGCGCCTCAGTCTGCGCCTGGCCGAAGTGAGCACCTTGCGCGCCTCAGCTATTAAGTGGAGTCACGGGCGCTGGATTCTGCGGTGCAAGATCAAGGGCGGGAAGGAGGAGACGTGGCCGCTGCCGAAAGACGTGAAGCAGGCGATTGACGATTACCTCAAACTGGATGCGGCCCGCCGGCGCACGCTGCACTGTGACGGGGACGACGCATACCTCTTTCAGCCAATCATCAACTACCGCACGTTAGTTTTTGACAAGCCGCTCAGCCCACGCATGATCCAGAAGATCGTGGCGCGCTGGGGACAGTTTACCGGGGTAGGGAAGGTGACGCCGCATGATCTCCGGCGCACGGTCGTCACCAAGCTCTTGAACGACGGGCGCACGTACCGCGAGGTGCAGATGGTCACCAAGCACAAAGACCCAAAGACGATCATGCGCTACGACCACGCCAGAGAGAACTTGGAGAGCAGCCCCGTCAACACACTGAGTTACGACGAATAAACTCAATCCCGGGCCTCCAAGATTCTTGTTGCCTCTCCTTTACTTAAAACCCCCCTCTAAACGGAATGTGAAATGTGAGATCATTGATCCTACTTGCACTACAATCAATGAAGGGTAGATGATAGTAGCCATCTCCTTTGATAGCCCATGCGTGAAGCGGCGCGACATCAAGAATGATGAGCGCCGCCCGAGAGTCAAGCAAGAATAGACTCCTGGCGGAATCGTCACGCGACGTTAGCTTAGAACGAAATCGTTCTAGCAGGGAGCAGGATAACAAAGGAAAAAGCCCATCAGGAGGGAAATCCTGATGGGAACAGTTCGCCGCCCCAAGCCAGCACGCCTCCCGGAAAAGCTACACACGATCCGCACGGCGCTCGGCCTTTCACAGAACGGGATGCTCAGGCATTTAGATCTCGCCGAAGACTCTTTTCGCAGCAGCATCTCCGGTTACGAATTAGGAACGCGCGAGCCGCCTCTGCCCATATTGTTAAAGTATGCGCAGGCCGCCGGTGTCTGCGTGGACGTATTGATTAATGACGATTTGAATCTTCCGAAGAAGCTGCCGGGTGTGGCCGTGCATAAGAGGGCCGCCGTCGCGACGGCATCCCGGATAAGGAGCAAACGTTAGTTGACGAAGCAACGAATTTGGTAGTCGAATTTGGCAGTTCGATGACCCACATTTGAGGTTGTATCTGATCAAGGGAGGGTCACATGCAAGCAGTATCACCACAAACTTCGATTGACAATCGAATCCTCGCCGCCCTGCCCGTTGAGGAGCGAGAACGTCTTCTTCCTAATCTGGAGTCGGTCCATCTTCATAAGGGCAGGATCATCTACGAGGCCGGCGACGCGGCGAATTTCGCCTATTTCGTCTGTCAGGGCATGATCTCTCTGCTCTCCACTACCGAGGACGGCGAGATCATCGAAGTGGCCATGGTCGGCAGCGAGGGCGTGACCGGCATCCCCATAATTTTAAGGGTCAACAAAATACCCTATCGTGCAATGGTGCAGCTCCCCGTGGACGCCCTGCGGATCAAGGCTGAAGCGCTCAAGGCCGAGTTCGACCGCGGCGGAAGATTTCAACACCTGCTGCTCTGCTACACGCACGCCCTGTTCACCCAGGTCGCCCAGTCCGCCGTCTGCAACCGCTTCCATACGGTGGAAGAGAGGCTCTGCCGCTGGTTACTCGTCTCGCGTGATCGGGTCGGGTCAGATACGTTTGAACTCACGCAGGAATTCATCGCGCACATGCTGGGGATGCCACGCTCCGGGGTGAGCGGTACTGCCAAGGCGCTGCAAAAAGCAGGACTCATCAGCTACAGCCGTGGCCGCATCACAATTCTTGACAGGCGTGGCCTGGAGAAGTCCTCGTGCGAGTGTTACCGGATCGTCAAAGATGCGGTTGAGAACTGCACCCCCTCTTAGGTGACTACACACTTCAACTCCCTCACGCCATGTGTCTGGTTCTATGTCTGATTCTGTACATAGAAAAAGACAGACGTGACTTTTGTCTCTGAAGTATTCTCCAATCGCATTAAAAGAACTCGTGCCGGGCGCTCCCGATACCCGACACATCAGGGTCATCCAACCGTTTGCCGCTCGGCCTCGGTGCGGACGGTTTAGGTTCTGGCAATGCGGTTCCGTCGCCTGAGGAGCTACGTGCGGTAGTCTCCGACATGACCGGGCCTCATTCACTCCCGAAATGCCCGGTCAGCCGGGATACTGCCTACCACTCGGAACTCCAAACTAAGCAAAAAGCGTGAGTGGTCACCCGGGGGCTGTTTCCCCTAGAACTGCAACTCGGCGTGCGGTAGGTCTACCTATACCAGTTGGAAAGGAGTGTTCCCCCAATGTCCGCATCCCCTCGCCCGCAACATCCCCAAAACGAATTTCATTCAATATCTGTCCGGCCATTAGTCAGGCTGGCGCGGTGCAAAAGCGTCGAAGATGTATTAGAACACCTCGCGGAGATCGTGACGGAGAAGGGAATGAATCTCTATGCCGTCCGGCTAGTGCGCGCCGGGCGCAGCCGCGAATGGCGTCCGCAAGAAAACCAAACCAATGATGCTGAAGCTCTTCACGAACTCGAAGCGCAGGTCGAGGGCGGGCAGACGCGGCTGACTCTTTTATTCGCGGGCAGCATCACTGCCGACGCCAGATGTGAGATTGAGGATGCGGCGCAGATGGCCGCGCAGCGCATTGAACTCTGCGCGCGACTGCTACATGCAAAGGCGGATGCAAAGGTAGATCCATCTACCCCAATCGAGGGTATGATCGGAGACTCCGGGCCGATGCAGGCGCTCAAGCAGTCAATCCGCGCGGCAGCGAGGTGTAACTCGACGGCGCTCATTGATGGGGAATCGGGTACGGGTAAGGAGCTTGCGGCGCACGCCATTCATCGGCTCAGCTCGCGCGCGACGGGGCCCTTCATCGCCGTCAACTGCGGGGCGTTCACCGAAGCCTTGCTCGAATCCGAACTTTTCGGTTATGTGAAGGGTGCGTTCACCGGCGCGGTCTGTGATCACAAGGGCCTTTTTGAGGCAGCGCATAAGGGTACGATCTTTCTCGACGAGATAGGGGAGACCACTCCGGCGACGCAGTTGAGATTGCTGCGTGTGCTGCAAGAGCGAAAAGTGCGCCCCGTCGGTGCCCACGTGGAAAAGGAAGTTGATGTGCGCGTGATCGCCGCGACGAACCGCGATCTGGGTCGCGCGGTCGCGGAGGGACGCTTCCGCCAGGACCTCTATTACAGATTGCATGTCCTGACGCTGCACGTCCCGCCACTCAGAAACCATCGCATGGACATCCCCCTGCTCACTGATCATTTTCTTCGAGTCATTCAGAAGCGACTGGGCTTCACCGCGCCGCTCGAAATTGAAGAGGAAGCCGTAAGCGCGCTCGGCGAATACAGGTGGCCGGGTAACGTCAGGGAGCTGGAGGCCATGCTCGAACGGCTGGCCGCTGAAAGCGGAGAGGCTAATATGATCACCGCTAAGCAAGTGCGCCGCGAGACTTCAATTGCGCCGGCGGCCTCTTCAGGCGGCGCGGAGATCGAGTACGTCGGTGTGCTAAGGGCCGGTGAGTCCTTAGACGAACACTTCGACCGGCAGCAGCTAATGCTCTACGAGCAGGTCCGCGCTCATGTGGGAGGGAATCACACGCGCGCAGCCCGGTGGTTGGGTATGGAGCGCACGGCACTCTACCATCGTTTGGAACGCGCGCGGCAACGAACCGGTGAAGGTAATTGACCGACGTTGCTCAGGGAATTCTCTCATCATAGTTAAAAGCATTGAAGTGAAAACGCTTCGCTTATAAAACCCCTTCTATGCCGCGTTCGTGGCTGCGCGCGCTCACGCGCACCCGACTTTGGCGCGCCGACGCGCCGACGCACTGCGTTCATTTGTGAATTGACAGAAAACAAAGATGAGAAGGCGCTAGCGCGCGACTTATCACCCAGCCTCTCCGTGCGGACCGTCTCTCATTGTTTGTCATGAAGGAATAAGGAATAAGGCTGCGGCTACGCTTCGCTCCGCCGAACCTATTTCTATTCGTCCCCCCGCCCGCCATTGTCACACGACAGCCCGCCCGCACAACTCCTCCGCTAACGCTCCGGAGTGCTCCGCTTCGCTTCGCCCCTGCGGGTGTGCGTTCGGGCACCCAGTCGTGTGCCTTCTGTCGTTGCGGTTGAACGGATTTTTTTGATTGGCTGCGCACGGTGCGCGGCTTCGACTTGCAAGAAGAGAAAAGGGACGCGCTTGCGGCACGTCCCCACGTCCTTAACCCCTCTAGCAAAGAAAGGTTCAAAACGATGAGCAAATATAGCAAGTACACACCGAAGCGTCAATCGGAAGTTATTCCGAACTGGTCAATGCTTCTCAGCGAAGCGGTCAAGCGTCCGGGCGTCATCATGGCCGCTTACTCTGCTTTCCATAACTACAGCATCGGTAATCAAATCCTCGCACTTGTTCAATGCCAGCAGCGAGGACTGACGCCCGGCCCCATCAACACTTTTCCGAAATGGCAGGAACTAGGCCGCCACGTCAAACGCGGCGAGCGCGCTTTGGTGCTCTGTATGCCGATCACCTACAAGCGCCGCGACCAAGAAGCCGCCGAAGCAGACGAGGGCGGCGGCAGGTTTACGACTTTCGTTTATAAGCCGCGCTGGTTTGTGCTCTCACAGACTGAAGGCGAAGAGGTTGCGCCCGCACCCGTGCCGGAGTGGAACGCGGAGCGCGCGCTCGCCGCGCTGAACATTGAGCGCGTCCACTTTGATTCGCTCGACGGCAACTGTCAGGGCTACGCCCGAAGAAGGCAGATAGCCGTTAGCCCCATCGCGCAGCTTCCGCACAAAACGCTGTTCCACGAGGCGGCGCATGTCGTTTTAGGTCACACCGAAGAGGGCGACTTTTCAGACACGGAGCGCACGCCCCGCAGTTTGCGCGAGGTGGAAGCCGAGTCGGTCGCGCTCCTGTGCTGTGAGTCGCTTGGTTTGGAAGGCGCGGACTTCTGCCGGGGCTACATTCAGGACTGGCTAGAGCAGGGAGCAGGCATTGACCAGACCGTGATTCCTGAAAAGAGCGCGCAGAAGATTTTCCGCGCGGCAGACCAAATCTTAAAGGCAGGGCGCGAAGCGGCGGCAGAGGAAGAGTAAGACCGAAAAGAGAGGGGCGCGCATTCTCTCATCAGACACGCGCACAAATTAGAGGCGCGAGACGCGACGGGCGAGAGCATGAGGGAGCTTATTTTTTAGAGCTTCCCCTTTTCTTTTCGTTCGTCATCGCCAGCACGTCTCCGGGCTGACAGGTGAGCGCGCGGCAAATCTTTTCCAAGTAATCAAAGCGCATCGCCTGAAGCTGACCGTGCTTGAGCTTCCACAGCGCCGAGTGGCTGATGCCGGTCTCTTTCGCCAGCCAATAAAAGGTGTGGCCGCGATCTTCCAGAAGCTCTTCCAGCCGGATTTCGATCATGGGCGACATATAACACGACATAAAATATTTCTCAATAGGGAGCATAAATATCTTGACTATTTCCTATATCGGAGTATAATCCCAAATAGAAAAGATTGTCAAATCCCAATGACAGGAGCAAAGCCAGATGTGCAGATTGAATGAACAAAAATTCGCACAGATTGTTTATGAGGCAATGGCGAAAACCGCAAACAGTCGGCGCTGGCAGAACGCGATCCGCCGCGCGGCTGAAATGCTCGAAACCAACCCGTTTATGCACTGGACGGGGAGCGCCCTGCTAATCCTGAGCGATTCCGGCGAGATATACGAGGCGAGCGAAGTTTGCCAATGCAAGGCATTCAGCGCGCGCCAGCCCTGCAAGCACAGAGCCGCTTACAGGCTCGTGCAAAGGTACAACGAAACTTCGCACTAAGCGAAACGGGCTAGGAGAGCGCGCCAACGCTCCCTAGCCCTCAACACCAAACTTTTTCACCCGGTAAGGAGAAAAATTGATGCTTCAGCAAAACTCTACCACCACCACCGCGCCCGCGCCAACCCCCGCCGTAGCGACGGCAACAACTAGCGACATTCAGAGCTTGATCGAATCCGCGCACGAACGCGCACGCATCGCCGCCCGCATCGCGCAGAGTTTCGAGAGCCTTGATGAAGTCAGCTTTTCAGACCTCGACCAGATAGCCCGGAACTGCCACGCCGCCGCGCGTGAGATTCAGACAGTCAGCCAGCTTTTAGCAGAAAGCGAGGTGTCCGCGTAATGGTTTACCTCATCTGCTTCGAGCGCCCATACAAAAGAGTTAGGCATTACGCAGGCTCGACTAACAACCTCACGCAGCGCATGAAAGAGCACGCGCGGGGCAAAGGTGCGCGCCTCATGGAAGTTATCACAGAGGCGGGCATCCGTTGGCAACTCGTCTCGGTCTGGACGGGCGGGCGCAAAGAAGAACGCGCCTTTAAGAATCAGAAGAACGCCGCGAGCATGTGCCCGCTCTGTCGCCCCGCATACCTAGAACGCCGCAACGCGCAAGCCAGAACACGCTACGCGCGAAGCCTTGAGCAGCAGCAAGCCGAGTTGAAGGAGGCAGCGTGAAATTATGAGCACTAACACAAGAGCAATCACCGCACGCTTCCCGCTCGGACGCACGCTGATAACGCCCGGCGCGATTGCCACGCTGGACGAAGCAGGACAGATGCCAGCCGAGTTTTTACGCCGTCACGCTTCGGGCGATTGGGGCGAGCTATCGGACGATGACAGGGGAGAGAACGAGCTTTCACTGAAAGAAGGTTTCCGCCTCTTGAGCGCCTACCGCACGGCGAAGGGCGCGAAGATTTGGGTTATCACGGAAGCAGACCGGAGCGTCACGACGATCCTACTGCCGAGCGAATACTAACCGGAGCAAAGACGGCAAGCGGCGCGAGTGTTACGAGCACACGCGCCGCTCTGACACCCAACTTTCACCCGCTTAAAGGAGAAAAGTCAGATGCTAGACCAGAACTCTACACCCGCCACCGCGCGGGCAACAACAGACCTACTAGCCGGAACACATGAACTCATCGCGGAGCTTCAAGAGCGATTGAGCGCCGGAGAGTCTTTCAATAACGCGCAACTGACAGAGATTGCCGCCCGATGTTTTGGCGGCAGCCGCGCCGAAGGAAAATACACCCCCCGCGATGCTTACGACGCGCTAGAGGTAGCCGTCAATAAATATCTGCTAGAGAGTCAGGCGCACCGACTATTAGAGATGAGCGTGACCGAAGCCCTTGCTTTCGTCCTGCGCCCGCTCACCGAGCAGTTGCCGCGACAGGCAGACCGCACGGCGGAGCAGAACGAGTTACAACAATTCTCTAGCCCGCCCGCGCTCGCCTATCTAGCCGCCCGCGTCTTAAACGCGCAACCCACAGACACGGTGCTAGAGCCGTCAGCCGGAACGGGCAGCCTCGCCATCTGGCCGCGTTCAATCGGCGCTCGCGTCGTGTGCAACGAAATCAACGCACGCCGCCGCGCTTTGCTCACGTATGAATTAGGCTTTGAGACTTTCGACGTTGACGGAGAGATTATTGGTGATCTTCTGCCAGCCGGGATAGTGCCGACAGCCGTATTGATGAATCCGCCATTTAGCGCGACGGGCGGGCGAGTCGTACAGCATCGCACGCTCTACGGCGCGCGGCACGTCGAAAGCGCGCTCCGAAGGCTTGCAGAAGGCGGGCGTTTAGTTGCCATCGTAGGCGAGGGCATGAGCTTTCACCGCCCGACATTTACCGAGTGGTGGCAGAGAATCGCACGCCTCTACAACGTCCGCGCCAACTTCCATCTGAACGGGCGCGAATACGGGAAATACGGCACGACCTTTGACAATCAAATTATGATCATTGACAAGACCGGACAGACGCCCGGCGACAACTGGCAAGAACAACTCCAAAATATTCTTTGGGGAGACGCCGAGAATTTAGAGGAAGCTTGGAACGCCTTGCAGAAGGTCGCCGCGCGGCAGGCTTCCGACGACGCCGGAGAGGATGAAGCAGAGAGCGAGACCGTTTTCGTTTCTTACTCTCCGGCGAAACTGAGAGGCGGACAAGCGCACCCCGCGCAGATTGTCGAATCAGCGTCAATGGCAGCCGTCTTGCCGCCAGACATTACATACAGACCACATCTCGCGCGGGAGATTGTCAGCGAGGGGCGGCTTTCCAACATTCAGCTTGAGCGCGTCATCTACGCCGGACAGCGCCACGAGCAGCGACTACCGGACGGCGCACGCGCAGGCTTCTTTGTCGGAGACGGAACAGGTGTCGGGAAGGGCAGAATCTTAGCGGGCATCATTGCCGACAACTGGAATCAGGGACGCGAGCGCGCCCTGTGGCTCTCCGTTAATAACGACCTGCTAGAGTCAACACGCCGTGACCTCACAGACTTAGGACTCCGGCGCATCCCGCTTGCACGTATAAATGATTTCTCCGCCGCCGGAGAGATCACCTTGCCTCGCGGCGTCATCTTTAGCTCTTATTCTTCGCTCATCTCCACAGCCAAGAACGGCGCACGCCGTTTAGACCAGATTCAAAGATGGCTTGGCACAGAGGCCGTCATCATTCTGGACGAAAGCCACAAGGCAAAGAACGCGCTCGCGGGCGGACGAGGCGAGCCGACGCAGACAGGTCAAGCTGTGATTGACCTACAAGACCCGGAGCGCAACCCCGATTACAGAGTTGTTTACTCATCAGCGACCGGAGCAACCGATGTTCGCAACATGGCTTACATGACGCGGCTTGGGCTTTGGGGCAAGGGCACGGCTTTTCCCGGCGGCTTTCAAGAGTTCATGCAGGAGATTGATTCGGGCGGAGTCGGCGCGATGGAAATGGTCTCGCGCGACATGAAAGCACTTGGCATGTACGCGAGCGGTTCAATCTCTTTCGGCGTCTGCCCTCAGAGCGGCAAGGCGGTTGAGTACCGCGAACGCATCCACCATCTCACGCCGGAGCAGCGAGAGATGTACGACCGCGCGGCGGCAGCTTGGCAAGTAGTCTTGCGTGATATTGACGCGGCGCTCACAGTTTGTAACGGCGGCTCGCGCGCCCGCGCTACGTCATTCACTAAGTTTTGGGGAGACCATCAAAGATTTTTCCGGCAGGTGATTTGCGCTTTCAAAGTGCCGAGCGTGATTGCCGAGACCGAAGCCGCGTTGAGCGAGGACAAATCGGTTGTCATCTCTCTTGTCGGCACGGGCGAAGCTAGAACGCGCGAACAGGTTGCGCGAGCGGCAGCCGCAGGCGGGATGCTTGAAGATTTAGATTTCAGCCCGCGCGAGGTGATCGCCGCGATGGTCGAGCGCGGATTCCCGACGACGCTCTATCAGGACGTGACCGACCCGACCACCGGAAAAACAATACAAGTGCCTGTGAAAGACCAGCAGGGCAACATTGTACACAGCAAGCAAGCTCTTGCGATGAGGCAGAATCTAATTGATGGTCTGTCGGCTTTAGAGCTTCCCGAAAACCCGCTTGACCAACTTGTAAACCACTTCGGAGAGCGCAACGTCGCGGAGCTTACAGGAAGAACGCGCCGCCTCATTCGTGACGCGCGCACAGGTTGCGTGCAATACAAGAAGCGAGCGCCCGAAGGCGTAGCGATGGACAGAACCAACGTCTATGAGATGGAGCAGTTTCAATGTGGCAAGAAGCGAATCGCCATCATCTCAGATGCAGCGTCAACCGGAATCTCATTGCACGCTTCCAACCGCGCCGGAAACAAACAGCGCCGCGTTCACATCACGCTTGAATTAGGATGGTCAGCCGACAAGCAGATGCAGACCTTTGGACGCACGCACCGGAGCGATCAGGCAGTGCCTCCAATTTATATTTTGTTGTCAACGGAATTAGGCGGAGAGAAGCGATTCAGTTCAACGATTGCGCGCAGGCTTGGCAGCTTAGGCGCGTTGACCAAAGGAGACAGAGGCGCAGCCGACACCGGAGACCTCGCCAAGTATAACTTTGAGACGGAAGAAGGGCGCGCGGCTCTGAGTCTCTTACTCCGGCGCATCATGGCAGGCGAGAGCGTGCCCGGACTCGACAACCCGCGTCAGACTTTGCGCGACATAGGTTTACTCGTCAAGAACAAAGACGGCGGCGAAGAGATACGCAAAGAGGACGAATACAATGTGCCGCGCTTTCTTAACCGTGTGCTCGCTTTAGGAGTTGAGCAGCAGAACGCGCTGTTTGACTACTTCGCGGAAACCTTTGACCAGACCGTGCAGTTCGCCAAAGCCAACGGCACTTTTGATGAAGGAGTCACCGACATTAAAGCCGTCGCCGTGAGGCTCGCACGCGCGCCGCGCGTCGTCCACACAGACCAAATAACGGGCGCGCAGACCACGCATTACAGGTTAGAGGTTGACTTGCCCACAAAGGCAGTGAGCTTCGAGGAAGCCGAACGGGTGCGCGGGCGCAAGGGCGGAGCATTCATGCAGCACCGGAAGAAAGGCAGTTTCGTTCTGGCGATAGAATCAGGACGCCACACCAACCCGACCACAGGCGCGAGCTTTCGCACGTTTGCCCTTTGGCGACCCGAAAGCCCGCGCTCAAACTACATCCACGAGGACGAGCTAACGGAAAAATACAGGGCGGTCACACCCGAAGCGGCGCGCGAATGGTGGACGCTCAAACACCGTAGCATCCCACCGATTGAGACAGTCGAAACGCACATCATCGGCGGCGCGATCATCCCGCTTTGGCAGCGACTAAAGACGCACGAGGGAGCGCGCCTGCACGTGGTACGGGTGACGACGGACGAAGGGCAGCGCATCGTCGGCATCCAAATTCCGCCCGATAGAGTCTGGTTAGTGCTGCGCTCACTCGGCATCACCCGCCGCCTGATTGAACCCGCGCAGATTTTCGCGGGCGTGCTCCATGAAGGCGAAGAAATCACGCTCGCCGCCAATCTGAAACTGAGGAAGGGCAACATTCACGGAGAGCCAGCGATTGAGCTACACGGGGCAGACCCTTACAAGTTCGCGCAGCTTCGGGAGCTTGGCTTAATTAACGAGCAGATCGCATGGCGGCAGCGATTCTTTATCCCGACCGACGAGGCAAGAGGCTTGCTCGTGCTCTCCCAACTACTGCAAAGCTATCCGGTCATCGTGACAGAGGACGCGGGCGAGGAAGCCGCACAGCCTGAAACTGAGAGTCAGCTTGAGACCGCTACAACCCGCTTCGTTGACCTTGGCGAGTGGATTATCGAAGCCGCCGACGCCGTAAGTATAGACCACGCGCAAGAGGAAGAACCGAGCGCCGCGACAGACATCGAAGCCGCGCCCGCAAGTACCCGACCGTGCGAGAGCGGACAGCCGCCGGAGGAATTGCCACTCTTCGCCCTCACTCCGCCGCCGTCGCCCAGAGCAGCGACCCGACAAGCGCCACCGTCACGGCGAGCGGAGCACTCGCAGATGGCTTTTGACTTCGGGCTTGCCGCCGCCGCGTAAGAATCGGCAAGCAATCCCCGCAGGGGCAGCGCCACCTTAGACGTTGCCCCTTCATTCTCTCCGCGTTGCACAGATGAAATTTTAGAGGCAGTCCATCCCGCAAATGTCATATATGTTTGAGCGGACAGGATAGCGTTCATATACAAATCGGCGCGCTCGCAAATGTCATTAGTCAACAGGCATTTACGGGTGTACGTTTTCTCCAACTGAAGAGAAACTCGATATGTAAGCCTCTGGGTTCGCAAATATCCTCTGCTTCTAAGGGTTTATAGGTAGAGAAGTGAGACTTGGCGACTCGTTTAATATACGAAACATAGAGTTGCGCCGGGCGCAGTGATGGTATCCATATTTGGCGGATTTCGCATGGAAGCAGATTGCGCTTCATGATCTGGAGGTGAAAACCGCCGAGTACGTCAGCTGAATTCTAGGCGATGCGACGGTAGTAGTAAAACGAGAGAGCACGACGCACGCCGGCGTGTTTGATACTGTCTCTTCAAAGTCGCGCAGCAGGACGGTACACCAGCGACCACTGTTGACGCCCAACGAAGTTATGCGAATCGGAGAGAATGAGGCGATCATCAGGACGGGTAACTGCTACCCGATGAAGCTTGCAAAGAGCTACTACAATGAGCCACAAAGAACAGCAAGCGTGGGCGCGTTAGTAATTGCTAGAGTGTTAGAACTCACGCCCCTCTCTGGTCGCCAGGTACGGCACTCGTTTGGCGAAGGCATAGGTCTTTCTCGCCAAGTAGCCTAGTCCGAAATACTGAAAGTCACCCACTTTTTTGCGCCACCTGAATGATGGCGGCTATGGCCGGTATGCTGTGAGGACAGGCGGGATGATTCGGCAGCAATTTCAGGTACTCAGAAAAATGGGTGATTTTCAGTCCGAAATATCATTGACACTGAATAAATTTCGGAGTAGATAATCCGTGCTTGATAGCTCATTTAAATCGAGGTGCCTCAATAGCAGTGCTCAATCAAACCGTAAAACGCCTATTTTTTCTTGCTTTACTTACAGCAATATTATTGGGAACAAATTCATGTTTTCCTATCGATGACTTAAGTAGCACGTGTGGCTCGTTTACCTGTTGTGAATACCGACAGACCAATGACGTCCCTGTGCGTCGATGCGAATCATTGCAAACCTGCAAAGACAATATTGGTAAGTTCACGGCTGACGGGCTTTACGGCATGGGCCCTACCGACGACGTGTTCTGCAAGTAGAGAATAATCTGGTTTGAAACACACATGAATAAGGCGAATCTTGGAACTCAGCTTGCCCTTTTCATAGCTTTGATTTTTTGCGCGTCATGGCGACCAACTTGGAGTTCGTCAGAACCTCGAACACACTCGGCATCAACATCCGCACCGACGGCTAACGCACCGATTAAAGCGATCCTCTTTCGATCTGCGATGCGCAGTATTGTCGGCTTAACTTTTAACCATGCAGTCGAACTCACGCTGGCAAACGGGAAACCGCCCCTGCAAACCTCCGTGCTGGCGTCTGCATTCTGCGGCAGTACCGCTAACCATGCCGGTATGTTTAGAGTCGTTTTAGGGCCAAAAGTAGCCACCCCCCAGTGGAAGCCAGTCCCGTCATTCGATTGCTCGCAGCCGACGCAGAGCTTAGCCAGCGCTCTCACCGGCTCTTCCAGCCCGCCGGATTGGGTAGCTGTTTTCACAATGGAAGTGAAGTGGGTTCCGTGGAAGTTCGTCTCTTCAGTTACTCCAAATTCGATCGGGTTGAGTTCTGCGCCTGGGCACAATATGCCGGCGGCAGAGTATTTCAATGCGGGCATACCGCAGGCAGGCAGCCGTGAGATCGCGACCGACTCGGTCGAAGTAGGAATCGATGCCGGAAACCGTGTCCGAGTTGCATTAGGCGCGACCTTCGACGCGGATGGCCTTGTCTTGTCAATTAGTACCGATAAAGCGAACATAAATTTGGGTGATTTAGGAGTCCAAAACCTTTCTGCGTTAATCGGTGGCGCACCTGAACTCTCGAACTTTATTGGACAGTTTCCAATCGCGACGGTCAATCAGATTCTTGCCGCGCAGCCCAATCAAGATGTGAGTATCAATCAGGGGGGCGGTAAAACATTGAACGTCTCCAGCCTGCAATTGACTGGGGGCACGAACCTGCTACACATTCGCGGCCTTTACCACAGCAATGATTTTGATGCGACAATAGACAGCACGTGGACGGGTGCTGACCTCGGACTCTCAAACATCTCTATTCTCCCCACGCTCGAAAATTGCCAAGCCGGAGACTTCAACTGTATCGGGCGAAACGCGAAGAAGAATGCCGCTGCCGGGGCTCTGGCGAACGCTTATACTTCCGTCAATCAGAATAAGAAGCTACGCCCGGGAACCCAGGAAAAACACGACGTGCAAATCGGCAGTCTACACTTAACTCTGACGACGGAGATTTCGCGCTCCGCCACGGACGGGGCAGTTCTAAATTTTGTTGGGAGCGCGTCATTAGTCAAATGATCGTCGAGTTGACCGTAAACCTCGGAAATGATTTTGCTGGAGACTTTGAAAACATCTAGCCCGAGCGCCCAGTTGATTTCTTCACAGAACCTGGAGCGTAAAAGGTGTAATCGATGCTGAACGCACCGAAAATAATACTCACGGCCATATCAGTGCTAATCTCGTTTTACCTTTGCGCCGCTCAGTCGCCTTCTAACAGTCAGCAGATTTTAGCCAAAGAAACGACTGTAGGAGATGTTAATCTCCCGGCCGGGACAGAGGTTTATTACAGCCAGAAGCAGTCGCCCCTTGAAGCGCTCATTCATAACCCAGCCAAATGGGAAGGTGTCTCGCTCCCGGCGGAGACTAGGGTAATCTTTCAGGATGCGAGGGCAGCGTGGGTGATCGTGCCGAACAACGGAGTGGCCGTTATCACAGGCTCGCCGCTCTCTGGAGCGATCGCGCGACTCCCTGTGAAACCGCCCCCGTCATTTCCAGACTTGACTAAGGAATGCGTCGACTCGCGCGGGTGGCTCGCCCCCGGTGCTATACCAGAGCCTAAAAAGTGGAAACCTTTGCGCATCCCATCCATCAAACCTCAAGACAAGCCAACCACATCACAGCATATCGTTACTCTAGCGCAGAAATATCAGTCGGATGATTTCGAGATTCCCGCCGGGAGCATCATCGAAGCGTCGGATGACGGAACGCTGGTCGAAGCTTTTTACACGTCTGACACTGCGCGCGTATTTAAATTTGCTCTCCCTCCACACTCGCTGATGTTGATGCATCCAGCATGGGCCACGGTCGCTGTGCAATCGGACACGCAGGTCAGCATCTTTAATGTTCAAGCCGGAAGTGCTTTTTATATTGACGCCGTGGGCAATATTGCAAATATCAAAACCTCCGATGCAACAGATTTACCTCCGGGATTCACGGTTCCCGCTGGTTCAACGGTCGATTATGAGGATGGGCAACTCTTTTACGTGCGACTTGGTCAGCCGGCAACCTATCGCGGGTTGAAAGTCAATTCGGGTCGGTACATCTGCTTTAGCTCCGACGGATACTCAAACGTGCCGTTAGCCAAGGACGCGATATTCTCGGATAAGTCTTTCCCCTCGGACTCGTACCTAATAATCGGACCTGACGGTCAAGTAGTCAGAGCGATTCTAAGCAGGCCGGCAACTTTCGACGGGCTTCAATACTATCGGTATAAACCCACAACAGGGCCTCTGCCGATCGTAACCTTTAAGGCGAACGGGCACGTGCATGACGGCTTTTTGACTGCCGCGGCGGTGATCGGTGGGATATCGGTAGCCCAAGATTACGTGCGATTCCATGACGACGGGAGCTTAGAGCGCGCAACGTTGAACGGCGATCAAATCATCGCGGGTGTTCCATGTATGGGTGGCACTGAAGTTATGTTAGGCAGAGACGGCTCTCCGATCTATTTCACAGCATCCGCCGACTGGTCGGTCGGGAAAACGAAACTTCACCGCGGTGATCGCTTCACCGGGCTTTTTACTGTCACTGGAACGACGGTGATCTTGGACAAGGCGAGCTTAAACGCCGCGCTTAATGGCGTGCAGAAACAGATAGTTGATGAAAGATTAGCGCCCGAGGTGAGGAAGAATTCGGGTAAGTTCCCATTCGGGAATATAGGCAAGATCACCGGGCACGACTTCAGAGTTACGCTCGCCGAAGACCATATAGATCTGCATCAGGAGGCGTCGGTTGAAAGCCTCCTAACCAACCCGCCCTTTGCCGACTGCGATTCAAACATTGAAATCGACATCACTCTCAAGTGGACAATCTCAAACAATCTTCCCCACCCAGTCTTCATGATGTGGTATAGCTCGATGAGCGGCGCACTTTCGCACGACTTCTGTCCGGGAACGAGCACTATTGAGGCCGTCGCGACGATTGGAAAAGCACTCGGTATTATCCATTACAACCTGCAACCGCCCGACATTAAGAACCCGCTGTTGTCGAAACAATTCGATGACAAAACTTTAGCCATAATTCATGCCTTTTTAGCCGCCGCCCATCCGAACGGCACAGTTTTAGATTGGTCTTTCAAACCGACGCGAGTGTTCATCGATCAGGGCCAGTTGAAATTGGATTACGAGTATCAAGTACAAATGCAGCCGTAATTCGCCCGTTGAACTCTCTTCGAGAAGGAAAGTCATATTTCGATTTTCCTCAGGGATTCTCTTAATGGTCCCAAGTTCATAATAGGTGATGGGTGATTTGTGGCGATTAAGATAAATCGCTACTTGCCTAAGGAGTGGTCCATTTCCCCATCAATGGGTAGAGCCAAGTGCGCAACTCCGGCCCTTTCGGGCCAGTTGGCAGCTTGGCTAAACTCGCCGAGCCTAGGGCGAACAGGATTGCCTAGCGGTAAGTCCTTCCACAGAGCGTTACCCTCATTTTAATGATCTCGACTATGCTGAAAGCTGTGACACATAACGTCCTGTACGTTTTGCAAGGTGATTAGATTAGAAGCAAGGGAAAAACTAGCCTCCTCGGTCTTTATACTTGCGGTGTGAGACTGCCTATCGCCTGTTCGAGCATATCGGCGGCCATATCGCGCTCGGCGTTCGCTGCCTTAAGTTCTTCAGCCAGCCGCTGCTTTATCTCTTCCGGGGCGAGTCCCTCTTCGCGCAGCGCACCTTCGGCGACGTACTTCCAGACAAGTTGGCGCGCCCCATAAGCGCCGGCGAGGGTCTCTAAGAGGAGTCCGTACTGCTCGCGCAGGTGGCGAGCGAGGCGTTGGATCATGTCCGTCTGCGTGCCGCTCTTCTGAAGTGCCTGCCTGAGCAGTTCGGTTAGTTCAGCCATCTCCTCCGTCCCGGATGGATTCCTCGGAGGCAGCGAAGCGCCCGCCCCGTCGCCGCCATTCGTGCTCGCGCGGCGCGCCCGCAACGCTTCGTCGAGCAGGTCGCGCAACTCCTCGGCGGGCTTGCGGCCACTCGCCGCGCAGATTTCAATCACTTCGGGATAGTTCTCCTCATAAGGATGGAAGGAAAAGGTCTGTGATGCGAACGTTCGCTTCTGGGTCTTAGTGGCTCCTTTCATCGCTGCTCCTCCTTAACGCCCTCGCGCCGTCGAGCGCGAGGGAACTGAATGCGCCGGTGTGCGGTCCGCCACATGATTGATGTCTTGTGCTCCGGCGTGCCCCCGCGCGAATGATCTGACCGCTTCTTCACCGGGAGACCTGCGCTCGGCGGTCTCGCCGCGGGCGAGGCTCAAGTAATGCTCACGGTCTTGCGGGTTTGCTTGGCGCTCGCCGTAAATCTCTAGGTTGATTCTCTCTTTCGCCGTCAACGTGGGAGTGGGTCTGTTCTTGTCCGATCCGCGTTGTAGCCGCGCCTCAGTCCGTAAGCCGTCAGTGATCTCACGAGCTGCCTGGAGATAGGTGCGACTCTTATCGTGGTCGCTTAAGAGATAGTTGTAGTAGCTGGCCGACGCCGCCTGTACGGCTTCGCGCGTCTCCCGCGCATGAGGTTTCTCCAGCAGCGGTCGAAGGATTCTCTCGACCACAGAGCGGGGCTTTGTCTCGCGCAGCGTGTGGATCGTCAGACGCCCGTCAGAGCCGCGCACGACGAGCGGCTGCGCCTCGCCGCGCTCTCTAAACCCGTCCAGTCGCTCGGCGCTCTCGCGGTGCGCGACTTCAGCCATTATCTCGCGGGCCATCCAGCGGCGAAGGTTATCTTCGGGAGCCACCCCCTGCGTCGCTCCGGCGCGCCCGTCGGAACTCTTCTCGATCTGGCGCAACTGCCTCAGAACCCCAGCGTCGCGCATCATTTCGGCGCTCGCCTCGACGCGAAGCATTTCCTCGCGGGTGAACTCCGGGGCAGGCATCGCACGCCCTTCGCGCGCCCGCGACTCGCGCTCGTTCGTGTGGATGCTGGTCAGGACCTCAACCAGCCTGCGTGCGCCATCGGCTTCGTTTCTTAGCGCGCCCCGCCGCTCATCAATCTGGCGGACGACTTCCTCTCTGACACCGGACAGCCGCGCGGCTTCCTCGCCCGCCTGCCTGCGTGCGCGTGGGTCGAAATGAAATCGATACGCGCCGAACACCTTGGCTTCGTCACCGCGCCGCTGTAGCTTGCGATCAAGATCAGAGAGCGACCACCGCTCGCCACCGACCTCCCACCGCCGGAGGTGACAAGTCTCGTCAAAATGTGACACGCGCCCTGACTTCGCCTTCATCTCCGTGCGTGCGGTGAAGAGTTGTGCGCCAAGGCGAGCCGCTTCTTGATCTGTGCGTACCGGCTGGTTGTGTTCACGCGCGAGCGCAACGCGCAGTTCTTCCATCTTTACGACGCGCTCTGCGAGACCATGATTGATAGCCTGCTCTTGCAGCTCGACGAGAGTCTCGCGCTTGATAAAAGGCGTCGGCAATTCCCGACCATCCGACCTGTATTTCTGTTCGACGATCCGCGCACCCTCTCCTGCGCGCTGTTCCTCGTGCGTCGCCTTGACGAGATCATCTTGAAGCCGATGCAGAACGCTGCTACGAATCTCTCGCAGTTCTTCAATTGTTTCGGCGTGGCGTGCGACATCGTGTTCCGCCACCTGCCGGCGCAACTCTCTACGCTCGAAGACAGGCACGTGTCGTTCATCGGCGGCACGCACGCCCCGCGCATCAGCGCGTCGTTGAACATCCGTTTCGGAAATCTGCCGCACCTGACCCTCGACACTCTCGTCATGGACGCGAAAGCGGAAAGATTCACCATGTGCGAGCGCCCTTTCATAAACAAGCGCTGCATACTCTCGACGCGCGCCTTTTTCAACCGCCTCTCCCAGAACGACGCGGTCGTGACGGGTTTCAGAGTCATTGGAGAGTCTGTCTCGTGCCGGCGCGCTCCAAGAGTCTGAGGCTGAGCGGGCTTTAACCTCCGCGCGGAGCCACTGCCCTAAACCTCTTGTCTCTTCGTGTCCGCGCTCCGGTCTCCGACCTCGACCTGCTTGCTCCCGCGCGTGCCCGATCTGACGGTCGAGTGCCGCGACGAAGTGACCGCCGAGTCGTCCCTCAACTGGCCGCGTGCTCCCGTCGGCGCGCGTCTCGCGGGAGGGCAGTAGCTGTTTGGGGATTCTTGCCAAGCGCCGCGCTTTCCCCGTCTCACGGTCTATGATCTCTTTATGGACGAGGACGTGGACATGCGGGTGATCGGTGTTGAGGTGAATGCCGGCGACCCAGCACAAATCCTTTGCCCGCACGTCTGCTTTCAACTCCCCTATCGCTTCGCGCGCGGCTTCGCGCAGATGCTCTTTACGCTCGGTGTCGGTTGGCCCGAGCCGCTCGTAATCTTCCTGCTGAAAGCTGACGGAGAAGTGAATGAGGTCATCTTTGTCCGGCGCTCCCGGAGCGCCGTTCAAGAGTCGGTCGGCCCCACGATAACTCAACCTGTCTTCACGTTCGGAAAATAGTGGTCGCGGCCCCGTACCTTCGCGTTGCGGGTCGCGGTCGCGCTCGGAGATGTAGCGCGTGGCGCGAGATGTTCCGCGCCCACTGGAGGACTTGATTGCGACGACGGCGCGCATCCTAGACTTCTATGTCTTCCTCTTGTTGAGATCAATCGGCGGTTGCTCGGTCATCCCCAACACGGCCATCTCCCTGTACTGCGGAACTTGTGGCAGCTTCTTGATCTCATCAAGCGAGAGCGGCGCGCCCTTCCAATGTCTCAAACCTTCAGTCGTGAGCAGGAGAAAATGGGTCGAGCCTTCCTCGCGCCGGGGACCCGTAGGTATGATCCAGATCGTCGAGGTGCGCGCGTCAACGGGATAGTAGATGTAGTAGTAGTTGGCGACCGAGAGCGTGCGTCCATCAACTCCGAAATCTGGAGCTTGCTTGTGCCTCCAAACGCGGGCTTCAAGTTCGCGGAAGTCTGCGGGGAAGCGTCCCGTCTGCTGGTAGTGTGTGCGAAGCGCTTTGACGAGACTGTCGGCGGCGAGGCGGGGCATCTCCTTTTGCGCGCGCCAAGCTGTGGCTACCGTGACGGACGCATAGACAGCAATCAGCGCGGCGAGCGCGAGGCCCACCATCACAAACGAGATGCGTAATCTGGAACGGCTTCCCGTTTCACTCATGGGTGTGCCTCACCAGGTGTATCGAGCGTCAGGTCGAGGGGATGAGGCTCGCTCGGCGCGCTCATGATCACCTCAATCTCATTCCGGGCCACACGCTCCATGATTGATTCCATCCCCAATGACGCAGAATGGACAGTCCCAGTTGACGACGCCATGTTCACCGGACGAGCGCTGACTTCAACAAGCCCCCCGCTTGCTGCTGCCATGTCACCGTCAGTTCTTACGGCTTCGGCTGTTGGTTCTCGCGTGTTGTCGGATGGAGATGCTTTGCGCGCGGCTTCCTCAGCCTGGCGCTTGGTGAACGCGGCCTCCGCGGCTCTTAGCGGGATGGCTCGCGCCACCTCGCGGCGTAGCGGGTGAGCCACCCGACCTCCTTTGCGGCACGGCGGGAAGCCGAACATCACCGGCGGCGCAGTGCCCACAATCGCCACCGCCTGACTATGCTCGACCATCTGGCGGAGTTCCGCCGCATCCAGAAGATCGCGCCCAGCCTCAGATTCCCGCTCGTTGTCGTAACGGGTGCCGGAAGCGTCAACGCTCGTGTGCTGCAACACGGTCGTGCGCCCGATCCGGCGCGCCGCATACTGAGCTGTCTCGCTGTCCAACCCGGGCAGGAAGACCATCGTCCCGATGGAGCCTAGGATGGCGTTCGCACCTTCGCGCCCGTGCTGCTTGTAGAGCTGCCCGATGTTCTGGTAGCCGAGCACGATGGCGCAGCGCCGCCCGCGCCCCACGCCGAGCTGTTCGCTCAAATTGTGCAGCGGGATGTTGCCAGCTTCGTCGAGCGCCAGAAGCACCGGCGCGGCTTCGCGGTCATCACTCGTCTTGCGCACGACGCTGGCCGCAAGACCGAACAGGATGGAGAGCACGATCTGGTAGCGCGTCGCGTCGCCTTCCGGGATGACGACGTAAATGGCTGTGCCGGGTTGGCGCAGTTCTCGAAGATCGATTTCACGTACTCCCCGCTCGCGCTCCTCGTCAGTCGCCGACTGCATGACCGCCATCGCGTGCGGCGCGCGTAAGGGAGCGAGCTTCGTGCCTAACCCGACGAAGACGCCGCCCTGCGTTTTCTCCCGGTCAGCCTTCTTGAAGATGCCCCACTGGATGCGCGCCTCAAGGTCGGGCGAATGCGCCATCTCCGGGTGCAGTTGGTTCAACTCACGGGCCGCGAGAAACTCCGCGAGCATAGCCGGCGTGGGTGCTTCGGCGATCTGCGGGAGATGAAGGAGCAGCGCCGTCATCAACGCGGTCTCTGCCTGCGGCCAGAATGGATCACCGTTGTAATATTTGTTGGAGTCGTAACCTACGACGATTGATGCAATCTCGTGCGCGAGTTCAGCGTCACCCTTGCAGGAGGGCACGAAGTTCCAACGGTCGGAGTGCCAAGGCTGCGCGAGGTCTAGCCGATAGACTCTGCGGAAGTGGCGGGCGGTGTGTTTGAACAGCTCGCCTTTGGGATCAAGAAAGATAGCTGAACCTGAGCGCGACCAATCTTTCGCCATCGACATGAGAAAGCTCGACGACTTCCCGGAGCCGGGCGGGCCGAAGAGCGCCACGTGGCAAAGCGCTTTCTCTAGTGGCAGTGCCAGATCATACTTCCTCGTCAACCGTCCGAGCCGCAGTGTGCCGGATGGTAGAGGCCGACTTACGTGATGAGCTAATCCCATGCTTCGCAGGCTAGAAGCATCAGCCCAGCGCGCCGAGCCGTGAGTCAATCGTTGTGAGATACGATAGTAGGGAATCATTAGAGACAGCGCCTCGGTCATGCTGATCAGCACTGCGAAGGTCATCCCCGCCATGAAGTAGATTCGAGTCTCGAAGCCTGCTTGAAGTACGCCCGCGATCACCCATAGCAGAAAGGCTGTCAGTGCGCCGCACGCCAACAAGACTGTTCCTTCGCCGAAATCGCGCAGCAGCCGGAATCCCGCCTGGTAGGAATCCAGATGCAGTGCCTGAGCGGGCCGCGGTATCCGGTAGCGGGCGTCAATAGTTTTGAAGAAATGGTCTAGTGACATGAGCAGTATTTGAAGCTTCGGCTCATTTGAGTGAACGCATCGGCTCTGGCGACCACCCTAACGCAATTATTTCCGCCGCCGGCGCGAAGGCGGAAGGTAGTCGCACATCGCTAAGGCTTGTCGCCACGAAAATACTTGCGGGACTGTTACCTGCACTCTCATCGGGTACGCGCACGATGAGAGCCGGCCCGTCTATGCGCTCATGCCCGACGCTCAAAACTTCGATAGCGAGAGGCTGGGGTCGGTAGCGCATAAAAAGATTGCCGCGCACCGACACGAGCGTCCCTTCGGCTTGCCCTAAGCGGATGCCCGGAGGCATTAAGCCCTGCGCCGCAAGACCGGCGAGAAGATCGCTCACGGTTCGCGGCGTGCGCCCCCGCGCCTGCTCCGTCGCCGCGTAGAGGCTTGCCGCAATCGTGAGTGCCGACGCTTCGCTCAGTCGCTCCGCCGTGCGCGCGACCTCGCCGTCCATCGCGGTGACAATCTGTTTTCGGCGCGATTCTTCGGACAACTTCACGCCTGAAGACAATTCCGTGACCTCGCGCACGCGCGCGTCAACCGAGCGCGCGCCAAGGAAGTAGTTGGTGACGGTGGACGCGCCAACAACTATCAGGGCGGTCGCGCAAACGACGGTGATGGGCGAAAGCTTGGGCATTCCGTTCCTCATGCAGCCTCCTCCAAGACATGCGCCCCCTCAGCGTCGTAAGCCCACTCCACCCAGCCGTCAATCTCTTCGTCTGGGGTGCGCGCGGCCCACTCAAGGCGCGCCAACCCCTGCCGTAAGTTAGCCAACTCTTTGTGGCGCTTGCCGAGAAAGCAAAGGTGTTCATCAAGCACTTCCGCCGTGAGCGCCTGCACGCCGCCTCTCACCAGCGATTCAAGTAAATCAATTGATTCACGAAGCCCCGGCTTGTCTCTCACCGCAGGCATGTCGCGCCTGACGCAGTTGATTAACTTGGTGACGCCACGGAGCAGTTCGGGTCCAGCCGCAGGAAAGCGCGCGCGTAAGATTCTCACTTCCTCGCGCGGCGTCGGAGGCTCAAGCCAACTGTAAAGACAACGCGAACGCAGAGGGGCTGACAGGTCATGCCGGATGTCGTTAGAGAGAAGGATGACGATGGGCCACCGCTCACGGTCACGCACGCCGACGTTGCCGAAGCGAGGCACGTGCGCCCACCCACGCCCCAACAGTTGCAGCAGCATGTCCTCAATCTTCTCGGTGAGCTTGTCGGCTTCGTCAATGATTAAGAGCGGGACGCTGTCTGATGAAGCGGCGTACTCGAAAGCCCCCAGCGCTTCACCCAAGATCAGGTACTCGCGAGTGAACTGGCGACTCTGCGCTTCTTTGAGAGGAGTGCCGGCGGCCAACTCCTGTCTTACCATCTGCGTCTGGGCTTCACGATCCCAACTGTAGAGCACGTCGGCAATGTTGAGGTCTTCCATCCCTTGCAGGTAAAAGGCGGTGAGATTGCACGCATGGGCCAAGCTTTCTGCCAGCGCGGTCTTCCCGCCGCCGCGTGGCCCTTCGACGAGCAGCGGCTTATAGCTCATCAAGCTGTGCGCTAGATCAGTGAGGATGCGATGTTGGACTATGTAGCCTGCGCTGGCGAGAAGACCCGCGAGCGCCGCCACGCCTTCCGCCTCGATCATCCGGCGAGGGTCAATGCTGGGTTGTGCCGGATCGTGCGGCTGCATATCATCTCCCAGACTCTGCCAGCACAGCTTCGGCGATGCGCCGCATCTCCGGCGTCATGCGCGGAAGCGCCGCGCGGATTTGCTCAGGTGAGCCGGACGACATGAGATCGGCTAGCTCGCGCTCACTGAGTCCCGTCGAGGCGCGCGTCACGTTAGCGTCCGAACCTTCGGCGAGATCGCCCGCGCTCATCTCACCGAGCGCATCAATGCCGCGAACCTCCTGCGGCAGGTCCGTGACCATCACGTAGCCTTGCGACCCTGCGGGCACTTCCACGAAGCCGCGCTGCCGGTCTGCGCGCTCGCTAATCAGACCGCTGATCTCGGAACTCACAGGATTCATGACGCGGTAGCCGTAGGCGTCGCTGACGATGATCGAGCGCCGGCCCAAGCCCCCAACCATCAGCCCCGCGACGTTCACAGCCGAAGCCCCGACGCGGCTCAGCACGCGAGACCAACCGCCGGAGACTTGACGGCGGCGACCGCGCAGGCCAGCGCCGCCGTCGCTCCCCAAAACGTCTCCCGTGAGCTTCACGAAGCGTCCCGATTCGGGGTCAATGAAGCCGACGAGCGCGACGTAAGCGCGGTCGTACTCGCTCCCTCGATTCACGCCGACGAGCACAGTCCCTTTCCGCATGTACCAGCCCTCGCCGCGCACATCGCGCGTCAGCTCAAAGCGCGCGAGGCTACCCTGACGCAACGTGTAGAGTACCCCAAGCGTTCGCACTGGAAGCATCGAGCCGAAGCTCGGCAGAACCACCCCACTCTCAGATCGTGCAGCAGATGTCGGCTGGATGCGCTCCGTCTGACGCTGTGGAGATGAGCCTACCGCGTTTGGCGAAGGCACAGGCAGAGCGCAGCGAATAGAGCGTTCAGGATTACGCCGCGAACGGCTCGCCGGACTCGCGTTGTCCGCGCGCGAAGTGGCAGTAGTCTCTCCGTCATTCGTCGTGTTGGCTGTGCCTTTAGTAACTTGCGCTTCTGTTGTTACTGGCGCTCCCGTCACTGTCGTCGGCTGAACCGTTCCGCCGATGCTCTCAAGCGGAACGGTGACCGGCGCGGTTGGCGCGACGCGCGATGTGTTTGTAGGTACGCTTGGTGTTGGAGAGAAGGACGGGTCTGGATTAGATGTTGTGCTGCGTAGTTCGGCTATCGCCTGCGAGGTGACATCATCCGGGCTTTGCCTCCCGGCCTGCACCTTCTCACCTTGCGTTCGCGTGTCACGCACGCGCATGTCAATCTGTGTGCGCCTTGTTCCGAGCATGAAGTACAGAGCAAAGCCGACACCCGCCACAAATAGCATTAGCAAGAACGCTCCCGTGATGCGCTTGCGCCTTCGCCGGCGCGCGCTTTGGCTGACCGCCTCAGTAGCCGGAGCATCCGCATCTTCTTCGTCAAAGACGATGAACTCGTTTGCGAACGGGTCGGGCTGCGTTGCGGCAGATGTGCTTTCGCTGGCATTTACAGCATGATGTCCGTTGCCATTTCCGTTTGACTTCATGACCATCTCCCGTTAGCCGTTACCGCGTCGAGGAAGTTAACTCTGCCCGCGAAGGCTCGTCAGCAGCGTCCATCTGCGCGACTGAGACTCGCAGCCGCTGGCGCGCACCCAAAGTGGGCGTCTCGTAAACGAGCGCGTAGTAGCAGACCGCGCCCGCAGGGATTTGATCACTGACCGTCGTCGTCTGGACGCCCAGCTTCTTGAGCTGCTCGACCTGAAGGGGCTTACCTTTCTCGTCAACTGTCTCAACATAAATGTCGGGTTGGTTCGGCACGATCCGTATCGCCGAAGCCTCTGTGTTCCGCACCGCGATTACGACCACGCGCGAGCGCGCGTCCACGTCGCGCGCCTGTGAGATTGACACTGCTAGTCCGTGCACGGGGTCAGTCCACTTCTTGAAGTTCTTCGTTGATTTGGTCGCCTCACTGAGGGCGTTGATCGCCGCGCGAACCGGATCGCCGCCGTCCCTCTTCTGCCGCTTCGACGGAGACTGCTTCGTATCAATATCTGCGACCGCAGGTTCTGTCCCGCGCAGGGAAGGAGATGCCGCCGGCGTCGGACTTGTTGACGGAGATGCGGGAGCGACGCGCAGCGAAGCAGTGGTTGTCTGTGTCGGAGGCTCTGTGCCGTCGAGGTTGACAGCCAAGCCTGCGGCGCGCCGCGCGGCGATCACTTCGTTGCGGTCATAACTGACCACGCAGCGATGCGCCTGCTGCGAGAGCTGCTGAACCGGATACATCAAAAAGGTGATGACCATCCCGCTCTGCATCTGCACGATGATGGAGGTGACGGGGCCACGTCCCACGCTTGCCGTGACGGTCGGGGAAGAGAATCCGCTGCCCGCTCTCAGCACAAGGAAGTGATCCGTCGCTTTCGTCGGCGACTCGTCAATCGTGACCAGTTCGCTGTTGCCGGGATGGATGGCGAAGAAGCGATCCGAGACGGGAAACTCGATCATCGTCACGCCGTTCTGCGAGAGACCGAGCTTGATGATCGGATTCATGTTGCCGCGCACCGCGACATTTGCTTCGCCGGAGAGATAATCAGGCTGGGTTTGCTGGACGAGCGCCACAGGCGGCGCGTTGGTGCTTTGAGCAATGGTAGTGCGGTTTACGCGCCGGAGAGGCGTTCGCCTCATTCTTTGTTGGGCGCTCACGGGCAGTGACGATGCGGCAACCATCACGAGTAGCACGACGAGTGATCTGTTAAGTACCTGAAACATTGCTATCCTCCATCTCCGATCTACTGCTATGGAGCTTGCGAAATCTGACCGGAGTCCGAGCCGAGTTCTTTGTAGTCAATTGACGCTACAAGGAAGCCTGAACGTAAGTTCCTGTCGGCTCGCCGCTGCGGGTCGGCCACGAGCTTCAATGTCAGGTTCAACTGGCGCGTCTCGCGTTCGGTCGCGCCGGCGATAACCTTGGTGATCTCCTGCTTGCCGATGACGCGCACGGTGTAAGGGTCAACGGCGTCAACCGAGATGTCCTGCGGCGTCCACACCGCCTGCCAGCTCTCCGCGCGCTGTCGTTCGAGCGTCCCCTCCTGCTTGAGGTAACGCGCGAACCTGAGGGCGCTCTCCGGCACCATCATGCGGAGCGCCCTTTCGATGTCGCGGGGTCGCGTGGCCGGATCAATCTGGTAGAGAGACTTAACGAACTCGCCGGTGATGTATTGCTTGTCGGCGTTGGTGAGTTTGTCCGGCCCGAGCTGCACGGCTTCGGTCTCGCCGTAGTTGCGATCATCAATCTGGAGCACGCGACCCGAAGAGCGATCCACCACGATGCGGTCAGGACGGCGCACGTACTGATAAAAGTTGAAGGCCACACTGACGAGCAGCAGCAGTACCAGCAGCATCCCCGTCCAAGCAAGGCTCAGAATAGTGCGAACATCCTGCGGGTCGCGGTTAATGACCTGTAACGCCGACGATGCTTCGTCTAAGACTCGCCCTGTGACGCGCGCCACTTCAATTTCTTGCGTCCCACTAAATTCCGCCGGCAGCTCGATACAATCTACGCTGGTGCTCATACCGTTCCTTTCAGCCGCATATTCAGTTAATCGGATCATCCACTGCGAGCGTCTCTTCATCTTCCGCGCACGGGTCTGTCTCATCAACGCAGAGAGGTTCGGTGACTTCAACGAGTCTGCTCGCCCGCCGCCGCTCGGTGTCGAGACCGAGCATCCACCCGCATAGGCCACGCACGAAGAAGTCGCCGAGGGCTTGAATCTCTTCCGGCGAAACGTCGAGGACAAGCTCGCCGCCGGAGGTGAGCGCATGATCTTCAACGAAAGTCCCAAGAAAATCTTTCAACGTTCGATCCGAATAACTCATCTCTTTAGTCCTCTCTGTGGAGTTGCGATCAACAAGACTTGTGCCAGCCTCTGAATCCACGATGCGCTGCTCTTCTGGCGCTCCGGGTCGTTCATCAAAATTTAAAAAAATGCGGTCTCTTCACGTGCCGCTTCAAAAGCGGATTGAGAGTCCGGTGTGTGTGAAACGTCACACCCCAAGTGTGACGCGTGCGTCACACCTCTCACTGCTTTCCAGTTCCCGCGACATAGATGGAGCGCGTCTCTGGCTGTGGTGTAACTGGTTGGGACTGCCCATCGCCGGAGACGGCAGCCGCGATGTAGAAGCTTCCGCCGCGGCGCGGTGGGTTTTGAGTTTGACCGGCTTGTTCGGCTGTGGCCGCTGAAGTAATAGCAGGCTGATTCGGATTAGCGCCTTGACGCGGCTTTAGGGCTAATTCCACACCGCTGCTGAATCTGCCGACGCTGAATGCGACCGCCGCCAACTCGCCCTTGGTGATTTGTCCGTCACCGTTGAGATCGAGACCACGATTTAACTGATAAGCCTGCTGCTCTTTCGGCGTGTTGTTGAGAGGCGCGACCACCGTCTCCGGCCCGCCGTCAAGGATGAAGCCGCGAAAAGCAGCCGTGTACACATCTGCCAGGCTATTCAACCTCTCGCGGAACGGCGCGAAGTACCTTTCGACTAAGCGGAGCTGCTCTATCGGGGTCATCTGTCGGATGGCGGCGGTCGTCGTGCCCATCCCTTGTGCCGTGCTCTCAATAATTTGCAGCAGCCCGCTCGCGGTCTGACCGGGCAGGGGATTGCGGGCCGAAGGGATGAAAGATGATTCGCTGGCGATGATGTTGAGCAGCCAATCTGGATTCGTGTTGAGGCGCGCGGCGACGGCGCGCAGTTCAGGCAAGAATCCGGGGTACGCGCTCAGCAACTTCTCGAAATTGGACCGAGCGCCTCTCGCCCTTGATTCCGTCCGGGCCAATAGTCTGACGATCTGCGTCTGTGGCGCGGTGTCTTGAGCTTGAGCTTGCGCGCACGCGATGACTATGAGCGACGCTGCCGCACAGATGAGTTTCAATTCCCGCACGCCTACAACCTCCTTCCCAACTTCCGGCGCGGCGTGCTGCAAAAGCGATGCCGTCGCTTACAGCGAATCGGATGGCACGGGCTTTGATTAAAGCGACGGGCGAAACAGCCCTATGACGCCGGCGCATCTCTCGCACGAGAGGTGGTCGCGCTGAGGCTCAAATCGGGGAAAGGAACTTCTAGTCAACGAGGAGTCAGTCATGAAAAGACTTGGTAAGTGGATGCGTGAGCGCGCCGGCGCTTACACGATTGACGATGAGCTGTATGAGTGCTCGCGCGTCGCGCGAGTGGGTCAGCGCGCGATCCAACTGGCGGTCGTCGTGCGCGCCATCGAGCCGGTGTTGGTGATCGCTGTGACGGCGCTCTTGATGATGATTTCGGTCGCGCACCCGGCGATGGCGCAGACGCCCGGCGGCAGCATCTTCGGCGGCAACGACCAGACGCTCGGCAACGGCGTGCGCGAGGCGATCAAGTGGGGTCGCAACCTCTTGTTCCTGCTCGGCGTGGTCGGCGTCGGCTGGGGCATCTTCAACCTGATGACCGAGCGCGCGTGGGGAAGGCAGGTCATCGGCGGTCTGCTCTGCTTGGGCTTTGGCGGAGCCGTCTCCCTGATCTACAGCTTCTCGCAAGGTAACGCCGTCAACCTCGACACCGACCTCGGCAACTAAGCGGCTCTACTTCAGGTGAGGTGTATGCGGCCACGACCCGTCAGATCGAACATCTACCTGCCGGTGGTGCGCTTCGGCGTCGTCGCTTCGGACTGGAAGTTCGTGCTCGCCGCCACGCTCATCGGCTACGCAGTGCCTTTCTGGTTAGACCTGAAAGTATGGCGAGTGCCGCTTGAGTTGTGGACCGGACTGCTTGCAGCAGCGTTGAGCATCGCCTTCTTCAACTACGTGCGTATCGGGCGGAGGCCATTCTGGTTGCAGCATCACCTTCGCGCTTTAACGGAAAACCCGCGCCAACGGGGGCGGCTACCCAGTGATCACGCAAGACGACCCGGAAGGTCTTGGATCATCACATGACGGATAAGGATAAAAGATGGAACCCGTGACTATCTTCGGCGCGGTCGTCGCGGCGACCGGAGCGGGCTTTGGCATCGGGGCAGGGGCACGCCTCCTGCCGCTTACACTTCGGGCGGGGCGTGATCTGCGCCGCCTGAAGCAGAGTCCCGAAGCCGACCGCCTCCGGCGCACCGCAGAAGTGGAAAAGCGTAGGACGCGGCTCGCACGCCCGACGGGAAGAAACCGCGACTCGTCCATCGTCGGCCTCTTCGATGATTCGCTTCGTCACGCGGACGGCTCTTACACCAAGGGGTACGCCGCCGAGCTGATGCCCTCTATGCTCGCCCCTGACGCTCTCATCGAGGCGCGCTACGACGAGTTGGCAAGAATGCTCGCCGCCCCTAAGCCGCCCGGAACTGTCATCCAGTTCCGCTTCTCGTCTGCTCCTGATCCAGGGCGCGCCATCGCCGTCCACCTCAGAGCGTGCGAAGGTGTGACAACGCACCGCGAGGCTTCACTCCTTCACGCGATGAACATTGACTTCTACAAGGCGGCTGCGGAGGCGGGCGCGTATCGTCACGGCGTGCTCTCAGTCTGGGTGCGCGTCCCCGTGAGTCAAACGGGCGATGCGACGAGCAAGGGGTTGAGCGCCTTCATCCCTGCGGTCGGTCGTGAAATCAGTAAACAGGGTGTGGCCCATCTCGCGGAGGCCATCCGTTCGAGCTACCGGAGCACCGCCGACGACGGCGTAGTGCATCGCATCGTTGAAGACGAGCGTGAAGCTAGAGCGCAGGCGGAGAAAGTCTTTCGCCTCGTCGAGCGCGAGTGCCCGCTCACCCTGCGACGACTTAGCCGGGACGAACTCTGGGAAGCGGTCTATCTGGGACATCGGCAGAACGCGCGCACAGTTCCGATCTTGAACGAAATTCCCGGCTTAGACGTGCGTGATTACCTCTGCGGAGAGAGCATTGACGGCGACGGTTGGTACGTCATGCACGGCTCGCACCCCGCGAGCATTGTCTCAATGTTCGTGCCGCCGCAGCCCGCGATCTCGGCGGACGCGCTGCGCGCGCTGACTCTTCATCCGGGGCTTACTTTTCGCCACACGCTCGTCGCCGAATTCATCCACCTCGACCAACGCAAAGCGGTGAAGCGGCTAGACCGGCGCATCCGCCAAATACGGCGCACCCACATCCGCGCCGACGGGCGACAGCGCGAGACGCCGGAGGCGAAGGCGGCGCGGCTCGATCTGGAAAGCGTGCGCGATCACATCACGGGTTCACGAGAGGCGCTCATCGAAGCGCGCTTCTACGCGGTGATCTACGGGGAGCGGGCGCGCACGCGCTCCGAGCTGAAGTCATCGCTGAAGAATCTCGACCACTACTGCGAGCAGATGGTGACCGCCATGCAATCAATCCCCGGCGTGGAGGCGGCGCGCGAAGAGCCGGAATCCTTGCGCGCTCTCTACAACGGTGCGCTCGTCGGCGAAATGGATGCGCGGCACACGGGAAGGGAAATCACGGAGGTCGCGCACTCTCTGGCGGCGCTCACGCCGACCGAGTCGGCTTGGGAAGGCGCGCGGCGACCGCACACGCTCTGCTCGACGCCGACGGGCCGGCTCATCGGACTGAATCTCTTCGACAGCGCCTCGATCAGTTCACCGCTCACGCTCGTGCTAGGCGAGCCGGGCAGCGGCAAGTCAACCATTATGGCGCGCGTCATCAACGACGTGCTCGCCACGCTGCCGGAGGCGCAAGTCCGCGCGGTGGACTTCGGTGAATCGCTGGCCCCGCACGTGGACGTAACTCGCGGGCGGCATCTTCGATTCAATATCGAAGACACGCGCACTATTAATATCTGGGACTATCCGGGCTTGGAGCGCGGCGAGATGCCGAACGAGGCTGAGATCGCGCTCGTGGTGATCGACGCGATGAAGCTGGCGCGCGTGCGCGCGGACGACAACCTCGCCGAAGACATCCTAACGAATGTCGTCACCGAAGTCTTCAAAAACGAAGTGCCGCGCAACGGCAGAGGTGGGCCGAAGCACGAGCCGACGCATTCGCACCTGCTCGCCCTTCTAGAGACTTATCCATTCCCGTCGCAGGCAGTGCGAGAGCGCGCTGCGACGCTTCAGCTCGCGTTGGAGAAGTACCGCGATCATCCGTGGCTCGATCAGCCTACGCACCCGGACTTCGCCCTCGACTCACCTTATGATGTTTATGAGTTGGATAGCCTAGACGCCTTCCCGCAGGACGTGCGTGAGACATTGGCCGCCCGCGTCGCGGCGCGCGTTGTGCGCTCAATCGGACGCCTCAAGCCGGACGGCACGCGCACGCCGACGCTGCTAGTCTTCGACGAGGTGTGGAAGATCGCCGCGCAGTACCCGGAGATTCTGCGGGTGATTAAGAAGGGCGCGCGTATGGGGCGCAAGGAGGCTGTGGTCACGATGCTGGCGACGCACTCTTACGAGGACTTTACGGGGCTACACGACATCACAAAGACCGCCGGTGTCAAAGTCGTCGGCAAGCAGATCGGCGACTACTCGCGGTTGGTTGCAGACGCGGGGCTTTCGGAGAATGCCGCCGCCGCGATCAGCGCGATCAAGAACGTCGCCGGTCACTACGCGCAGTACGTTCTCGCGTTAGGATCAGGGCATGACCAGACGGTCGAGATGATCCAGGTGGACTTACCGCCGGTGGAACTGTGGACTTTCACGACCAACCCGTATGAGCGGAACGCCCGTGCGCGCGTCCATGCGCTCAGACCTGAATGGTCGCTCACCGAAGCGGTTACATGGCTCGCAGCTCATTACCCGCGAGGGCTGGCGTCGCTAGGGCTGGTCGAAATTGATGAGTCGCTATTAAGCTGTTTCCCATGAAAACATCAACATTGAAATTAAAGTTGAGCCTGGCTTGCGTATGTCTCTTGTGCGTAGTGACCTCTGCCATGGCTCAGCAACGAGAAGGCACATCAGCCTGCGCCGGACTCGGTGAGCAGGCTGAAAGGAAGTATGACCGCTTTAAGGATCAAACGACGACTACTCTAAAATCCCGAAAGCTGCTGCAAACGAAGAGTCCAAGTGAAGAACTGACTGTGTCGGTCGAGGCGACGACTAAGGGTGAAGGGAAGGGGCATCCGAAAGAGGTCGTCTTGCTGTTCACTTCTGAAGCCGAGCGCTGGCGCTACTACGAAGAAGCGGAGGCGGTATTTATCGTTGACGGTAGGCGGGTGGAGGTGGGGAAGGCTTACGCAACCGATACCCTGCCGGGGCCTCGCTCGATTAAAGAGAAGCTCAAGTTAACCATCCCATTTGAAAAGTTCACGCAGATCATCGGCGGGAAGCGGGTTGATATGAAACTAGGGCCTACCGAGCTTCAGCTCACGGAAGAGACCCTCGGCAGCTTGCGCGCCTTCGCGTCTTGTGTGACCGGGAGCTAGGAGGGTGTGATGAGGCAATTATCGTTCACGCGACAGGTTATGGTCGGGCTTGTCTTGGGAGCGTTGATAGCGCCAACTACCGCTCAGGCGCAATGGACGGTTTATGATCCGGCCCAATACGCCCTCCAACTGGAAAAGAAAATTGAAGAGGCGAATCGCTGGGTTGAGACCATCAACCATTACGCGCAGATGTATGAGAAGGCCGTCCAGCAGGTGACGACCCTCGGCGGCGTCCTCAAAACAGGGGAGGAGATCGTCGCCAAGCACAGGGACATGATCGCCACGATGTCGGACATCGGGCGCACCGTGCGCGGGGTGTTCTACCTGAAGAACCAGCTCGAAGCGCTCGTCAGGACACGCATCCGCGCGATCAAATCAATCAATGACCGTCTGCGTAACGGCATCTTTGACCCCGACGCAGACCTCCGCGACTTCGAGGAGTACCTGCGCGACTCTATCGGGCGCACGAGCCAAGATACGGTTGCCAATTTGGAACGACTCGCGCGGATGGATAATCAGCTAGAGCGTCTGCACCACGACCTGCAAGTCGCGCGCGAGCGGCGCGCCGCCGCAGAAGCCCAGAAGAAAGAAGCGCAGGATAATCTCGAAAAAGAGCTGGCGAAGCCTGAAAGCTCCAGATGCGCTTCGTGCATCTCCGACCTCAAACAAGAAATCTCCAGTTGTGAGCTGCTCATTGCCAATCTCGACAGCGAGATCAGTCGCCTGTGGACAGAGATCGAGGCGCGCACCAAGAAGTACAACGTAGTGTTGGAGGAACGCGCCAACTTCGGCCAGCAGGTGCAGTCTGTGAATGGGGCGTGGACGGGTCTGAACGACGCGAAGGATGATATGACAAAGCTGCTTGATGACATCGAGGGTCGTAACCCTTGAATAGCGGGGAAGCAATGCGCCGGAGATCACAGCTCACACGACTATCGCTGATAGTTCTACAGCTTGTCACACTTAGCGTGTGCCTGTGCCTATCTGCTCTCGCCCAATCCACTAGCCCATCACCGTCGCCGACGCCGGCGGGGACTCCGACAGGCGGCAGGACTCTATCCGAGAATATCGCGGCGCTAGCGCAGCGCGCCGGCGAACTCATCCCGTCTGTTCGGGATGAGCTGCAAGCACCGCTGCTCCCGTGGTTCGAGAAAATCTCGGTCGTGCTAGCTGCCCTGATCGTCTTTTTCAGCTTCGCGCGGCTGTGGCGTGAGAACAACGGCGCAGGGGCGGACGTCTTCTGGTGGTTCGGGCGGCTCGCCGTCTGCCTGGCTCTCTTAGGCACCGGCCCGTTAATCATTACTTACTTAAACAGCATTGGCAAACAGATCGCTCAAGGAAACGAGTTGACGGGGGACTCCATCTTAAGCCGCTTCTACCGGGCACAGAGGGACAGCTTTAACGAATCTTACGAGAAGTTTGCTAACGGACTCTTCACCGTCAAAGTTAAAGGCGAAGACGTGCCGGTGAAGCCAGGCCCGAACGGCACTGAAGTCGTGCTAGGCGTGCTCTACGACAGAGAGGCGAACACCAAAGACGCCGAACGCAAGCTCGACGTCTCTTCGTGGAACATGCCGACGCTATTCTCCCTGCTAAGCGGCGCACGAGGGATAATCGAGTTCGGAGACTTATTTCTCATCTTGCTGAGCGGCTTTCTCCTGATCGCGGTGCGACTGGCAGCGCCCTTCATGGTGGCCGTGGCGATTGATCGCAATCTCGCCCACAAGATCGCCTATCCCTTCACTTGGGGAGTAGTCGTACTAACACTGGTCTGGCCCATCGTCAGCTACCTAATCAGAAGCCTTGCATACCTTGCGGGCAATGTGGCGATGGCCGTCGGTGACTCCGATCCTCTCTACGTCTGGGACAGTGAGACGATGCAGGTCATCACGAACCCTCTGGCGCAGCCGGTTTACACCATCGTGATTGCGGTTGTGATCATGGGCATCGCCGGCCTCTGCCTGTGGCTCTCTCCGGTCATCGCTTACAAGGTCTCGATGGGGCAGGTCTATGAATCTGTCTCAACCGCAGTATCGGGTTGGACGGCTGCGCTCGTCGGGGCGGGAGTTGAACTTGTAAGCGCGCAGGCGGCAGCCGCTGTGAACAACCAGGCCGAGCGGACGCAAGCTGAAGGAGCATACGGCGGCGAAGTGACGCGCGCCGGCGCATCACTTGAGGCAGGTAACTTGGGCGTCCGCGCGAGACAGATTTCGGCCGTCGCGGGGGCGACAGGCAGCAAGATCATGGCCCTCGGACAAATCTACGGCGCGCGCGCGCAGGCCGTAATGAACGCGCAGGCCGGAATGATATTCGGCGTCAACTCTGCGGCGGCAACCACGGCGCTCAGTAAAGGCGACATACAGGTGCGCGCCGCGCAGAGCATCGGCGACATCGGCGTCGGTCGGGATCAGCAGAGGTCGGTCATCGAAACGAACCGCGCCGCCGACACGCAGAACTGGATCGGCGGTAAAGTCATCATGGGGTCGGAGTGGCTCGGCGGCGCGGCGCGCAACACGATGTCTGATAGCAACGGGAGGCAGACGCTGACCGGGAGAACCGTCGGTTCTGCAATCGAGGTTGGTGGAAGCGCATACGGTCTGCGGGAGCAGTACCGCTCGATTCAGAATCGCGCCGCGGGACAACAGAGCGCGCTCGATAACGCGACTCAGGGATTAATCAACAACCAGACCCGCGCCGCGCAGGGACAAATAAGCAACCAGGATATCTATCTAACTCAAATGACCCAAGCGCATCAGGAATACGCGCAAGGTCAGATCAACGCGGCTAACGCTGGCGCAGCGCAGGCCGCAGGGGGAGTCAATCGAGGCACAGCGATCACCATCGGCGGCATCAATCAAGGAGCCGCGCTGGAGCGAAAGGCTAATCAGGTGACGTTCGACGGCTCGGTGAAGGCCGCCGGTCAAGTGCGCGACGCCGCCGTCGAAGCGGCGCGACTCCACGCGCGGCCTCGTACCGCAAAGGCGCTAGCGCAGACGATGGGAGCGGTTCAAGCTCGCTAGAAAGCCTGACGCGCAATCTTCAGCCCCAAGCCTTGGAACTATTTGAAGAGTTGAGAAAGCACATTTTGAACCTTGACACGTCCGTGCGTGAGCACATCCGGGGAGACCGCGCCGCCGCTTACAAAACAATAGACACCAACTTCGCGCTGGTCAGATCACGGCAGAGTTACCTGCAAATCAAGCTGCTCATGAAAACCGATGAGGTCATAGACCCGAAGGGCTTGTGCAGCAAGGTCACTAGCTTTGGCACCGCGTGGGCTGACGACTGGGCACGAGTGATGCTGTCTTCACCGGATCAACTCGAAGACGTAATGGCGCTCATCCGCCAGGCCTTTGATAAATACAGCGGTGACGGAGGCGCATGATTGAATATGTCCAGCAGTGATTACTCCGAAGACGCCCTCATCGAGCAGCCCGCCATCGAAGTGTTCCAAGACCTCGGCTGGGAGACGGCAAATTGCTTTAACGAAAAGTGCGGCGGTGCTCGCTCCACTTTGGGACGTGAGACGCGCACGGAAGTCGTGCTCACGCGCCGGCTGCGCCGCGCACTCGAAGAACTCAACCCTGACCTACAAGAAGAGGCCATCAGCGCAGCCGTCGAAGAACTCACGCGCGACCGCAGCGCTATGAGTCCGGGGGCGGCGAACCGCGAAATCTACAACCTGCTCCGCGAAGGAATTCCTGTCGCCGTCCGCGCAACCGACGAGGAAGAAAACCTTGAGCGCGTCCGCATCATTCACTGGGACGAGCCGGAAAAGAACGACTTCTTCTTGGCCTCGCAGTTCTGGGTATCGGGCGAGATGTACACGCGCCGCGCCGACCTCGTCGGCTTCGTTAACGGCCTGCCGCTCGTCTTCCTCGAACTCAAAGCCACGACGCGGCGGCTCGAAGATGCCTACAACGACAACCTGACGGACTACCGCGACACCGTCCCGCACCTCTTCTGGCACAACGCGCTCATCATCCTTTCCAACGGCGACGATAGCCGCGTCGGGAGCATGACCGCCGAGTGGGAGCACTTCGGCGAGTGGAAGAAGATCAACGACGAAGGCGAAGAGGGAATTATCTCGCTCGAAACCGTCATCCGTGGCACGTGCGCCAAAGACAGGCTGCTCGATCTGGTCGAAAACTTCACGCTCTACAAAATGGAACGTGGCGGCCTCATCAAAATCCTCGCCATGAACCATCAGTATCTAGGCGTCAACCGCGCGCTCGCCAACGTCGCGCAGATACGCGAGAGCAAAGGGCGGCTTGGGGTCTTCTGGCACACGCAAGGCGCGGGCAAGACCTTCTCCATGATCTTCTTCGCCCAGAAGGTCTTACGCAAGCTGCCCGGCAACTGGACGTTCGTCATCGTCACAGACCGCGACGATCTGGAGGAGCAGACTTTTAAGAACTTCGCAGACACAGGTGCGGTCACAGAGAATCAGAAGGAAGTTCAAGCCCAATCCGGCGCGCACCTCAAAGAGTTGTTGCAAGGCAACCACCGCTACGTCTTTACGCTCATCCAGAAGTTTCGCACCGAGCGCGGCGAACGCTACCCCACGCTCTCCGACCGCTCCGACATCATCGTGATGACAGACGAGGCGCACCGCAGCCAATATGACATCTTCGCCCTGAACATGCGCAACGCACTGCCGAAAGCTTCCTTCATCGGCTTCACCGGCACGCCCTTAATCGCAGGGGAAGAGCAGCGCACGCGCGAAGTCTTCGGCGACTACATCAGCCTTTACGATTTCCAACAGTCCATTGAAGACAGGGCCACCGTCCCGCTCTACTACGAGAATCGCATCCCCGAACTCGAACTCGTCAACGAAGCGTTCAACGAGCAGATGCAAGAAGTGATCGAGGAAGCGATGCTCGATACGGAGCAGGAAAAGAAGTTGGAGCGGGAGTTTGCGCGCGAATATCACCTCATCACGCGCGATGACCGCTTGGAGAAGATCGCCGAAGACATTGTCTCGCACTTCATGTCACGCGGCCAGCTTCTCAAGGCAATGGTCATCTCCATAGACAAGGCGACGGCTGTACGCATGTACAACAAGGTACGCAAATATTGGGATCGCCACCTTGAAAGCCTGCGCGCTGAACTCGCCAATACATCGGATGAGGATGAGCGCGAGCGCCTGACAAAGCGCATAGGCTACATGGAAGAAACGGACATGGCTGTTGTCATCTCACAATCGCAGAATGAGATCAAGGAGTTTGAGGAGAAAGGCCTAGACATCAAACCGCACCGTTGGCGGATGGTGCATGAGGATTTAGACACTAAATTCAAAGACCCTAAAGACCCGTTCCGCATCGTCTTCGTCTGCGCCATGTGGATGACCGGCTTCGACGTGCCCTCCTGCTCCACGATCTACCTCGACAAGCCGATGCGCAACCACACGCTGATGCAGACCATCGCCCGCGC
>Ga0081539_10000766_pt1 | contig 63256 bp, 58 predicted proteins | sample TabmetS4T2R2_FD_71023 | JGI IMG/M metagenome (GOLD analysis project Ga0081539, IMG submission 71023) | Tabebuia heterophylla rhizosphere microbial communities from the University of Puerto Rico - S4T2R2 | ecosystem: Host-associated > Plants > Roots > Rhizosphere ...
CATCAACGGCGAGATCAAGCGCAGGACCGACGTCGTCGGCATCTTCCCCAATGACGAGGCAATCGTGCGCCTCGTCGGTGCGCTGCTGCTCGAGCAGAACGACGAATGGGCAGTCCAGCGCGCAAGATACATGACGCTGGAAACCATCGCACCGTTGAGCGATGATCCCTTCGTCAGCCTGCCAGCTGTGGCGCGCTGACCTTCCCGGCCTCATGCAGGGGAGCACGGCGACCAACGCCGACTGCTACACCACCTCCCGGGACACGATCGCGATCACGCTGGAGGCCGTGGTTGCGCCATAAACGGATATCCTGCTCTCCTGCGTAGATTGTCCGATTGGTGGTTCATTGCCGACATTCCTCGAAGGATCGCTGCTGCGATCAGTGTCGACGCCGCGGATAAGATTCAAACCGATTGCCCACCTGGCCGAATATGAGTTAACGATCTGGCCGCTCACGGTCGTATTTGTGCGCCTGCCACATCGACCTGGTGCGACACCAGCGTGCCATCGTCGAGCCAGGCGTGGATTTGAAACGCAGGCGGCTCCGGCGTCAGATGCGGCTCGGCATCGGCGCGCAGGTCGAGAACCAACTGGCGGGCGACTGCCGCGCCGGTCGAGACGACGGTTCCACCCCAGCGCGCAAAGGTCTGCCTGTGATAGTGGCCGCACAGCACGCGCTCGATATTTCGATGCGACGCGACGATTGCCTGCAACTCATCGGCCCCGGCATTCAATCGGAGCACATCAATTCCGCCGATACCGATCGCGATCGGCGGATGGTGCATGATGAGCAGTGTGGGTTTATTGGGCTCCGCCGCAAGCGTCTCCCGAAGCCAGGCAAGACGCCTCGGGCACAGCGCTCCCTCGGAGCGGCCCGGATCGACAGTGTCGAGCATCACCAGGCGCAGCGGCCCTTCGTCGACGGCATACATCACGAATTCCGGGTCGAGCGCTACGCCGGGATACGCGGCGAAAACGCTCCGCAACATCAGGCGATCGTCGTGATTTCCAGGGATGAGATAGACCGGTTGCGGCAGCCGGTCGAGCAGTTCCCGAAGTCGCTCATATTCTTGAACCGTGCCGCTTTCCGTGAGGTCGCCGGAGATGACGACGCAGTCCGGCGATTGCCGCAGCGCGAGCACCTTCTCGATCGTGCGCTCTATCAACGTGGCAGTGTCCACCTCGACCTTGTTCGCAAGATCGAGGTGGAGGTCGGTGAGATGGGCGATGAGATGCATACGGATTCCTGTCACATGTCTGCGATTGCGCGGCGAAGACCGTCGCGGGTCGTGATCGATGCCTCTTCCCAGGCGATATCCCGTCCGATCCAGCCGTTGATTGTCGGGACGGCATAGGTGTTGACGGCGACTGTGCGAAGGCTGCCGCTTGCGGCGCGCCGGAAAAGCGCCGGCGGCCCAACGACGTTGCTGCTGGTAAGGTCGGCGCCAGCACCACCCCTCTGCTCTGCCCGCTCCAGCAGTCGCTCCGCTTCGGCCTGCGTCACTTCGCCGGTCGAAACGCGGGCCCCGTTGTTCCATGCCGTCGCGCAGAGAATGTCGGCCTCCGACACTGGCCCGGCCGCGAGATAGCCGAAAGCGCCGTCGAGTGGTGGCTGAAAGCCGTTCAGCTCCTGAAACAGCAGCGCAATGTCTGTCGATGTCAATGCAGATACGCCGCGCGCCATGGCCTCCGCGAGCGAGAGGCTTCGCGCAGGCGCGTTGATCAGAGGTTCCCGCAGACGTCCGACGATCTGCTCGCCGAGTGCGTTGTAGACGCCGGCGCCTGGTCCCTTCCAAGGGCCTGCTTCGACCACGGCTTCGGAATAAACGCGGCTTGCACCCTCGCGGGTGAGCTCGACCACGCCGACCTCGGCGCCCCAGGCCCAAGGCTGGACGAACGGAACTCCACCCAACTCGCCGGCATAGCGGGCCAGCGAATGGCCGCCGAGAACCATGTCGACCTCCGCCGCAACAGCGGCGCAGAAGCCAGCGATGCGCTCGACATGAAGGTGGAGCTCGCCGTCCTGCCCGGGCGTCCAGTCGATGCCGTCATGCAGGGCGAGCACGACCGCATCGACCTTTGCCTCGCGCAACGCCTGGACATGCTCGCGAACCGTCTCGACAGGGTCCGGTTGCGCCTTGAGGAGTGTGTCGTTGTATGTCCGTATCCTGGCGTGCGTGAGGCCGATGACGGCAACTCTCCAGTCGCCGGCGGCAAGCACGGTCGAGCCCGGCAACCCGACGTCGTAATTTGCGCAAAGCAGCGGGCAGCGCAGCTCGCCCGCATATCGCTTCAGCGCCTCCTCTCCCCAATCGAACTCATGATTGCCTGTCACCGCAGCGTCGAAGCCGAGCTGGCTTGCCGCGACAAAGCCCAGGGCTCCGCCGTCGAGCGCGGCCAGCGGCCCGTCTGCGAAATCACCAACGTCGATCCACAAGGCGGCCGGGGCGTCGGCGCGCAGCCGGCCTACTGTTTCGATCAGGCCTTGCGCGCCCGGCAGCCGGCCGAACGAGGCCGGGCGCGGAAAATAGGATCCGGAGAAGTCGTTGGTGGTGACAATGCGAAGCGTATCTTTGCCTATGGACATGCCGTTCGCTCCTTCACCGGATCCAGTTTCTTCGCCTTATTGCGGCAGCAGGGCGCGCACCTGGGAAGCGAGGTCGGCCAGCACCTCCTCCGGCGTTGCGGTCTGCTGGACGACGCGGCTGACGTTGTCGCGGATTACGCGGGTGATCTCGGCCGAATGCTCGCCCGGGAACGCGATCCAGGGCTGTCCGTGCTGCATCTGGTCGACGTCCGGCTTGCGCAGCGGATTGGTCGCGAAGAACTCTTTCACGCTCACAACCTCGAAAGCCTTGGTCGTGACCGGAGGAAAGCCTTCATACTGGACGACGAAGCTCTGGCCTTCGGGGCCGCTGGCGAACTCGACATATTCGAGCGCCGCCTTCTGTTTCTCTGCATCGGTGGCGAGCACCGAGGCGGCACAGCCGCCGATTGGCAGGCCGCGAGACGTCGCCGGGTCGATTGCCGGAAAGACCTGCGTGCCGATCTCGAACTTGCCCTTCACCTGTTCGGCAAGCGTCTGGAGGTAGCCAGCGTCCGAGAAGACCATGCCGACGGTCCCGGTAGCGAACTGCTGGAGCGCCTGATCCGCCTCGACGTTGGGCGCACCGCTCGCCTTCACGAACTGGTCGAGAGCCTTCAGGGCGCGTAGGCCTTCGGGCGTGTCGAATGCGACGTCCTTGCGATCGTCGGAGATGATCTTGCCGCCGGACACATAGACGAGACCCTGGAAGAGCCAGTCGTCATAGTCGGCATAGATGCCCCCGACCGTGTTGCCGCCCAGCGCCTTGATCTTGGCCATCAGCGCGACGAGCTCGTCCCAGGTCTTGGGCAGATTGTTCGGATCTCCGCCCGCTTTCTTAACGAGATCGAGGTTGTAGAAGGCGATCGGCGTGCCGGTGATGAAGGGCAGGCCGTAGAGCGAGCCCTGCCCTGCTGGTGAGGTCGAGAAGGGCCGGGACGTACCCGTCCTCGACGAGCGCGTCGCGCGTGACGCCAAGGGTCTCGAGCTTCACCGGAATGGCGGTCTCGGCCAACTCGAGAAACCGGGTGAAGCCTGGGAAATGTACGTCGGGGAGCTGGCTCGTCACCGCGCCGCGCAGCACGGCGGCGTGGGCTTCCTCGTAATCCTTGGCTGCGGCGCGCAGATTGATGGTGATGTCGGGGTGCTTCGCCATGAACGCTTTCGTCAGGGATTCCATCTCGGTTGTGCGGGAGCCCCAGGAATAGAGCACCGTGATTTCAGTCGCGGCCACCGGCTGAAGGGCGGTCAGGCTGATGGCGAGGCCGAGCGCGGCAGACAATAAAACACGCATTGATATTTCTCCTTGAGGGTGAGGTGAAAGCTAGCGGATCCCACCGATGGCCAGTCCCTGCTTGAACTGTCGCTGGACGAGCAGGAAGGCGACGATGAGGGGTGCCGTGATGACGGTGGTCGCCGCCATCAATGCTCCGAAATCGGACCCCGAGGTCTGTGTCCGATAGAAAAGAAGGCCGAGCGGTGGCGTCGACAGGTTCGCATCCGTCAGGACGACGAGTGGCCAGTAGAGGTCGTTCCAGTGATAGATGAATTCGAAGAGGGCGAAGCTGCCGATCGCCGGCCACGCCGACCGCAGGACGACCAGCCAGACGATCGCGATCTCGGAGTAGCCGTCGAGGCGTGCGGCGTCGATGATCTCGTCCGGAAAGGTCTTGAAGAACTGGCGCAGCAGGAAGATTCCGAAGGCGGACACGCTGAACGGCAGGATCAGGGCGCTGTAGGTGTCGAGCAGGCCTGTCCATGCCAATGCGATGTAGATCGGGATCGCAGGCACTTGGATCGGGATGAGAATCCCGATGATGACGAGCGCGAAGCACAATTCGCGGCCACGGAACGACAGCTTCGCGAGCGCGTAGGCCGCCGGCACGGCGATCAGGACCTGGATCAACAGGATGGCCACGCAAACCAATGCGCCGTTCAACATGAAACGGAACAGCGGCGCCTTGGCGAAGGCCGTCGCATAGTTCTCGACCGCGTACCACTCGCGGGGCCACAGATGAAGGTCAACCGTAAAGATCTCGTTTGGCGGCTTGAGCGACGTCAGCACCATACAGACGAAGGCAGCAGCATCAACGCAGCGCCCGCGAGAAGCAGGGCGTGAGCTGCAACTGACCGGCCGAGATCAGGACGCGCGCGGGTCACGAGTAGTGCACCCGTCGTTCCATCGCCCGGACCTGAATGAGGGCCAGCGCGATCGTAAGCGCGAGGATCACGACGGTAAGCGCGGAGGCGCAGCCGATCCGGAAGTAGCGGAACGCCTCCGTGTACATTGTGTAGAACAGGACTTCGGTTGATTGCGTGGGTCCGCCATGAGTGAGGACCGCGACGGTGTCGAACACTTGCAGCGCCTTCAGCGCGGTGATGACGACCACGAACATCGTGGTGGGGCCGAGCATCGGCCAGGTGACGAGGCGAAAGCGCTCCCACGAGCTGCCTACCCCGTCGATCTCGGCTGCGTCATAGAGGTGCGGCGGAATGGCCGAGAGGCCAGCGGCAAACAGCACCGAATTGACCGCGACCCCTTCCCAGACGCCGATCGCAGCAAGCGCGTAGAGCGCGATCTCCGGCCGGCCGAGGAAATTGATGCCGCTGAAACCGAACAGCCCAAGGATCTGGTTGAACAGGCCGACATTGGGCAGGAATAGGAACTGCCAGACTGTCGCCATCGCCACCATCGTGGCCGTGGCCGGCAGGAAGTAGGCGACACGGTAGAATGGCCGCAACAGGTTGCGCCGCTCCATAAGCATCGCGACGGCCAGCCCGAGGCCCGTCGACAGCGGAAGAACGATGGCGACATAGATCGCCGTGTTCAGGAGCGAGACCCTGAACAGCGGATTGTGCGCGAGGTCGATGTAGTTCTTGAACCAGACGAACGTCAGCGAAGATGCGCCCAGGCGGTAGTTCGTCATTGAGATGAAGATAACCAGCGCCGAGGGGATCAGGACCAGCAGTAGGAGGAGGAACATTGCGGGGCTTACGAGCAGGCGCACGCTCAGCGCCTGCCGATGGGTAGGCGTAACATCGGGCAAGGGGACCGCCTCGTTGCGCATCATGGTGGCGACGCCTATGTCTTCACGCGACGGCCTGGAGCCGAGGCACTGCGAACGCGGCGGCCGGCTTCGTCGAAAACCAGCATTCGCGCCCGGTCGACAAGGACCCCGACATCGGAGCCGATCCGCGCCAAAGCCGCTTGCGAAGGATCGAGCCGCACGACCATGTTACCGGTCAGATCCGGCCGGCTGACATGTACGAAATAGTCCGAGCCCATGTTTTCGGAATGCACCACGCGGCCGCCGATGCTTGCTGGCGTTCCGGCCGCGACGAGCTTCGCGGCTTCGGGCCTGAAGGCCAGACGGCGCCTTTTGCCGACCGCTCGCGGTCCGCTCTGGCTTGCGGCAGCATCGACGCCTTCTGCCCTCAAGGCCTCCGGCACGACATTTATCTTGGGGCTGCCGACGAACTCGGCGACGCGCAGGTCATTGGGGTCGTTGTAGATCACATTAGGCGTGCCGACCTGAATGATCTCCTTGTCCATCATGACGGCGATGCGATCAGACATCGTCATCGCCTCGGCCTGGTCGTGCGTGACGTAGATGAAGGTGGTTCCAAGGCGGCGGTGGAGCTGCGCGATTTCGGCGCGCGCCTGCGTGCGCAATTGCGCGTCGAGATTGGAGAGCGGCTCGTCCATCAGGAACAGGCGCGGGTTGCGCACTATGGCGCGGCCAAGCGCCACGCGTTGGCGCTGCCCGCCGGAAAGCTGGGACGGCTTGCGTTCCAGGAGATGCGCGATTGAGAGCGCGTCCGCCGTTGTGCGGACCCGGCGGTCGATGTTGAGGCGCTTCGAACGGGCTCCGGCAAGCAGCCGGCCAACCAGGGGAAACCGCTCCAGGACCGACAGCTCGCGCATCCTGAGCGGCACGGCAAGGTTCGCCTCGACGGTCAGATGCGGATAGAGCGCGTAGTTCTGGAAGACCATGGCGACATCGCGCTTGCTGCCCGCAAGCGCATCGACGCGGCGACCGTCGATCCAGACCTCGCCATCATCTTGGGCAGCAAGACCGGCGATGATGCGCAACAGGCTCGACTTGCCGCATCCGGAGGGGCCGACGAGTGTCAGGAACTCGCCCGGGCGCACGTTGAGGGAGACGTTCCGAAGGATGTGGTTGGCGCCGTATCGGAAACTCACCTTCCTGATTTCGACCTGCACCATTGGCATCAACCTATGAGAACGAACCTTCGCTGCAATCGCTATCCATCGCTTATGACAGTCGTATGAATGTTTCTCAGAAACTTGACTTGAAATTCTGAGACAATCTCATTACCCAGGCGGCCGACGCGATCGAGAGCGGCCGATTGCTCTCGGCGGCGGGGTGGCGACAGGCCATTGATCAGGATAGGTTGGGCGCGGCCCGACGAAACGAAGGCGGCGTCAATCGTGGCAATCCGTAACTTCAGACGCGGGCGCAAGGCCGCTTCGACGGCTCAGGCAAAGGTGCAAGGCTGGCCCGCGGCCAGGCAGGTTGAGCAGGTGTCGCTTGACGGCGTCATCGCGCGGCTTCGCGCCGTGGCGCCCGGCCTGTCACCAACCTTGCGCCGCATCGCTGACTTCATTCTCAATAATGCAGCCGACGTCGTGCACATGTCGGTCACCGAGGTGGCCGAACGAGCCAACGCGAGCGAAGGCAGCGTCGTGGCGCTCTGCCAGCACATCGGGGCGAAAGGCTTTCAGCAGATCAAGATTGCCCTTGCGCGCGATCTCGTTCAGCCGGTGCAGTTTATCCATGAGGATCTGAACGGCGATGACACGACCGAACGCGTTATCGAAAAGATATTCCGCAGCAATCTTCAGGCGCTCGAGGATACGCTTCGCGTTCTCGATGCGAGCATCATGGAACAGGCTGTTGACGCGATCCTTCGTGCAAAACGTGTCGAAGTCTACGGAATCGGCAGCGCCGCCCCCGTCGCCGAGGACGTCAACTACCGCCTGCTGCGGATTGGAATTGAATCGAAGGTCGTCGTCGATTCGCATGTGCAGGCGATCAGCGCATCCCTGACCGGGCCGGATGTGACAACCCTTACGATGTCCCATTCGGGCAGCACGCTCGAAACCGTCACGGCGACGCGCCTGGCCAAGGATGCGGGCGCAACGACAATCTGCGTCACCAATTTTGGCAAATCACCGATTCAGCGCTATGCGGACATCGTGCTTCACACCATGGCGAAGGAGACACGATTTCGCACCGAGGCCATGACCAGCCGTATCGCGCAGCTTGCGGTCGTGGATACGCTGATTGCCGCGGTTGCCCTCAGGACTCATGACCGGGCGGTCGCGACAATCGAAAAGACGTTCGAGATCCTTGCCGCAAAGCGATTCTAGCCGCGGTCACAAGTCCGCCCGTGGATTGGAAGCACCGTCGATGGCCGATTTCCGAATCCCACCAGACCTTCGCGCATCGGCCGACAGCAGTCCGCTTTGCGCCGCTATGCTGTCGTTCCGGCGTTGTCATCGGCCGCGGAACCATACGGAACAATGCGGGAAGATTTCCGATTTAGGCCCACGAAAAATTCAAAGAAATCAACAGTTTGGACACATCCTCCGGGCCACCAAAACATGAAGTTAAATATCTGATTATGTTATATTTTTTCGTCGAGGCCCACAACGTGGACTCGAACCTTCTGTATGCGCCGAACAAGACAGCGCCAATATTTGGCAGCCGGCAATCGAGCGGCGGCAGCGTGTAGCGCAGGAAGGCGACGATGACCGCCTCCTCTTCCTCAACCGAGAGGACCGTCAATCGCGGTTCCCTCGGACCGGTCGGCAGCTCAGCGACCGAGGTCCGATTCTTCCATTTGTCGACGGTCTTCCGGCTGATCCCATAGCGCTTGCCAGCGCCCTCAGGCTCTCTGACTATGCTGTGTCGCTCGACGGATCGCCTCGGTCGTCGCAGCGCTCCCATGCAGAACTTGGGCTCATAGCGCATCCTTTGATTCGGACGACAACGATGCCCATCAAAATCTGGGATCAAACAGCCAGCGGCGAAATTCAGGACCGCCCTGACATCTCGACCTGAGATGTCATTTGCAATCATGCGCGGTAGCAGCCGCCCGTGTGAAGAGTGCGAGGGTCCGATCAACGCGTGAATCTTCCCGCTCAAACCAGTGCACACACGGTCTTCGTCTCGAGATAGTTCTCCAGCCCAGGCGCGCCATTCTCGTAACCCCAGCCGGACTGCTTGTGGCCGCCCTTGGGCAGCTCCGGCGAGAAGTAGGAATGGCAATTGATCCACACCGTGCCGGAACGGATGCGTGCCGACAGGCGATGCGCGCTCGAGAGGTCGCGCGTCCATAGGCTGGCGGCGAGGCCGTAGGGCGAGTTGTTGGCGAAGGCCACCGCTTCGTCCGCCTCGTCAAACGGTGTGACTGCCACGACGGGACCGAAGATCTCTTCCCGCATCATGCGCATGTCGGGTCTGACCCTGGTGACGACGGTGGGTTCGAAGAAAGCGCCCGTCCGCTGTCCGCCGGCGACAATTTCCGCTCCCGCGTGTCGGCCTTCATCGACATAGCCCTCGACGCGTTCGGCTTGCAGGGCATTCACGAGCGGCCCGAGATCGGCATCCGGATCAAGCCCATGACCGAGCCTCAGCTTGGCCGCTTCCGCCGCCAGCCCTTCGATCAGCCGGTCGTAGATCGAGCGATGCGCGTAGACACGAGAGCCCGCTACGCAGACCTGGCCGGCATTGGCGAAGATGCCGCGCGCAATGCCGGGGACGGCCAGCTCCATCTCCGCGTCCGGCATGACGATGGCGGGCGATTTGCCGCCGAGCTCCAGCGTCAGCTTCTTCAGGTTGCCGCTTGCGGCGGCCACGATCAGCTTGCCGACCTCGGTCGAGCCGGTGAAGGCGACCTTGTCGACACCGGGATGCGCGGCCAGGGCGGCGCCAACCGTCTCGCCGGGACCGGTGACGATGTTGACGACGCCAGCGGGCAGACCGGCTTCGATGATGAGTTCGCCGAGCCTGAGCGCGGTGAGCGACGTCTCCTCTGCGGGCTTCAGCACGACCGTGCAGCCGGCCGCGAGCGCAGGCGCAAGCTTCATCGCCACCATCAGCAGCGGCGAGTTCCAGGGCGTGATGGCGGCCACGACGCCGATCGGCTCGCGCGTTGTGTAGGCGAATATCTTCCTGCCGGCCGGCTGGTGGGAGATCGAGGTCGGTATGGTCGTGCCCAGGATCTTGGTGGCGAAGCCGGCGAAGTAACGGAACTGCTCGGCCGCCCCCGGAATCTCGGCGAAGCGTGCGGTCTTGAGCGACTTGCCCTGGTCGAGCGTCTCCAGCTCGGAAAGCTCGTCCGCATGACGGTCGATCAGCTCGCCGATGCGCCACAGCAGCTTGCCGCGCGCCGAAGGCGTCATGCTGCGCCAGCGCTCGTCCTCAAAGGCTTGGCGGGCTGCCGCGACAGCGCGGTTGGCATCTTCAGCCGTGCCTTGCGCGAGCTCGGCGAGCAGGCAGCCGCTGGCGGGGTCGACGGCGAGCATCGTCACACCGTCGGAAGCATCGCACCACCGGCTGCCAATCAGTTGCTGCATCCGGCCTCGCGCGAGAAAGCTCCGCACACCCTCATGCGTAGGTTCGGAATTGCGGATGGCTATTGTCATCGTGGATTGCGCCCATGGTTGTCGGGTGGCTGCTGCGCATTCCCGGCCGCCAATGCCTCGGCCGCAGCGAGCGCCCCGCGGAGGATGGAATGATAGCCCGTGCAGCGGCAGATATTGCCTTCAAGCGCCGCGCGGATTTCGGGCTCACCAGCATCGGGGCGTTCGCGCAGCAACGCAGTCAGCGCGATCGTGAAGCCGGGTGCGCAGTAGCCGCATTGGAAGGCGTTTTCCTCGGCGAGCGCGCGGCGGATGATCATCGCCTCCGGCAGGACGTCCAAGCCCTCGGGTGTCAGGATGTCCGCGCCCTCGATCTGCCACGCCATCAGCAGACAGGCGTTGACCGCGCGGCCGTCCATCAGGACGCTGCAGGCGCCGCAACGGCCGATGCCGCAAGCCTTCTTGGCAGCAGTCAGACCCAGCGGGTCCCGGAGCATGTCGATGAGACGCATGTCTGTCGGAACGTCTATGGCCTGGCTCTCGCGGTTCAGGCCAAAGGTGAGGGAGATCGACCCGGTCATGCAGCCCTCACAGCGTCGAGCAGTTGCTCGGGATCGAACGGCGCGCGTTCGGGCCACCAGCCGATCGCGTCGGCGACGGCGTTGGCGATCGCCGGCGTCACCGCGCCGATGCCAAGCTCGCCCGCGCCGCGCGGCCCGAACGGATCGCCCGGGTCCAGGTCTTCGAGCGCGAAGGTCGCTAGCGTCTCGGGCGCGTCGGCAATACTCGGCAGCGTGTAAGTGTCGAGATTGGCCGTGACGTAGCGGCCGTTCCGCATCAGGGCGTCCTCCGTCAGCGTGAAGCCGACACCCTGCACGCCGCCGCCTTCGATCTGGCCATAATAGCCGGCGAGGTCGAGCATCGGTCCCGCGGCCGTGTGCTGGTGGAGGTCGAGCACGCGTACCTGGCCGGTGATGCGGCTCACGGCAACCCGCGCCAGCGTCGCACCAAAGGCGAAGATCATGCGGGCGTTGCCCTGGAGATAGTCGGTCTTCGGGAATTCGAAGCTCGTCGCTGCAAAGGGCAGCCTGTCGGGATCAAACCCCTCTGCCAGTGACGAGAAGCTCAGCAGAAGTTCGCCGCTGTTCGACCCGCGCTCAACAATTCCGCCTGGCGCGATGGCGAGACCGGTCGGGTCGCGGCCGAGGCGCTCGCTCGCCGCAGCGAGCATGGCCGCTGCCAGCGTGGGAGCGGTGGCCTCGGCGACCTTCCACACGACATAGGTGCCGCGCGAGGCGGTCGTAGAGCCGGATTCAGGAGTTCTGCCCGTGTCACCTGTAACCGGCCTGACGTCGTCGCGGCTACAGCCGAGCGCGGCGGCGACGGCCGCCTGAATGGAAGTCAGCAGTCCTTGGCCCATCTCGTCGAGCCCGTAAAGCGCTTCGATCGCACCGTCCGGGGCGAGCCGCAGCGCGCCGCCGCCGGGATCGGGTGGCAGCGCGCCCAGCCCGTTGCCCTGGTAGTTCAACGCCATGCCGATGCCTATAATCTCGATGCCGTCTTCGGAGAGGCCGGGCGGCTTTTGCCAGATCGGATCGGAGGCTGCTGCCTGCAGCATCTCGGCGAGCCGTTCCGAGGGTGCGACGATCTGGCCGAGATAGCCGCGGGTACCGGGCTTGCGCATGTTCCTGCGGCGGATTTCGAAGACGTCGAGGCCGCATCGCGCCGCGAGCCGGTCCATCTGGCATTCGACGCCGAAGGCCATCTGATTGGCACCGAAGCCGCGGAAGGCCCCGCATACGCCGTTGTTGGTGTAGGCAAGCCTTCCCGACGTGCGGATATGAGGGACCACATAGGGGCCGCAGGCATGTTCGAGCGCCGTCTCTAGCACGACCGGCCCGAGCGAGGCATAGGCGCCGCCATCGGCGATCACGTCCACTTGTTGCACCAACAGCATACCGTCGGCGTCGCAGGCGGTGCGCATGCGGATTTTCATCGCATTGCGCTTGGTGCCGGCAAGGACGGACTCGGCTCGGTCGAGCTGGAGGCGCACCGGCTGGCTTGTCTTCAGCGCGAGCAAGGCGAGCGCCGGCTGCACGGTCAACTCGTCCTTGCCACCGAAGGCTCCGCCGGTCGGGCTGGTCACCACGCGGATCCTGTCCTCCGGCAAGCCAAGGATGCGCGAAAGCTGGAGCCGGTCGCGCAGGCCGTACTGGCCGCCGGCGCACACGGTGAGCAGCTCGTCCGTATCGATGAAGGCATAGCCGCCTTCGGTCTCCATGAAACCGTGCATCTGTCGCGGCGTTTCGTAGACCGCCTCGACGACATGGGCGGCCTCGGCAAAGCCCTCGGCGATGTCGCCACGCTCGAAGCTGAACGAACGCACCAGATTGCCCGTCGCATGCACCGGCTCGGCACCGAGCGACAGTGCCTGCTCGGGATCGGAAACGACCGGCAGCGGCGCATAGCACACTTCGATGAGGCCGAGCGCGCGCTCGGCAGTTTCGGCATCGACAGCCGCCACCGCTGCGACCGCATCCCCGACATAGCGGACCTTGTCGACGCAGAGCGCCGGCTGGTCTTGCACGACGATGCCGAAGGCGTTGCTCCCATGGATGTCCCGATGCGTGACGACAGCCGCAACGCCGGGCAGGGCCTCGGCCGCACTCGTGTCGGTCGCGAGGATTCTTGCGTGGGGAATGCCGGCGCGCAGAATTCGCCCAACCAGCATGTCCGGCTGGCGATGATCGGTCAAATATTGCAACCTGCCGTCGACCTTTGCCGGTCCGTCAGGACGTATGTGCCAGCGCTCCCCGGCAAGAGAGCGATCGAGCCGGATTTCGCCGGGCGGCGGAGAGTGGAGGCGGGCGACTGGGGCACGGCGCTGGGAGGACTGGCCGACGGGCTCGCTGCCGAGCCCTTGAACCAGCGCATTCGCCGCAACACTGCGTCGGTAGCGTGCGGAGCGGAAGGCATCGTCCGGCGCGACGATCTCGCTTTCGATAGCGGCGCGGATGACCTGCCAGTCGATTTCGCGATGAGGCAGTCCTGCAAGCAACATCTCAGCTTCGCGGAGCCGGGTCGGCGCGACAGGTCCGCCGCCGACTGCCAGGCGTGCGGCCACGACGCGGCCGGACTGGATTTCGAGCAGGCCGGCGGCGCCGATCACACTCGGCGTGAAAGCCGCGCGAAGGCCGACTTTGCGATGCGTCCAGCGAACAGGCGCTTCCGGGATCGAAACGATGATCGCCTCGACAATCTCGGGATCGCTGTGCGCTTCCTGCAGCCAATCGGCGAGCAGCGTGATCCCATGACCCGCCGTGGTCGAACTTGCGATCCTGGCGTTGAACGCCAGCAGGGCCGGCAACAGGCAGCCCGTCCGACCCGCGATGTTGCCGCCGATCGTTGCCATGTTGCGGACGGCCGGGCTGGCGGTGACTCGAACCGCCGCCGCGAGCAGCGGCAGCTCTTCAATGCTCTCGTTCCGTTCGAGCGCGCCAAGCGTCGTGGCCGCGCCGATGCGGATCTCCCGGCCGGCGACGGCAATGCCATTCAATCCGCCGATGCGGCCGAGATCGATAAGTCTGCGGGGCTTCGGCAGGCCCTTGGCCCACTCGAGCTGCAGCGCGGTCCCCCCAGCCACCAGGCGCGATTCACCCTCGGCCCCCAGGCACAATGCCTCCGCGAGCGACGCCGGGCGAAGCACCTGCAGGCCGGACGGCGTCATGCGGCTCCCGCGGTCGTTCCGAACCGCAAACCCTTCTCCTTGAGCCAGCGGCGATAGGCGACCGAGGAGCCGTCGGCGCGGGTGGGGATTTCCAAGCGCGGCTCAAGCGGCAGCAGCAGCGGACGCTGGTTCTCGACGATGATCCGGTCCTGGAGGAAGATCACTTGCTCGAAATTGACCAGCGCCGTGTCCGTCGATGTCTGATCGACCAGATACATGACCGGCTGCGCGCGGCAGAGGTCCTCCTCGATCGGCTGGATGAAGAGGGCGATGGCGTCAAGGCGATCCGGCGCGCTCGGGCAGACGCGGTAGAGCATCACCGCGAAGGGGCTCGGCACGCGATAGGTGAGCTGCACGAAATCGCCGGTGTCCTCCGTCGCGGCGATGCGCGGCTGGAAAAAGGTGCAGTTAGTTGCCCACACCTCGTCCACGTCGCGACGGATCTCGCTGGCGTAGCGCGGAACTTCGGTGTGCGGCTCCGAGCCGAGAATGTCGGTGTGCACGAAGGGGAAGTGCGCCATGTCGAGGAAATTCTCCACGACCCGTAGGCCCGACGCCCGCATCTTCACCCAGCCGCAAAGCACGAAGCGGCGGCCGGCCTCGTGGCTCTCGGCGATGTCGAAGATGTCCCGGTTCGGGCGGCCGAGCGTCGTCCACACGCAGCCGTAGCGCTCCTGCGCCGGCAAGACGGGGCTTCTGTCCCTGTCTTCGCCGACTTCGCGGATGACCGCAGTTCCCGCGCCGTCGCGGCAAAGCTCGATGTCCTGGCCGAGCAGCCGCGTCACGACCGGAACGGAACCAAGCTCCGCGGCGGTCGCCACCGCATACCATTCATCGAGCGCCGCCCTGTCGGTCGTCTTCATCGATCCGCCTTCACGCATCGGTCCATTGCGTCGTGCCGCCGGAATTCTCAGCGAGGAAGGCCGCGCGCCGGGCGAACAGGCCAGGGGCCACGCGACGGATTTCGGCGACGATGTCCTTCATGTCGGCTGTTTTCAGCACGCCGTCTTCCACAAGAATGCGGCCGTCGATCATCGTCATCGCCACGTCGCTCCCCCTGACGGCATGCACCAGATTGTGGTGCAGATTGAAATGGGGACCTTCGCCGAACAGCGGCGTCATGCGCGGCGTATCGGTGCGAATGGCGATGATATCGGCGCGCTTGCCGGCTTCGATCGAGCCGATTTCCGAGTCGAGTCCGATGGCCTTGGCCCCCGTGATCGTGCCCATGCGCAGCACCTGCCAGCTATCCATGGCCGCCGCGTCGAGGTCCTTGAGCTTGCCGAGCAGCGAAGCGACCTTCATTTCCTCGAACATGTCGAAATTGTTGTTTTCCTTCTCGCCGTCGGTGCCGATCCCGACCGGGACGCCGGCGGCGAGCATCTCGCCGACCAACGCGATGCCACTGGCGAGCTTCATGTTCGAAACGGGGTTGTGGGCGACCGACACGCGGCGCTTCGAGATCAGCTCGATTTCAGCCGAGTCCAGCCAAACGCCATGCGCGATCATGGCAAGCGGGGTATCGAAGAAGCCGAGATCGTCGAGCACGAACATCGGCCGCTTGCCGTAGCGCTTCTGGAACTCGGCAAGCTCGATTTGCGCCTCGCTGCAGTGGGTATGGAAGCCGGTCCGGCGCTTCTTCGCCAGTTCCACCGCACGCCGCTGTCCGGCTTCCTCGGCGTAGAACAGATGCTCAAGCCCGACCCAGACATTGATGCGGCCACCGGCCTTGCGGTGCCAGCCCTCGATCATCGCCTCGTTCATGTCGAGCGTGTCGAAGTAGTCGTAATCGGGATGCTCGCCGACATAGGGCACAGCGACCAGCCGGTTGCCGATCGCATCCGCGGCCCTGGCGCTTCCTTCCATGAAGCGCCACATGTCGACCACCGTGGTCGTGCCGCCGAGCACGGATTCGGCATAGCAGAGCCACGACGCGGCTTCCGCCTCATGCGGCTGCAGCACCCGGTGCATCGGGTTGATGTGCAGTGTCAGCCAGTCCCAGACCGGCAGATGCTCAGCCGTGCCGCGCAGAAATCCGGAGTGCGCATGCGCGTTGACCAGGCCGGGCATCAGCACGCTGTCAGCGATCTTCTTGACGGGCGTGGAAGGGTGTGCGGCTTCGATCTCGGGCAGCCTGCCTACCGCCGCGATGCGGCCGCCCTCGATCAGCACCGCACCGTCGTTGATGACGCTGCTGCGGTTGTCCATTGTGAGCAGATGGTCGCCTGCCAGGATTATCTTTCCGGTCGTCATTCCCGCGTTGCCTTGTCGTATGCCCCGCCCTGCGCCATGCAAGTTTCACGCCGCTTGCAGGATGAAGTCGGCAGCTCGCTCGCCGATCATCGTCACCGGCGCGTGCGTGTTACAGCTCGGTATGATCGGGATGACCGAGGCGTCGGCAATGCGCAGCCCGTCGATGCCGCGCAGCGCGAGCCGGCTATCGACCACCGCCAGCTCGTCTTCGCCCATCCGGCAGGTCCCGCAGGTGTGGAAGAAGGTCGAGCAGGCCGCGCGGATGAAGCCGACGATTTCCTGCCGTGGCAGTCGGCGTTCCGGCGCGGCAAACCCGCCGAACCACTCTGCGAAGGCGGACGTCCCGGCGAATTCCATAACGAAGTCCACAGCGTCGACCAGATCGGCGAGGTCGTCTGGCTCTGCCAGGAAGTTCGGCTGGATCTCCATCGGTGCGTCCAGTTCCGCGCCGCTGAGCCGCAGATGGCCGCGGCTCCTCGACCGCATGAGACCCGTGCCGATCGCGAAGATATCGCCGGACAGATCATGGCTGCGCACGATTTCCGGCGTGGCCGTGGCGCCCTGCACCGGAAATGCATGGACGTTCGCCTGCGCAAGCCCGGCTCGTGTTTTCCAGTTGACCATCGAGCCGCCGCCATTGCCGCGCACGGGTCCGAGCGGCTTTTTCGATCGGAAGTTGACGGCAAGGACCAGCGGGTGATCCTGCAGGTTCTTGCCGACGCCGGGGCGGGCGGCTCGCGTCGCGATCCCGAGCCTTTGCAATTCACCCGGATCGCCGATGCCAGACTGCATCAGGAGCCGCGGCGTGCCTATCGCACCCAGCGCCAGCACGATCTCTGCCCGCGCGCGGGTCTCGACGACTTCGGTCCCGAAGAGATGCTTCACGGAAACGCAGCGCCGGCCGTCGAAGCTGACGCCGATTGCCTGAGAATCGGCCAGCACCGTGAGGTTTGCTCTGTGGAGCACTGGCCAGAGATAACCGCGCGCCGAGCTCCAGCGGCTGCCGACCGCGATGTTGAAATCGGCCAGCGCCCCGCCTTCATTGTCCGCGCCGTTGGCGTCCTCGATGGCGGCGACGCCAAGTTCCTTCGCGCCGTCGACCAGGGCGAGCGCGACAGGATGCGGATCCGGGCAGCGCTCGATCCGCATCGGTCCGCCGGCGCCGCGCCAGCTATTGGCGCCGCTCTCACAATCCTCGCATCGCCTGAAGAACGGCAACACGTGGGCGAAGCTCCAGCCGCGAGCGCCCGCCGCTTCCCAGGCGTCGTAGTCTGTCGGGTGGCCGCGATACCAGAGCATGGCGTTGATGGCGGAGGAGCCGCCGAGAACGCGGCCGCGCGGGATGACGATGTTGCGGCTATCGGCATGAGGCGCCGGTGCATAGGCGTAGCCCCAGTCGAAGCGGCTACGCTGAAGCGCGGGCCACTGCGCCGGATCGTCGATCTCGCCGATGCCGATACCCGGCGGTCCGGCCTCGATCAACAGCACGTCGGCCTCTGCGTCCACGAGCCGCCGCGTCACCGCCGCGCCACCAGAACCGGAACCCACGACGATATAGTCATAGGATCGCTTGAGCGGCCGGACCGGTATGGCTGGAAAGGATGGCATCATGAGCCGGCTCAGTTATGTTCGCTGGGGCCCATGATAACGATGCCTTCCGTGGCTTCGACATGGCGCACGAAGATGTACTTGTCCTCGCGGCCGTCGCTATGCTTGCGCTTGATGTCGGGTTGGACCGTGCCCGACACCTTGGCCACGATCAGGAACGGCCCGTCACACTCCATCCCTTCAGCGCACAGCCTGTCGAAATCCTCGAGTGTGCGCGCAGTGTAGGCGTTTTCGACGCCGGCGCCGCGCGCGATCGCGGCGAGGTCGACGCGGCCGAAAGCCGTATGCGTAGGCGGGCCGCCGACCGACAGATACTGCTCATTGTCCCAGACGACGATGAACAGGTTTTTCGGCTGCTCGTTGCCGAGCGTGGCGAGGATGCCGAGGTTGAACAGCAGGCCGCCGTCGGTGTCCAGTGACACCACGCGGCGGTGCGGCAGCCCTGCGGCGAGGCCGAAGGCCTGCGGCGTGACGCAACCGAGCTGCTGCTGGAAGAGGCTCGCCTCGCGCATGTGCGAGGCGGCGTTGTACCATTCGTCGACGCTACCGCCGAGCGACAGGATCACCAGCTCGTCCTTCAGGCGGGCGGCGAGCGCCTTCATGCAGTCGAAGCGCCTCATCGCACCACCTCGCCGCCCAGCGCAATCGCCGAGTGGTAGTAGGAGGCATAGGACCAGGAATAGGCGTCCGCGATCGCCTGCTCGATCTTCTCCGTCTCGCGCACGATGCGATAGGGAATGCGCAGTGCGTTGAGCACCGGCTCCATGGTGATGCCGTGCGGGATCGCCCACCAGTTGTTCTCGCCGAGCTCGCCGCGATAGCCCATCAGCATGACGACCGGTATGCCGGCGCCGAGGCCCATGCGCGCCAGCGGCTCGACCGAGGCTCGGAGCCCGGAGTTCTCCATCACCAACGCGGCCCGCTTGCCGGACAGGAAGACACCGCCGCAGATCGCCGCCCCTTCGCCCTCGTTGGTGACTCGGATGGTTCTGATGTCCGGATCGGCGTCGAGCGCGGGATAGAGTTCCTTGAACAGCGAATCGGGCAGATAGCAAGCGATGCTCACCCCTGCTTTCTTGAGGCCGCGTACGACCGCATCCACCGCTTCTTGCTTCATCAAGGTCCCCTTGCCGGGGGCCAAGTTCTCAGAACCGTTATGTTCCGTATAGAGGCAATTTTGGCATCCATTCGTTGCGCAGATCGCAACAACTACTTGCGGCCGTTCGATAGAGCTGTCAAGAAGAGGACGGCTGGTTCAGCCTCTCCACCGTCCGTGCCAACTGCGTTGCGAAAGCGGACGCTGCGTCCGACATCTCCCGCTCCGGCCTCGTCAGAAGCATCAGTCGGCGCGGCGGGATCTTGGGGTCGCGCAGCGGGACAAAGATCAATGTGACGTCGGCGATTTCCGTTTCGACGCCGATGCGCGTCTGCAGAACTGTACCAAGATTGAGCTTGGCCAGTTCGATCATGAGCCCGATCGAATTGGTACGCGAGCGCCGCGTCAGGTCGATGATCGACCGGCTGATTGCCTCCTCTACGGAAAGCCCAAGCGCTAGGCTCCCGTCCGACAGGATCACGCGCTCGCCGGAAAGGTCGAACAGCTTCAGTTCCTTTTTGCCGGCAAAGCGGCTTTCGGGATGGGCGACCACGCCGAGCGGCAGAATGGCGGCAGCTATTCTGCGCACGCTGCGCGGGACCCGCACGTCGAAAGCGAGCGCCAGGTCACAGTCCCCTTCCGCCACCGCATCGCAGGCCTGCTGCGACCCGGCGACCCGAACGTCGACGGTGATCAGCGGATGACGCTCCCAGAATTCCTTCAGCGCGGCCGGCATCAGGCCGCGGGCCACGCTTTCGACCACCGTCACGGACACGGCGCCGCGGTTGAGTCCGCGCAGATCATTGATTTCCGACCAGGCGCGGCCGAGTTCGGAAGTGCTTATTCTGGCATGGTAGAGCAGCAACTCGCCGGCGCTCGTCAGCTTCAGGCGTTGCCGCACACGCTCGAACAGCGGCGTGCCGATTTCGTCCTCCAGCCCCTTGATCACGCGGCTGATGGAGGAGGGCGCGACGTTCAGGATCTGGGCCGTCTGACGGACCGAACCGAGCCGCGCCACGAGCTGAAAATAGTGGATGCGCGGCGAGACGAGGCCGAGGCGATAGGGGTCCACTCAGGCCGCCTCGAAGGCCGGAACAATCTCCATCTCCGGCACCAGGACCAGACCTTTATCGGTAATGCGGATTTCCGGGATCACGGAAAGCGGGATGAGATTGAAGCCCATATAGGGAATGGAGCAGCCGGCTGCCTCCCATTGGCGCTTCAACGCCTTCACCTCCTCGGCGACCTCGGTCACGCGCTTGTCCGAGAGAAGCCCCGCGATCGGCAGCTCCACCATCGCAGTCACCTTGCCGTCCACCACGACGCAGACACCACCCTGTTTTTCCTCGATTGCACGGAGCGCCACCTGCATGTCGGCTTCGTTGACGCCGGCAACGATGATGTTGTGGCTGTCGTGGCCGACAGACGAGGCGACCGCGCCGCTCTTCAGCGCGAAATTGCTCAACAGCCCGTGCGCCACATTGCCCGCGGACTTGCCGTGCCGCTCAACCACCGTCACGAAGCAGAGACCATGCCCGTCGAAATGGGTCTGCCAGTCGTTCGCCGGCTCCAGCGTTATCCGCTCGTGGCCGAGCGTGATGCCGGGCAGTTCCGTCCGTATCGCATGCGCCACAACCTTCTGCGTGGGAAGGTCTGGCGTGAGCCTGATCTCCTTGGGCAACTTCACCGTGTGATAGGCCGCGTTCGGATAGTGGTAGCGCGCCGACAACGCCTGGTCGAGGAGGGGCGTGATCCTGCCATCCTCCACCACGAGCTCGCCACCATACCAGGTGTTGACCGGCTTCAAGGCATCGTCGAGCAGGACGAGATCGGCACGCCGGCCGCCCCCCATCCCGCCGATCTCGCCCTCCATGCCGAAGCGGGTCGCACCGTGCAGCGAGCCCATCGCCCATGCCTGCTCCGGCTTCATGCCGGCCTTCATCGCCTCGCGCACCACCCAGTCGAGGCCGAACAGCAAGAGGTCGTCGGCGTCGCGGTCGTCGGTGCAGACCGCGATACGCTTGTGGGAGGCGCCGAGCTCGGTGGTGGTCTTGATGGCCTGGGGCAGGCTGTGCCACGGCGTCGTCGGCGGACCGCCGCGCAGGAAAAGCCAGATGCCGGCTTCCAGCATGTCATCGGCGATCTCGCGGTCGATCGCCTCGTGCGTGTCGGTCACGCCGGAGGCCGCATAGGCCGCCACGAACTCGCGTCCGTAGACATGGCCGGAGACGGGCCGGCCGCGCTGCAGCGCCGCGGCGAGGATCGCGTGGCTGCGCTCGTCCCCCATCGCGACCTGCACGAAATCCATCTTCTCGCCGAGCGCCACCGCCTCCGGCCATTTATCGAAGAGGGCGCCGATTTTTTCGGCCGTCAGGTCGCCGCCCGCCGTCTCCAGCATCGGCGATGTGGCCGGCACCGTGCTCGGCACGGTGAGGAAAATCGACAGAGGCGCCTTGCGGGCGTCCTCCAGCATCGCCTCGACGCCGGCCACGTCCATCACATTGCCAATCTCGTGACTGTCGCAGAAGATCGTGGTGGTGCCGTTGAGCAGCGCTGCCTCGGCATAAGCGCAGGCTGTCACCATCGACGATTCGATGTGGATATGCGGATCGACCAAGCCCGGCGCGATGATGCCGCCCTTGGCGTCGTAAACCTTCGCCGTTGCTCCACGATAGGCGCCGGCAGGCTTGGCGGCGGCGATGCGCCCGCTCGAAATCCAGATTTCGCGCCCGCTGAGGATGCGGTCCGAATAGGTCGAGAGCACGCGTGCGCCGGATATGATAAGATCGGGCTCCCGCCTCGCGAAGGCCACGTCGGCGAGCCTTCGCGTCATGGTCGAGAGCGGCTGGACTGAGAAGCGGGTAAGAGTGCTCATTATTTCTGGCCTTCTGTATCTGTATTTCCCGCCTCAGTGATAGTCCGGAATGCCGGGCATCGTCGTGAAGCCGGGGAGGGTGCGGAAGCGCCGCGCCCAGCGGCGCAGCGCAGCATACTCATCATGGTCAATTCCGAAATCCCTGCTCAGCGCGAAGGCCGGGAACAGCGCGATATCGGCGATCGTGGCGTGCCCGGCCGCGAACCAATCGTCGCCCTCGAAGCCGCGCGCGATCATGTGGTCGTCCATGATGCGCAGCATCTTGCTCGAAGACATCCGTAGGGCCCGCTGGTCGCCCGGAGCGTCGAACAGGGCGTTCTGGCGCGCGGCGATCGTCACCGAGAGCTCGCCCGTCGAAAAGACGAGCCATTGCATGACTTTGGCGAAATCCGTGCCGCCGGTCGGAAGCCATTTGCCCGACGGGTCATGGGCGCGCGCCAGATGCGCAACGATGGCCTCCGCGCCGTAGAGCGTGAGATCGCCGTCCTTCAGGATCGGCAGGTTGCCAAGCGGGTTCATCGCGAGGAAGGGCGGCGTCGTCGGCTCGTTGCCGGGAAAGGCGTTGACCGCGATGGCACTCCACTTCAGGCCGAGCATCGAGAGCGCGAGCCGCACCTTGTAGCAGCTCTCATCCAGCTCGTAGTTGTAGAGGACGATCTCCGCCATCACGCCGCCTCCGTGATGTGGTTCGATCCAGCCGACTGCGCGTCGAGTCGGTGGCGCAGCTCCGCCGTCCAGGCAAGGAAATGCGCCTGCCCCTTGTCGACATAGCTCGATGCAGGGCCGGCCACGACGACATGCAGTGCCGTGCGGTTGTCAGAAAGGGACTGGAGGCCGAGGAGAAGCGTGTCCGCCCCAGCGGCAAGACTGTGGAGCTTGGCGCCTACTCGCTGAAGCTTGGCCGCGACCGATCTTTCGGTGCCGCCGAACGGGCGGGGCGGGGTTGCTTCGATCGCCGCCAGAAGAGCGTCGGCGCCGACGTCGACGTACACGCTGCGTATGGGCACGACCTCGCCTGCATCTTCCGGAAGGGCCGGCGCGGCCGACTCTGCCGACTCGATCGCCGCCCAGATCATGCCGGAGGCTTCCGCCGTCCGGTACGTCGCAACAGTGATGCTCCTCGGAACCTTCAGGTCGGGATGGGCCGGAATGTAGCGGCACTGTCCGGCCGTGTCGTACTGCCAGCCATGGTAAAGGCAGGCGATGTGATCACCGCGCACGAAGCCGAAGCTGAGCTTCATGCCGCGATGCGGGCAGCGATCTTCCCATACATGCGCGACCCCGCTGTTGTCGCGCCACACGACGAGCTCGCGTCCCCCGACATGGGTGCCGGCCGAGCTCCCAGGCTCGATCGAAACCGACAGTGCGATGGGATGCCAGACACCCGTTGTCATCATCGCTTATCTTCCCCGTTTGAAACGCCATGAATCTCTGTGCGGTCGCAGTCGAGCACGAGGCAGTCGAGCGGGCCGAGGCTGCATGCCATCTCGAATGCATCGATCAGGTCGGGCTGGCCCGAGACATCTACGGTGAAGCGTTCATCGCCGGCGCTCCTGACCGCCAGCTTCAGATCCAGCTTCGCAGCTCGCTTGTCCGCGAATTCGGCGAAGCTCGGCAGCACGAGCCGGCCGATGAAAGACAGCCGCACCGTTTCGGTCGGCGCCGCCATCTACTTTGATCCCTGCTGCTTCGCCGCGCCAGCCACTGCCTAGTTCGCCGCCTGTCTGCACAATATTTGTGCAAGATTGATTTCTGTCTAATTACGCATCATTTTTGGGCTTGTGCAAGCCAAAATTCCCTGACATCTGTTGCGTCTGGGGAAATGAAAGTCGCCGTAGATGGCGAGAAAGTCGAACAACTCCGTGTGCCGGGAACGGTGCATTCCAGGTCGCTGACGGAATCGCCGGAAAAGGGGAAGTGAGGCCGCCAACGTCGCTTCGACCGACGGACGCGCCTCCGAGTGGGTAGAGCCGATGTCTCTGGCGAGTTTTGTCCAGCGATTGCCTAAGGTCGAGTTGCACCTGCATCTCGAAGGCGCGGTCTCTGCTTCGACCTTCACGGACCTAGCGGCACGCAATTCAGTCGCGCTGCCCAAGCCGACAGTTGAACTGTACAGCTACGACAACCTGCCGGACTTCCTCAAAATCTACGATCTGGTCTGCGCTTCGATCAAAAGCACAGAGGATTTCTCAAGGGTCACGTTCGAGGCGCTGGAGCGGTGCGCGCTCGCCGGCGCGCGCTATGTAGAGCTGTTCTTCAGCCCGCATGCGCATCTCGATTACGGTGTGTCCTATTCGACCATGCTGGCCGGCATCCTCTACGGGATGCGGCTAGCCAAAGAACGCCATGGCGTGACGACCAGGCTGATTCCTGCCCACAGCCGGGAACTCGGGCCCGAGCGTGGCCAGCGGTTTCTGGACATGGTGCTTGCCGAGCGTGTGCCGGAAGTCGTCGGCATCGGTCTCGACTACAACGAGGCGCCGTTCCCGCCCGCGCCCTTCGCCAAGATGTACGAACGCGCGCGCGAAGAGGGACTCCAGGTCACCGCCCACGCGGGAGAATCGGGACCTGCGGAAAACGTCGCCGACAGCATCGACCTGCTTGGCGTGCGCCGCATCGATCATGGCTACCATGTGGTCGACGATCCCGCGCTGGTAGAGCGCTGCCGGGAACTGGACATCGTCTTCACCTGCTGCCCCAGCACGACGCTGGCGACGACGGTATGGCGCGACCTCGCCGCACCCGATCATGCGATCCGGCGCATGATCGAGGCCGGCCTCAACGTCACCATCCATTCCGACGACCCGCCGATGTTCGCCACGACGCTCGACCGCGAATACGCGCTGGTCGCGGAAAGCTTCGATCTGGCGCCCGAAACGCTGAAAAGGATCGCGCTGGCCGGCCTCGCGGCCGCTTGGCTCGACGACGACGTCAAGCGGGCCTGGATGTCCGACTGGTCGGCCGAGATCGATCGCCTGATGAAGACGGAACTCTCCCTCCCAAACTGACCCGACGCTCTGCAGAAGGACCAATCATGATTAGTCTCGAAAAGCTCTCTCGCCGCGGATTCCTCAATATGGGCGCCGCCGCCGGTGTCTCTCTCATGTTGCCGAAGATGGGGCTTCTAGGTTCGGCGCGTGCCGCCGCGCCATTGCCGGCCGTCGCCGAAGAAAATGCCGTCATCGGTTTCGGCCATGTCGGACCGGTTACTGACGAAGGCTGGACCTGGGCGCATCACCAGGGCGTGCTGGCGGTAAAGGAGGCCTTCCCCAAGCTGAAGGTGCTCGAGGTGGAGAACGTGCCCTACTCGGCGGATGCCACCCGCATCTACCGCCAATTTGTGAGCGAAGGCGCCAACCTCATCTTCGACACGTCAAGCACCGGCGACTTCCTGCACGAGGTTGTGCGCCGCGCCCCTGATGTAGGCTTCATGGAGTGCGACGGCCGCACCGTCATGGAAAATCTCGGCTGGTACTACCTGAACCATTGGTACCCGACCTTTGTGATCGGTGTAGCCGCTGGCCATCTCAGCAAGTCAGGCAAGCTCGGCTACGTCGCCTCGTTTCCCGTCCCGTCCGTGTTCAGCGGTACCAACGCATTCCTGATGGGCGCGCGCTCGGTGAACCCCGCCGCCACCCTTCAGGCGGTCGTCATCAACTCCTGGTTCGACCCACAGGCAGCCGCGCAGGCGGGAACCGCGCTCATCGACAACGGCTGCGACTTCCTGTTCGGCATCATGGACGAGGCGGCCTATCTGCAGGTCGCCGAGAAGCGCGGCGTCTGGGCCGCGATGTGGAACACCGATATCCGCCGCTACGGACCGAATGCCTACGTCTCCTCGATCATCATCGACTTCAAGGCCTTCTATGTCGAGCAGGTGAAGAAGCGCCTGGCCGGCGAGTGGACCTCGACTGAGAACCTTTTCCCGATGGGGAAGGGCATCGACCGCGACGCATGGGGCGAGAAGGTCCCCGCCGCCGTCGCCAAGGCGGCGGACGAGGTCAGGCAGAAGATCATCGACGGCTGGTCGCCGTTCACAGGCGAGCTCAAGGACGCGACCGGCAAGGTCCGTGTCGAGGCGGGCAAGACCATGACCGACCTCGAACTCTACTACTGGGATTGGTCGATTGAGGGCGTTTCGGGCCTCAGCGCCTGACGACTTGCCGCAAGACAGCGCATTGCGACAGCCAGGCATGATTGCCCCACAGGACCGGTACGAACCGGCGCCAGGAACGGCGCCGCTGGTGCAACTGAAGGGCATCGCCAAGTACTTTCCGGGCGTTGCCGCCAACCAGGATGTCGACCTCGAAGTGCTGCCCGGCGAGATCCACGCGCTGCTCGGCGAAAACGGCGCCGGCAAGTCGACGCTGATGAACATCCTGACCGGCATCTACCAGCCCGATGCCGGTGAGATCGTCATCGACGGCTACGCCAGGGAGTTCGCCTCGCCGCTCGAGGCGATCGCCGCGGGTATCGGCATGGTGCACCAGCATTTCAAGCTAGTGCCGGCCTTCACCGTGGCCGAGAACATCCACCTCGGCTGGAGCGAGACACCTCGGCTGGCGTCGGCGCGAAAGCTCGAGGCGCGCACCAGAGCGCTGGCGCAACGCTTCAACCTGCATGTGCGCGCGGATGCCCTTGTCAGCGAGCTTTCGACCGGCGAGCAGCAGCGTGTCGAGATCCTGCGCGTGCTCGCCCGCCAGGCGCGCGTCCTCATCCTCGACGAACCGACGGCGGTGCTGACCCCGGCGGAGGCGCGCGCGCTCTTCAAGGCGCTGCGCGAATTCGCCTCGCGCGGCAACGCTGTGATCTTCATCAGCCACAAGCTGGAGGAGGTGCTGGAAATATCTGACCGCATCACCATCCTGCGCGGCGGCCGCCGGATCGCCACGCACGACGCTGCGGAGTGCAACCACCGGATGCTCGCGAGGCTGATGGTCGGTCGCGAGATCGTGCTCGCCGACATGCGGCAGAGGCCTGTAGGTGCCGCTCCGCGATCGGCCGCGCCGGTGCTGCGCCTGGAAAGCGTCTCGGCGCTCAACGACGGCGGAAACACGGCCCTGCACGACGTCACGCTCGACGTCCACGCGGGCGAGATCGTTGGTGTCGCCGGCGTCGCCGGCAACGGGCAACGCGAACTGAGCCAGGTGCTCACCGGGCTCAGGCGAACGAAATCCGGCCGCATCATCGTTGACGGCACGCCGCTGCAAGCCGCGGGCGCCGCGGAATTTGGCGAACTGGGGATCGGCCATATCCCGGAGGATCGGCTGCGCAGCGGCCTGGCGCCGTCGATGAGCGTGGCAACCAACGCCGTCATGCGCGAATACAAGAAGCCGCCGATCGGGACGGGTGGCCTCTTTCGTTCGCGCGCCGCAACCATGCTTGCCCGAGAGATCGCGAAGGCCGCCGACGTTTCCGTGCCGGATTTCTCGATGCCGGTCCGCAATCTGTCGGGCGGCAACCAGCAGCGGCTGGTGGCGCGCCGCGAGATGCGCATAGCGCACAAGGTGTTGGTCGCTGCCTATCCGAGCCGTGGGCTCGACGTCGGCGCCATCAACACGATGCTGCGCTACATTGTCGAGCTGCGCGACGCCGGTGCTGGCATCGTGCTCATCTCCGAGGAGCTGGAAGAGCTCCTCAACCTGTCCGACAGAATCGTCGTGCTCTACGAAGGCAGGCTGATGGGCGCCCTCGACAATGAGCGGATCGATGTCGAGCAGATCGGCCTCCTGATGGGCGGGCGCGCCCTGCAGCAGGAGGCTGCGTGATGCGGCAAGGATTGCGCCTGCAGCGATTGCCTTCAGTCCAGCCGGGCGTGGCACTGGGCATGCGCGCACTGGCCATCGCCATCGTGGTTTTAGCCGCATCCCTGGTGTTGTTGGCAGCCGGCGAAGATCCCCTTGCCCTTGGCGCGCAGCTCGTCACCGCGACCTTCAGCTCGACCTTCGGAATGGAGGATTTCGGGCTGCTGGTGATTCCGCTGATACTGACCGGGCTGTCGGTGGCTGTCGGCCAACAGGTCGGTGCCTGGAACATTGGCGCCGAAGGGCAATTCCTCCTCGGTGCCTTCGCCGCCACGACGGTCGGACTGTTCGTGCCCGGGCCCGCGGTCCTGATCCTGCCTCTGATGATCGCAGCCGGCGCACTTGGCGGCCTTGTCTGGATCCTCGTGCCGACCCTGGCGCGCGCCTTCGCCGGCGTCAACGAGCTGATCACGACGCTGCTGCTCAACTTCGTGGCGGCGTTGCTCGTCTACTACGTCTCCACCGGTCCGTGGCGCGACCGCGTCGGCATGTCCAACTCCTCCACAGCCAGGATCACCGTCGAAGTGCCCGAATTCTGGGGGCTCGTTCACTGGGGTTTGCCGATTGCGATCGTGATGGCGCTGGCGGCCGCCGCGACGCTGGCGTTCTCCAGGTGGGGATACGAGGTTCGGCTGTCCGGCTCGAACCCTTCCGCGGCCGCCTATGCCGGCATCGCGGTGCGGCGCCACATCGTCACCGTCATGCTGCTGTCGGGCCTGATCGCAGGGGTCGCCGGCGCCTTCGAGCTTGCCGGCACGGTGCACCGCCTGCAGGGCGGCATCTCCAACAACTTCGGTTATCTCGGCATCATGGTCGCCGTGCTCGCACGCAACTCCTGCGTCGGCGTCATCTTCACCGGCACGCTGATGGCCTTCATCCTGAACTCCGGCATCATCCTGCAGACGCAAGGCATCACCACTTCGGCGGTGCTGGCGATGACGGGAGCGATCCTGTTCCTGACGGCGATCGGGGACGAACTCGCACACTACAGGATCGCCCGCGCCGGGGCGAGGGGATCATAGAGCGAGGGCGGCATTTGGAACTACTGACCGGAATTCTGGCCACGACCCTTCTTGCAGGCGGCGTTCTCGCTCTCGCGGCTCTGGGCGAAGTGCTCGCCGAACGCGTCGGTGTCGTAAACCTGGGCGCGGAGGGACTGATGGCCATGGGTGCCATGACCGGTGTTGCAACCGTCACCGCGGTGCCGTCCCCGGCACTCGGCTTCGCCGCGGCGCTCGTCATAGGCGCGCTCTTCGGAGCGGTTTTCGCGCTGGCGACGGCGACGATCCGGGCGAACCAGGTGCTATGCGGCCTGGCGCTGACGCTCATCGGCACCGGGCTGGCCAACACGATCGGCCGCAGCTACTCCGGGATGCCGTCGCCAGCCGTATTCGAGCATGTCCGGGTACCGCTGCTGAGCGACATCCCGATACTGGGGCCGGCGCTCTTCTCGCAAAACGTGTTGCTCTACCTCATCTACATTATCCTGCCGGTCGCCCTGCATTACCTGCTCTTCCACACGCGGCACGGCCTCAATCTGCGCGCCGTCGGCGAGAACCCGGCGGCCGCCGATGCCGCTGGCATCCCGGTCGGCCTGATCCGTTTCGCCTACGTCACCGCAGGTGCCGCTTTGTGCGCAGGGGCAGGGGCCTATCTGACGCTGGCCTTCGTGCCGTCCTGGTCCGACGGCATGGTCGCAGGGCGCGGCTGGATAGCGGTTTCCCTCGTCATCTTTGCCGGCTACAGGCCGGTCAACGCGGTGCTGGCGGCCCTGCTGTTCGGGCTCATCACCTCGATCGGCTTTGTCGGCCAGGCACGCAACTGGCCGGTCGCCGCACCGTTCCTCTCGATGTTGCCGTATCTCGGTACGATCGCGCTGATGATCGTGCCGGTGCTTGCCTGGCATAAGGTCCGACGCCTCATGGCGGCACCGGCCGCGCTCGGCGAGCCTTACTACCGCGACCTGCGGTGACGGCGCGATGGCCACGCTCCTCGTCAAAAACATCGATCTTCTGGCGACCTTCGACGATCAGCGCCGCGAGATTACCGACGGCGCAATACTCCTCCGCGACAATGTGATCGAGAAGGTCGGAACGACGACCGAGCTTGCGGTGCTCGGGGCCGATCAGGTCCTCGACCTTTCCGGCCATGTCGTGATGCCGGGCATGGTCAACACCCATCACCACATGTACCAGAACCTGACGCGGGTCATGGTGCAGGATGACGAGCTGCTGGTCTGGCTGAAGACGCTCTATCCGATCTGGGCGGAGCTGGACGACGATGCGATCCGAATTTCGGCACGCGTTGCCATGGCCGAATTGATCCATTCCGGCTGCACCACCAGCTCGGATCATCTCTACATCCTCCCCAACAACTGCACGCTCGATTCGACCATCGAGGCGGCGCGTGAGATCGGCCTGCGCTTCCATGCCGCCCGTGGAGCGATGTCGCGCGGTGAAAGTCAGGGCGGACTGCCGCCGGACCGCTGCGTCGAGAGGGAAGACGCCATCCTGAAGGACGCGGAGCGCTTGATCCTTGCCTACCACGATGCGTGGCGTCATTCGATGAGCCGCATCGTGCTCGCGCCCTGCTCGCCCTTTTCGGTGACACCCGGGCTGATGCGCGACGCGGCCGCATTGGCGCGCAGCCATGCGGGCGTGAACCTCCATTCTCATCTCGCGGAGGAGCTGTTCGAGGAGAGATACTGCCTCGACATCTATGGCATGCGGCCGGTCGAATTCGCTGAGTCGGTCGACTGGCTTAGCGACGATGTCTGGTTTGCTCACTCGATCTTCATGACCAGCGAGGAGATTACCCGTTTCGCCGAGACCGGAACGGGCGTCGCGCATTGTCCGTCCGCGAACATGCGTTGCGGGCAGGGAATCGCGAAAATCCGCGAGATGCTGGACAAGGGCGTCAAGGTAGGCCTCGGCGTCGACGGCTCCGCCTCTAACGACACCTCCAACCTGTTCATGGAGGCGCGGCTCGCCCTGATGTTGCAGCGCGTTGCGCCGCATCACTATCTCTCGGAAAAGCCCGGCGGACGCGGCGGCTTCGGCGGCACGCCGACGGCGCTGTCCGCGCGCGAGGCGCTGGAGATGGCGACGCGCGGCGGCGCGGCACTGCTCGGCCGCGACGACATCGGCCATCTCGCGCCGGGGATGAGCGCGGATTTCATCGCCGTGAAGCGCGACCAGCTCGGCCTTTCAGGCACTGAGCGCGATCCGCTGGCCGCCCTCGTTCTATGCGGACCGTTCCGTGTCGACTATTCCTATATCAACGGCAAGGAAATCATCGGCGAAGGCGCGTTCCGGTCCTTCGACATCGGGGCGGCCCTTGCCGACCATCAGAAGGTGATGAACAGGATATACAGCCAGTGAAGGAGCAGCGGGATGGCCATCGAAGCTGAGAAGGCCGCCCTCGATCAGTGGTACTGTATCGAGGCGCTCGACGACATTCGTGTAGGTTCGACGCCCAACCGACTGCTCGGCGTCGATCTTGTCATGACCCGCGACGCCGGAGGCAGGATCACCGTCACGCGCGCCGGCGAAAGCGAGGTGCTGCCGACGAGGGAGCGATACGGCTATCTCTGGGCGACGCTCGGCGCGCCGGGACGCGATGTCCTGCCGATCCCCGAAACCGAGGAGCAGGATCGCCGGGTGGTGGTCTGCGGCGCGGTTTCCGTCAGGACGTCGGGCCTCAGGATCGTCGAGAACTTTCTCGACATGGCGCATTTTCCCTTCGTCCATACTGACATCCTGGGCGCCGAGCCGCACACGGAGGTGCGCCACTACACGACCGAGATCCGCCGCGACGTTGACGAGGTCTGGGCGACCAACTGCGAGTTCTTCCAGCCCCAGGCGGCGCTCTCCGCGACGGAAGGCATCATGACGCAGTACACGTACCGCGTCGCCAACCCATTCGCGGTCATGCTCTACAAGACCTGCCCGAACTCGGCCAACCGCTGGGACGTAATCTGCCTGTTCGTCCAGCCGGTCGAGCCAGATCGCTGCCGGGCGCATCCGGTGATGTTCCTGATCGACGAGGTGTCGACGACCGCCGAGCTGATCCAGTTCCAGCAGCTCATCTTCCTGCAGGACCGGATCATCCTGGAGAACCAGCGGCCGCGGCTGCTGCCGCTGGAGCCCCGCGCCGAGATCCCGACGCGTGCCGACGCCTCGTCGGTAGCCTACCGGCGCTGGCTGAAGGAGAAGGGCATCGTCTACGGCACGACGGCGCAAGCAGCGTGAGTGAGGAAGGGCAGCCGACGGTAGTCGTCCGCGCGCGCAACCGCCGTTGACCGACCTCAAGGGCAAAACGCTTCTGGCGTCCGCCTTCCACGCGCCGCGGCTTGGCCAGATCGACGAGCTTCGTGAGGCGCTGATCTCGATCGGCCCCGACGGGGTCATCTCATCGGTGCTACGGCCAGGCGACGAAGGCCACGACACCGCGTTGGCCGCGGCCAGGCGGACTGGCGCGCTCGTCACGCTGCCGAAGGGGTACTATCTGCTGCCGGGCCTTGTCGACCTGCATGTCCACGCGCCGCAATATCCGCAACTCGGACAGGCATTGGACGTGCCGCTGGAAGTCTGGCTGCACAAATACACCTTCCCTCTGGAAGCGCGCTACGCCGACATCGCCTTTGCTCGGCGCAGCTATCGCCTGCTGGTCGACGATCTTCTCGCCAACGGCACCACGACCGCGCTCTACTTCGCCACGATCCACCAGGATGCGACGCGAATCCTGGTCGACACCTGCCTGGAGCGCGGCCAGCGCGCGCTGGTCGGCAAGGTGGCGATGGACGATCCCGACCAGTGCCCGTACTATTATCGTGATACCTCCGCCGATGCCGCGATCGAAGACACGCAAGACCTGATCGATTATGTGCGCACTCATCCAGACAACAGGCACGGCCTCGTCAGCCCGGCGATCACCCCGCGCTTCATCCCCTCATGCACCGATGCCTCGCTCGAAGGGTTAGGCGCGCTGGCACGGGCATGCGGCTGCCATGTGCAGACCCATTGCTCGGAGAGCGACTGGGAGCACGGCTACGTGCTCGCCCGACACGGCATGACCGACACCGAAAGCCTCGACCGTTTCGGGCTGCTCGGCCGAAGGAGCGTGCTCGCCCATGCCAATTTCATCACGGCGAGCGACATGGAGACGATCCGGGCGCGCCGGTCAGCCGTCGCCCATTGCCCGGTCTCGAATGCCTATTTCGCCAATGCAGTGTTTCCACTGAAGGCTGCGCTGGAGAAGGGGCTTAATGTCGGGCTTGGCAGCGACATCTCCGGCGGACCGAGCGCGTCGCTGTTCGACGGCATGCGTGGTGCGGTCATGGCCTCGCGCATGCTGGAAGCCGGCACCGACCCGGGCCTGCTGCCGGAGAGACGCAGCGCCCGGGTGCGCGCCCGCATCGATTTCCGCGACGCCTTCCATCTCGCTACCGCCGGAGGCGGGATTGCGCTCGGCCTGCCGGTCGGACAGTTTGCGCCGGGCTATCATTTCGACGCGCTAGCCATCGATATCGGCGCCGAAGGCGGCACGATCCGGCTGATGAACGGCCTCGACCACGGTGACGGCATCCTGCAGAAAATCGTCTATTCGGCGTCGAAAGCGAACATCGCCACCGTGTGGGTCGATGGATGCAATGTCGCCGGTGCGCTTAGGGTGGCCAGCGGCACCGTGTTGCAATCGCAGAAGCACTGATTTCGTAGCAGGAAGCGCTGTTGCTCGACGAACCGACCTCAGCGCTCGCGTATCGGTTCAGGCAGAAGTGCTCATCAGCGATCTGCAACAAGCGCCTGGCCTGACCTCTGAGTATGCCATGATTGGCCATAACTTTGCCGACGTCGCCCATCTCTGCCAACGCATCGCCGTCATGCAGACTGGCAATGGAGCGGTGCATTGAAGATGGCGGGACGATACGGAACAGTGCGGAAAGTCTTTTGGCCTCGATCCACGAAAAAGCCAATTAAATCAATAGTTCTGATACGTCCTCCGGGCCTACTTTAGACTCGAACCCCTGCGTCCGCATACGAGCTCGCCGGTGCTTTGCGTAGCAAACCTGTGTTTTCGTTGGTTACGCATACCAGCGCACCTACGACCTCAATAAGGCAGGCGCAACAGACGTACTCAGGGATCTCGGTTAGCTTGCCGCACCTGTGAGCAAGGCGCAATGCTGTCAGGAGGGAGTGTGAACGGTAGCGTTTGCGATATCGAGGAACTTCCTGGCGAGCTGTCGCCGAATATTTTCGACCCTCTGCACGACGAAGAACTGCCGCCTCAGGTCGATGCCTTTCAGGCGGAGCGTTGCGAGCGAGCCGGTTCGAAGCTCGTGCCGCAGCGAAAGCCGGGAGACCGCGCCCACGCCGCCTCCGGCCTCGACGGCCGCCTTGACCGCTTCGGCACTGCCCAGCATCATCGCAATGATGCGCTCCTTGCTCTACGTGCCGGGCAACTCGGACCGCTTTCTCGCCAAGGCTCACGAGCGCGGCGCCGACGCGCTGATCATCGATCTGGAGGATTCCGTTTCGGAGCCCGAGAAGGACGCAGCTCGGAACCGCATAGCTGACGTCGTTCCGGCAGCCAAACAGAATGGCGCGCGCGTACTGGTGTGCATCAACGGTGGCACGGAGCGCGAGATCGACGATGCCGAGGGGGCGATCACAGCGGGCGTCGACGCGCTTTGGATCCCGAAGGTCGAGTCCGCGGCTCGCATTCGCCGCTTCGTTGCAAGGATGGAGCGAATGGAACGAAGCGTCGGATCCGGACCGAAACCAATCGTGGCCGCAATCGAATCCGCCGCGGGCGTGTTCGAGGCCAGACAGATTGCGAAGGTCGACCGCGTGATGGGTTTGAACGCCGGCAGCGAGGACTTGGCCGCCTCCCTGGACGCCGAACCTCTGCCGGAGGTTCTGCGCGTCCCGAAATTGCTCGTTCATCTTGCAGCCAAAGCGGAGCGGCGTATGTCCTTCGGCTTGATCGACAGTGCCGCCAATTTTCAGGATCTTGATCGGCTGCGCGCGGCTGCTTGCGAGGCGCGGCGGTTCGGTTTCGACGGTGCAACCTGCGTGCATCCTTCTGCGGTCGCCGTCCTCAACGAAACGTTTGCCCCATCCGAGGATGAGCTCATGCGAGCGGCCAGAGTTGTGCGCGCAGCCCATCAGGCCAACGAGGCCGGCAGAGGCGCGTTCGTCTTTGAAGGTCGGATGGTCGACCGCGCTCGCGCCCTGACAAAGAAACGAGGCTAGATCATGCAGACCTTGCGACAAAGGATGCAGTCCAAGCCGCTGCTTCATGTCATGGCAACGCACAGCCCAGTGTCGGGCCGCCTCGCGGAGGAGGCCGGGTCGACGCTCTGTGGGCGTCGGGTTTCGAACTCTCCGCGTTCTACGGCCTGCCAGACCTTAGCCTGCTGTCGATGACGCAGCATCTCGATATGACGCGCGCCATCGCCGGCGAGGTCGCCATCCCGGTGATAGCGGACGTCGACACCGGCTTCGGCAATGCTGTCAACGTCATGCACGTCGAGCGCGAATACGAAAGGGCAGGGGCGTCGGCCGTAGTCATAGAGGACAAGACCTTTCCGAAAGTGACGAGCTTGCTGGCTGACGGCCGTCAGGAACTGGTGCGGACGGAAGAGTTTCAAGGCAAGGTTGCGGCGGCGGTCACAGCGCGGTCCAGCCCGGATTTCATCATCATCGCTCGCACGGAAGCGCTGATTGCGGGGCTTGGTGAGGCCGAGGCGCTGGCGCGTGCGGCCGCCTATGAGGAGGCCGGCGCCGACATGATTCTGGTTCATTCGAAGCAGAAGGCGCCGGACGAAATCGAGAGCTGCGTGCGCGCTTGGAGCAGGTCTGCGCCCATTGTCATCGTGCCGACGGCCTATCCGCAGATGGACGAGAAGCGGATCAACGCACTCGGGGCAAGATCAGAATGGTCATCTACGCCAACCACGCGCTTCGTGCGTCGGTCGCCGCAATGCAGAAGGTGTTCGCGCGAATCCTGTCAGACGGAGGCGCACAGAACGTCAGCAACGAGATCGCCTTGGTTGCCGAGATATTCCGGCTACAGCGGATGGAACGAGTTACGGATATTGAGGAGAGGTTCCTGCGCTGACGCCCTGCGGCGAAAACGGCACCCCTGTCAGTGCACACGGCGCTGCCGATCAATCTCGCAACGAGTGTCAGAGCGGAGGGATAAGTGGCACGGAACCATACGGAATGATACGGGAAGATTTTTGAATCTGGCCCGCGAAAAAGGAAATAGAATCAATAATTTGAACACGTCCTCGGGGTCCATCAGAACATACAGTTAAATATCTGATTCTATTACACTTGTTTGTTATAGCCCATAACATGGACTCGACCCCCCTGAACGCACCGTACGAGACAGCAGTCGATATGTGGCAGTCGGACCAATATCGGATGGGACGGATCTGGCATCAAAGTCCAGCCCTTCCAACTGCTTGGTGAGCAGGATTACAGAGACTGGAGATCCTGCAACAGCCGATCCGCCACGGCCTCCGCGGCGACCGCAATGCGATGCCGCGCCATGGCTTCCGTTAGTGCGGCATCCCATGATGCCGCGATCGTCGGCCCCTGCAGGGGCAAATCTGTACGCGGGACATTGCGGATGGCGATCAGATAGTCGCCTGCACTGAAGCGCCACCGCGCCGCGCCGTGCCACCCGTGGCATGGCCGCGTCATCGGCATCGAGCCGGACAACTAGCCGATCCGGAACTGCCTTGCAAATGCCAGGGCGCCGGGAAGTCCGCCGCTGCGGCCGCGCCAGGCGAGGAAGTGAGCGCCGAGCTGCGCCCGCACGTCTTCGGGCCATCCGGGCGCCGACGGCTCTCGACGGCGACGGACGAGCGATCGTTTTAGCGCATGTCCTGCCGCGATCGAGAGCCTGTCGCGATCGAGAGCCTTGCCCGACGACGGCCGGCTCGGTATTCTTCCTGTTAAAATAATCTTCCGGACAAGCAAGTCGGTCCACGTTAGCCTTGCGAGGATTGCAGCAATGGGCTTCCACTATCCCGACGTAAGGCGCGGGCCACCGCGGCCGAGCACAATCATCCGCCCTGGCGGTTTCGCATCGCAGGCCGGCCGGGAACGCTACGTTGTGCCTGGCGGCGGAGCTATCCTCATCGAGATCGACGCCGGCGATACGATCAGCATACGCAACAGCGAAGGCGGACAGGCATGTGAGCTTGTCGCGGTCGATGCCGGCGGGCGCCATGCTCCGGACGTGCTCGGCGTGCCGGCCAACAGCAACGCGGTCGGGCTGAAGGCGCTGCTCGTCGAAGGCGCGGAAAGCCTGCGCGGTTTCCGCGCCAGGATCGAGCGCCGAGGCATCGACCTCGCCGAAGCGAAGGCCATCCGTATTTTCGGCTCAACATCACCCGCGGGCACTGAGGAGAATTTTGTCGCTCAGCGCAAGGGGCAGCTGATCCTTGCCGCGCCCGGCGGACCGATGCCTGTCGACGGGCACGATACGACGACGCCTCTCGCCGTGCTCCTGCAGCGCGCGCAGATAAAGCCGGTCGCGAAATTCGAGCTGCCGGAACCGCTCGCCGATCCGCTCTGCGACCTGCGCATCCTCTCGGCCACGGCCAGCTCCTATTTCGTCAAGGCCGGCGACTACATCCAGATCATCGATGTCGATGGCCGCCAGTGCACCGACTTCCAGTGTTTTTCGGCGCGCAAGCTGGACAAGGGCAAGGACCATCCGCTCGACGTGACCACGACACGCACGCTGTTGGGCTCGAACTACCCGATGCCTGGCCTCTATTCGAAATATTACGACCAGGACATGGAGCCGCTGGTCGAGGTGGTACAGGATACCTGCGGCCGGCACGATGCCTTTGCGCTGGCCTGTGCCGCCAAATACTACGACGATATCGGCTATCCCGGCCACCCCAACTGCTCGGACAATTTCAACAAGGCGCTGTCCGACAACGGGGTGAATCCGCGCGCTGGCTGGATGGCGGCCAACTTCTTCTTCAATACCGCGATCGACGCCAATGGGGTCGTCATCTCCGATGAGCCGTGGTCGCGGCCGGGCGATTATGTGCTGTTGCGAGCCTTGACCGACATTGTCTGCGTGTCGTCCGCATGCCCCGACGATACCACGCCGGCCAATGGCTGGAACCCGACCGACATTCACCTTCGCACCTATTCAGGCGCGGAACGTTTTTCTCGAGCCATAGCCAGAAGAATGACCGCTGACGCCGAGCCGACCATGACCCGCGAAACCGCCTTTGGCCCGCACTTTGCCAAGCACACGCGCAATTTCGTCGAATACAAGGGATATTGGCTCGCCAACTCCTTCGCCAAGTCCGGCGCTATCGAAGAATATTGGGCCTGTCGCGAGAAGGCGGTCGTGATCGACCTCTCGCCACTGCGCAAGTTCGAGGTGACCGGGCCGGACTCTGAGGCGCTGCTGCAATATACGCTCACCCGCGACGTGAAGCGGCTGGCCGTCGGCCAGGTCGTCTATTCCGCCATGTGCTACGAGCACGGCGGCGTGATCGACGACGGCACGCTGCTACGACTGAGCCGCGACAATTTCCGCTGGATCGGCGGTGATGATTTTGGGGGCATCTGGCTGCGCCAGCAGGCGGAAAGGCTCGGGCTGAAGGTCTTGGTACGCTCCTCCACCGACCAGATGCACAACATTGCCGTCCAGGGGCCGAAGAGCCGCGACATATTGAAGGAGATCGTCTGGACCTCGCCGCTTCAACCTTCGATCGCGGAGCTCGAATGGTTCCGCCTCACGATCGGTCGCATCGGCGACGTGCAGGGCGTGCCGATCGTTGTGTCGCGCACCGGCTATACGGGCGAACTCGGCTACGAGATCTGGTGCCATCCCCGCGATGCGTCCACGGTATTCGATGCCGTATGGGACGCCGGCGAACCACACGGGCTGAAGCCCATGGGCTTGCTGGCGCTCGACATGGTGCGGATAGAGGCTGGTTTGATCTTTGCCGGTTACGAGTTTTCCGACCAGACCGATCCGTTCGAGGCCGGCATCGGCTTCACTGTGGCGCTGAAGACCAAGCCGGACGATTTCATCGGCCGCGACGCCTTGATCCGCCGCAAGGACAACCCGTCACGCAAGCTGGTCGGGCTGGAGATCGACGCCAATGTCAATGTGGGGCATGGCGACTGCGTCCATATCGGTCGCGCGCAGATAGGCGTGGTGACGTCGAGCATGCGTTCGCCGCTGCTGGGCAAGAACATCGCGCTTGCGCGACTCGACATCGCCCATGCGGCCACCGGGACCGACGTCGAGATCGGCAAGCTCGACGGCCATCGGAAGCGCCTGCCGGCGCGGATCGTGCCGTTCCCGCATTTCGATCCGAAGAAGATCCGGCCGCGCTCCTGAGGCAAATGCACGGGCGGCGCTCACGCACCCGTGCAGCCGCTGCCTGTCCAGCCGGCACCGCGCACCACATTTGTGCAGTGGCGTCGACCGAGGCCGTGGAATGTCCAGAAAAGCGGTTCCCATCGCGAATTGGCCATTGCGAACCATGAATGATGGTCTATTAATTTTCATGGGATGAAAAACGGACTGCGGCAAGGGGACCGCGGCCACTTGCGCATCCAAGCTCTAATGGGGATCGAGCCGGAAATTTCCAGTTCATAGATGGGAGCAGCAGCATGTCTACGCGTAGCATGACTTTGAAATTCTCGATGGGCGCCCTTGCGCTGGCTGCCGCCACATTCACGGCGCCGATGGCCCATGCGCAGGCGCCGGAGTCGAGCGATCCGATCAAGATCGCCTTGTTCGACTGGACCAGCGTCAATCTGAACGCGAAGATTTTGGGCGGTATCCTCGAAAAGCTGGGTTACACGACGGAATATCCGACCGCCGATTATCTCTCGAGCCTGACGACCGGCCTCACCAACGGCGACCTCACCGTCGGCCTGGAGTTCTGGGACACCACCGCCGGCGAAGCGATGAAGGCTTCCGACGCGACCGGCCAGACGGAGCGGCTCGGCACGCTTGGCCCCAAGGCCAAGGAAGAATGGTGGTTTCCCGAATATATGAAGGCGAAATGCCCCAGCCTGCCGAATTGGGAGGCGCTGAAGGACCCGAAATGTGCCGAAGCCTTCTCGACGCCGGAAACCGCTCCCAATGGCCGCTACGTCGGCGGACCGGTGACCTGGGAAGGCTTCGACGACGAGCGCGTCGCGGCGCTCGGCCTGCCGTTCACAGTCATCCACGCCGGCACCGATGCCGCCATGTTCGCCGAGCTCGACTCGGCCTATCAGCGGCAGGCGCCGATCATGCTGTGGGTCTATTCCCCGCACTGGGCGCCGGCCAAATACAAGGGCGAGTGGATCCAGTTCCCGGAATACGAGCCGGCCTGCTACACTGATCCGAAGTGGGGCACCAACCCCGACGCCAAGTACGATTGCGGCAAGCCACACGGTGAAATCTGGAAGTATTCATGGGCCGGCATGAAGGACAAGTGGCCGGTCGCCTACAAGGTCGCCAAAGCCTATGCGATCGACACCGACGAACTCAACGCCATGAGCGGACAGATCGATCTCGACGGCAAGACGATCGAGGACGTTGCGGCCGAGTGGATCGCCGCCAATGAGGCTAAGTGGAAAGCCTGGGCACAATGATCGTCTCGATATGAAATCGCAGGCCCGCGCTCATGCGGGCCTGCGGATCGGGATGCCGTTGCGCAGGGACTGCGGATGAAAGAGACGACCGACGAAACAAAGGCGGCGCCACACACCGCAAAAGCCGAACGGCCCGTAAAGCTCGCCTGCCGCAATGTCTGGAAGCTGTTTGGACAAGGCGCGGCAGACTTCATACGCCAGCGCAAGGGCGTGGCGAGCCCATCCGATATCGCTTCGGCCGGTCTGGTCGGCGCGGTGCGGGCCGTCGATCTGGAAATCCGCCAAGGCGAGATCTTCATCATCATGGGGCTGTCGGGCTCGGGGAAATCGACGCTCGTGCGCTGCATGTCGCGCCTGATCGAGCCGACCTTCGGCGTGGTCGAGTTCGAGGGAAAGGACCTGCTGAAGGTCTCCGACGCCGAGCTGATCGAGCTGCGCCGCCACCGGATGGGCATGGTGTTCCAGAACTTCGCCCTGCTGCCGCACCTCAACGTGCTGGACAACATCGCCTTCCCGCTGAGCATCCAGGGGATCGACCGCGCGGCACGCGAGAAACGGGCGCGCGAGGTCATCGAGCTGGTCGGCCTGCGCGGCCGCGAGCACTTCTATCCGCGCGAGCTTTCCGGCGGCCAGCAGCAGCGCGTCGGCATCGCCCGCAGCCTCGCCACCAAGCCCGAGATATGGTTCCTCGACGAACCCTTCTCGGCGCTCGACCCGCTGATCCGCCGCGAGATGCAGGACGAATTGATGCGGCTGCAGAACGTGCTGCACAAGACCATCGTCTTCATCACCCATGATTTCGACGAGGCGATCCGGCTCGCCGACCGCATCGCCATTATGAAGGATGGTGACGTGATCCAGGTCGGCACCCCGGAAGAGCTGGTGGCCAGTCCTGCGACCGATTATGTCGCCGAGTTCACCCGTGACGTGTATCGCGCCAAAGTCATCTCGGCCAAAAGCCTGATGCGCCCCTGCAATGGCACGGACTATGGCGGCGAGGTCGCCCCGGACGCCAAGATCGCCAGCTTCTCGGCTAGTATCATTGCCGCGCAGAAACCCTTCGCGGTGGTCAACGGCACCGGCAAGCCGCTCGGCGAGATCACGCCGCAGGCGGTGATCGACCTTCTGGCGGGGATAACCGTCCCCGGGATCCGGGCATGACAATAGTCACCGACGTCAGGGTCGAAGGGCCTCGCTCGGTCCAGATGTGGCTCGCGATCTGGGCGGCCGCGCTGACGGGCGTGCTCGTCGTCTTCCTGCTGCGCGGCAGCCTGCCATGGGCGGTGAACTATCCGGCCGAAGCGGTGATACCGGTCGCTGATTGGATCACGGCGATCATGAACTGGCTGAAGGTCAATTTCTCCTGGCTTACCCGATCGATCACAGCCGTACTCGGCGTGCCGCTCGATTTCGCGCTCGACCTTCTCGCCAAGAACTTCAAGATCGGCAGCGGCGCCGATGCGGTCGTCCTGCCGCGGCTATCCTGGGTGGGCGTGGTCGTCGCGGCATACCTGGCCGGGCACGCCGCCGGCGGCGGTAGGCTTGGCTTTCTTGTCGGCAGCTGCTTCCTCTACATCGCCCTGTTCGGCAAGTGGACAAGCGCGATGCTCACGCTCGGCCTGATCTCGATCGCCGTGCCGTTCTGCATCGTCACCGGGCTGTTCGTCGGGATCTGGGGGTGGCGCAAGCCATGGGCCGAGAAGTTGATCATCTCTCCGGCCCTGGATCTGATGCAGACGATCCCGACCTTCGCCTATCTGATCCCGATGCTGTTGCTGTTCGGCAACAGCCCGGTCTCCGCAATGATCGCGACTGCTATCTTCGCGACGCCGCCCATGGTCAGGGCAACGATGCTTGGCCTGTCGCGCGTGCCTTCCGAAATTAGCGATTTCAGCGACATGGCGGGCTGCACGCCGCGCCAGAAATTGTGGCGGGTGCTGCTGCCCTCGGCGCGGCCGACGCTGATGGTCGGCGTCAACCAGGTGATCATGCTGGCACTCAACATGGTCATCATCGCCTCGATGATCGGCGCCGGCGGCCTCGGCTACGACGTGCTCCTGTCGCTGCGTGCGTTGAAGGTCGGCGAGGCGATGGAGTCCGGACTGGCCATCGTCGCGCTGGCGATCGCTCTCGACCGGCTGAGCCAGGCGATGGCGCGCCGTCATGCGTCGGGACATCAGGAGGCCCACCGCCCCTTCTGGATGCTCTATCCGGCGTTGATGCTGGCCGTGCTCGCGCTCGCCGCGACTACGTGTCTCAGCCTGTTCATCCCGGCCTTCGCCGACGTGCCGAAGGCCATCACCTTCACCACTGCGCCGGCCTGGAAAGCGGCGGTGACATGGATCACCGTCAACTGGTTCGACGCGATCGAAGCGTTCCGGGTAACGCTCATCCTTTACGTGCTCAATCCGCTGCGCGCCTTTTGCGAAGGCGTTCCGTGGCTGGGCGGGGTGTTCCTCCTCGGGCTTGCCGGCTACCAGCTTGGCGGTACGCGGCTCGCCGCCCTGGTCGCGGCCCTGACTGCCTTCTGCGCGGTGACCGGCCTTTGGGAAAAGACCATGGCGACTGTCTATCTGTGCGGCATCTCCGCGTTCGTCTCCTGCCTGATCGGCATTCCGATAGGGCTGATGGCATCGCGCAGCGACCGCTTCGAGAAGATCATCACGCCGGTCATCGATACGCTGCAGGTGCTGCCGTCGTTCTGCTTCATCATTCCGGTGGTGATGCTTTTTCGGGTCGGCGACGTCACGGCCATGATCGCGACGATCACCTTTGCCGTCGCGCCCGCCATCCGCTACACCAATCACGGCATCCGGCAGGTGCCGCCAGCGCTGATCGAGGCGGCGAAAGTCTCAGGCTGCACGAAGCGCCAGACATTCTTCCGTGTGCAGCTGCCGCTGGCGCTGCCCGAAATCATGCTCGGCGTCAACCAGACGATCCTGATGGCGCTGGCTATGATCATCATCTGCGCAATGATCGGTACCCGCGACCTCGGCCAGGAGGTGTTCATCGCGCTGTCCAAGGCCGATTCCGGCCGCGGCATAGTCGCCGGCCTGGCGATTGCCTTCATCGGCATCGTGGCCGACAGGCTGTTTAGCGACTGGACGGTGCGGGCACGGGCGCGACTGGGGTAGTCCGATAGCGATTGCGACTGCAACGCCGACTGTAGAAAGCTTGCCGGCGGAGGAGCAGCGGGGGAATTTCAGCACGGTTCCCCTCTCCTTCTCGGACAGGGGGTTGAGCCTCAGACTACTCGGCCGCCTCTTCCTTCACCGCCAGATAGGTCTCCATGGAATCGTCCATAGCCTGCAGCCACGGTGTGTGGTGCTTCGGCGCCATCGTGCCGGTCATCAGCGAGCGGTAGGCGTTGTCGCGGAAGCCCATGATGTTTTCCGCCTTGTGGTGCTCCCACTCCATGAAGGTCTGGTTGGTCTTCTCGATGTCGAAGCTCGGATAGTCGGTCGCCTCGATCAACTCCATGGTCTGGTCGCCCTGGAACCAGATTGCGTGCTCGGCATTCTCGATCGTTTCCTCGCGCTCACGCCATTTCTGGCTGTGCGCGGCCATCGCCTCGGCGGACGGCAGTTCGATGCGACCGAGCATCACGTCGCGCGCGTACCACGCCTGCGCGTCGAACATGTTGAACGTGTAGAACTGGTCCTGCATGCCGATGTAGAAGAGTTTCGGGTTCTTCTCCCAGACCACGCCCTGGTAGAGCCCGAGCGGCCACATGCGGTTGGCGGTCTTGAGCTTCAAGTCGTCGGTGAGGAACGGGAAGGAGTGCAGATAGCCGGTGCACAGGATGATGGCGTCGACATCCCTGGTCGTGCCGTCCTTGAAATGAGCGGTCTTGCCGACGACCTTCTGCAGCAGCGGCACTTCTTTCCAGTTTTCCGGCCATTTGAAGCCCATCGGCTTCGACCGGTAGCTGGAGGTGATCGATCTGGCGCCGTATTTGTAACACTGCGAGCCGACATCCTCGGCCGAATAGCTGCGTCCGATGATCAGGATGTCCTTGTCCTTGAACTCCATGGCGTCGCGGAAATCGTGGCTGTGCAGGATGCGGCCATTGAAGGTGGCGAAACCTTCGAAATAGGGGACGTTCGGGACTGAGAAGTGGCCCGTTGCGACGACGACGTGATCGAATTCCTCCGAGTAGGTGACGTCGTTGCTGCGGTCATGCGCGGTGACGGTGAATTTCCCGCTGTCGTCGGAATACGTCACCATGCGGACGGGGCTGTTGAAGCGCACCCATTTGCGCACGCCGGATTTCTCGACGCGGCCTTTGATGTAATCCCATAGCACGGCGCGCGGTGGGTACGAGCCGATCGGCCGGCCGAAATGCTCCTCGAACGTGTAGTCGGCGAATTCGAGGCATTCCTTCGGCCCGTTCGACCACAGGTAGCGATACATCGAGCCGTGGACGGGGTCGCCATGCTCGTCAAGGCCGGTGCGCCAGGTGTAGTTCCACAAGCCGCCCCAGTCCGACTGCTTCTCGAAACAGACCACTTCGGGAATATCGGCGCCCTTGACCGCCGCCGACTGGAAGGCCCTCAGTTGCGCCAGTCCGGAGGGGCCAGCTCCAATGACCGCGACGCGACTCTTCATGTAGGCCCTCCGTATTTTCCCATGCGAAAAGAAATTTCACTGGCAGGACCGTAGCTGCTCCTCCACTACTGTCAATAAGGATGGCGCCGAAACGCGTTGCATGGAACCGGCGCTCCTTCGAGGCGCGACAACGGCGCATTTCGGCGAGGCGTCGGCAGAGGGCTTGCTGCGTACGCCCCGCTCATGTATCGGCAACGAATGTGTTCACTCTGAGTGAAATAGTTTTGAACGGCGGCAGCGGTGACGACATGGCAAAGGCAGCGAGTGGCCTTGGGCAGGATGGAAAATCGGGGGCGGGGAAAAAGCCGGCCCCGACCACGCGCCAGATAGGCAAGGCGAGGGCGGTTCACGCCCCGCTGACGCAGAACCCGCATGCCGTCCGCGACACCCGGGAAAAGGTGCTTGAAGTCGCGATCGGCCGTGAGGTGCGCGCGTTTCGCAAGAAGCTCGGCATTACCGTCGCTGATCTCGCCGCCGCCACCGATATTTCGCTCGGAATGCTGTCGAAGATCGAGAACGGCATCACCTCGCCCTCGCTGACGACATTGCAGGCGCTGTCGCGCGCGCTTGGCGTGCCGGTGACAGCATTCTTCCGCCGCTTCGAGGAGGAGCGCAGCGCCGTCTTCGTCAAGGCGGGCGAAGGGCTCGATGTCGAGCGACGCGGCACGCGCGCCGGCCACCAGTACAATCTGCTCGGACATATCGGTTCCAACACCAGCGGCGTGGTGGTGGAGCCCTATCTCATCACGTTGACCGAGGATTCCGATGTGTTCCCGACCTTCCAGCACGAGGGCATGGAGTTCCTCTACATGCTCGAGGGCGAAGTGGTGTACCGGCATGGCAGCAATCTCTACCGGATGACGCCCGGCGACAGCCTGTTCTTCGATGCCGATGCGCCGCACGGACCGGAGGTGCTGACGCTCCTGCCAATGCGCTATCTGTCGATCATCTGCTATCCGCAGAGAAGCGCCGGGGACTAGGGTGCGTTGAGATTCAGGTGATGCCGGCCTGCAAATGGCGGCTTCCTACGCTTCCGGTACTCACGTACCCAAAGGTACGCTCCGTTCCGGTTCTCGAAATCCGCCATTTTCGGCCCGGCCTGAATCTCAACGCACCCAAAGCCCCTCAGTCCGGCCCGAAGCCCGGCGAGGTCGGGCTGCCGTCGTCATATTTCGACAGCCATTCGACGACGGTTGGACGATAGCGCGTAAGACCCTTGTAGTTCGCAAGCTCCACCGGGAGGTCGCGCAGCACTCGGTGCAGGCGCCGCGCCCATTTGGGCGAGGTGATGAGCTCGTCCATCTTGATCAGGTAGCAGCGGATCGGGAAGACCAGCGCATTCGAGCGCGGCAGCCGCCAGAAGCTCTGTAGCTCGACGCGCAGATGCACCTTGTCGCCGACATTCTCGGGCGTGACGGTGGTCCGATCGGGTCCCCATTTGTGATAATTCTCGGGGCTCGTATCGAGGCGCGGATTGATCGTCATCGTCCAGTTGAGGCGGCGCGCCGGCTTGCCCTGCTGGATGTTGGTGAGAAACTTCAGCGCCCTGACGAAGATGCCCTTTTCGTGCGCGAGCGGTACCGGAGCGTGCCACTCGAAGAAGTTCATGCCGATGTCGAAATCGAGCGACCAGTCGGCCTGGGTGCTGACGATGCCCGCATCCATCCACAAATTGCCGTCGCGCTGGTCGAGCAGGCAGAAATCGCCCTGGCTCTGGCGGGTGATGTATTCCATCGGGCCGTAGGGGAGGGTGGACAGGTCGCCGAACACGAACTTCTGGTCGATGCCGAGCGGCCGGTTGATCCAGTGCCAGTTGTCGCCGTCGCGGGTGAGTGAGAAGTGTTCGGGATAGCCCTTTGCCTGCTCGGTCATCAAAAGTTCGAGCAGGTCCCAGCCGGCCAGCGTCATATGCGGCAGCGACTGACAGCGCAGCGGGTCCTCGGCGAGCACCAGCGCGCGGTCGCGCATCTCCGAGACATAATGCTCGTCGACGTCAATGAGGTTTTCCAGCACGCTGCCCGCCGGGCCGATGACGTGCGGCTCGATGTTGACCGCGTACATGTAGCTGTCTTCGTTGAACGGGAATGGGAAGCGCCTGATATGCTCCGGACTGTTCCTGAACGTGAAATCGTCGCGGAAGGATTCCGTCCTGAAATTGATGCCCATCGGGGGTCTCCTTACCGTTCCAGGACGAGGGAACTGCCCTCGAAGCGCGACACGCAGGGCATGATCTTTCTGCCCGAGCGGTGCTCTTCCTCGGAGAGCCAGTGGTCGTTGTGCCGGAACCTGCCGTTGCAGGAAATGACATTGGTCTCGCACTGGCCGCAGACGCCGCCGCGGCACAGATACGGCGGATCGACGCCGGCCGCCTCGATCGCCTCCAGCAGGCTCTGCTGCTCGCCGACGCGGATCGTCTTGCCGCTCAGCGCCAGAGTCACGTCGAAGGGCAGGCCGGGCTGCGGCGCGGCGAAATGCTCGAAATGGACGTTCTCGGATGGCCAACCGGCTTCGGCCGCAGTCTTGCGGACCCATTCGATCATCGGTGCCGGGCCGCAGATGTAGAGATGGGTGCCGAGCGGCTGCGCGGCGAGCAGGCGGTCGAGCTCGATCTTCTCGCCGCGGTCGTCGTGGTAGAGGTGGATGCGCTTGCCGTAGCGCTCGGAAAGTACGTCGCCATAGGTGAAGAGCGAGGCGGTGCGGCAGGCGTAGTGCAGCTCGAAATTGCCGCCCTCGGCCGCGAGTTGCGCGGTCTGCGCCATGAACGGCGTGATGCCGATGCCGCCGGCGATCAGCAGGTGCTTCTTTGCGCGCAGGTCGAGCGAAAAGAGGTTGACCGGGTAGCTGACCACCATGCGGTCGCCCGGCTTGACCTTTCCATGCATGAACAGCGAGCCGCCGCGGCCGACATCGTCGCGGCGCACGCTGATCGTGTATTCGCTGGTGTCGAGCGGCGAGCTCATCAGCGAATACGGGTTGAGCCTGCTCGTGCCGCCGTCGCGCATTTCGACCACCACATGCGCGCCTCCGGAGAAGGTCGGCAGCAGCCCGCCGTCGGCGCGCCGGAAATGGAACCGTTTTACTAGGTCGTTGACCGGGACGACATCGCTGACGGTGACATCGAGTTTCGTCGTGCCGGCGCTCATCGGAAAATCTCCTCCTGGGGAGGGATTTCCGAACGGTCCTCCGCGTTGACGCACACCCCCTGGAAGGCAGCGATCCGGCGCGAATAATGGTCGCGCACCAGAAGCAGCAGGCCGCAATGCGAGCAGGTCACGGGCTGCGTCGTCACGTCCTCGGTGATGCCCTTGCAATGCACGCACTGGACGCGCCTTGCCAGCGAGCCGCGATGCTCCGTCTCAATCGACATATGGTCGATGCCGGCTTCGAGCGCTGCCTGCATCGCCTGGCCGATCAGGCCTTCGGTGCCGGCAAGATAAAGCATGAGGCCCATGCGGGCGGTGGCCAGGGTCTGTCTCAGCCGCGGCAGGGCGGCGGCGATCGAGGGACCTTCGTAATATTGGGCAGGGTGAAGCGCCTTAAGGCGGTCCAAATAGAAGGCTCCCGTCTCGCGCGGGATGAAGACGATCTGGGCGCCGGCGAAAAAGTCCGCGGGCGCGGCCTCGGCCAAGTCCAGGATCGCGGCGGCGCCTTCGGCATCGGCGATGAAGAGATGATCCTTGCCCGGCTGCGGTGTCAGCGTTCCGTAGACGGGCCTGCTCTTGATCGTCGGTTCAATCAACGTTCCAGTCATCCTTTCGCGTTGCGCTTGGTCTTCTTCGGATCGTCGAAGGGCAGCGGCTGGGCGGTGGCCTTGATCGAGCCCGAGCGGTTGCGGATTTCGAGCGGCGTGCCGGCCACGGCGCAGTCGACATCCAGCCGCGCGATGCCCATCGATTTCTTCGCCAGCACAGAATACATCGCGCAGGTCACAACACCGACTTTTCTGCCGTCGCGGTAGACCGGCGCGCCCTCGTCGGCCGGCTCCTTGCCGTCGAGCAGCACGCCGAATATCTTGAAGCGCTCCTTGCCCTTCAGCCGGTAGTGCTCCTCCGCGCCGCGGAACCCGGTCTTGCCGGGGCTCACGGTGAAATCGAGACCGAGTTCCCACAGCGTGTCGCCGGGGCCTTCGTTCTCGAACGGGTATTTCTGGGAATTGTCGTAGGGATAAAACAGCAGGTAGCTTTCGACGCGCAGCATGTCGAGCGTCGTGAAGCGGCAAGGGATGATACCGACGCCCTTGCCTTCGTCGAGGATGCGATCCCAGATCGCTCCGGCATCCTCGCCGCGGCAGAAGATCTCGTAACCGCGCTCGCCGGTGTAGCCGGTGCGCGAGATCATGACAGGCAGGCCGAACAACTGCGTCTGCATGTGATGGAAATAGGGCAGGTCGCGGATGCCGGGAACATGCTTCTGCAGGTAGTCGACGGCGAGCGGGCCCTGCAGCGACAGGTCGTGCAGACTGTCGTCGAAGCGGATCGACACGTCGCGTCCCGTCGCGGCCTTGGTCAGTTCCTCATGGCCGGTGCCGGAGCCGTGCACGACCATCCATGAATTCGGGCTGACGCGGTAGATGATGCAGTCGTCGGTGAATTTGCCGGCCTCGTTCAGCATGCAGGCATAGGCCGACTTGCCGGGATAGATCTTCTCCACGTCGCGCGTGGTCGCAAGGTCGATCAGATGGGCAGCGTGCGGGCCGGTGATGTGGACCTTCTTCAGGCCGGAGACATCCATCAACCCAGCCTTGCTGCGGATCGCGACATATTCCTCGTCGGGATCGCAGCTGTAGCTCCACGCAGTGCCCATGCCGCTCCAGTCCTCGAGCTTGGAGCCGAGCGCCCGGTGGCGATCGGCGAGTGTCGAAAATCTCCAGGATCGCGTCATCGGCCCGTTCTTCCCTCTCTGCTTCGCCTGTTATCCACCTCGAAAATACCCGCGCCGAGGCTGTGGCACCGCTCACGATATTGACTCAAATCCGCGAAAGCGCGCAATACTAAGGTGCAAAAAGTTTTACTGATAGGCAAGAAAAACCGGGCCATCGAGGGGACTTTGAAATGGAAGGGAATCTCAACGCCTTAACGGTGATTTTCACCGAGTTCTACTACTGGGTCACCATCGTCATGATGTTCCTCATCCATGTCGGTTTCTGCACCTACGAGGTCGGCGTATCGCGCCGGCGCAACCACCTGAAAACGCTGATGAAGAACGCGATGGCGATCCCGGTCGTCACGGTCACATTCTATTTCTTCGGCTGGTGGATTTATTTCGCATTTCCCAACGGGCCGGGCATCGTCTCGGGCGGGCTTATCACCTCCAATTTCGCCGAACCGTGGAGCCCGCTGATGGCCGCACACCTGTCCGGCGTCAATCCGGGCGAGGTCGACGTCACGCCGGCGGAAGCCGCGCTCTGGCATCGCCTCAACGGTGTGTTCTGGGGCGCCTTCCTGCTGTTCTCGATCACGACGGCATCCATCATCTCGGGCTCGATCATCGAGCGCGCCCGCTCGGGTGCGTTCTGGATCATCGCTGTGCTGATCGGCTCCGTTCTGTGGATCCTCGATGCAGCCTGGGGCTGGCATCCGCAGGGCTGGATGGTGAAGCTGTGGGGCTATCACGACGCCTATGCGTCAGGCGTGGTTCACGCCATCGCCGGCGGCGCCTGCCTCGCCTTCCTCATCGTGCTCGGACCGCGCCTCGGCAAGTTTCGGCCCGACGGCACGCCGCGCGACATCCCGCCCCACAATGTGTGGCTGGTCACGATCGGCCTTTTCCTGATCTACACTGGCTTCTGGGGCTTTTATGCCGCCTGCAACATCCCAATGATCAGCCCGGCTGCGATTGCCGGACAGATCACCGGCGACACCTGGACGGCGACCAACATCTATCTTGCGCCGACCTCGCTCTCGGCCATCACCTTCAACTTCCTGATGTCGCTGTCGGGCGGCATGATGGCCGGTTATCTGATCTCCAGGGGCGATCCGTACTGGACGTTCTCGGCCGGCCTTTGCGGCGTCATCAGCACGTCGGCCGGCAACGATCTCTATCATCCGATCCAGGCGATGCTGATTGGCGCAATCGTGCCGGCCATCTGCTACAAGCTGCATTACTACGTTGAGCGCCGCTTCAAGATCGACGATGCGGTGGGCGCCGTTGCGGTGCATGGCTATGGCGGCTTCCTTGGCGTGGTCGTGGCGGGCTTCATATTGTGGGGACAGCCGTCCTCGCCCTATGAAGGCTTCGCGCACATCAACCCGCTCGGCAATTTCGCCGGCGCTGTGCTGATGTTCCTGCTCGGCTTCATCCCGGTCTTCATCGCCTGCAAGATCCTGAACGCATTCAACTTGCTGCGCGTGCCGGCAAAGGTCGAGCTGGAAGGCGTCGACTTCGCTCTCAACCATGCTTTCGAGGCGTCCGTGCGTGAAGTGGGCGCTGCCGAAAAGGCCATGATCAAGTAGATCTCGAGAGGGACCCAATATGTCAACCAATGGAATGGAAAACTGGGCAGTCGATCTCAAGGACGTCGGCGCGATCTACCCGTTTCAGGGCGCCGAAGTCCTGATGGTTATCCTCGGCGTCGTCTTCTGGATCGGCTGGCACGTCATCCAGACGCGCCAGGAGAGTGCCGAAATCAAGGCCGATATGGCCGCGGACCGCAGCGGCGACGAGACGCGAGCGGCGATCGATCGCTATTGATCCGTGATGCGTACAGCAGGGGCGTCGGCGTTCTGCCGACGCTCTCGTTACATGTGTTTTCTGAAATGAAAAAAAAATTCATGCCAGTTGAAGTTAGGCAGGCGAATTGTTAGCTGCTGGCGAGCAACCTGAACTGCCGGGAGGATTGCCGATGTGCGGCATCGTAGGCCTGTTTCTGAAAGACAAGTCGTTGGAGCCGCAACTCGGCGCGCTACTGTGCGAAATGCTGGTATCGCTGTCGGACCGCGGACCCGACAGCGCCGGCATCGCCATCTACGGGTCGGGCGGCCAACAGAGCAAGATCACCATCCAATCCGCCAAACCGGAAGGTGACTTCACGGGGCTGGCGAAGGAGCTCGGCGAAAAGCTAGGCGACAAGGTCTGCGTGATCGTAAAGTCGACCCATGCCGTCATCGAGGTGCCGATCGGTAAGCTCGACGAGGCTCGTGAGGCGATCCTTTCGCTCAGGCCCGGAGTGCGCATCATGGGAGCCGGCGAGGTGATCGAAATCTACAAGGAAGTCGGGCTGCCCAAGCAGGTGGTTGACCGCTTCGGCCTGACGGGCATGGCAGGCACGCACGGCATCGGCCATACGCGGATGGCGACGGAGTCCGCCGTCACCACGCTCGGTGCGCACCCCTTCTCGACAGGACCTGACGAATGCCTCGTCCACAACGGGTCGCTCTCCAACCACAACAACGTCCGTCGCGAACTGATCCGCGAGGGCATGAAATTCGAGACCGAGAACGACACCGAGGTCGCCGCCGCCTTCATTTCGCATAGGATGGCCCAGGGCGCTGATCTTGGCGAGGCGCTGGAATCGACGCTGACCGACCTCGACGGCTTCTTCACCTTCGTGGTGGGGACCAAGAACGGCTTCGGCGTGGTCCGCGACCCGATCGCCTGCAAGCCGGCCGTGATGGCCGAGACAGACCGGTATGTTGCATTCGGCTCGGAATACCGGGCGCTCGCCAAGCTGCCGGGTATCGAGGACGCCAGGATATGGGAGCCTGAGCCGGCAAAAGTCTATTTCTGGGAACATTGAGCACGATGCAGATTGTCGATCTGGCGAAGACCTCGCTGCGTGACCTCAACCATGCGCTGCACCACATCAAGGAAGGCTCCAACGAGACCGGGTGGGAGGTGATCAATCCCAAGGGTAGCCATGCCGTGGCTGCCGGTGTGGATGCGGCCATCAGCATCGATGTGCGCGGTTCCGTCGGCTACTATTGCGGCGGCATGAATAGCGAGGCGACGATCACCGTGCACGGTTCGGCAGGCCCCGGCGTCGGCGAGAACATGATGTCGGGCAAAATCGTGGTGAAGGGCGACGCCAGCCAGTACGCCGGCGCCACGGGCCGCGGCGGGCTGCTGGTCGTCGAAGGCAACGCCTCGTCGCGTTGCGGCATCTCCATGAAGGGCATCGAGATTGTCGTGCACGGCAATGTCGGCCACATGTCGGCCTTCATGGCGCAGTCAGGCAGCCTCGTCGTGCTGGGCGATGCCGGCGATGCGCTGGGCGATTCCATTTACGAGGCGCGGCTGTTCGTGCGCGGCAAGGTCAAGAGCCTGGGCGCCGACTGCATCAAGAAGAAGATGCAACCGAAACACATCGCCCGGCTGCGGGCGCTTCTCGACCGCGCCGGCGTTGCCGGCGTCGCGCCGGAGGAGTTCACGCGCTACGGTTCGGCGCGCACGCTCTATAACTTCAACCTAGACAATGCCGATGCCTATTGAGGCTGCATGACCTATCGCAACCCGCCGACGACGCCGCGCAAATCCGCAACCTTCGACGACTATACGCTGTCGGAGATCCGCCGCGCCGCCGCGACCGGCATCTACGACATCCGCGGCGCAGGCGCCAAGCGCCGGCTGCCGCATTTCGACGATCTGCTGTTCCTTGGCGCGTCGATCTCGCGCTACCCGCTCGAGGGCTATCGCGAGCGCTGCGGCACCAATGTCGTGCTGGGCTCACGCCATGCCAAGAAGCCGGTCGAGCTGAAAATTCCAATCACGATTGCCGGCATGAGCTTCGGGTCTCTGTCTGGCCCGGCGAAGGAGGCGCTCGGCCGTGGCGCGACGATCGCCGGCACCTCGACCACCACCGGCGACGGCGGCATGACCGAGGAGGAGCGCGGTCATTCCAAGATCCTGGTCTATCAGTACCTGCCGTCGCGCTACGGCATGAACCCGCGCGATCTGCGCCGCGCCGACGCGATCGAGATCGTGGTGGGGCAGGGCGCCAAGCCGGGCGGCGGTGGCATGCTGCTCGGCCAGAAGATTTCGGACCGCGTCGCCGAGATGCGCACTCTGCCAAAGGGCATCGACCAGCGCTCGGCCTGCCGGCACCCGGACTGGACCGGCCCGGACGATCTCGAGATCAAGATTTTCGAGCTGCGCGAGATCACCGACTGGGAAAAGCCGATTTACGTGAAGGTCGGCGGCGCGCGGCCCTACTACGACACCGCACTCGCGGTGAAGGCGGGCGCCGACGTGGTGGTACTGGACGGCATGCAGGGCGGCACCGCGGCGACACAGGAAGTCTTCATCGAGCATGTCGGCCAGCCGACGCTGGCCTGCGTGCGCCCGGCCGTGCAGGCGCTGCAAGATCTCGGCATGCACCGCAAGGTGCAACTCATCGTCTCGGGCGGCATCAGGAGCGGCGCCGATGTCGCCAAGGCGCTGGCGCTCGGCGCCGACGCGGTGTCGATCGGCACGGCGGCGCTCGTGGCGTTAGGCGACAACGACCCACATTGGGAGGCGGAATACAATGCGCTCGGCGCCACCGCCGGCGCCTATGACGACTGGCACGAGGGCCGCGACCCGGCCGGCATCACCACGCAGGACCCCGAGCTTGCTGCGCGCCTCGACCCTGTGATGGCCGGATGGCGGCTCGCCAACTACCTCAAGGTGATGACGCTCGAGGCGCAGACCATCGCGCGCGCCTGCGGCAAGAACCACGTTCACAATCTCGAGCCGGAAGACCTCGTCGCACTGACGGTAGAGGCGGCCGCCATGGCGGGCGTGCCGCTCGCCGGCACCAACTGGATACCGGGGAAGAATGGACTGTGAGAAGTACCGGGGACAGTTTACTTTTCCGCTCGCCTCGATGCCTGAAATGCAGCGACCTCGCCGCGGAAAAGTAAACTGTCCCCAAGGCCAAAAATGGGGAACAGAAAATGGGGAAAAGCCTCACCGACTACGCCAGGAAGAACGGCGTCAAATATTTCATGATATCCTACACCGACCTGTTCGGCGGCCAGCGCGCCAAGCTGGTGCCGGCGCAGGCGATCGACATGATGCAGAAGGACGGCGCTGGCTTCGCCGGCTTCGCCACCTGGCTCGACCTGACGGCAGCGCATCCCGACATGCTGGCGGTTCCCGATTCCGATTCCGTCATCCAGCTCCCGTGGAAGCCGGATGTCGCCTGGGTCGCTTCCGACTGCCTGATGGAAGGCCAGATCGTCGCGCAGACGCCTCGCGCCACGCTCAAGCGGCTGATCAAGGAAGCCGCCGGCGACGGCATGCATGTCAAGACCGGCGTCGAGGCCGAGTTCTTCCTCATCTCGGTCGACGGTTCGGCGATCTCGGATGCGGCCGACACAGCGTCAAAACCCTGCTACGACCAGCAGGCGGTCATGCGCCGCTACGAGGTGATCGCCGAGATCTGCGACCACATGCTGGCGCTGGGCTGGAGCCCGTATCAGAACGACCATGAGGACGCCAACGGCCAGTTCGAGATGAACTGGGGTTTCGACGACGTGCTCGCCACCGCCGACAAGCACTCCTTCTTCAAGTTCATGGTGAAGTCGATCGCCGAGAAACACGGGCTGCGCGCGACCTTCATGCCGAAGCCGTTTCCAGGCCTGACCGGGAACGGCTGCCACGCCCACATTTCGGTGTGGGACAAGGCCGGCAAGACCAACGTCTTCGCCGACGATTCCGCCGAGCTTGGCCTGTCGGCCAAGGGCCGCAACTTCCTCGGCGGCATCATGAAGCATGCCTCCGCGCTGGCCGCGGTCACCAACCCGACGGTCAATTCCTATAAGAGAATCAATGCGCCACGCACGGTGTCCGGAGCGACCTGGTCCCCCAACACCATCACCTGGACGGGCAACAACCGCACCCACATGGTGCGGGTGCCGGGGCCGGGCCGCTTCGAACTGAGGCTGCCGGACGGCGCGGCGAATCCGTATCTTTTGCAGGCCGTCATCATCGCCGCCGGCCTCGACGGCATCCGCTCCAAGGCCGATCCCGGAAAACGCTACGACATCGACATGTATCAGGATGGCCACAAGGTGAAGGGCGCGCCGAAACTGCCGCTCAACCTGCTCGACGCGCTTCGCGAATTCGACAAGGACAAGGCGCTAAAGGCTTCACTCGGCGAGGAATTTTCGGCTGCCTACCTGAAGCTGAAGCATCAGGAGTGGAACGCCTACGCCCAGCATTTCACGCAGTGGGAGCGAGACAACACGCTGGATGTATAGTCCGCGGCCGCCACATCGATTGACCACACAATCATCAAATCTTTGCCCGACGCCGATACCGCCGAGCAGGCGCCAGCCGTCTTCCTTCCGGTCTTTTCGACTTTTGGCGAAACCTGCTGCACACGATGCTCGATAGCGCGGGGTTTGGCGTCGACGTGACGCCGGCCATGGCCTAAACCTTGCGGGACCCTGAGGGCAGGCGTTATTCCAGCACCGTTTCGCTGTTGGCAATGTGCACGGCCAGAAGGCAGCCGTTGGGAGTGTAGGAATTGTGCTCCGTGCCGTCGCGATACCAAACGAGATCGCCTTTGCTGAACACGGTGCCATCATCCTCGATCAATTCGCCGTCGAGGATAAGGAACTGCTCGTGGCCGTTGTGGCGGTGGCGCCGAGTGGTCATGCCGGCTGGCATGCGGTAGACGTGGAAACCAACGCCAAGCGGCAGGTCTTCGTCCAGCTGCAGGATGCTGTCGCCGAGAGCGGCGCCATCGTCGTAGACGAACGGCTTGAATTCGGCCGAATAGATGTTGGCAACGCGCAGATCCGAACGGTCCAGTGCCATTGCTGTCTTTCTCCCGGCAGTCTGATCAGTCTCCGATCAGACTGCCGGGCAGGGCAGATGGCGTCAAGCTTAAGGGCCGGCGGCAGCCGGCTGGCCGCGCACTTTACCTCGAACGCCTGCCTGCCGGCAGGAGCCTCGCGATGGACCTTCCCGCGACTTCGAGACCGATCAAGTCCGAAGAGGCGTGGTCGGCCTCCGGCGCAAAGGTGGCATGAAGAGGAATTTCGTCCCACAATGGTCGCGGAACCACGCGGAATGATATGGGAAGATTTGTCGATGCGTGCCCACGAAAAAGACAATGAAATCAAAAATTTGAGCACGTCCTTAGGGCCTACCAGAAAATTAGCTATCAATAAGTTAGGCCAGCTCATTCGCGAGTGGCATGATTCATCTCCATTAAGATCAGGTAGTTCGAAAGAAAGAGTCTGGGCCTTGTCCGCTTCAACCGCCCCTTCTCATCGAAGATACCGATCACACGTAATCCAGATATTCTGACTTCGAAAGCCTTGCCAGCGATACGTGCGGCGATCGGCGGCAAAGACGTGCGAATAGGACGGTTTGGACGTGTTCACATTGATTCCAAACGCCAGGTCATCATAATCCGAGTCATTGAAGCGGGATCGCATCTCTTGGAGCGGGTGCAGCTGACCGCGTTGGTGGCTGCTCACGTCGCTGCAATCCAAGGCTCCCTTCGTTGAGGCGCTCGACACGGCCGGCAATGCCCTGGCCGGTGACGCAGCCGACCGCGCCAACCTCTCCCTGGGTCTACAGTGCCGCGACTGGTGGCGTCGGAAGAGCCGCTGCCGATCTTGACTCGGCGCCAGCCGGTTTCTCTTGAGAGGCCGATGCGTCGAGTCTAGGTAAGATATTCCCGAAGCACTGCTTCCGTCTCCAACTGCCCCGGGGGTGTCCATGTCGTCGATCGCCGCCGCCCTGCTTGAATGCTTGCGCTCTGTCGAACGCCCCGGCAACTTCTGCGTCGGCGGCCAGCGGGAAATCTTCATGCCTGCGATCGACGTGGAGGGTGTCGGCAGGATCGCCTTCCCGCTTCCGGCGGCTGAGGCTGAGCAGCTGGTCGCCGGAGCCGAGGCAGCACCCCATGGACGCGGCGAGGAGACGGTGCTCGATCGCGACGTGCGCAGAGCCTGGCAGATCGACGCGGGCAGGACCCGGATCGGGGGGCGCCGTTGGGAGACGACGCTTGCCGAGCTCGTCGCCGATGCAGCGCGCGGCCTCGGCGTGGAAGAGCCGGTCGCGGCGGAATTCTACAAGCTTCTCGTCTACGACGAGGGCAGCTTCTTCCTCAATCATCGGGACACCGAAAAGACCCCCGGCATGTTCGCGACCCTGGTGATCGTGCTGCCTTCGGCTCATCGCGGCGGCGAGCTGGTCGTGCGGCACCTGGGTCGAGAGTTGACGTTCGACCTGCACCCCGAAGATCCGTCCGAAATCGGATTCGTCGCCTTCTATGCAGATTGTGTGCATGAAGTGCGCCCTGTCACTGCCGGATATCGCTGATCCTCGTCTATAATTTGCGCTTCCTCGGCAAGAGAGCTCCGCTGAAGGCGCCCGACTATCGCGCGGGCGAGGCGCAGGTCGCGGACCTGCTACGAGGCTGGGCGGATGCCGAGAGCCAGCCCGACAAGCTGATCGTCCCCCTGGAGCATGCCTATACGCCGGCGGAGCTGTCGTTCGATGTCCTCGAGGGCGCCGATGCTGGCGTGGCGTCGGTGCTGACCGAGGCGGCGGCCGCGGCGGATTGCGATCTCCATCTCGCCCTGGTGTCGATCGAGGAGAGCGGCAGCGCCGAACACACCGGCTATTACGGCCGCCGTGGACGGTGGGATCGAGACGACGAGGACGATGAACAATTCGAGGTCAGCGAGGTCTTCGACCGCTTGCTGATCCTCTCCGAGTGGCGGCGTCCGGATGGCGGCGCGGTCGGGTTTCACGACTTTCCATTCGACGAGGCCGAGCTGTGTCCGGCCGACTCTCTCGAGGATCTAACGCCCGACGAGCAGCATTTCCACGAAGCGACGGGCAACGAGGGAGCCTCCTTCGAACGGACTTATCGCCGTGCCGGTCTGGTGCTGTGGCCGCGCGGGCGGCGGCTCGCAGTGCTGAACCAGGCAGGCCTCGGGGCAACGCTCCCACATCTCGAGGACCTGGTGAGGCGCTGTGAGACGAGCGACGCAGCAATCAAGCCCCAGTTGTGGCGGGAGGCTGACGAGCTTTCGGGATACATGCTGCACTCCTGGTCACGTGAGACATGGCGCAGGGAGGGCGATACCGACGCTGCTCGGATGCTCGACCTGCAGGTCCGGCTGAGGAGTGCGGCGCGAATCGACGAGTTTCTTGCGGAGCTTTCGGCGAATGGCCACTACGCCACGTCTGACAACGAGGCGATCGTGCGCGCCGCTGCACTTCTTCCGCGACCGCGGGCCACGGACTTGCTGGTCGCGATCGTCAGGCGCAATGCTGCGGCACATCTCAGCGCCTGCGGCGATTTGCTGCTGCGTTGCGTAGCGACGCCGACCGCCGCCATTGGCGATGCTGCGAAGGTCGGCGCAGCCTTGATCGACGTCTTGCCTGGTGACCCGGCCAAGCGTAAGAACTTCGACCCTTGGACGCGACCTGCGTCCGTACGGCCTGGCTTCGTCGTCGATCTGCTGACGGCGACGAGCAAGATCGACGTCGGGCTTGCGGCGCGCGCGATCGAGCACCTGCTGGCCTGGCCCCGGACCTACGCGCCGGACGCGGTGCTGGTCCCGGCGGCACTGGCCTTCGCCAAGCGGGCGGAGAGCACGGCGTGGCCGGCGGCAGGCCGGCTGCGCGAGGCGGCTCTCGACCATTTGCGGAGACGCATCGCCCTGCCTCTGGAGGCCCCGCGGGACTGGTCGCGAACCGACCCGCTCAAATGCGGGTGCGACGACTGTCACGCACTTGGCGCGTTCCTGACTGACCCCCTTCAACGGGAATGGCGCCTGAAGGCGGCCCAGAACCGGCGGTCCCACGTCGAGGAAAGCGTCCGAAATACCGAGTGTGACCTTGACCTCGCAATCGAAAGGCGGGGCAGCCCGCACACGTTGGTCGCCATCAAGAACCAGGCCAGTTACCAGCGGCGCGTGAAACAACGCCAGCAGGACCTGAAACATGTGTCGGCGCTGGGCGGATGACGGTTTGTCCACGCCCGCGACAACAAGCGCGGCCATAGGGCGATGAGCCGGAAGAGTCGGACTCCACTTGCCAGTCGAGTCATCAAGGCTGCGGAGGCAGCGCTTGCTGCAAAGGGCTATGTGAGCTGCGTAAACGTGCTCGTCGGGATCGGGCGGCTTGACGCTGGAGCGGTGGAACGCTGGAGGCGCGGGCAGATCGATTGCCTCGAGCGTGTGGTGCAGACCAACCTGCCCCGGATCACGGAAGCCATGAAGCTGTTCCGCTCCTGGGCGACCGAGCGGGGATTGTCGGCAAGCCCGACGCAATACGTTGCGCGCACGCCGCAACGCCGGACGCTGCTTTATGGCCTCGTCCGGCAGCAACCAGTCCGCGCCATCGCTGAACGGATCGGGGTATCCGATGTGGCTCTCGCCAAGATCTGTCGACGTCCCCCGGGCGGGCACCGGGGGCCAAGTAGAGGCTGGAAAGAAGGCGGTTCAAACTCCTCTGCCTAGCAGGAGTCTCGGCATGCCTCAGATCGTGCGTTTCGGCGAACCGCGCTGGTCGCACCATCAGGTGCCGACCAATTTGATAGACGTGGATATTCCACCGCCTCGGACATTTGAGGAGGCACCCCCGAGTTGCCATCGGGATCGGCAATTGCGAACCGTGGCGGGGAGCTATAAGATTACCGGTCGCCGCATTGCAAATCGGATGGGCACTGGCTAGGCTGTCGGCTTCAGACTGCGGTCCGTATCCGGATGCTGGCCAGAAGAAATCACGTTAAGGACATCGGCATCGGCCTTTCCGGAGCGACGGCCGTCGACCTGTTCGCCCTCATGAAACCACGGGTCATGGCGTTGGCAGTCTTCACCGCCTTTGTCGGCATGCTCGCCGCGCCGGGAGTAATCAATCCTGCCATCGCGATAGCAGCAACCACGGCCATTGCGCTCGGTGCCGGAGCGGCCGGGGTCCTCAACATGTGGTACGACATGGATATCGACGCCGTGATGTCACGCACATCACGGCGGCCGATCCCAACCGGACGTGTTACCGCTTCCGAGGCGCTCAACTTCGGGCTTCTGCTGGCGACTGTTTCGGTGATGATGCTCGAAATGCTGGTTGGATGGCTTGCCGCCTCGCTGCTCGCATTCACCATCTTTTTCTATGTCGTCGTATACACGATGTGGCTGAAGCGCTCGACGCCGCAGAATATCGTTATTGGCGGGGCGGCCGGCGCGCTGCCGCCGGTCATCGGTTGGGCGGTTGCGACCGATGCAGTCGGCGTCGAGAGTCTCGGTCTGTTCCTGATCATCTTCCTTTGGACGCCGCCGCATTTCTGGGCTCTCGCCCTTTTCAAGATCGATGACTACGCTAAAGCCGGCATCCCCATGATGCCAAACGTTGCCGGCGAGGTTGCAACGCGCAGGCAGATCTTCGTCTATTCACTGTTGCTCGCGCCCGCCGGCCTGCTTCCGTGGCCCCTCGGCCTCGCGACCGGCTTTTACGGTACAGTATCGGCCGGTCTTGGCGCAGTATTCATCTGGCGGGCTTGGAACCTGCTCAATAGCGGCAACGATAGCACGCACCCGGCCAAGGCGCTCTTCGCCTACTCGATCCTTTATCTCTTTGCGATCTTCATCACGCTGCTTGCCGACACTATCGCGGCTCGTGCTATCGCTTCGGCTGGAGGTTGACAGAACTCTCCCGCCGGCGTGGGAACTGTCGAACCGGCCCAGCCCCAATCTAGTTGCCCGATGTCGCTGCTGACAAAGGCGGGGCTCGCGGGGTCATTACGCGACCCAAAAGCCAAGCATCAGTAGGATCAGCAAGCTAATGCCGAGCAGGAGCAGCGTCTTTGTGTCCACGAGGTGATCTCAGCACCTATTGCAGCCTATCGGAAAACTTCCGAGGCCTGCCGAAGCGGAATCCAGCGGATACCGCTAAACCTAGTAGCAAATCCCATCTGTAAGAGTATGCTAGTGAGGCAAATGGTCGCGGTTCTGCGTGGCCGAATAGACCGACCAGTCGACACTGCGAGCTGCGACCAACTGGACAATGTCTAGAAGGAGTGGGCGCATGGCCGGCTTTCACGTCATTGCAGGCGCCAGCGATACGCTGGAGCATATCCATGTTCGAAAAATCAGCGTGTCCGATCTTGTCGATGCCCTCAAGCGTGGTGTCGACGATTTCATGGTCAAACCGTCGCATATTGTCTTTCTCTGCCTGATCTATCCGGTTGCCGGTGTCGTGCTGGCCGCCTGGACGTCCGGCGCCAACGCGTTGCCGCTGGTCTTTCCTCTGGTCTCGGGTTTTGCACTGGTCGGCCCGTTCGCGGCAATCGGCCTCTACGAAATCAGTCGAAGGCGGGAAGCGGGGCTCGACACTTCGTGGACGCATGCTTTCGAGGTGAAGAACTCGCCGGCGCTGCCTTCGATCGCCGTGGTCGGCATCATGCTCTTTGCTATCTTCATCGCATGGCTCTTCGCGGCGCAGATGGTCTATCAGCAGCTGTTCGGCCCAGCGCCGCCTCAATCGCTGTCAGGCTTCATCAATGACATCTTCGCCACGGAGCGTGGCTGGACTCTGATCATCCTTGGGCATGCAATCGGCGCCGTGTTCGCCGTTGTCGTTCTGTGCACCACGGTTGTTGCGTTTCCCCTCCTGCTCGACCGCGACGTCGGCGCCTATGAAGCCATCCATACGTCAGTGCGGACGGCGCTGGTGAACCCGATCCCGATGGCCGTGTGGGGATTGATCGTCGCCGCCCTGTTGATCATCGGCTCATTGCCGGTATTCGCCGGGCTGGCCGTCGTGCTGCCGATCCTCGGGCATGCAACGTGGCACCTCTACCGCAAGGTCGTCGAGCCGCCGCCGTCGCCGCTGCCTGTCACCTGAATGGCACCTTGCTCCCCGTCGAGCCGGCCTAACTTCACAGCGCCGGGTCGACGACCTCACCAATGTCTTTCACACTGCCATGTGGCTGAAGCGGGCCAGGCGCGCGTCCTTGGTGAGGTTGCGGAAATCCGTGGCACTGACATGCACCAGCGTCCTGTGGTCGCCGCCTTCGAAATAGACGTCTCCGTCATCGACGAGGCTGTGGTCGAGGATCACCGGCACGCGATAGGCGGCGCCGACCGGCGGAATTGCTCCGATGTCGCAATCGTCGAAGACCGAGACGACCTCGTCCTCCGAAGCCAGCCCGAGGCGCTTGTCCAGAATCTCCTGCAGAACGGCGAGTTCGATCCTGTGGGTGCTGGGAACTACTGCCAGCGCATAGCCGAGCTCGTGGTGGACAAGCACCGATTTGGCCATCCGGCCGCCAGGCACATGCGCAGCGATGGCCGACTGCCGGCTGGTGGCAGTGCGGTGGTGGGCAACGGTGTCGTAGCGGATACCCTCACCGTCGATGTAGTTCTTGAGCTTGGGTGCGATCGTCATTTCAGGCGTCCTTCCGGCTCGAGTGCACGACGCATGTAAACGAGGCACAGGATTCTCCTCTCATCGTTTCCAATGTCAATCTAATCGGTTGGCAGCCGCACGGCCCGGAAC
>Ga0081539_10000767_pt1 | contig 63124 bp, 53 predicted proteins | sample TabmetS4T2R2_FD_71023 | JGI IMG/M metagenome (GOLD analysis project Ga0081539, IMG submission 71023) | Tabebuia heterophylla rhizosphere microbial communities from the University of Puerto Rico - S4T2R2 | ecosystem: Host-associated > Plants > Roots > Rhizosphere ...
CGATCGGTCTGATATTTCTGCCCATCGACTTCGTATTGGCCGGCCGGGGCGAAGGTCATGCGGAAGCGATCCGTCATGGCTGCGCCGCTGAACTGCGGGTTGAGGCGCAGCTCGCGCACAGCGCGCTGAAAAAATTGGCGGCGTGAATCCTCCGTCGGGTAGGGAGCTTCCATCAAGGCGAGGCGCGCGGCATAGAGACTGTTTTCGTCGTAGCCGTAATCGAGCCTGGTTTGATTGCGGATCGATTTGATCTGCAAGGTCGCAGCGATGAGCAGCGCAGCGGTGAGCGCGATTTGACCAACCACGAGCGCGCGCGTGATGACGTTAACCAGCCGGCTGCTGTTGCCGCGCCCGCCTTCTTTCATGATTTCCGCGGCGTTGCCGCGCGAGCTGAGAAAGGCCGGGAGCAGCCCGGAGACGATGGTGGCGATCAGGGTGATCGCGGCGGTGAAACTGAGGACGCGGCCGTCGATCGTAAACTGCCACCAGTAAGGCGGCGGGAAGGGAGCGGCTTTTACGACTTTATCGAACATGTCCACTCCCCAATAGGCGATGAGCGCGCCGGCGATTGTGCCGAAGACGGCGACGACCAGGCTTTCGGTCAGCATTTGCCTGACGAGGCGCCAGCGAGTCGCGCCGAGCGCGCCGCGAATCGCGAGCTCTTTGGCGCGCAAGGCGGCGCGGCCGAACTGCATATTCATCACGTTCACGCAGGCGATGAGCAGAACGACGATGACCGCACCGAGCATTGCCCAGACGATCTGGCGCAGTTGCACGCCGGTGAAGGCGTTGATCAGCGGCAACACACTGGCGGAGGTGAGATTCTGGTTCGTCTTCGGGTTATCGCGAGCTATGTTGCGCGCGATGGCAATCATCTCAGCGTTCGCCTGATCGAGCGTTACTCCGGGTTTCAGGCGCCCCATGACCGCAGGCGCGCGGGCGTTCGCTCCGAGGAAAAGCTCGCCACGCGGCGTGGGCGGCCATTCGTTGTAGAGCGGCGTCCAGAGTTCCTCCGCCACCGGAAATTTAAAGCCCGGTGGCATCACGCCGATGATGATCGCGGCTTTGCCGTTAATGACGACGCCCTGCCCGACGATCTTCGGATCGGCGTTGAAATCCCGGCGCCAGATTTCGTCGCCGAGGATCGCCGTCTTCTGTGCCCCGGGCTTGTTATCGTCCGCGGTGAAATCCCGACCGAGTGCCGGCGCAACCCCAATGATCTTGAAGAAGTCATCGGTCACGTAGGCGCCGGTGTAACGCTGCGGGTTGTTTCTGTAGGTGAGATTGATGGTCGAAAAATTGAGGTAGCCGGCCATCATCGCGAACGAGTGCTGTGCCGCTTTCATATCCTCGTAATCCTGGGCCGCGGGAATATTGCCGACGCCGAAGTTGTTGTTCTGATCGCTCGCCTTCGGGTCGATCAAGCCGACGCTGACCAGTTGCTCGGGATGCGGAAATGAAAACCCGCGGAGGACGATTGCGTTGACCACGGTGAACTGAGTGATCGCGCCGCCAATGCCGAGCGCGAGCACGAGAATGGCGAGAAAACAAAAGACTTTGTCCTTGATCAAGACGCGAAGGCCGACGCGAATGTCCTGTCTGAACGATTCGAGAATCATGATGATTTCCCCTGGTTGCCCTCCACGATCCAACCGTCGCGGAGCTGAATGATACGGTTGCCGTAGGCAGCGTTGCTTTCCGAATGAGTGACCTGAACAATGGTCGTCCCTTCGGCGTTGAGTCGTTTGAAAAGCTGCATGATTTCCTCCGCCTGACTGGAGTGGAGGTTGCCGGTCGGTTCGTCGGCGAGAATGAGCTTGGGCTTGGCGATGATGGCGCGCGCGATCGAGACGAGCTGTTGCTGACCGCCGGAGAGCTGGCGTGGGTAGAGATCCTTTTTCCCAACGATCGAGAAACGGTCGAGCGTGTCGGCGACGAGCGCGGCACGTTCCGAGCGGCCGTAACGGCGATAGCTCAAGGGGATGTCGAGGTTCTCATAAACCGTCAGGTCATCGAGCAGGTTGTAGTTCTGAAAAACGAAACCGATCTGCTCGTTGCGCAGGGTGGTGCGCTCTTTTGGCTTCAAGCGATGGACGGCTGTTTCGTCGAGATAATACTCCCCGGTCCAGCCGAAGTCGTGCATCCCTAACAAATGCAGGAGGGTCGATTTTCCCGCGCCGGAAGGGCCCATCACGGAGACGAAATCGCCTTCCTCGACCTCGAGGTTGATGTCGCGCAGGACGTAAAAGAACTGCTGTTTGCCTAACGGATAAGAGCGCTCGACGTGGCGGAGCTGGATGAGCGGCGGCATCATTGGCATGGTTCGGAGGGACGTGCTTCTGCACGTCCCCATTTTTGCGGCGCGTCCCACGAAGCCGGCTGTGTTTGAAAGCTTGGGATGTGCGGAAGCACGTCCCTCCGATCGCGGAAAGCGTTGTCGTTAGGCAGAAGAGAACTGCTATTCATGATGAAGCGCTCTCAGCGGATCCAACCGCGCGGCCCGGCGCGCCGGCAGATAGCAGGCGATCAATGCGACGGTGAGAAGCAGCAGCGAGATGCCGATGAATGTCGTGGGATCATTTGCCGCGACACCGAAGAGCAGGTTCGCGATCAGGCGGGTGAGCGCGAACGCACCGGCCAGGCCGGCGGCGACGCCGATCAAGGTTAGCGTCATTCCCTGCCTAACGACCAGCCCAAGCACATCCGCCTGCTGCGCGCCGAGCGCCATGCGGATGCCGATTTCCTGGGTGCGTTGCGTGACCGAGTAAGCCATCACGCCGTAGATGCCGACCGCGGCCAGCAGGAGCGCGGCGATCGCAAAGACGGTGAAGAGCTGCATCGAAACCCGGCGCGTGCCTAACGAGTTGGCGACGACCTCGTCGAAGGTGCGGACGCTATAAACCGGTTGGTCCTTGTCGAGCGCCTGCACTTCGCGGCGGAGCGTGTTGGCAAAGGCGGCGGGATCGCCCGCCGTGCGGACGACCAGCCCCATAAAGTTCCAAGACGCTTCCTGCGTGTGCGGGATGTAAATCTGGGCAATGTTCTCCGCCTCGAGCAGGCCGGCCTTCGTGTCGCCGACCACGCCAACGATGTCACGCGGGAATTTTTCGTCGCGCCAGATGCGGATCCGTTTGCCGATCGCCGCTGCGGGTGAACCGAAGTGACGTTTCGCGAGCGACTCGTTCACGATAGCCACCTTCGGGCCGTCACCGGTGTCCCGAACTTCGAAGAGGCGACCGGCGAGCAACGGAATTTGCAGCGCGCGAAAGTAATGGCCGGTGATCGTGGAATAGCTTGCGTCGAATGCTTCATCGACAGTAAGCGGGCGTCCTTCGGGGATGAAGCCGCGGCCGATGGCGTAGTTGCTGGCGTAGAGCGGCAGATTTACGCCGCCCCCCGCCGCTTGCACACCGGGCAGGTTTTCCAGTCGCTCGACGAGTCGGCGGAAGAATTCGGGGCGCTGCTCTTCTTTGTATTTCGCGCCGGGGATCGCGAGACACGCCAGGAGCACGTTGTGCGGATTGAAACCGGGCCGCACTTCCTGCAGGCGAACGAAGCTCCGGATGAGCAACCCGGCGCCAACCAGCAGCACGAGCGAGAGCGCGACTTCGCCTATTAATAACAGTGAGCGCGCGCTGGTCCGGCGATGCCCTTCGCCGCTGCGGCCACCTTCCTTGAGCGAGCTGCTCACGTCGAGCTTCGACGCCTGCAATGCGGGTGCGAGTCCGAAGATGATACCGGTGAGTGCGGCGATGCTGATGGCAAAGCCGAGCACGCGATAATCGATGTGGACCTGGTCGATGCGCGGCGCGCCTTCCGGGAGCATCGAAATCAGGGTATCGGTCAGCCAGACGCTGAGGAGCAGACCGGCCACCCCACCGATCACGGAGAGCAGCAGGCTTTCGGTAAGCATTTGCCTAACGACTCGTGCACGGCTCGCACCCAGGGCGGCACGGATCGCGATTTCCTTCTGGCGGGCCGCGCCGCGTGCCAGGAGCAGATTGGCCACATTGGCGCAGGCGATGAGCAGGACGAACCCGACCGCGCCAAGCAGCGCGAGCAGCGACGGCTTCACCTGGCGCACGAGCCGGTCGTGCAAAAGCGAGAGCTTCGCGTCCCAACCTTTATTCGTCTCGGGAAATTGTTTCGCCAGCTGCGCGTTGATCGCGCTCACTCGGGACTGCGCCTGCTTGAGATCGACGCCCGGATTGAGGCGCGCGACCAGAAACCAGGAACGGTTGTCGCGCGGCTCTTCCGAAAGGACGACGCCGCTCGTGCCCCACACTTGTGTTTGCTCCGGAAATTCGAAGCCGGGCGGCATTACACCGACGACGGTCAGCGAACGCGCGTTGATCTGGACTTGTTTTCCGATGATGCCCGGATCGGCGCCGAAGCGGCGTTTCCACAAGCCGTGGCTGATCATGACCACGCTTTGCGTGTTCGGCTGATCCTCTTCCGGGCGAAAGACGCGACCCAGGAATGGTTGCACGCCAAAAACATTGAAGAACGAACTCGTCACGCCGGCGCGCTGCACACGCTCTGGCTCGCCGCCTTCCGCCCCGAGATTGGAGCTCGCGCTGTAGTACGCGGCGGTGTTGGAGAAGACGTCGGTCTGCTTCGCCCAGTCGAGGAAGTCCGGATACGAGACATTACTGTCGGTGATGCCGGACGAAAGGTTGTGCGCTTCGAAGTAGACGATGCGATCGGCCTGCGGGAACTGGAGCGGGCGCAGGAGAACGCCGTTGACCAGACTGAAAATGGCGGTGTTCGCGCCGACGCCGACAGCCAGGGTAACGAGCGCAATAATGCTGAAGGCGGGAGATTTTAGCAGCAGGCGAAAGGCGTAGCGGAGATCGGTCGTTATCATCAGGCAGAATTATTCATAATGGAGCGCCACCATGGGGTTGACCCTGGTGGCGCGTGCAGCTGGGATGATACTGGCGAGAAAGGCGGCGGCGCCGAGCAGACCGATGACCCCCAGATAAGTCGCCAAATCGGAAGCGCCGACGCCGTAAAGCATCTGGCCTAACAATCGCGTGGCAGCGAACGCTACCGGCAGGCCGATCAAGACGCCGATCACAGCGAGAGTCGCGCTTTGGCGCAAAATCATTTGCAGCATCTGGCGGCGCTGACCGCCCAGGGCCATGCGGATCCCGATTTCCTTTGTGCGCTGCGCGACCGAATAAGAGATCACACCATAAAGCCCGATTGCAGCCAGCAGAGTGGCGAGACCCGCGAAGATCGAGAGCAGGAGCATGGCGAATTTTCGCCGCAGCAATGAACGCCCGAGCACCTCCTGCATGGTGCGCGGTTGGGCCAGCGGGATAGTGGGATCGATCGTCGCGACCACTCTTTGTACTGAGGGCACAAGGTTCAGCGGATTGGCCAACGCGCTCCGCAGCGCGACAAACATCGAGGGCCAGTGACTCTGCCCGAGCGGAGTGTAAATCTCCGGCCGCGACGCCATTTCGAGCGCGACGTGGCGGACATTGCCGACCACGCCGACAATTTGCAGGGTGGCGTTTGTCGGCCCGAAGTTGGTCAGGTATTTGCCGAGCGGGTCCTGTCCTGGAAAAACAGCGGCTGCCAGCGCCTGATTGATGATCGCGACCGGCGGCGAGCCGGCGTTATCACGCGGGTTGAAGTTCCGCCCTCTCAAGAGCGGGATCGCCATCGTCTGAAAATAGGTCGGCGTCGAGACCCGGATATCTGCGTTATACGACTCGCTGCGGCCGCGAACGCTAAAGCTGCGCGAACTGTTTCCGCCGGCCAGCGGCAACCGGCTGACCGCGCCGGCTGATTGCACTCCCGGCATGGTTTGCAGACGCTGGACTACCTCGTCGTAAAACGAAGTCTGCCGCGCCGTATCGGCAGAAGAAGGCAGACCGATGTTAAAGACCAGAAGGTGCGCGGGATTAAACCCCGGGTCGACCTGTGTCAGCCGGAGGAAACTTCTCGTCATCAGCCCGGCGCCGACCAGCAAGACGAGCGAAAGCGCGATCTCGGTGACGACGAACGCGGCGCGCCCGGCTGTTTTGCCTAACGAACTTCCGCGCTCCCCTTCCCGCAGCGATTCGTTAGGATTCAATCGCGAGGCAAAGAGCGCCGGGGCAAGACCAAAAAGTGTCCCGGTGAGCATCGACGCCGCCAGACTGAAACCCAGCACCTGGCCGTTGACCCCGATACCGGTAAACGACGCGATATCCGCAGGGGCGAAGGCAAGCAACCCCGGCAAAACCCAGAAGGCGAGAAGCACGCCTAACAACCCGCCGAGGAAGGCAAGCAGCGCACTTTCGCTCAGCAACTGCCGGATCAGGCGCCGGCGCGTCGCTCCGAGTGCCGTGCGAATTGCAATCTCCCGGCTGCGCGTTGCCGCCCGGGCGAGGAGCAAATTGGCCACGTTCGCGCAGGCGATAAGGAGAACAAAAGAAACCGCGCCGAACAAGATCAGCAGCATCGGCCGGAGGCCGCTCACCATTTGTTCGTGCAACGGGACGAGTGCGACGCCGGTGTCCTCGTTTTGGTTTGGATACTGTTTTTCCAGTCGCAGCGCGATCGCGCTCATCTCCGCGCGCGCGCGCTCCAGCGACACGCCGGGTTTCAGTCGGCCCCAGACCTGAAGATAAGAGCGGTCGCGGAATCCGCGCGGGTTTTCGTTAGGGGCAAGCGAATGCACCGGAACATCCCAGGGGGACGGCACCCAGATTTCGCCGTAATCATCCGGCGAGAACGCGGCCGGCATCACGCCGATGACGGTGAACTTCTCGCCATCGAGCAACAGGTCGCGCCCGATGACGCCCGGATCGGCGGCGTAGCGGCGCGACCAAAGACCATGGCTCAGGACGGCGACGTGCGCGTGGCCAGGCTTTGCGTCCTCTGCTGTGAAAGTGCGGCCGAGCAGCGGCGACACGGCGAAGAGCGCGAAAAATTGCGAGGAAACCATCGTCGCGCGGACACGTTCCGGCTGTTCGGCGCCGGCGAGATTAGCCTGCCACCCTTTCGCGCAGGCCATGGAGGAGAAAACGGAGTTCTGCGTCGACCAATCGAGAAAATTCGCCGGCGAGGCATCGTCGGTTGAAACGCCGGTGCTGCGGATACTTTGCGAAATGGCGACAAGCCGCTCCGAATCGGGATAGGGCAAGGGATTCAGAAGCACGGCATCGACCACACTGAAGATTGCGGTGCTGGCCGCGATGCCGAGGGCGATCGTGACAACGGCAACCAAGGTGAAGCCCTTGTTCTTTAAAAGCATTCGGGCGCCGAAACGAATGTCGTGACAGAAAGTTTCCATGAATCGTTAGGCGCGACGCGCCTTTTGCCCGGGTAGCGCACGCGCCTCGCGTGCAGTTGTCTGCGCCCTCGCGGACAACCCCACATTAAATCGCGAAGCGCTATTTTTATTCTTGCGGCTGCGCCGGTTTGTTTTGGAGGTTTTCGGCGAGGCGCCGAAAACAGCACGCGAGGCGCGTGCGCTCCCCAGAACTGGCGCCTCGTCCGCTGGCGAAATTGTCATACCGGCGGCGCGTCGGGCTGGGAGGTAAGTTGCGAACAACGCGACGGCGAGCAGAGCTTCGCGCCCGCGTCCGCGTTGCGCTCCGTTACGGCTAATTAAATGAGGACGCTTCTCCACGACCTTCGTTATGGCCTGCGCATAAGCGACAATTTCCTGACCGACGGTCACTTCATTCATAGTGCAACGCCTCCATGGGATTGACGCGCATGGCGCGCATCGCGGGCAGGAAACAGGCGAGAAGAGCGACACTGACCAGGGTCGCCGCGGTGCCGGCCAGCAGCGCCGGGTTATACGCGGAAACCTGATAGAGCTGAGAGGTAAGGAATCGGCCGAGAACAAGAGAGGCCGCAACGCCAACCAGCAAGCCGATGATCACCGGCTTCATTCCCTGCGAGACAACGAGCCGCAGGACATCGCGCGCCTGTGCACCCAGCGCCATGCGCACACCAATTTCTCCGGTGCGCTGTTCGACCGTGTAAGCAACCGCGCCGTAAATTCCGACGGTCGCCAGCAGCAGCGCCACGCCGGCGAAGCCCGCGAGCAGTGTCATCGTTAGGCGGCGCTGACCGAGCGATTGCTCCAATACTTCATCCAATGTGCTCGGTTGCAGAATTGGCAGGCCGGGATCGAGCTTGTTCAACGTGCCACGCACGAGGTTGGCGACCGCTTCCGGTTTGAGCGGGCTCTTTGCCGTCACCGCGAAAAATGGAAAGGCGCGCTGCGGCCATGGCCGATAAAATTCAATCTCGTTGGCTTCATGTAATTGCCGCGAGCGCGTGTCGCCGACGACTCCGATCACTTCCGCGCGCAGACCGGTGTTGTTGTCGGTGCCGAAAAGCATCTGCTTCCCGATCGGGTCTTCATTTGGGAAAAGCTTGGCCGCGGTCGATTTGCTGATCAGGACAACGAGCGGTCGATCGATTGCGTCGCGTTCATCGAAGTCGCGCCCGGACAAAAGTGGGATGCTATAGGTGCGCAGGTAGCCGGGCGAAATGCTGCGCGTTAATCCGAGCGGACGTTGCGCGACCGGCAGCGGGTTGCCATCGGCGCGCGCATAGGGCGAGCGGGAATTGTTTCCGCTCAATGGAATGCTGTCGCTCACGGCCGCGGATTCCATTCCGGGCACGGTCTTCAATTCCGCGAGGAGACGATCGACAAATCGCGCGCGTGCTTCGACGTCGGGATATTGACTGGGCGGGAGACCAATTCCTCCCACCCAAAGATTCTCCGTCTTAAATCCGGCCTCCTGTTGGCTGAGCCGAACGAAACTCGCGATCAACAAACCGGCGCCCGCCAGGAGAACGACGCTGAACCCGACCTGCGTCGCGACGAGGCCGCGGCGAAAACGATGTTGAGCAGCGCTCCCGCTAACAGAGCGTCCGCCTTCTTTCAAACCATCGACCAGATCGGCACGCGAGCTTTGCCAGGCCGGATACATGCCCATGACCAGCCCGGTCAAAACTGAAAGTCCGATCGTGAAGATCAGGATCGGGAGGTTTAACTGGACTGCGCTATCAAGTGGGAGCGCGTCGGTGGCCAGTTGCGGGATAGCGGCCACAACCCAAAGCGCGAGACACAAGCCCGCTGCACCAGCGATCAAGCTAACGAGCGTGCTTTCGAGAACAAAAAGCCTAACGACTCCTTGGCGCGAAGCGCCGAGCGCCATGCGCAACGCGATCTCGCGACGGCGACCGGTGAAGCGGACGAGTAAAAGATTCGCCACGTTGCTGCACGCGATCAGCAAAACCGCGCCGACCGCGCAAAGCAGCGTGATAAATGCAGGACGCAAGTCGCCCGTGGTCTCGTCAGCAATGGAAGACGCAATCGGCGACCAGGTGCTGTCCGCGTTATCGGGACGTTGCGCGCGATAACTTTGTTGCAGCACCGGCAAGGCGGCGCGCACTTGCTCGAGCGTGACGCCGGGTTTCATCCGGCCGATGACGCGCAGAAAACTTACTCCGCGCATCAGGCGCTCCTGTGTAAGTCCCGGTGGTGCGAACGGCTTTACCGTCCAGACTTCCGCGTTGCGGCCAAACCACGCCACCGGCATGTCGGGCAGGACGCCGACGATCGTGGTTGCCACGCCGTTAAGCGTCAGGTTTTGCCCCACCACATTTGGATCGGAGTTGAGACGCTTCCGCCAAAACGTTGCACTCACCAACGCCACATCCGCCTTCATTTCTTCTTCAGGAAGAAACAGGCGGCCGCGAATCGGCTTCACCCCAAGGGTCTCGAAATAATTTGCGGTAACATCCGAGCCGAGCAATTGAACCGGTTCGCCCATTCCCGTGAGGATGTAACCGTTGCCGCTATCGGCGGCGAAATGTGAGAAGACCGTCTGCCCATCGCGGAAATGCCAGAAACGCGGAACCGACATCGGCAGGTCTTCCAGATTTCTCTCCTTCGCTTCCGCTCCGATGCTGACAAGCCGTTGCGGCTCCTGGAAAGGCAGCCCGCGCAGAAACAGTTCGTTGATCAGGCTAAAGATCGCGGTGTTCATCCCGATCCCAAGCGCCAGGGTCAGGACGGTGAGCAGAGTGAAGCCCGGCGACTTGCGAAGTTGACGAAGAGCAAAGCGCAAATCGGTCATGTTATTAACGCGAAGCTTCATTCATAACGGAGCGCCTCCATCGGATCGACGCGCATGGCGCGACGAGCCGGGATGTAACTGGCGAGCAAAGCGGCGAATCCGAGCAGACCAATCACAGATGCATAGGTCACGAGATCGGTTGTCCCTATCCCGAAAAGAAGTGAGCGAAGCAGGCGCGTGGCGCCGAGCGACGCGACAACGCCGATGGCTGCGCCAACCAGGACAAGCGTGAGGCCGTGGCGCAAAATCATTGCCAGCATGTCCGCGCGCCCCGCGCCCAAGGCCATCCGAATTCCGATTTCCTTCGTTCGCTGCGCGACGCTACCTGCGATCACGCCGTAGAGGCCGATGGCGGCGAGCACCATGGCCACAGCGGCGAACAGACCGAGCAGCAGCATGTTGAAACGCCGCTGCGCGACCGATTCCGCGACGTACGCGCTCATCGTGCTGACTTTTGAGAGCGGTTGATCCTTATCCAGCATCTGCACTTCACGCCTGATCGCCGCGACGTGACCGAGCGGGTCGGATTGCGTGCGCACCGCCAAAACCATCCAGTAGGAAGTGCCCGCGAGATATTCCGGACGATTTTGCAAATACGGGATGTAGCACTCCGGCTTTACCGCTTCGGTCAGTCCATAATTCTTCACGTCGCGCACCACACCGACCACTTCTCGCCAGTCGATCGGGCGGCTTAGCCCTATGCGTTTGCCGATCGGGTTTTCGTTGCCAAAGAAATTCCGCGCCAGCGTTTCGTTAATGATCGCGACTCCGGGAGAATCGGCGCGATCGCGCTCGTTAAACGGCCGCCCGGCCACGAGCTTCATTCCCATCGCGCGAAAATAATCGGGACTAACGAGCCGATATTCCGTCATCGGCCGTTCGCCGGTGGTGACAAGTGGGCGGCCTTCGACATCAAAGCCGGTCGAGCTTCCGCCAAAGAGCGGGAGATCGGTCGTGGCGCCGGCGCTTTCGACGCCGGGTAATTCGCGAACACGTTCGAGAAGACGCTGGAAAAATGCGGCCTGCTTCGTGGCATCGGGATAACGCGAAGCCGGTAAAGGGAGCGACACAGTCAGCACATTTTCAGGGCGAAATCCCGGATCGACGGCCATGGTTCGAGCGAAGCTGCGAATGAGGAGGCCGGCGCCAATCAAGAGCATCAACGAAAGAGCCACTTCGGAGATGACGAGAAGATTGCGCACGCGTTGACGGCCTGGACCGCCTGTCCCACTGCGGTCACCTTCCTTGAGCGTTTCGCTCACGTTTGGGCTCGTCACTTGCAGCGCCGGAACGAGACCGAAAAGAATTCCAGTCAGTAATGAGAGAGCACCGGTGAAACCGAGAACACGGAAGTCCAATCCGACTTCGTTAAGGCGCGGAAGATTCTCCGGTTTCAGCGCCACCAGCAGGTCAATTCCCCAGTAGGCGAAAAGGCATCCAAGTGCGCCGCCGATTAAGGCCAGCAACACACTCTCAGTCAGCAAAAGCCGAATGATGCGCGCCCGGTTTGCTCCCAGGGCATTTCGAATCGCGATTTCCCGGTGGCGTTGCGCCGCGCGCGCCAGAAGAAGATTGGCCACGTTGACGCAGGAAATGATGAGAACGCACGCTACCGTCCCGAGCAAAACGAGAAGCACGGGGCGAATCTCGCCAACCGTATTCTCTGTCTGAGGCATGAGGCTGAGGGCCAGGCTGCGGTTGACTTCGGGATGCTGTTGGCGTTGCTGGCTGACAAGCACCTGCATCGCGGCGTTTGCCTGTTCGAGTGTGACGCCATTCTTGAGACGCGCTATGACGGAAAGAAAATTGGTGTCGCGCATTGCTTTCTCCTCCGGCGTAAATGCGATCGGCGTCCAGACCTGGAGCCGGGGATTGGGAAAGAGGAACCCTTCCGGCATCACACCGATGACGGTGTAATTCTTGTCGTTCAGCACGAGCGATCGGCCGATGATTCCGAGATCGCCGCCGAAGCGGTTTTGCCAGAATGCGTGACTAAGAATGACAACCTGATTGCGACCAGGTTCTTCCTCGTCGGCGACGAAGGATCTTCCTATCGCCGGACGAACGCCGAGCAGGTCGAAAAAATCAGCCGAAACGCGAAGAGCGCTCAATCGCTCGGGTGTATCTCCGCCGAGAAGGGTAAAGACCTGACCCGTATACGCAGCGATCCGCTCGAAGACGCGGTTTTGTTCTTTCCATTCGAGAAAGTTCGCCGGCGAATTCGGCGTTTTCCCGAGTCCCGGGGCGTTCCCAAAAACCTGGACGAGCTCTTCCGGTTGGGCAAAAGGCAGCGGCCGCAAGAGCACTGCATCGATCAGACTGAAGATGGCGGTATTGGCGCCGATGCCGAGCGCCAGTGCGATAATTGCGATTACCGCCACTCCCTTATTTTTCAGGAGCATGCGCGCGCCGAAACGAATGTCCTGCAAGAGCGTGTCCATTGTCAGCCTTCGTGCAAAGCGACCATCGGATCGGCGCGCATCGCGCGTTGCGCCGGGATGTAGCTCGCGAGCAGGGCGACGAACCCGAGCACGAGCGTGACAAACGCAAACGTCGAAAGATCAAGCGCGCTGACTTGATAAAGAACCGAGCGCAGAACCGACGTGCTCAGCAGCGCAACGATCAACCCGACCACTGTGCCGGCGGCGATCAACGCGCCTGCATGTGAAATGACGAGCCGAAGGACGTCGGAGCGTTGCGCGCCGAGCGCCATCCGCACACCGATCTCGTGGGTGCGCTGCGCGACAAGAAAAGAGATCACCCCATAGATGCCGACCGAAGCCAGGACGAGGGCGACGCCGGCGAACACCGTCAACAGGACGACGGAAAGCTTTTGCGGCGCGACCGAATCGGCGATCACAGCTTCGAGCGTCCGGATGTGCGAGAGCGGCTGTTCCGGATCGAAGTTCTGCACCTCGCGGCGGATCGAGGAAATCAGCGCGCGCGGATCTTGTGCGCTGCGCACCGCCAGGATCATCTGGCGATAGGGCCTTTGCAGATGCGCGATGTAGTACTCCGGCTTGGCGTCCTGATCGAGCCCGCGGTGTTTTATGTTGCCGACGATGCCGACGATCGTGACCCATTTGATTTTCGCCGGGTCGCTGTCGTCGAAGTTGATCCGCTTGCCGAGCGCGTCTTCGCCGGGCCAATATTTTTTCGCCATCGCTTCATTGATGATGACCACGCCGGGCGCATCGGCGGAGTCGGCGTCGGTGAAGAAGCGGCCGCGGATGAGAGGCGTCTCCAGCACGCGGAAATAATCGGGAGTAACGATGCGGATTTCTTCATCCGGGAAAACATTGGTCTGCTTCTCCGGGCGCCCCTCGATGTGAAATGAGCTGTCGCTGTTGTTTCCGCTCAGCGGCAGGATGGAAGCGAGGGCGACATGCTCCACGCCGGGCAGCCTGCCGATGCGCCGTTGTACTTCGGCATAGAAATCCGCCACCGGTTTGCCGCGGGGATATTTCAGGAGCGGCAACGCCAGCTCCGCCGTCAGCACATTTTTGGGGTTGAATCCGGGATTGACGTTCTGCAAACGCACGAAGCTCTTGATGAGCAGGCTCGCGCTGATCAGGAGAACTAAGGCGAGCGCGACTTCCGCAATGACGAGCGCATTGCGCAGGCGATTGCGGCGAATCCCGGTGGTCGCGCCGCGTCCGCCTTCTTTCAACGCGACGGTCAGCTCCGGATTTCCGCTGGCCAAGGCCGGCACCACTCCGAAAAGAATTCCTGTTACGATCGAAACACCGAAGGTGACGAAGAGAACCCGGGTATCGAGATTCGCGTGCGCGATTCGCGGCACAGTTTGCGTGCCGATCAGGCGAAGCAGGTCGAGTCCCCAAATGGCGAGCACGGCACCGGCCGCGCCGCCGAGGATCGCGAGCAAAACACTCTCGACCAGCATCTGCCGCAACAGGCGGTAACGGTTCGCGCCGAGTGCGACGCGAATCGCGAACTCGCGCTCGCGCGCGCCGGCCCGCGCCAGCAACATGGTGGTGAGATTTGCGCAGGCGATCAGGAGCACGAGCGCGACCGCGCCGGACAAGATGAACAAGGCCGGGCGCATACCGCCGACGACTTGCTCCTGGAGCGGATAAAGCGAAGCGCCGAAGCGCGTTTGCGGGCTGTAGTTGTCGGGGAACTGCGTGATCCACGTTGCGTTGATGGCGTTAATCTCGGCCTGCGCCTGGGCGAGCGAGACGCCTTGTTTCAACCGCGCAATGACGCCGTTGCTGCGGCTGCCACGCGATGCGAGGTCGTCTTTGGTGAAGGCGATCGGCCGCCAGATGTCGACCTGGCCGGTGAACTGCCCGCCAGTGACATTAAACAGCGGGATTGGAAACTCGAAGCCGGCTGGCATGATGCCGACGACAGTGTGGCTGCGACCATTGAGCAAAATTTGCTTGCCGAGCAATTGCGGATCGGAATTGAAACGCCGCTGCCAAAGCCGCGCGCTGATCACGACGACGCCGTCCTGTCCTTCGCCAAACTCGGTCGGATTAAAGACTCGGCCTTTGATTGGATTAACGCCGAGCAGAGGGAAGAGGCTCGGCGTCACGACGGACCCTTGAATCCGCTCCGGCATGTCGCCGCCGGTTAAATTCAGGTCGGCGAAATCGAAGGCCGCGATGCGCTCAAAGCTGCGGGTCTGCTTTTCGTAGTCCAGATACTCGGGCGCGGACACTGGAATTTGCTCGAGGCCTTGGCCGGAAAATTTTTCCCAGAGAAGCACCAAATCGTCAGGCGCTTTGTAGGGCAGCGGGCGAATGAGGAGGGCGTTGACGAGGCTGAAGACAGCCGTGTTGGCGCCAATGGCGAGGGCGAGAGTGACGATACCGACGAGGGTGAAGAGCGGACCCTTCAGCATCAGTCGAACGGCGTGGCGAATTTCCTGGAGCATACTCGTTAGGCGCAGCGGCGTACTTGTCCGGGGAGCGCGACATCGTTAGGCAGAAGGAGCGCGTCACTCATATCGAAGCGCCTCCACCGGGTTGAGCTGCGTCGCGGCGCGCGCCGGGAAATAGCACGCGACCGAGCCAACGATCAGCAACAGGATGGCAACCAGCCCGAAGCTCAGCGGATCGTGCACTGAGACGCCGGGCAGATTGCCTTCGAGAAGCCTGGTGAGGAAAAACGCGGCGACGACGCCAATGGCCAGACCGATCCCGATCAGGCGCAAGCCGTGACCGGTGACGAGCTGCAAGACATCGCGCGTTTGTGCGCCGAGCGCCATCCGCACACCGATTTCCTGGGTGCGTTGCCGGACAGAATACGCCATCACCCCGTAGAGTCCGATCGCGGCGAGAAAGAGCGCGAGCGCGCCAAAAACGGTGAACAGCGAACCGAAAAAGCGACGTTCCCAAAACGATTCGGCGACAACTTCGTCCATTGTTTGCACGCGATAGATGGGCACGTCCCTGCTGAGCGAGAGCACCGCTTCGCGCGCGGCATCGACGAACCGGTGCGGATCGCCGCGCGTGCGCAACATCACCGACATAAACCAGCCGGCGTGCTGAAACTGCGAGGAGTAAACGCATGGACGGTCGCGGTTCTCCGCCAGCCGTTCATAGATGACGTTGCTCACCACTCCGACGATCGTGGCCCACCGCGGCTCCTGGCCGAGCTTCGAAATCACTTCGAGCTGATGACCGATCGGATCGACGTTCGGGAACCATTTCGTCGCGGCGTGCTCGTCGATCAGCACGACGCGCTGCGAATCTTTCGTGTCGGCTTCAGTGAAGTCGCGCCCACGGAGCAATGTGATGCGCGCGGTTTGCAGGAGACCGGGGGTGATCGTGATGGTGTGCGTTTGCCGCGAGTTTTGCAGTTGCTCGGGCACGGGCTCGCCTTCCAAACGCACTGCAGTGTTGCCGACGTTGCCGGCAGCAGCCAGTGAGCTCGTCGCACCCGCTGCTTCGACGCCTGGAATCGCCGCCAGTTTTGGCATCAGTTGACGGAAGAAGCGTTCGGCGTCCTCCTGTTTGAACTGCGCCGGCGGCAACGCGACGCGGAAGGTCAGGGTTTTCGCCGGATCGACGCCGATGTTCGCGTTCTGGAGCTTGATGAAGCTGCGCAACATCAGTCCGGCACCGATGAGAAGCACGAGCGCGAGCGCCACTTCAGCGACAATCAAACCGTTGCGCATCCGCTGGCCTTTGCCCCCGGCCGTGCCGCGCGCGCCTTCCTTGATCGATTGGACGAGCTGGACGCGCGCCGCTTGCAACGCGGGGAACAGTCCGAAGAGCAGCGCGGAAGCGGGACCGAGCGCAAGGGCGAAGGCGAAGATGCGCCAGTCAAAATCGAAATGCAGCCAATAGGGCAGCTCGACCGGGATCGCCGATGTCATCAGATCAACGCCCCAGAAGGAGAAGAGCAACCCGGCCGCGCTGCCGATAACGCCGAGGAGCAAACTCTCGGCGAGCAATTGTCGCACGATCGCGCCTCGCCCGGCGCCGAGGGCAATTCGCACCGCGATCTCGCGCTCACGCGAGACTGCCCGCGCGAGGAGGAGGTTCGCGACGTTCGCGCACGCGATCACGTGCACGAACAAAACCGCGCCCATCAGCAATACCGTTAGTGTCTTCGCATTGGCGATCGTTTGTTCGCGGAACGAGCGCACATAGGCCGAAACACCGGTGTTGGTTTGCGGGTATTGGGCCGCGAGCCGCGCGGCGACAGCTTCGAATTCCGCGCGCACCTGCTCGATGGTAACACCCGGCTTCATCCGGGCGAAGCAGTCGAAGTTGAAATTGCCCCGCGGATCTTCCTTCTCGTTCGTCTTCAGCGGCAGCCACAGGTCCGAGGTTTCGGGAAACCGCCACCCCTTCGGCATCACGCCGATGATGGTGACGCGTTTTCCATTGATCGTTACGACACGACCGATCGTCGCCGGATCGGAACCGAACTGATTTTTCCAAACGTCGTATCCGAGCAACGCGACCGGCTCGGCATTCAGCTGATCTTCATCGGGCCGAAAATTCCGCCCGAGAATCGGTTGCACGCGCAAAATGGTGAACGCATCCGCTGAGACGAGGGCGCCGAGATAGCGATCCGATTTTTCGCCATCGCTCAGAATCGCCGTCGCGGTGTTTGAGATGCCCAGTCCTTCAATCGTTTGTGTGACGTCGCGTTTGAAGTCGAGGTAATCGGGATACGCCATCCCGTTCGCCTGTTTTGAGAGCTTGGGCAGGTACTCGCTGACGAAGAGAATCTGATGCTGGTCCTTGATGTAGGGCCAGGGTTTGAGCAGCAGCGCGTTGATGGCGGAGAAGATGGTGGCGGAGCCACCGATGCCTAGCGCGATGGCCAGGACCGCGATGAGCGTGAACGCCGGCGACTTTGCCAATGTGCGCGCGGCGAATTGGAGGTCGCGGATCATGGCTCGGTTCCGATGTTCACCGTCAATGAACCGAAGACCAGGAGTGCTGGAGCAGGGGGGTGCTGGAGTAATGTGTTGGAGTCGAGCGATTCCATCACTCCATTACTCCACCGCTCCATCGTTCCAACTCCCCAGCTTAGGCGGCCATCTTGTCTTCTACGATTCGCCCGTCGAAGAGGTGCACGGTTCGATCGGCATGCTGCGCAAAACGCGGGTCGTGTGTCACCATGCAGATGGTCGCGCCGCCGGCGTGCAGTTCCTTGAGCAAATCCATGACCGCTTCGCCGTTGCGTGAGTCGAGGTTACCGGTCGGTTCGTCGGCGAGGAGAATTGCCGGCTTGCCGGCGAGGGCGCGCGCAACCGCGACACGCTGCTGCTGACCGCCAGAGAGCTGGCTTGGCAAATGTTTGGCCCGGTGGGCCATCCCGACGCGCTCGAGGGCTTCGTTGACAAAGGCTTTGCGCTCGCTCGAGGCCATCCCGCGATAGGTCAGCGGCAGCTCGACGTTCTCGTAAACTGTGAGGTCGCCGATCAGGTTGAAGCTTTGGAAGATGAAACCGATCTCACGATTGCGAATCCGAGCGCGCTCGGGAAAGGAGAGGTTGGCGACCTCGCCTCCCTTGAGCGAATAGCTGCCGCCAGACGGCGTATCGAGCAGCCCGAGAATCGAAAGGAGGGTCGATTTCCCGCAGCCCGAAGGACCTGCGATCGAGACATATTCGCCGGTGCGAATGTCGAGATGGATGCCGGAAAGAGCGTGAGTCTCGACTTCGTCGGTCAGAAAGACCTTCGTGACGCCATCGAGGTGAATGAGTGTGCCGTTGTTCATATTGCTGATTGTTGATTTCTGATTGCTGATTTGGATGAGTAGTTGCGCCCAGCGCGTCCGTTATTGCGAGCGGAAATGCACGAGGCAGCCATTATTGCGACTAGCTCGTTCGCCTCGGTCAGAAGTGCCGTGATTTTTGCCGCCGGCAAAATGTTATCGTCAATTATGAGCTCAAGCCAAAGCGCCGTTTCATCCGCCTCCTCTTGGACTACTCCTATTTTGGAAACGAACTCGGCTCGAGAACGAGACCGGCAGGCTGCGCGATAATTCGCTGCAACGCTCGTTCCGCTGCGCATTAGTTGGTGAGCGATCGCTTGCGCCTTTGCGGATTTCGGCAGCGCATCCACAACATGCATTACGCGCAACGAAAACTCCTTCGTGCGCTTCTTGAGTTCGTCGGGTGTCATGGTGAAAAAATCAGCAATCAGAAATCAGCAATCATCAATTTGCTAGTTTACCTGGATCCGGTCGTGCGAGTCGTAGGCGCTGGTGTCGGAAAGGATGACCTGATCGCCAACGTTCAGGCCGTTCACGATTTCGATCGTGTTGACCGAGCTGCGGCCGAAATGGACCGGAGTGCGGACGGCTTCCCCGCCGCTGGTAAACTTGAAGACGCCAACCGTCGCGCCGTCCTGGGCAAAGGCCGGTCGCTCGATGTAGAGAACATTGTCGAGCCGTTCCAACTCGATGGTGCCGTCGACGCTTAGGTCGGGTCGCGCGCCTTTGGGCAGCTCGCCATCGATTGCAACGTCGACGGTGACGGTGCCTTGCTCGACCGCGGGGTCGACCCGGATGACATGGCCGGCGACTAGGCCGTTGCGCGTGTCGATGCTCGCCGGTTGATTGATCTGGATGTCCTTCGCCTGGGTTTCAGCGATCTTGATTTGCGCCTTGAGCTTGGCTGGATCGGCAACCCGGGCGAGATTGGTGCCCGAAACGACCCGCTGGCCGACTTCGACCGGCAGCTGCTGGAGCACGCCTTCCATTCCCGCCTTTACGTGGAGGGCTTCGACGTCTTTCGCCTTCAAATCTGCCGCGGCCTTGAGTTGATCGACCGTAGCCTCCTTGGCGGCGAGCTGCGGCTCGATCGAGTCGCGGGCAAACTCGAGTCGTTTCTGTTCGATCTCGTCGCGCTTCTCGAGCTCATCGCGCTTGATGATCGAGGTCTTGTATTCGAGTTCAGCGATCAGGCCATTCTTGCGCAGGTTGTCGTTCGTTTCCGCTTCCATCTTTGCCTGTTGGTATTCGGAGTGAACCGAAGCGGTGATCGATTCCTGGTTGAGCAACTCGCGCTGCAGAGTGGCCCGGAGCGTGGTCAGTTCCGCTTCCGCCGCCTTCAACTGGGAATCGGCGTCAAGCGCGGCCTGTTGCAACTCTGGACTGGACAGCTCGAGGATGACCGTGCCGGGCTGGACCTTCGCGCCTGGTCGGACGACGATTTTTTCCACCCTTCCTTCCTTGCTCGCGGCAATCCAGCGAATGTCTTCCGGCACAAGCGTCCCGAGTCCGCGCACCTGGCGCAGCATCGGTCCGCGTTTCACTGTGCCGGTCCAAATGCTGGAGCGATCCACGCTCACGGCAGCCGGTTTCAATCGCGAAATAGCGATCGAGAGAACGAGCACACCGAGAATAGAAGCTCCGATGATGATCAGCCGGCGCTTCTTTTTCTTTTTCGCGAGATCTGGTCGAGCAACATCCATCGACGAAGTAGCCTGCGTGAAACCCGTGGGGCGCACGGGTTTGTCAGGACCGCCGACCACTTCGAAGTTTTGCTGCATTTTAGCCGAGTTCGCCACTCTAAAGCGCGCCGGCAGTGTGGAGGAGGGTGGCGACTGCCTCGAGGCCGTTGATGATGGGCAAAAGCGCGGTGCCGATGAGAGCGGCGAAAACGGCGGTATCGATCGCAAAGCCACGGCTTGCTTCCTCAGCGAAATAGTCGTTGCTGATTTTAAAGAAAGCCGGCTCGCGGAATTGCGCGGACGTGCCGCACGCACCATTCAGCCTGCAGCTTTGATACTCGTAATCGGTTTGCGGAAAGGCCCGGCCTTGGCGCAGGGTGCGCGCGTCGGACTCATGCCGCCGGTCGAGTTGTTCGATTTGAGATGTGTTTTTCATGGTCTTACTCCTTTGTGATGCGGCGGCTCCGAACTTTGGATTCAGAAAGTTTACCGAACGCGCCGGCCCCTATCGCAATGCCCGTGCCAACCTTTTTTAAAAGTTGTAAATCGTTGGGTATTTGGATTTTGCCCGGACCATCAAAATTCTTGCGATCCTAACGCGACGCCACTCGTGGGATTGCGTTGTCCCGAATGCGGGACAAAGAATTCTCCCGCCTTAAAACTGAAAGTAGATGAAGTCCGCAGTCGTTAGGCTGCGCAGGGTCAGGATGCCCATGAAGAGCGCAATCCCAACCGTAGTCTCGAAAATGAACCGGCTGCGTTCCGGCAATTGAAGCTCGAAGTTCCATCGCGGAAAGACTCCGCTGAAGAAAAGATGAATCGCCAGCGGGAGGGAATAGATGCAAACGAGGAAGCCGAAATAGATTCCAATCGCCCAATCGCGTTTCGAAGCCGCCGCCGGGGAAAGTGCGAAATCACGCAGCAACTGGCCGAGATCGTGTTCGCGGAACATGAGCCAGCCAATGCAGGCGAGGACAAATGTGCCAGCAACCTTGAGCAGCCACGGAAGCTGTCTCTTCCAACCGAGCGCGGACCAGCCGCGTTCCGCGAGAAGCAGCAGTCCCCAGTACAATCCCCAGATCACAAAATTCCACGACGCGCCGTGCCAGAGGCCGCTGATGGCAAAGGTGCCAACGAGATTGAAAGAATTGCGCGCGGGACTGCAGCGGCTTCCGCCTAACGGAATGTAAAGGTAATCTCGCATCCAGGTGGAAAGCGAGATGTGCCAGCGGCGCCAGAAATCGGCCGGCGACGTCGCGATGTAGGGATGAAGGAAGTTTTGCATGAGCTCGAAGCCTAACAATCGCGCCGAACCGCGGGCGATGTCGGTATAGGCGGAGAAATCGGCGTAAATCTGGACGGTAAAGGCGAGCACGCCCGCCCAAAGGACGGGAAAGGAAGGCGAGGAAAGAGCGAAGATTTTGTTCGCGATGATCGCAATGTTGTCGGCGATCACGACTTTTTTGAAAAAGCCCCAGAGCATGAGACCAAGCGCGCTCCGCCAGGTCTCGGGATTGAAATACCGGTGATCGGAAAACTGCGGCAGCATGTGACTGGCCCGCTCGATCGGGCCGGCCACGAGCTGGGGAAAAAAAGTGACGTAGAGAGAGTACTTGATCAGGCTGCGCTCGGCCGGGACCTGGTGCCGGTAAACGTCAACGACGTAGCCGATCGATTGAAAAGTATAGAACGAGATGCCGACCGGCAGGGCGAGCCGGAGCGCTATCTGCCAGGGCTGCGCGTGGAACTGCACGAGGAGCTTGTCGAGATTATCGAGGAAGAAGTTGGCGTATTTGAAAGTGGCAAGAAGAGCGAGGCTGCCGCAAACGCTGATGATGAGAAAGAGGCGCCGCTGATGCGGCCAGCGGGCCATCCCGAGCGCGCAGGCCCAGTCCACCACCGTGGAAGCCCAGAGCGGAAGGAGAAACCAGGGGTGTTGCCAGCCGTAGAAAACGTAACTCGCGACGAGAAGAAAAAGATTCTGCCAGCGCAGCGAAAGCGACCAGTAGGTCGCGAGCACGATGAGGAAAAAGACTATGTAGGTAAGCGAATGAAAAATCATGGCTCTAGCCGGGCGGGTTGAGCCCGGCCTTCCAAGATCGGCCGCAACACCTCCGCGTAGATTTTGGTCGCCTCTTCCTTCGCCCACGGCCCGATGTGGTCGTCATCCGGCCGCAGATACATCTCGGGCCTGAATCGTTTCTCCCCCGTCGTGTCGATGAAAACGCAGCCCTGGGTTTCGATCCAGTTGCGCAATTGCGCGACATAGGCCCACAACTCGGCGCCTTCCTCAAACTCATTATCCGCTCCTGGATTCGGCCGCACCCTCACGAAGCAAAGCGGAATCCCACCCGCCTTTGCCACCTCCACGATATGGGGGAGGAAATTTTTCTTCGGATCGGCGCTGAAGACTAACGAACGCGCCGCGACCGCCTCTGGCGTCTGCGGCAACGTCTCCTGGCGCAGGCGCGCCACATCGAAGATTTCGTTCACCCGCCGAGGCAAGCCTTTGATCTTCGGGCCGACCAACGATTCGGTGCGAAAGGCGAAGCGGCTGATTTTTTCCTGGTAATGATGTCGCCGGTCGTTCAGCGGGTAAAGCCGGCTTGCGATTCGTTGCAAGGGGGTCTGGCGTTGGGCCGCATCGCCCAGGACCATTTGGCAGACGGGATCCTCGCCGTGCATGAGCGATTCGAGAAAGGCGCGGTAGGTCGCGGTCGTGCGGAAGGAAGCGTTGGTCAGCAGATCGTAAGTGAAGAAGATGCAAACCCAGCGCGGTTTCACCCCCGAGGCGACGACCTGGTTCTTCAAGGTCAAATACCAGGCGGCGGAGGCGGCGCCGCCGCGCCAGATCATGGCGATCCTGCCCATGCCCAATTCCTTTTCCAGGAGCGCCGGATCGATCGCGGCGTGGACTAACGAATCGCCAATCAGGATAATGGAAGGCTGCTCGGCCTGGAGGCGCTCCAACGGTTTGCGATTGAAAGGCCGCTTTTTTGGCAGCCAATAATTCAGCCCGAGCGGAACGAGCAAAACGGCCAGGACAAAAACGAGCAGTTGCGCAACCTGCCGGGATTTCATTTCTGCCTAACGAGGAAGGCGCAGGAGCGCTTCGCTCCCGGTGCGATCGGTCCGATTGGCAAGATTGAGTGAGCCGCCGTGCGCCTCCGCGATCTGGCGGCTGAGCGGCAAACCAATGCCCGATCCCCCCGGTTTGGTCGTGAAAAAGGGGACGAAGAGGTTGCCCGGATTCATGATTCCCGGCCCTTCGTCACGGACAAACACCTCGGCGCAATCCCGCGGGGTTCGCCAGCCCGCGACCACCTTTCCCCCGGTCTCGAGGGCGGCATCGACCGCGTTGTGCAGGATATTGATCAGGAGCTGTTCGATTTGGGCGGCGTCGGCCAGGATCATGATCTGAGGTCCTTCCACCAACTGAACGGGCAAGCGAGTCTCGAGTTCTGCCGCCCGCCTAACGAGCGCTCCAAGATCGACCGGCTCCTTTTGTGGTGGGGGCAGGCGAGCGAGCCGCGCGTAGGCGTGCATGAAGCGGCTGAGCGAATCGGCCCGGGTGGTAATGATATTGAGACCGCTCCGCGCGTCCTCCCGCCAATCCGTCGGGGGCGGGTCGCGCTTCAACAAGCTTTCCAGACTCCCGGCGATCGATTTGATCGGGGCGAGCGAATTGTTCATCTCATGTCCGAGAACGCGGACGAGGCGTTGCCAGGCGACCCGTTCCTCTTCTCGAAGGGTCCGGCTGAGATCGGTCAGAACGAGCAATTCATGGGGCAAACCATGTTCGCGAAAGGAGCTTCTGCGAATTCCCCAGCGGCCGGTGGCGCCGGGAAAACTCAGGGTGAGTGGCTGGTCTTGATCGGCCTCGAGACAAACCGCGAGCCCCAGCTCGCTGGCCCGTTTGCCTAACAATTTGTCGATCGGCTGGCGGAGCAGGTTTTCCCCGGCCCGATTGACGAGCCGGAGCCGGCGGTCGGGATCGAAGGTGAAGACCGCGACCTCGATCTCGGCCATGATCGTGCGGAGGAGCGCGGTTGCTTCGAAGGCGCCGAGCCGCTGGACGCGCAAGGTTTCGCCGAGCTGATTGATTTCGAGCAAAACTTCGCCGAGCGCGTCATCCGTCCGGGCGCCGCGGGCCCGGATGGAATAATCGCCTTCGCGCAGCGCGGCGAGCAGATTGCTCATGGTCTGGAGCGGCCTAACGACATGTTCGCGCGCGCTGGCGAGAGCGATCAGGGCCGTCACGGACATGAAAAGGATCAAGGTCCAGATCAGTTTGCCGCTGTAATCTCCGGACCAGAGCAAGCTGAGAGCGACGATCAGGGCCGGGAGGGTGGCTGCGAGAGCGAGCCACGTCAGGCGTCCCTCATGGGAAAAACGATGCCGCCTTTTGCGGAGGCCGTTCATCCTTTTCCCGGCCCCGGTTCACAAACCATAATGCTGGAGCCGCCGATAGAATGCGCTCCGGCTCAGACCTAACGACTCTGCCGCCTTGCGGGCATTGCCGTCGTGGCGGGCGAGCGCTTTCTTGATCAGGAAGGCCTCCATTTCCTCGAGACTCATCTCCTCCAGGCGAGGAGCTGGATCGGCCGCACTCGTTAGGCCGAGATCGTTTGCCTTAATCTGCGTGCCGCGCGACATGAGGACTGCACGCTCGATGACGTGGTCGAGCTCGCGCACGTTGCCCGGCCATTCGTGCCGCAGGAGCGCTTCCTGCGCCGCCGGTTCGAAGGCCGTTAGGGTCTTGCGATAGCGCTCCGCGTGCTGGCGAAGAAAATGCGCGGCGAGGGGCGCGATATCTTCCCGCCGTTCTCGAAGCGGCGGGAGGGCGATCTCGATCGTGTTGAGGCGGAAGAGCAAATCCTGGCGAAAACGTCCGGCCGTCACCTCGTCGTGCAGGTTGGCGTTGGTCGCGGAAATGATGCGCACATTGGCGTGCAGGGTGCGCGAAGAACCGACCCGCTCGAACTCGCCCGTCTCAATGACGCGGAGCAGTTTTGCCTGCTGACTCAGTGGCAGGTTGGAGATTTCGTCGAGAAATAGCGTGCTCTCGTCCGCCAGCTCGAAACGACCGGCCCGATCGGTTTTCGCATCCGTAAATGCGCCTTTGACATGGCCGAAGAGTTCGCTCTCGAACACTCCTTCGGAGAGCCCACCCATGTTCACCGTAATCATGAGCTTGCTCGCGCGGGGGGAGAGCGAATGGACCGCCTGGGCGACCAGCCCCTTGCCCGTTCCGTTTTCCCCCGTGATCAGAATGTTCGCATCCGATGGCGCGACCCGCTCGATCAACTCCATCACCGGCCGCATTCGTGGCGATTGGGAAATGATATTGGGCAATTTCCCACGCAGCAGTTCGTTCTTCGCTTCGAGCTGCTGGGTTTTGCGCAGCGCGTTACCGAGCGCGATTTGAGTGCGAACGATGGCGAGAAGGCGATCGTTATCCCATGGTTTGGTGACGAAATCGCGCGCTCCGAGTTTCATCGCTTCGACCGCCAGATCGACCGTCGCCCAGGCGGTCATGACGACGATCGGCAGGGTCTCATCCAGTGCCTGGATGCGCGGGATGATCTCGAGTCCTTCCTGGCCGGAAGTGGTGTCGCGGGTGTAGTTCAAATCCATCATGAGCAGCGCATAGCTCCGTTTCTCGAGCGAGTTCATCATCGCGCCTAACGAGGTCACGGCGTCGGTCTGATAACCCTCGCCCTTGAGCAGAATGCGCAGCGCTTCGAGCACGTCGGGCTGGTCGTCGGCGATCAGGATTCGGTTCACGGCTTAACGATGAACCGCAATTCCCGCTCGGCGTCAATTCCCCCACGGGCGAAACTGCCCGCTCAACCTTTCAAGGTCGTGACCGGAACCCCCAACCATTTGCCGGCGGAGGCGAAATCTTCAAACATTCGCACTTGGAGCGGTGAGCGGTCGGTTAACATCGCATGGAGCTTGACAATGTGTGCCACCGCCGGGCTGGTAACATAAAAAGCCGACTTCACCCGGGGGTGCGAGGCATAGGAAAGACGGCGATGAAGCGAGACCCGAAAGATAAACCCAAATTCAAGGTCGACTGCGTCGAGCTTCGAATTGTCGGTAAACCGGTTGAATGGTTGTTGCGCGCGATCTTCTTCTCGGTCGAGGAATTCCACAATGCGGTCGATTCGCTCCTCATTGAGCACGCCCTGAGGTCGGAAAACGAGCAGCCGCAGGTCGCGATGAAAGGTCACTTCGGGTGGCAGTTCCATGGTCATCTCCGCGCATCGGGTGAAGGCAGGCCCTGCGCGCGGCTTCCCCTGCTTCTCACCATCGCCGCCCCGCCTGAGTTGCTCATGGTTGAGTTAGTCGAAAGCCCGGCGTGCAATCGTAGAATGCGACGGACCTCCGCAATCGCCTGGGGGTTGCGCGGCGCGCTGTGATTGGATGGGACGATCAACTCCGAGGTCGCGCCCGGTAAGTGCGAACTCCAATAGGGAACGACGCCGTCACTGCTCTTCGGCGCGTCGCCTCGTCCACGATCCCCTTCAATGGTATGAAAGGGAATCCCGGGGGCCGTCGGGTATTTTTCGATTTCTCGGACGAAGCGATTGTTAGGCGAAAGCGTGTCGATGCTCGTAGGCAGACGCTGCAATTGCGCGGCCGATGGATCTTGTACCACCGCCGCATTGATCGCGCGAAATGGAACGCTCGAAACCAGCAGGGGCATCCGCACGAGGCTCGTCCCGATCCGCCCAATCCAATTCGCTCCCATGGGCGCTCCGCGATGCGGCGCGCAGATAAAGACGACGCGTGCCACTTCCGGCCGGTGATTGAAGATAAGACTCTCCTGCAGGAGCTGCCGGGTTTGTCCGGGGAGATTCGTTTCCGCCGGCGCTTTACCGAAGTAATCGCGCCAGATCTGGTCGCCGGCATCGGTAATCATGAGACGGCTGATGATTCCTCCCATGCTATGACCGACCAGCACGATCTTCTTGTGACCAGGAAAGGCTTGATCAACACCATCAAGTTCTTTGCGGAAGAGCGCGGCCGAGTAGGGATACGGGTAACCGCTCGGATAACTAAAGACCCAGAACTGATAACGGCGCCGGATCTCCGCATCCTCGTAGAGCGCATTGATCATCGGCGTCCAGCTCGCCGGCGTATCCTGCAAGCCATGAACGAAGATCACTGGAATGCGGTTTGGGTCGTAAAACTGTAACCGGGTCAGGCGGGCGGTATCCGCATATTTTTCCGGCCGCACCATGCGCGCGAAGCCAAGCTTCTCCGGACGTTCGCGTGATAGCCCGACGAAAACCGCGGCCGTAAAATCGGCGGCCAGCGGATAGGGATGTCCGCCTAACAAGACGCGCTCGGTCGAAAGAGGGAGAAAGAACTCTATCTCCGCGCGATGACCATCAAAGCGAATGATTCCGGTCACATTAGCGTAGGCTCGCCGCGTCGCGAAAGTTTTACGGAAATCCTTTCGCCCCTCACGTCCCACAGCGACGACCGGGGCGCCGATTCCATCGATTGTGACACGCCGATCAAGATATGTTCCCCCCAGAACGAGGGTATCAGTTGGAATAAGTTCGTAGTTTCCGGGGTTGTACTCGGGTCCGGCGGGCCGAGCGTTGGTCAGAGTATATTCGCCCCGGGGAGAAGGAACCTGAAGCGGGCCCTCCCACGGATTGAGCTGCCCGGCCTCAATGGCTTCAATCGAGCGCGCTACCGCGAAATTATAAAGATCGCGCGATGGTTTGTTCGCCGGCTCTCGCCGCAAATCGTCCGCCGCTAGTTGCGCCGCAGCCAGATAGAAACCCAGCGCTCCTCGCGGGTCGCTCCTCTTTAATCCTTCTCCCTCCCGCAGGTAATCGCCAGCTACGGCCGGGGATTGATTTCCGACCACAGCCACCTGAGGGACTTTCGTCTTAACGCTCGCAATCGGGGCACAACTGGCGAAAACCAGCAATGCTGCGAAGAGGCGCACTTCTTTCATCGACGGTTGGCACAAGCTCGAAATGCAGTCTGAAAATACCGGCGGAAAATCCCGACTCAAGAACAACGCCGGAAATGCGGCGCCACGGAAGTAGGACCAAAGGCCGATACCGGGGAGTGGAGCGTAGTCACCTCAGGTCAGTTAGTCTTGGGTATGGAGTGGATGGCGACGAGCCGGGCGATCAGCACACCGATGTAAAGCAGACCGGTGACCGCTTCGGCCGCGGCCAGCAGCCGAACACTGCTTGCCACAGGGGTAATATCGCCGTAGCCCACTGTGCTTAGGGTGATAAAACTAAAGTAGAGACTATTGAAACCGTGCATCGAATGATCACGCGCAGAAGTAGCGTTAAATGCAAATGCGTTCGGAATAAGCTCCGCGATCAGCCAGTAGGCCATTGTCCAGAGCAAGCCGAGCATGAGATAGGCGGAAATCGCAGTACAGAGAACGTCGCTCGTGACTGATTGGGCACGGAGGATGAAACGAAGAAGGCTGACGACGACAAACAATAGGAATGCCATCCCACCGATGAGAAATAGTTCCGCCGGGACAAGGTCGGGTCGAAATTGATTGATCCATCTGCACGTCAGTGTGGGCAGAGCAATCAACGCTGCCACCATTAATACGCGTCGCCGCTCTTCGATTGCCAGGAGAGCGGAACTCAGCACGAGGGTAAAGAGAACGGAAATGATGAAACTGCCGATATTAAGCCGCTCTACGAATGGAAAGGCACCAATGAGCACGATCAGCGCGAGAAGAAGTTCAAGGGCGCTAAATCGCCGGAGAAGATTGCGTGGTGGTGGCATTCCCTGCCCTTTCGCTAAGAAACAGCTCTCTTATCACGAGCTACCGGCGTTCAGACTTGCGAAGAACGAGGGGCCCCGCGTATCAGACGATGGTCTTACCCGGGAAAGATCGTCCCGTGACTTCACCAAACGCCCGGGAGCAGGTGGTATCGGGTCGAGGCGGCGTAGGTAGCCCATCGCGGATCGTGCGAAAGCACTCGCTCTTCCCGGCAAATGCGATAGACCAGCGAGGTCCAACCGAGCAGGACGAGGAACAGAGTGACCGAATTCCACTCTTCCAGATTATATCCGATATCGGCCAGGAGGTAGGAAAGGTACATGGGATGGCGAACGAATTTATACGGTCCATTCAGCGCCAGATTTCTCAAAGCGGGTCGCACACCGAAGCGCCTCCCGAGGCTAAGAAGACTGGCAAAACTCAGACCGGCCGCGAGTATGACCAGAATAAGGCCGGCTTTAGGCCAGGCCTCGTTGCCGGGTGACCAGCGCAGATAAATGACTTGTGCATAGGGATAGGCATAAGCGACCGCGACGGCCAGGCTCGAACCAATCGAGTCGTCACGGACCCGAGGGCGCGGGCGGGTGAGTGCAATGGCAAGAACCGTCAAGTGCTGCGTGATATAAATCCAATCTGCGATCCCCAAGATAGGTGTAAGGAGGAAGAGGATGACTAACTCCACGGCGGTGACGGCAAAGAGAAGAAGATCGGCAAAACGCCGTCGAGGTATGTCGGAGAATTGAGCGATGCTCGTCCTAAATACTTTAGTCACTTTGCGGTAAGCCGACGCGGATTAGGCGCGAGAAATCGGATTCGTGATCCGCGGCCCTCGCCCGCTCGTTAATCCAACTGCGCTTTTTCAGTTCGGCGAAGGAAAGACCGCCGGTGGCGATGAGTTTGCGTTCATAGAGTAACTCGTCGCTCTTGCCGTTGAGAAGCATTCGCCAGTCCCATGGCATGCGCTCGTGGGCTGGACGCTGCTCACGAATGCTGGTGGTGCAATTGGCAGTAACTGCATTGTACCAGCGCGCATTCTCATGCAGTGAGTTGACGGTCGCGATGTACTCGAGAAAAAGCGCGCGAGCGTCGGCCGGAGTGATCCGCATCCGGTAAAGGTAAACATCTTCCCCGCGACGGTAGTTGCTCCGCACCCGAATCAAATCGCGCTCGTCCGCGACTACGTAGATCAGGGTGTACTGTCGGTAGAGACCGCGCACAGCCGAATAACTCTGACCAATGGCTTTCCGGGTCTCAATGGAAAAGCAGAGCGGATTCGCGTCCTGGAAACGGAAGCTCATGATCGGGTGCGCGATCCAGGCCGAGCCCCAAAAGGTGATCGCGAGGTCAATGCCGCTGATCTGGGAAAGGCGGACGCGTCGCGTTTCCCACCGGGTAATGAAATCGTGCTCGCCGCGGTACTCGCAATTGCGGACGTTATGAACGTCGACAAGATCGCCTTTGATTTCGGCCCAGGCGGTTTGCCCCATGTCCGGTTGCCAGGCGCGATTGTTGGTTGGCTTTAGAGTGAGCCACCAGAAAAGAACGATGATGAAGGCCCCGAGGAGAAAGGAGAGCTTGCGCAGGTTGCCGCGGAGCCAGGCAGCGGCGACGATTGAGACGATGACAAAACCAACCGCCAGGCCCTCGCCAAGTACCGGAAAATCGAAATAAAGCGCGCCCGTCGCCCAAACAACGCAAAGCAAAACCGCAAACCAGACAAACGCCCAGAGCGCGAACCTAACGAGGCGCATTATTCCATCTGCCGGCGATCTCAATGCGCCGGCATTCGACCGCGCGCTAATCGGCCGATGCCTGAGCGTCCTCAGGCCAATCGTCGTCGGTCGGTTTCCAGGTTTTATCCGGATTAAAACGATCCATTTCCTGGAATTTCTTCAGCGTATCCGGACCCAGATCCTTTTCGTAAACGGCCCCGTCCGTTCCGACGATGAATGATTTCACTCCGGTGACACGGTACTGTGCCGGCGCGGCCGCCAGCGCGAAGCCGCCGATCATGGCATCGCCTACGACGAAATCCATTTCACCCATCGGCGCGGCCGGGCCCTGCCCTTTGAGCACCTTGAAGTAATAGCCGTGAAAGGGCTTTGCCTTGTCGCTATAACCTTGTTCGATTGCTTCGGCGATGGTTTCCCCCACCGGACCACCCCAGGTGCCATCGGCATTTTTCCAGGCCAGGCCATCGTGTTTACCGGGCGTGCTAATGATGCGCTGCGCATACTGAGTTACCTGAGCTCCGTCGTGTTTCTCCTCGGCGTATTCTTCCTGCGCGTCGACAAAGCCGCGACAAACGGCGATCGCATCCAGCTCGTTCGCACCGACGCGGCGATTGAGAATTTCTTCGCGACCGACTTTCGTGGCGAAAACCCATTTGCCTTTGCGCTTCACGATCGGAATCGGCAAAGGAAAATCGTCGCTTCCAACAACCAGGATGGCGCGGTTCGGGGCTTTCTCGTCCGTTTCGACCGACATCTTTTCCTTTGCTTTCCGGGCGAACTCGACAGCTCGGTTCTTATCCTGGACCGGATCATCCGAGCTGATGATATCTTCGCTGTCAGGTCCGAGTACTTCCTTCAGCGCGGCCTGGTCGAATGATTCGGCGGCCTGCACGAGTGCCTCGGCCGCCTCCTGCGGAGATGCGAATTCCTTTTGCGTTGTCTGAGAGTTATCGGCAGCCGGTTCTTCCGCCGAGACGCTTGTCGCCGGCGCGACTCCGACGACGAGCGCGCAGGCGAGCCCAAAGACGACACTCGCGAATGATTTTCGGTTCATAGTTTTCTCCTTCTCGATTGCCAGTTATCTGCGACCGCCTCCGCCGCCTCTGCCGCCTCCACCGCGACTCATTCCACCGCCACCCATACTGCGGCCGCCCCGGGAGCTACTGGCACGGGCCGCACTTCCCGAACCGCCGCCGAAGCCTCCGCCGCGCGAGCTGCTGTAACTCGGCCGCGACGAGACGTTGCGGCTGCCAACTTGACTGCTTCGACTGCTACTCCGGTTTGCCGGCATCGTGCTTGGTCTGCTGCCGCCGCCGGTGGGACGATTCGCCGTCGCGCCGCTCCCTCCGGGACGACTGCCGCCGCTGCCTGGCCGGTTCGCAGCCCCGCCACCGGGCCGATTGGCCGTGCCGCTGCCGGCTCGATTGGCTTTGCCGCCACCGGGTCGGGTGGAGGCGACGTTGCCGCCACCGGTTCCTCTGCCCGGCCGATTCGCTCCGGCCTGGCCGCGATTGCCTCCCGCCGGCCGCTGACTGGCGTTACCGCCGAACCTGTCTGCGGTCTTGCGGTCTCCGTAAGGTGCGTTCCCGCGATGTTGTGGATTGTGCTGCCACTTGCCGTCGCGGCCTTGGCCGCGGTTCGTGTTACGATTGGTGTCTCTGTTAACGTTCCGGTTGAAGTTGTTTTTGTTATTGATGTCGATGTCACCGTGGTTCCAATCGCAATGACCCCAATAACCGCCGGCCCACGCGCCGAGCGCGAAACCGGCCGCGCCCCAAGCGAGGGCCATACCGGGATAATAGCCGGCATAGGTGTAAGGGTAGTAGGGATAGCCAACGGGAGCGGGGCCGTAAACGACCTCCGGATCGTAGGAAGGCACATAAACCACTTCCGGATCAGCCGGCTCGACCACAATCACCTGCTTCCCATCCTCCACTGTCCGGGTTTCCACCGTCTGCTGCGCACTGGTTTTTAGAGTTCCTTTGCTTTCGGCCTTGCCCCGCATCCGTTGGATTGCGTCCATGACATCGGATTGCTGTGCCAGGAAAGCGTTACCCAGATCAGTTGTCCACGCGATGTTACCGGCCAGGCGCTCCACAACGTCTGGAGCTGCCGCCAAAGCTTGGACGCTTGGATCCCAGGGTTGTTTCGCCACAGCATCGGCCAGCGCCTTGTCTTTGAGCTTTTTGTTACGCTCCATCCACTGCTTTAGCTGCACGACCTCGAGGGGGTAAGTCGAAGCCGCCAGGGTCTGCGCCAGAAGCGGGTCGGGATACAAGGCAATCGGCGCGACGAGCGAATCTAACTGGTCGTTAGACATCTTCGGTGCGTCACTTTCGGTGGTCGTTGTCTGCATCACCGCGGATTCTGTGTTTGGCGCCTGAGCAATGGCACGATGACCCTGCGGAATTAGCGCGATACAAAAACTGGCTAGCGCCACGAGAACAACCTGACTCCGAAACAAAGAGCGAGAGAGACTGAGCTTCATAGTTCCTTTCCTCTCCGTGAAATTACCTGGGCAATTGCCAAACGATATTGGACCTTGGTCCTATCGCGGGCCGCTCTGCGTCGAATCAATCGATTGAAGTGAATTGCGCCGGCTGACCGCTCGCCGCCAGGACCGAACGCCACCAGCCCCTGGCCGGATCGAGGCGCTTGCGATGGGTGGCGAGCAACTCGATTGCCACATGGATGAAGCGCTCGTGCAGGAAACCTATGACCAACCCGGTCTTACCAGTCATGGCGGCGTGCACCGCGTGTCGTGCGAACAGGTCACAGATCCGAGCGTCCTCAGGGTTCGCCGGCCGGCTCCGCACCAGATAGCTCGGATTGAAGTAACGAATCACCACCAGAATGCCTTCGGCTTGGAAATAGGACCGCATTTGGTCACAGAGATACGGCCCGATGTCCTTGAGCTTGATGTTACCGGACGCATCCCGTTCGGTCGTGCTCGTTCTTAGGAAATCCTGCCCCGCTCCTTCCGCCACTGCGATGACGGCGTGTGATCTGTGGCGCATCCGCTCCTTCAGCGCGGCGAGGAATGCTTCGAGCTCGAATGACACTTCGGGAATGAGCGCGAAATTTACATCCTGACTCGCGACCACTGCCCCTGCGGTGATAAAGCCGGCGTGGCGTCCCATGAGTTTTACGAGACTAATGCCACCTGGCACGCTGCGCGCCTCAGTGTGCGCGCAATCAAGCACGCGGACGGCTTCTTCGACGGCGGTGAGATAGCCGAAGGTGCGCGAGACGCAACCGACGTCGTTGTCGATAGTCTTCGGCACACCAACGACCGAGAGTGGATGACCGCGGCGTCGCGCTTCCTGGTAAAGGTCGTTCCCGCCACGCTGGGTGCCGTCGCCGCCAACGGTGAAGAGGATGTTTACCTGGCGCGCGATGAGATTGTCCACTGCTCTGCCGATGTCCACCGGCCCGCGCGAGCTGCCGAGAATGGTGCCACCCTGTCGATGAATGTCTTCGACAAACTCGGGCGTAAGTCTTATCGGCTCCTTGCCCCGTTCCGGATCGAGTCCCTGATAGCCTTCGCGAAACTCGAGCACTTCTGCGACACCGTAGCGGTAATGCAGCTCGTGAAAGAGCGAGCGAATGACGTTGTTAAGCCGGACACAAACCGCCGCAGGTCACGATGTCCGCGTGGGTCTGTTTACCATCGAAGAAGAGTTTTGCGCGTGGACCGGCCAGCTCAAATTGCAGTCCCGGGCTCAGCGCCAATTTCAATCCGCTCGGGAATGCGCACTTCATCGTTAATCGTGTGGCTGACTTTCGAAACGAATTTCCCCTCACCCAGAGTAGGTGTGTTCATCGGAAAAAGAAGATGGCGAGAAAGTTGCGCGGAGAGAACATTTCAACGCGAGAGCCCTTGACCAGTTCGTGAAAGCGCTCGTCAATAAAATCGCCCAGCAACGCGACGCGATTCTTGAGAAAGGTAAGGGCTGCGGAGAGCATACGCGGCAGGGATAGCGCAGCGTCTTTGTTTTCCGCAGTTCCTGGGAATCGGACCTTGGTCCCGCCGTGCCTCAACGCGGATTGGCCTGCCCCGCTGCGGCCTGCGCCCCCGGCCGCAGCGCGAGCTGTCCTTTGCGGGCGAAGTTAATCGATTCCCCAAGGATGCGCAGAGCTTCCTGTGGCGCATGGAATCCTGAGGAATTTTCTGCTTCCACAAAATCAAGATAGAATTGCGCTTTCCGCTGGAGATCCTGTGCCGGGGCGAGCTGCTCGGCGGGGACGTTCGCGCTGCGCGCTGACTTCAATTCGCCGATCAGTTCTATGAGCGCGTCCATCGCAAGGTTGCGCATGTTCTGGGTGCGTTCCTGGATCGCCTCGACACGATCCTTTAACTCCGACTCCGGCCACTTGTGACATGTCTGGCAAGCATGATTAATGTTCAGGAGCGGACTGCGGACGTGATGGTCGCTGATTTTGAGCGCGCCCTCACGCGTGTAGGGCATGTGACAATCGGCGCAGGCCACGCCGGAGCGGGCGTGGATACCCTGGTTCCACATTTCAAATTCGGGGTGTTGCGCCTTGAGCACCGGTGCGCCCGTGTCCGCGTGCGACCAATCCTTGAACTGTGAAGCGTCGTAATAGGCGAGGATTTGCTCCACCTTCAATCCATTGCCCCAGGGATAAACCAGCCGTTTCTCCGCTCCCTTAAAATAATACTCTACGTGACATTGCCCGCAGACAAAGCTGCGCATCTCCTGTCGCGTGGCATCGCGGTTCATGTCGAAATCCTTTATGCCGGTGCTGGCTTTCAGCGCCTGCATTCCTTCGATAAAGCCAGGTCGCGTCACGCGAAGCTGCATCGTGCTGGGGTCGTGACAGTCGATACAAGCGACTGGATGCGTGACCAGCTTCCGCGCCTCGAAGAACGGCATTTGGTTGAGCTTTTCAAAGCCGTTTAACGGATCGCCATTGCCCAATTTGTTGTAAGGCACAACCATTGACGCATGACAGTGCAGACAGGTGCCGGGTTGTTTCACTGCTTGCTGACGCTCCGTGTAGGTCTGATCATCGAGCATGAAAGCGTGTCCGCGATCTTCGCGGAAATCTTTGGCAAAGGCATAACCCGCCCACATGATTTTCAGCCGCGGATCTTCTTCGATGCGTGATTGCGCGACGACCGAGCGCGGGTCGGCCTGAGTCGGGGTGCGCGGTTCGGCTTCGCTCCCGCCATAGCGGGTGCGCTGTTGATCGACGGTGCGGCGATAGCCGTCGTATTGCATGGGAAAATTCTTACCCCAGACGACTGGATCATCGGTCTCGTCAGTTAACTCCACGACCCGGAAGAAAGGATTCCGCGCCTCCTGCTTCCGTTGAAAAATCGAGACCAACAGGATCATGCCGAGCACGGCACCGACGCCCGCGAGTATTACCAGGATGCTGAAGACGGCCAGTGGTCGCCCACGGTAGAAGTTCAACAAACGATCCTTCAGAGTGAGGTTGCTCATGGTTAGCTATTTTGGATGTCCAACGTCCGCGTGGCAGCGGATGCAGGAGAGGGTTTCGTTAGGCGCGGTCATCGCCTCGATGTCGTGCACAATCTCCTGGTGACATTTGCGGCAGGCGCTTTCGGTGGTGCGCCGGCTGCGTTCTTTTATCTGGATTGGCTCATGAAATTCGTTTGTCGTGAACGCCAGCGAGTGGAAGAAGCCGTGATCAGCTTTCGTGAAGTACTTGGGCACAAAGCCAGCCGGTGTATGGCAATCGTTGCAGGTGGCGACGGAGCGATGACTCGATTTGATCCAGCCGTCGAGGTGGTCCTGCATGATGTGGCAGTTGGCGCAGGCCCGGGGATCGTTGCTCAGATACGAGCCGCCTTTCGCATAGACAAACGTGTAACAGCCGATGCCTGCCGCCGTTCCGACGCTCAGGGCAATCACCACTGCCAGCAGCATCGTCGTCTTGCTCGGCGGCGCGGCCAATTCGACTAACTGTTTCACGTTCATCGTCTTCGCATTGTCGGGCCAAAGCGTCGGATAACACGAATCTCACGCGGCGATCTGGCCGCGCATTTCCTGAATCTTGCGGAGCCTCATCTTGAAGGACTATTGGCCTTTGGTCTTACGGAGCCGACTCTCGTTGCTGCCGAGGTTCGGCGAGGCGACTGGCGTTGGCCTCAGCTTCGGCCCGCTCGCGTCTCAGATCGACGAGCACAATTTCGCGGCCAATGCCCGGCAGATTCAAGCCTTTGCGCGAGCGCAATTCACCGCCGACTCCGACGGTGCATTGAACATCGTTGCCGGCCACGCGATCAACCACGAGCTGGACCAGCCCATCATTGAGAAAGAGCCGATTGCCCGGCTTTACCACCCGCGGCAGCGCCTCAAATGTCATCGAAACGCGCTCCGCATTCCCGACGATCTCTTCGTTCGTTAGGCAAAAGTGAAGTTTTTCGCGTTGTGCTCTCCTTGTTGTGAGCGTGCAACAAACCGAAGCAGCCGCTGTCGAATAAATTCGCTTGGTAAGGCGATCATCGCTATTCCAGCCAAGCAAGCGACGAATCTTTTCGCGGATTGTTTCGGGACTGCGACCTAGATGGGACCAGAGCGTGAACGATGATTCCGCGGGGCTCATGGGAATAAAAGAAACCAAATCCAATTGAAGCGATTACCAGCCGTCGCTCCGGCGGTTAATAGACCGGCGCGATCTCCGGGTTTGCTCGCACGTGCTCGAGCGTCACGTTTAACCTGCGAACGAATTGCTCGTCCGAACTTTCGCGGCGCACTTCGAGGTCAGCGAAGATCTGCAGCAGGTCGGTTTCCGCGCCCGCTTTCCAGATGACTTCAGGCATTCTGGCGCTGGGGCAAACGATCGCGCAGCTCTTCCCAGCGCCTACCGCTCTGCGGATCGCCCTGGTGACCGGCTAGTCGTCGCGCCAGCTTTCGCGCAATGCAGGATCCTTATCCTTCTCAAGCACGACCTGGTTCAGGAGCTCTTCGGCGAGCAATTCCTTTTGCTCGGCGGGAGCGCCAGAACTTCGGGCAGGGTTTCGAGAATCACCCGACTAGTGTATCGGACTAACCGGTGGACCTCAATCGGTGAAATTTGAGGCATTGTAGGGCAGGCGCTCCCGCCTGCCGCGAGCGTTATTGCAGTGTCGTTAGGCCTATCGACGTCCATCCACGGCAAGCGAAAGAGCGCTCGCCCTGCAATTTTTGAATTTTCGTCGTTGCATCATTCTCTCCAATATCGAATCCAACGCACCCACGTTTGTTGATCTGCTCGCCATATCGACGTAATATCGTCGCATGACCACGCTCTCTCCGACAGAGGCGCGCACGAATTTGACCTCTCTCCTGAAACGAGCAGCGAAAGGCGAAGATATCGGCATTCTTCACGGCGGCCAGATCATTGCCCTGAGGCCGGTTAAAGTTCACTCCGATGACTATGCACTTCAGGAATACGGTGTAACCGAGGCGGAACTCGATCGATTCGTTCGTCGGACGAAGCAACGCCTCGCGCGCGATCGAAAAGCTGGGCGAATCACAGCCTATACGGGCGACATTGAAGCTGACATTGCGCGTTGAATTAACGCCCGAGCTCAAAGTGGCGATTCGTCACCTGAGCAAGCGCGAACGCAAACAGGTTGGCAGCATAATCACCGCCGTCCGCGACGGTCTTGGCAACCCGCATCTACATTCTGGTCTCGGTATCCGCCGTCTTCGCAGCGATATGTTCGAATGCCGAGTCACGCTTAAGCTTCGACTTATCTTCATCGCCGAAGCAGGCGTCTTGTCGTTTATTGATCTCGCCACGCACGATGAGGTGCGCAGACTGATAAAAACCGCCAGATAGCCGTTTACATGCGTTCCTGCCGTGCGCATCAAAACCGATTATCGCGCAGGTTGAATTTTCCAGATCCGTTGGCAGTAATCCCGGATCGAGCGATCGGAGGAGAACTTCCCGGCGCGCGCCGTGTTGAGGATGGAGCGGCGGGTCCACCCAGGTTGATCGCGCCAAAGTGCGCTGACTCGATCCTGCGCATCGATGTAACTCTGGTAATCGGCCAGGAGCAGGAACGGATCGTCGTTCAGCAAATTGTCGACGACAGGACGAAACAGCGCTGGGTCTCCGCGGCCCAGCGCGCCGCTGGCGATGAAATCGACCACTTCGCGCAGGGTTGTGTTTTGCTCGTAGTAATCCCGTGGCCGATAACCGCGCGCGCGCAACTGCGCCACTTCGCCCGCGGTCAGGCCAAAGAGGAAAAAATTTTCCGCGTCAACCTCCTCGCGAATCTCGACGTTGGCGCCATCCAGGGTGCCAATGGTGAGCGCGCCATTGAGCGCAAACTTCATGTTCCCCGTGCCGCTCGCTTCTTTTCCGGCGGTGGAAATTTGCTCGGATAAATTGGCCGCAGGGTAGACCAACTGCGCGTTGGTGACGTTGAAATCGGGGAAGTAAACGACCTTCAGCCGATCGCGCACCGCAGGATCGGCATTCACGATCTCGCCAATGGCGGTGATGAACCGGATGATGCGCTTGGCCATGAAATAGCCGGGCGCCGCTTTGCCGCCAAAGATGAAGGTGCGCGCCGGAAGATCGCTTTGCGGATCACGTCTTAGCCGCAAATAGAGCGTGAGAATATGGAGCGCAGCGAGATGCTGGCGTTTGTATTCGTGGATGCGTTTTACCTGAACATCGAAGAGTGATTCGGGCGAAACCGTGGTGCCAGTCCGATCTTTGATGAGCGCGGCCAGGCGGCGCTTGTTCGCCAGTTTCACTTCATGCCACTCTTGCTGAAATTCGGCGGCTCCGGCGAAGTTTTCCAATTCGCGAAGCCGATCAAGATTTTGCAGCCAGCCGTCGCCGATGCGCGAAGTGATCAGATGGCTCAGCCCGGGATTGCTCAACGCGAGGAAGCGCCGCGGGGTGACACCGTTGGTGACGTTGCAAAAATTCTCCGGCCATAATTCGGCGAAATCGCGCAGCACAGTTTGCTTGAGCAATTCGGAATGGAGTTGCGCGACACCATTCACGGCGTGGCTGCCGACGGTAGCGAGATGAGCCATGCGCACCGAGCGCGCTCCGCTTTCGTCGATGAGCGAAAGGCGTGCGATGCGGCCTTCGTCGTTCGGAAATTTCGCGCGGACTTCATCCAGAAAACGGCGATTGATTTCATAAATGATCTCGAGGTGCCGCGGCAAAACGGCGCGAAAAAGATCGACGCTCCATTTCTCCAGTGCTTCCGGCAGCAGGGTGTGGTTCGTATAAGTGAACGTGGCGCGCGTCACATGCCACGCTTCGTCCCAACCAAGCTGGTGTTCGTCGACGAGGAGCCGCATGAGCTCGGCCACGGCGATCGCGGGATGAGTGTCGTTCAACTGCACGGCCCATTTTTCGTGAAACGTGGCCGGTGCACCGCCGAGCAGCGCATGGATCCACAGCATGTCCTGGAGTGAACAGCTGGAGAAAAAGAATTGCTGTTTCAGGCGCAGTTCTTTCCCCGCGGCGACTTCGTCGTTCGGATAGAGCACCTTGGTGATGTTTTCCGAGACCATCTTGTCCTGCACCGCGCGGTAGTAGTCGCCATGATTGAAAGCGGCGAAATCGAACGACTCGACGGCTTCCGCTTTCCATAACCGCAGGATGTTGCAGGTGTTGACGCGATAACCGGGAATCGGCGTGTCGCAGGCGACGCCTTTGACGACTGTCTCTGGAATCCAGCGAATACGAAACCGGCCCTGCTCGTCGTGGAATTGTTCCGTTCGTCCGCCGAATTTCACGTCATAAGCGATCTCCGAGCGTGCGACTTCCCAGGGGTTACCGAAACGCAACCATTTATCGGTGATCTCATGCTGCCAGCCATCGCGGATTACCTGATCGAAAATGCCGAACTCATAACGAATCCCATAACCGATTGCCGGCACTTCGACCGAAGCGAGCGAATCCATGAAACAGGAGGCAAGCCGGCCGAGCCCGCCGTTACCGAGGCCCGGCTCTTCTTCCTGCGCGATGAGTTGATCGAGATCGTGGCCTAACGAGTCCATCGCTTCGCGGGTGACATCGGTAATGCCGAGATTGAGAAGGTTATTGGCCAGATGCGGTCCCGGCAGGTATTCGGCCGAGAGATACGCCACGCGCCGGGCATTCCTGCCGCCATAAGTTTCCATGCTCTCAACCGTGCGCTCGAACACGCGATCGCGAATGGTGACCGCGAGGGCATGATAGAGAACACCGGGTGTCGCGGTGCGTTCCAGGCGGCCAAGTCTGCAACGAAGATTGTCGCTGAAATCGCGTTGGATTTCTTCACTCGTTAGGCCAAGGCGTAAAGATGGAGCTTTCATCGTTGGATGGTTCAGGTGTTACCGCTTTTCCTCTCGAGATTCACGATTTCACAAGTCGGCGATCTTATTGGTTAATAATCCCATGATAACTGGTTACGGGTTAGGGTTTCGAATTCGAATTCAAGAAATCGTCAACCGCATCGGCCAAGGATCGGAATCGGCCAACACGCCCAACTTTTTCCTCGACGCCTTCGGCTTGTAGCCGATCGCGCACGGCGGCGCGGGCTTCGACAATTTGCAGGCGAACATTAGCGGCGCTCAGCTCCTCGTGCAGCCCGGCCAGCATCTGGGCGCCGGCCAGATCGACGTAGGGAGAGGTGGAGAGATCGCAGATCGCGAGGCGCAAATCTTTTCCTGTTTCCGCCACCCGTTTCATCACGGTGTCGCGCACGTAATCGGCATTGAAGAAGAGCAGGCTCGCTTCGGTGCGGAAGAGGAGCGCGCCGGGAACAGGTGTGTTATCGGGATGCCGCGCCATATCGGAGTAACGGCGCACGCCGGGGATGCGTCCGAGAAAGGCGACGTGTGGCCGCGAAGTGCGTCGCAGCAGTTGGAAAAGAGAAATAATCGCGCCGAGCAGGACGCCGCGCAGAAGTCCGGAGCCGAGCACGCCTGCCAAAGCCGCCATCGCAACCACGAATTCACCGCGATCTGCGCGCCAGAGATGTTTGAGCGCTTGTACTTTGAAGAGGCCGGCGACGGCCATGAGCACGATGGCGGCAAGCACCGGCTGTGGGAGATTGCGCAATACGCCGGAGACAAACATGACCACCAGAAAAGTGAAGATCGCGGCGATCAAGCCCGACATCGGCGTGCGTGCGCCGCCGCTTTCGTTGACGAGCGATTGCGACATTCCGCCGCTGACAGGAAATCCGTGACCCAGTCCCGCCATGATATTAGCTCCGGCGATACCGAGGAGTTCCTGGTTCGGATCAAACCGATAGCCATGTTTGAGCGCGAACATACGGCCGAGAGCTGCTGTCTCTACCGTGCCGATGAAAAAACAAGCCATCGCCAGCGGCAGCAATTCATTGAAGTCATGCGGATGAACCGCCGGGAGCCCAAAGGGCGGCAATCCCTGGGGCACTTCGCCGAGCACTTTCACACCGAGGCCGGAGAGGTCCATTCTCGAGGCGACGAGAATTCCTCCGATGACGACGAAGAGCGCGACCGGTTTGTTCTTGAGGAAAACCCTGCCCAGTACCAGCACCGCGAGCGCGCACAATCCCAGGATGAGCGAAGCCGTGTTTGTGTCTCCGAGATGCGAAAGAAAATAACCGGAGCGTTCCCAGAAGTCGCCCTGCGTTCCTTTGAATCCAAAGAACTTCGGCAGCTGGCTGCTGGCGATAAACAAGGCGATGCCGCACTTGAAGCCGATGAGAACGCTTTCGGAAATAAAGTTAACGATCACCCCGGCCTTGATCAGCCAGGCGACAAAAGCGATCACCCCTACGAACAAGGCGGTGCAGGCCGCTAGCGCGCCGAAGCGCGAGGTATCGCCACCGGCCAAATCTCCCAGCGAAGCTCCGACCAGCACTGAGATCGCAGAGGTAACCGTGATAGCTGTGTGCCGCGAACTGCAAAACAACCAAAAAACCAGACCGGAAAAGAGACACGCGTAGAGACCGGCCTGTGGTGGAAGATTTGCCAGGGAGGCATCAGCCAAGCCGGCCGGCATCAGATAGGCTGCGAGGGTCAAACCTGCAACGGCGTCGTAACGGAGCCAGCCAATCCTATAGGAACGCAGCCAGCGCAGGGCCGGGAAAAGAGTCTGAACGCCCGCCGAACCGGTCCGCGATGGCTGCGGGGTGGGACTAGCGCTTACGTTTGCCGCGCCGCTCTTTGTATCCATCTGCCCACGCATATACAGCTTGCAGGGCATTGCCGCCCTTCTGCCGCTCGATCCACGCTTGGAGGCCTGCCTTGTCGATCGGCAAATCCAGGACACGAGGCCGCCCGAGTAACTTGCCGAAGAGTGCGATGACATCGGCCGCAGTTTCAAAAACAAGTTCGTCCATCGCCTCGGGTTTTCCCTGGCAGGCGTAGGCATTAAAGTCGACCCAGCAACCGTCGGGACGGAGGAGAAACATCTGGGTGGTCGGCACGACAGCATGCGGAGAGACCCCGGTTTGCATGACCAGATATGGGCCTTTCTCAGCGCCAGTGCCGAGATTCAAGACTCGTGCGTCGCGATAGTCATTAGTGATTGTGCGCATGGGTAAGTGTTATTGTTATTTGACCGCGCCCGTCCCCTCAAAGCCACCGCCCAAAGCCAGATAAAGATTCACCCGTTCGCGCAGGCGCGCGGCGCGCACCTGAGTCAGCTGCACTTTTGCGGAGAGATTTTCCCCGCTCAGCCGCAAGATGGTGAACATGTCGCTCTGTCCCTGTTGCAGTTGGTCGCGACCGAATTTCACAGATTCGCTACTGCTCGAGACCGCTTCGCCCAGCGCGCCTTCGCGTTTGCGCAGGTAATAGTCGCTCGCCAGCGCGTCCTCCACGTCCTCAAATGCGCGCAAGGCCGCACCGACGTAGCTTGCGGCGGCGGCTTTTTGTTCGGCCGTGCGGAGGTCTTGCGCGGCCTTGAGTTCACCGCCAAAGAAAATTGGTTGCGTGACTCCAGCTGCCAGACTCCAAACGACGGCGTCGAGCACTCCGACGGAGTCGAGTTGGGCGGTGCCCAGACCGCCGCTGGCGTTGAGGACAAAACGCGGCAGTCGCGCGGTCCGAGCCTCGTTGACTCGATGAAAGGCGGCGGCGAAACGGCGCTCGCTCGCGATCAGATCCGGTCGCCGTTCGAGCAGCTCTGAGGGCAAGCCAGCCGGAACAGCCTTTGGTTGAGCTGGAAAGGAACGGCGCACATCAAACCTGCCTGCGGGGTATCGGCTGGTGACAACCTCGATCGCGCGGATCGTCTGCGCCCGCGCCTGCTGTGCGGTGTAGAGCGCGTCTTCGGCTGCAGCCGTGCGCGACTTGATCTGGGAGACATCGAAGTCGCTCGCGAATCCCTGTTCTTTACGCACATCCGTGAGCTTGGAATACTCCTGGTAGAGATCGAGGGTTTCGCGCGCGTTGGCTTCCTGTTGGGCCGCCTCGATGGTGGAGAAATAGGCCCGCGCCACGGCCGCGGCGAGCGACTGGCGCGCGAATTCGTAGTCGGCTTCGAGCGCGCCGCTTTCCGCCAGCGCGGCCGCTTTCTTCGAGCGAATGCGTCCCCACACGTCGGCCTCCCATGCCGCGCCGGCAGCGATGCCATAGACCCAGCGTTGGGACGATTCATCCATGCTCGTGTCGAGGCCCGATCCCCCGGGGTTTTCGACGCCGGGTGGTCCCAAGTCCGGTGGGTTAATGCCGCGGCCAAGGTCGCCGTGAAGCTCCTGGCCCTGGCGTTCCCCAAGGCCTTTGAGCGCGATTCGTGGATAAAGCGATGATGCCGCAATGCGCACCGCGGCCCGGGAAGCTTCGACGCGCGCGGCCGCCGCTCTGAGATCAGGATTTCGTTCGACTGCGTCCGCTACCAGAGCTGTTAGCTCGGGATCATTAAAGGTGAGGATCCAGCCCGGGACCACTGGGCCGCTGCGATGCGCGCCGGCCCATGAGGGTGGAATTTTTGCCCGCGCCGATTCGGGCATGATGTTGGCGCCCATGGGCGGATTCTCGAGGGCGCAGCCGCCAAGCGCGAAACAGACACCGGCACCCAGAATAACTCGGAGACTCATGTCAGCCGTCCCGCTCAGTGAAGCTTCCAGACAAACCAATCGAGCTTGGCCGAGACACGAACGAACACCTTGCGCACGATATGGATCATTTTGCCCTGGTCGGTGTAAATCGCCCCGCCACCGCGCGCGCCCGCCGCCAGAAAAAGGCCGCGATCCTTCGGCGCGAGAAGAAGCCGCACGGCAATCCGCTGGTCCGGCGCAGCAACCGGGAGTGTATTCTGGAGGTTGCCACTAATCGGCATCTGACCTTGGGCGGTGGCCCACAGGATTGAATCCACCGCGCACTTGATGATGCGACCCGGATAGGTCTGCATGTAGATTTCTGCTTCGTCGCCAGGCTCGACATAGCGCAGTTCGTTTTGGCGGAAAAACGCCAGTACCCAGGGATCATCTTCCTCGATGAAGCTCATTACCGGCATGGTGGCGAACTGCGTCGCGCGCACACCGGGGCGAAGCGCGAGATTAGCGACCCGCCCGTTAGCCGGCGCGCGGTGGGTGGTGCCATCGAGGTCGAATTTTGCGTTGATCACGTCCGCCTGCGACTTGCTGATCTGGGCTCGCGCCTGCGATTCGGTCGCGTCCGCGGCGAGAAATTCGCTTTCAAGATTGCCGAGATCGCTTTGAGCCTGCTCGAGGTCGGCGCGCTTCCCAGCTCCGGTTGCAGCCAGAGCGGTGAATTGCTCAACCCGTTTTTTTGCCAACTCGATCCGCGGGGTTAGCGCAGCCTTCTTGTTCACGGCATTGTTGAGCTGATCCTGCGCCCCACGCAGGGTGGCCTCCGCCGCTTTCTCCGCCGCCTGGAAAGGTACCGGGTCGATCTTGAAAAGAACATCGCCTTTTTTGATCGGGCGATTGGGTTCAATCGGAACCTCAGTCACCTGTCCCGTCACGCGCGGCACAACGGGGATAACATAGTTCTGCGCCCGCACATCGGAGGTGGAGGGTGCGCAAATGTTCATGAAAAGAATCAGGACCGTGAGCGCGATGATCGGAATGGTGACGACAATTACCTGACTGGTAATGTTCCAGGGCAGCAGCTTGAACTTAAAGAAGATCAGCCAGACGATGAGCGAATAAATGATGAGAAGGATAAGTTCCATGCGGCCTTAACTCGCTTTGCTCGGATTGTTGGCAGTATCTTGCTCAGCTGCCGTCTCGGCGTGTCCGTGGGAGTCATCCACATCCGTCCCGTAAGCCATCTTGTGCAGGACCGGTTTGGTGTAAGCCCAGAGCCAGGCAAAGGGCCAGAGTAACCCGCCGAAGCAGAGCGAAAGAAGGCAGACACATTGAATCGCTTTCGCCTGCGGATGTCTTCGCTTCTCGGCAATTTTCTCCGGCAGAATGTGCACCATCCAAAAAACGGCGATGCCAATAATCGGCCCGATTATGAGCACGACCCAGGAGATGCCATTGGCAATGGCATCGAGGGTTTCGCCCTGAAAGAGAGAGGCCCGGGAAGTCGGGCTGGTCGACAAGAGAATGAACGCGACCAGCCACAGCGGGCGCTGGCTGCCATTTCTGCGCATCGCCCGGGTAAGCGTACTCATAGAGTTAGCAGCTCGAGCGCACAGAGATGCAGCGCTTTCAAGTTAGGAATAAGATATGCGACAAATCGGAGATGGTGCATGATGCCGGCTCTTAGCTGTTAGAAACAATTGCAGTCTGATAATCTGTGAGCCGAGGTGCTGCCCGCGAAATAGGACCTTGGGCTGAGGCTGGAAATTGAGGCGCGCCTTCGAGGCAGCGGTACCGGATGGAGATGTCCCGACATCCGACCTAAGTCCGATGAATAAACTTGACTAAAGCGTGGCAATCGGACGGGATTGAAACAGCCGGCGGCAATCAGCTATCGCCCATGTACATTGACCTTAGATTATTCGCCCGGGCAGAGTACCTCGTCCTATGCAAGACACCATTCCGCCTGCGTCGCTGGGCGTTCGTCCTGTTTTTTACCGCTCTCTTCTGGCTGATGTGGACGGTGGTGGCGATCGGCCGGGCGCTTGATCATCTCTTGTTCCCTCGTTTCAAGCGGCAGCCCGTTCGCCAACCAGTCTTCATCGTCGCGCCGCCGCGCACCGGCTCGACTCTTCTGCAAAAGCTCCTGAGCCAGGATGAAGAACGGTTTATCTATAACGCGCTTTATCAGACAATTTTCCCGGCGGTGACTTTCCAGCGCTGCTTTGATGCGCTGCGGTGGCTGGATCGATCGCTCGGTGGAACGTTTGGCCGCCTCGTGGCCTGGACGGAAAAGAAGTGGTTCGGCGGCTGGGATGAAATGCACAAGATGCGTTTTAATCAGCCGGAGGAAGACGACGGCCTCTTTGTTTACACCTTCCTCACGGAAGCGATCTATCTCCTTTTCCTCAACATCGACCAACTGTGGGAAGCAGGATTTCAGGATGCGCTTCCGCCGGAAAAGCGGCGCAAAGTGATGCGCTATTACCGGAGTTGCTTGCAGCGGCGGCTTTATTTCAGTGGCGCTGGGCAAACGATTCTCACTAAAGCAACGCAGTCCTCCGGGGCGGTTGAAAGTCTTCTCGAAGAATTTCCCGATGCCAAATTTATCACCCTGGTGCGGGACCCGCATGCGTCGGTCGCCTCTCATGTGAGCGTTTTCTGGCGGGCATGGAAGACACACTCTCCTGAGCTGCAAAAGGATGGGCCGGCCTCGAAAGCCTATGCGCGGCTGGCGGTTCGCTGGTTTCAGCATCTCTTTGCTTTTCGCGAGAAAGTCAGTCCGGCTCAATATTACTGCGTGGATTATCGCGAACTGGTGAGCGATCCCAGGGCGTGCATCGAAAACCTTTATCGCCATTTTGGGTGGCGCATGAGCGAACGCTTTCGCGAGAAGCTGACGCTGGCGAATGGGACCCAGAACGGTTTTCAAAGTAACCATAAGTATTCTCTCGAGGAATTCGGGCTTTCGCGGGAATGGATCCAGGAGGAGCTGGGTGCGTTAATCGATTACTATAACCTAACCGACAAACCTGCGAGGCGAATGGTCCGCGTGCCGTTCGCTGGCAATGCGCCAGCACGCTACGTGCACAAGTCCGAGCATGATGAGGAGCAGACCGTTACCCACCACGGCGGCAGCTACATCCGTCCCGGGAAAACTTTCGATCGCAACAAGGAGCGCGAGCGCGATGTTGCGATTGCTTGTGCCCAGCGCAATAACGCGGCGTGTGCCGGCTTCGGGGCCACCGAGGAGCCAGCCGCTCACCAAAGATAGTTCGCAGACGATCATCATCGCCACCCACGCGCGCCCGCCGAGGTGCACAATGCTGCCGAAATTGGTCGCGATGACAAACAGGAGCGAAACGGAACCGAGAAACTCGGAAAGCATTTCGACCGGTCGCAGCCAACGCCGGCCAAGATCGGGCGCATGCTGCCGGACAAAGACTCCCGCCGCCAGGGGCAAAGTCACTGTAGGTGCGAGCAAGCCCAGGCTGCTCCAGAGATTAAACCGGAGCGCATCGGTGTTACCCACCAGCCGCAATGCAGCCCAAGCCGCCAAAGGGGTGAGGATGACGGATAGCAACGGAAAAATCCCGGTCAGAGCCGCGGCGAGAGCTAGCTCCGCACGCGCCATTCGGGCAAAGACGGGCACGACCGGTGCAAACGGCGCGGTCCCCAGCAGGATCATGGCGACGGTGATGTCACGCCGGAGCCCGAACCAACATGCGAATCCTGCGGCGAACAGAGGGACAAGGATGAAGTTGACGCACAGAATCGCCCAAAACCGGCAGCGTACGAGCGCCGTCTTCACCTGCGCGTGAGTGAGCCGCAGACCGACCGCGCCGAGCAATCCGATCAAGGCGCTGCAGGTCAGGATCTGAATTGTAGTTTCTACGCCGCTCATGCTTTCGATCTACCGCCAAGCATCATATCCTGCATTTACACGGCTACGACCAAGGTCTAATAACAGAATCTTCCGCTCCCTCGTTAGGGTTGATGGCTGCCATGCCCGCGACCATCGAATACGAGCCGAACGATATCTGCGTGCTGCGCATCAGCGGCGTTTTGAAACAATCAGAATTCGCCGCGCAGCAAGCCAGCATGGCGGAGAAAATCGACTCCGGCGGCAAGCCTCGCCTGCTTGTCATTGGCGAAAATTTCCAGGGCTGGGAACGAGGCGCCGATTGGAACGATTTGGATTTCCTTTTCTCGCATTCCGGTCAAATCGCAAAGATTGCGATTGTGGCCGATCGACGTTGGGAAGCGCAGGCCCTCGCCTTTGCCGGCGCAGGAGTCCGTCGCGCCCCGGTGAAATTTTTCCCCCCGGAGGAAGTGGTAGAAGCGCGGGCCTGGTTGAGTCGGCAAGACCCATCTCACTCAAGCTCGCCTTGAACCGCGTGAAACCAAAATCCAATACGCAATGCGGAGTGGAAACTCCAGCCTTGGCAGCCAGTAAACCAGTCATGAAAACTACACTTCAAATTCTTCTCGCCGCCGCCGCCGCGTGTATGATCGCGTCCTGCGAGACGGTTACCGTCGCCACTGATTACGATCATGCCGCGAATTTCGGCCAGTACAAAACCTATGTGCTTGCTCCGCCAAAAACCGGCGAGGTTATGTCGCCTGGCTCCGAGGCCGCCTTGAGCAATGCACTTCGTGCCGAGCTGGCTGCGCGTGGTCTGACGGAGGCATCAGGCAAGAATGCTGACCTCGATGTTGTCCGACACGTCTTTGTGCGGGAAAAGATCTCCGTACAGCAATGGACCGACTGGGGCTACGGAATCCACGCCGGGTGGCCCTACACGTATGGTTATTACGGCATGTGGCCGGGCGCTCCGATGACCTATACCGATGTCCGGCAGTACAATGAGGGAACGCTCATCCTCGATTTCGTCGACGCGCGGACAAAGAAGCTGGTCTTTCGCGGCGTCGGCAAAGCTGTGGTCGGCGGGCCGGAAAGTAACGCCAGCAAAATCCGCGAAGCGGTCGCGAAGATTGTTGCCGGTTACCCCGGCGGCGCGGCACGTTGAGCCCTCAGCCAGCGCAGTCGAGAAGGAAATGGGTCGAACCGATCACGGCCCTGGTCATGGCTTTGGCCACAGTAGGGACGGCGTGGTGCTCCTATCAATCGGCTGCCTGGACCCGTCGAAGCAACCGCCTGATGAACGAGTTCAACTCACTGGAACGAGAGGCCGGCCTGCTCGATGTCCAGGGATTGCAGACTGCGAACATTCATGTCGCAATGTTCATGCAATTGTTGGCCGCGCAGCAGGCCGGTAACGACAAGCTGGCTGCGTTTTATGCGGACCGTTTTCCGCCTGACGTCCGCCGAGCCTACGACGCCTGGCTGGCGCAGAAGCCTTTCGAAAATCCAAAGGCGGACCCGCACCCGTTTGTTCCAAAACTATATGAGACTCGAAACGCGCACGAGGCCGCGGAAGCAACCGAAGCCGCCAACAAGCGGTTCCAGGAAGCACGCAGCGCGGGTAACATTTCCGGCCAATACCTGGCCAACACGGTTCTTTTCGCGGTCGTCCTCTTCTTTGCCAATGCCGCGGGAAAATTCGACCAGCGACGGGTGCGCCTGGGGGCATTTGTTTTTGCCCTCGGCTTGTTCGCCTTTGCCGTTTTTCGAGTGGGATTCCTCCCTCGTTAACGACAGCTACACCAGTTCATGAAAATCAAACTGCTACTCTTCCTAAATCTGATCGGGTCATTTGCTTTCACTGGGTGGGCGAGCGATTCACCCGGCGCAATGAGTTGCGGTGAAGCGCTCAAGCGGCTGCTAGATGGCAATGCACGATTCGTCGAAGGAAAAAAGAATGAATTGAACGGGGCGCAATTGATTGCGCGGCGCCAGGCGCTAACCAAAGAGCAGAAGCCGTTCGCGGTCATCATAAGCTGTTCTGATTCGCGCGTTCCGCCTGAGTTGGTCTTCGATGCAGGGCTGGGAGACATTTTCGTTGTCCGCACGGCTGGTGAAGTGGTCGATGCGGTTTCCATGGGGAGTGTTGAGTACGCGATCGAACACCTGGGCGTGACGCTAATTATGGTTCTCGGTCATGAGCGTTGCGGTGCCGTTTCCGCGGCAGTTTCGCAAGCGAGCGAGCGCGGAAGTGTTCCTGCGGTGTTGAGAGCGATCGCACCCGCTGTTGAAGAAAGTAAAGGCAAGTCGGGCGATCTGGTTGATAACGTGGTCCGGGCGAACGCGATTGCCGTCGCCCGTCGTCTGGCGGAATCAAGTCCTATTATCGCGCCTCTGGTTCAGTCTGGATCCGTCAAAATTGTCGCAGCTCGTTATGCTTTGGATACCGGCACTGTAGAGCTGATGAAATGATGTTTTCAGCTGTCCTCGGATTAGTGTCCCCAATGGTTTTGTCAATGTGCCTATGCGAAATGGCCCCCGTGACATATAACCAAACCAGAAATACTTCAGCTTATCGGATGTCGCACTGTCTGTAAGCTCAAGTATAGACCCGGTTTAGCCCTATAAGATTGGCATCATCCGATCTTTTGCATCATGGCAACCTCCGGGTCCATAGAGATTTGAGACAACGTCCAACAAGAGCATCGATGCCGAGCGTGATAGGGCCAAGGTCCGATGCCACATGATCCAGGCAGAAAGTAGATTCGAAACTCGGAGGCTAAGAGGTCAAGATCGCGTTAGCGACCAGCCATGAAATGTCCGGCCTGTTATTCGGAGATTGATGATCGATCGTACCGCTGCAAGGAATGCCGCCGAATCTGTTCCTATCGGCGGCTCTGCCGGCGCTATCGTTATTTCCTGTTGGTGATCGTCGCGCTGATCGGATTCTGGACGATTTCCGGATTGGTCAAGCGGTGGTTCACCCGGGGTTATGACAAGCTGCCGCCGGGCGCGCTGGTCTCTGATGCAACAACCCTAAGCTGGCTAGGACTAAGGGACAAAGGATGGTTTTCGGCGGAGCCGCATTACAAGGGCAACTTATTGCATCTGCGGCACAAGCTTTTTCAGGCCAAGGACGTGATCATTTTAGTGCATGGATTTATCGGCGATTACGTCAACACCTGGGGCAAGCCGAAAGTTTTGCTGGAAGATCCGCGATTCAACCGGAACTACGACTTCGTCTTTTACGGATTCAAGACGGCGCTCTTTGGTGACGTGCCCGCTTTCGAAGAGGAGGCGGCCAGGCTCGATCGCACGCTGACCCACCTCGAGCAGGATTACAAGAGCATCACCATCGTGACTCATAGCAAGGGCGGCCTGCTCGCGATGCGCACTCTCCTCAACCGGGCACACGAGTTTCCAGGGAAACAACCCTACAAGATCCACCGCATCGTCATGTTTACGCCGCTGACCGAAAACGTGTCGCTCGCGCAACTTCCCGAGTTCGTGAAGCTGCTCGGCAAGGAGAGCCCGGATATCGCGCAAATGCAGGCCAGCACTTACTCGGAGCTCGGCCGGGTAAAGGAAGACTTGAAGGCCTTGCTCGATCCGCAGGATCCGTTAGCCCAGACACGGAAGGAGCGTTTCCTCAAGGATGTGGCCGAGCATCTCTACATTATCAATGCCGAAGGAGACGAAATTGTGGATGTCGGGCCTAACGGCGAAAAGGTCGTGAGCGAAGCGCTGCGACAGCTAAGTCAGCTGCCAACGCAGGGTGTGCCGCGGCTTGTTACGCTTCGCTACGGTGACATCGGCGGAGCAGAAGAAGAGGAGCGCGAAACCAAAGGCGGAGTGAGAGATCCCAGCTATGCACATGGCATTGTGGTAAAGATGGGTGCGCAAGACGCCTTCTCCTTCTTCGATCATTTCGAGGAGTTACTTTTCGATCGCATTGGCGTGCCGCCACGAAGTCTTGCCGCCAATGTCGAACAGATCAGGCAAAACACGCGCGAGCGAATCGAGGACACGATTTTCGAAATGAACAAGTTCGTTGTCGACAAGAACCCGATGGTTGGCCTCGCCTGGAAGGACATTTCCGACGCGGTCCAGGCAAAGTTCAAGGATGTCCCGGAGCCGTCCCGGACAAAGCAGATGGAAGACCTGACCAAGCAAACCTACTATGTTTACATCTTTCTTAGCTTGTATGCGCGGATGGACGGTCTGCGCAGCCGCGGAATCCTTTCGCCTAACGATGACATGATCGTCACTTGGAAACGCTCGTGGCTACCGAATCTGATGCGCTCAGAACTCGGCCGGTGGATGCTCGATAACAAGCTGATGGACTATTACTCCGAGACGATGATCAAGGACCTGCGAGACGCGGCCGAGGCGACGCCAGCGACTTCCACCCCACAAGCATCGCTACAATGAAATGTCCCGCCTGTTGCTCGGAAGTCGATGAGCGATCCTATCGCTGCAAGGCGTGCCACCGGGTCACTTCTTATCCGAAGCTTTTCTGGCGATACCGCTATTTCGTGTTTGTGCTCGTCGCGCTGATCGGATACTGGACTATTCCGGGACTCGTTAGGCAATGGTTTACCAGGGACTTTAGCAAGCTACCGCTTGGCGCATTGGTCTCTGACCAAATGACACTGGGCTGGCTTGGGCTGACGGACAAAGGATGGTTTTGCGAAGAGCCCCATTACAAAGGCAGCGTGTTGCATCTGCGACACAACGTCTTTCAAGCCAAGGACGTGATTGTTTTCGTGCGCGGATTTACCGGCGATTACGTCAACACCTGGGGCAAGCCGAAAGTCCTGCTCGATGATCCGCGATTCAATCGAAACTATGACTTCGTGTTTTGCGGCTTCGAGAAGGCGCTTTACGGCGATATGGCAGCCTTTGATGAGGGAGCGGCCAAGCTGGATGGCTTGCTCAGCCACCTGGAGGATAATTATAAGACCCTTTCGATCGTCGCTCACGGCAAGGGCGCACTGCTCACGATGCGCACTCTCCTTAAGCGGGCAAAAGATTTTCCGAAGAAGCAACCTTATAAGATTCACAAGGTGGTCATGTTCGCACCGCCAACCGAAAATGTTTCGTTAGCGCGACACACCGAACTGGTGAAGTTGCTGGGCGGGAGCGGTGCGGATCTCGCACGGATCCAAGCCAGCACCGACTCGGAGTTGGGAAGGGTAAAGGAGGATTTGAAAGCTTTGCTTAATCCACAGGACCCGCCCGGCCAGGCGCGCATGGAAGCTTTCAAGCGAGATGTGTCGGATCATCTCTACGTGATCAACGCTGAGCGCGATGAAGTAGTGGATGTGGGACCTAACGGTGAAAAGATCGTCAATGAAGCAGTGCGAAAGTTAAGTGAGTTGCCAACGATCGGCCCGCCGCGACTGGTTACCCTTCGCTATAGCGACATCGGCGGGACGGAAGAAGAGGGGCGCGCGAAGAAAACCGGAGTGAAGAATCCTGCCTATGCGCATGTCATCCTCATCAAGATGGGTGAGCAGAAGGATTTTTCATTCTTCGATCGTTTCGAGCAGTTGCTCTTCGATCGCATTGGCGTGCCGCCGCGAAGTCTCGCGGCCGATGTCGAACAGATCCGACAAAGCACATTCGACCGGATCAACAGCACGATATTTGAGATGAACAAGTTTGTGGTCGACAGAAATCCGATGGTCGGCCTTTGCTGGCGCAATATCGCCGATGCGGTGAAGGCGAAAGTCCAAAATCTCCCCGAGCCTCAGCGGCAGAAGCAAACCGAAGACCTGGTCAGGCAAATTTACTATGTCTATATCGTTCTCGATCAATATGCGCAGCTCGATGACCTGCGTAACCGCGGATACATGTCGGGTGACGATCCAAAGATTATCGAGTGGAAACGCTCGAATCTGCCGAATCTGATAAATTCCGAGGTCGGAAAATGGATGCTCGAAAATAATCTCATGGAGTACTACTCCGAACCGATGAACAAAGACCTGCGACAGGCGGCGGCGACCGTTCCACCACTAGGCGCGAAATCCGCCAACGCCACACCGGCGACTCAAAACCAATGAATCAGCTGCTGCATCTTCCGCCCTGGCTCTTCGGGATCATTGTCGTGAGCGTCTTCGTTATCGTGGGGGTTACGGGACTGGCGCTCTTTAATCGCATCATCCGCGATCGCATCAATCTCACCGAGACGACGAACAACGACGTCATCTTTTTCGCGTCCGCGATTTCGGTCTTCTACAGCCTGACTGTCGGTCTGATTGCGGTCGGTGTTTGGAGAACGTACACGGAAGACTCAAGCATTGTTTCAGAGGAGGCCACGGCGATTGGTTGCTTTTACCGGGACATCACCGGTTACGCCGAGCCTGCCCGCAGCCAGCTCCAACATGAAGTTCGCACTTATGTTGACTTTCTGATTAACGTGGCCTGGCCCAAGCAGAGAGAGGGACTGGCCACAGACGAGGCAACTCGGATGCTGACGCAGCTCGAGCAAACCCTGGTCGCGTACGAGCCGAAAACCCCCGGACAACAGATATTGCATTCTCAGGCGATGACTGAGTATAACGCCATCGCCGGGCTGCGCCGCAAACGGCTGCACGCAATTGGCGGCGGTCTTCCTTCGGTCATGTGGACCGTGGTGTTGTTAGGGGCGGCGATCGTCATGGGCGTTACGTATCTTCTACGCGTTGAACGCCGCGTGCACTTCGTGCTCACCGCATGTTTGGCTATGTTTATCGGCCTTGTCGTTTTTGTAATTGCCAGTTTGGACCGGCCGCTCAGCGGGCCACTCGCAATCGATTCGAAGCCTTTCCAGATTGTCCGCGACCGATTAATCGATCTGAAGTAGTCGTAACGAACAAGTGCCGGCAAGAATGCCACCGACCAGTGGCGGGTATGTGGTGTTAGACCACATTTCGCCCTAAGGTCGCGCCATAAGAATAAAGTCAGTTTGCGGCAAACACGTCGGACTGGGCGACCGGTTTCCGGATCGCAGGATAATCCGTGACGATGACAGTTGTCCCTGGCTTGAGTTCGTTGGCAAGCTTGTCAGCGAACTCCGGACTAAAGTGCAATCTCGAAGCTAGCGTATCCGGATTCACCGGCCGGCCTTCGCTCGTCACCCGCATCCATCGCGCCTCCTCGTGGGCGGGTGTAAATCGGCTTCGCTTTCCGGTGGTGCCTTCGAGCATGGTGAAAACGTGGTTCCCGAGTCGATCACGACCACTGAGACCCTGGCCGCTGATTTCAACCGCGGCGCGTCCGATCGGATTGCCACTGCGATAGACATACATGGCTCGATCGGCTGAGCTAATGACGATGGTGATCGGACCTTCCGGACTTCGTTCCGGATGCCAATCGTAATCGTTGTTGCCAAGGGGACGTAGCATCCCCGGAGTAAAATCGGTCGGTGCCAGCATCAGACCCGGGTTTGAGGCAAGGTGCGGGACTGGCGTTTTGCCATCACCAATGATGACCGTGCCGCCGTTGCTGGTTATGGAGAAGAGCAACTGCGAGAAATCATATGGAAGGCGAACACAGCCATGACTGGCCGCGTAGCCTGGAAGCTGCCCGGAGTGCATGGCAATGCCGGACCAGGTAAGGCGCTGCATATTCGGCATGGGAGCGTTGTTATATTTCTTCGAGTGATAAGTCTTGTTTTTCTCCAAGATCGTGAAGACTCCTCCCGGGGTTTCATGGCCCTTCGAACCGGTGCTTATGCTCGAGCGCCCGATAAGGATCCCGTTGCGATAGACGTGCATCGTCTGCTCCGGAACGCTGACAAGAATCATGAGAGGACCCTGGGGCGAAATCTCAGGATGCCACCAATATTCTCCCGGTTTCAACTTGCCGGTTGGTTGCCCGGTGGGAGTGCCTTTGGTGTGAAATGAAGGCTGCTGCATCGCGAACAACGTGGTGGCGAGCACGGACAGAGAGATTGCGGCGATGGCCAGGAGTTTCATCCGGTGGTTTTAAAGCAGATTGAACGAAAAACAAAAACAAAAACCGCCAGCATCAGGAATAGGACCAAAGGCCGATGTCGTGCCAGCGAGTGTTCGCAGAAATTAGGCAGACGCGCCGACCATCCACCGCCCATCAACCTTATGCCATTCGAAAAATTCGATCTCGAGGAACTCACCGAAGAACGTCGGAAATCCATCGCGGCGTCGCTCCGAATCGTTCCCGCGGAAGAATTGCGGAAGATTGGAAATGAAATCTTCCGTTATGCGGATGATCCGTGGCGGGCCGCCTTCTTCGGTTTTATCGACCAAAATCCGGGTGAAACGTTTCATCACGCTGTGACCAGCGATCAGGTCAACATCGTTTACTGCCGCGGCAAGGATAAAGGCATGTGGTTTCTCCCCGGGAGTGGCATGGGACCTTTGCAGGATCGCGGTAAGAAGATCATGAAGGATATGATCGCAAAAGGACGTTGAGCGCTTCCAATCCTCTCATGAAGACTCCCGAAGTTATCCGAATCGCCCACCGGCTTTGTCAGCCATATCGTGTTACGAGGTCGAAAGGGTTTCGACTCAGGAAGGTTGACCCCGGTAATACGGGGACGCTGAAATCCGAGGACAAGCCTCGCGCCAAACAGGCCTTGCAAACCGGAGTGCAAGCCCTGGCGGAACTTCAGGACGTTTTATACGCGCAGGATCGCTGGGCCTTACTCCTTATCTTTCAGGCGATGGATGCGGCGGGTAAGGACGGAACAATCAAGCACGTGATGTCGGGTCTTAATCCGCAAGGCTGTCAGGTCTCATCCTTCAAAGGCCCGAGCAGTGAAGATCTCGACCATGATTATCTCTGGCGATGTCTAAAGCAGTTACCGGAACGAGGCCGGATCGGGATTTTTAATCGAAGCTACTACGAGGAAACGCTCGTCGTGCGGATTCATCCGGAGTTTCTCGCGGCCCAGAAGCTCCCGCAGAAATGTGTCTCGAAGACGATCTGGGAGGAACGTTTTCAGGATATTCGCGCCTTCGAGCGTTATCTCCATCGAAACGGCACCGTCGTCGTTAAGTTTTTTCTCCATGTCTCGAAGGAAGAACAAGAAAGGCGATTCCTCGAGCGCCTGGAAAATCCGGACAAGAACTGGAAGTTTTCCCTCAACGACGCCAGGGAGCGCGAGTTTTGGGACCAATACATGGATGCATACGAGGAGACTATTCGTGAGACGGCGACGGCCAACTCCCCGTGGTATGTAGTTCCTGCCGATAACAAATGGTTTACGCGCGTGATCGTGGCCGCGGCGGTCATAGATGAGTTAGCTGCCCTGGATTTACAGTATCCAAAAGTCACCCCTGCAAAGCGGCGAGAATTGAGCGAAGCCAGGAAAGCCATCATCAGCAAAACAGGGCGGTCGAAGTAGGCGATAGGACCTTGGACCAATGCAGAGTTACATTGGAAACAGCCGACTTCATCCGACCAAGGTCCGATAGACCGTTCCCGCGCATTGGGAGAAGGCTTCGCAAGGGCCACTTCAACGGGAACAAATCATGCAAAGACCATCTTTGATCAAAACGGGCGACGGCCAGTTCTCTGCAGCGTTACCGGCGCCATGATCGCCGGCCGGCGGCACCACGACCCCGTTGGGTTGTTTGTCCTTGCGCTCTCGCAGTGCGGAACGTCGTGGCGCGGGTGGCCAACCGGTCTGGGTTAGGACGAAGGTCCGATAGACCAGAGGCGCGCGCCGTTCAAGGTGGAGCCATGATGTCTCTAAGATTGGGCCATTTCACACTTGCGCTCCTCGTGCTGACTCTACTCCCAATCCGGATGACCGTCGCCGCAAGCCCCACGAGTGAAGCGCGCACCGCACTTCGGCAGCTCGTGGCCCAGAACTCGGCGGCGCGCAAACTCTCCGAGACCGCACTCGCCGTACTGGTTTTTCCCAAGGTGATGAAGGCCGGTTTCGTGGTAGGTGCGCAGGGAGGAGAGGGGGTCCTTTTTGTCCACGATGAGCCCGCGGGGCGCTACCGCACGACGGCCGGGTCGTATGGCTTGCAGGCCGGGGTGCAAAGGTTCGGCTACGCCCTGTTTTTCATGGACCAGCAAGCGGTCGACTGGGTGAAGAAGGCTCGAGGATGGTCGATCGGTTCCGGGCCGAGTGTGGTTCTGGTGGACAAAGGGAAAGCGCGGACGATGAGCAGCGAGACCCTGCATAGCGGTATCTATGCTTTCACCTTCGACCAGAAAGGACTGATGGCAGGAACCGGCATTCAGGGCTCGAAAATCTCGCGAATTAACTAAAAGCGGTCTCCGAAATAGAATTGCCACCCAATGTTCCAAGCGAGGCGTCTGCCACAGACGCCTTACAATTGGCTGGAAAATGATTTTTGAAACCGCTTATAACAGTTGCTTCTCCTAAGGCGATAGACATGCCGCGCCTCGGGTGCTTCCATTGCTCTCGCTTCGGAAGGCAAAAACGCGGTCAAAAGAGGGCGCTGTTATTTGTCTTTTCAGTGCTCCTTCTCGCTGGCTGTGCATCGAAGCGCTCATTAAAACAGGACGCCTCTGAGCGACCGTTCTTCGACTCGCCAGAGGCCGAAAGCCTGCATTAGTTTGAATTGAGAGATGGGGTTAGTATCCAGGAGGAAATGCCCCGCTTAGGACCACGGTTGAGTATCTGAGGTGGGTCCGCCGGCTGAAATTCCAGAGTTGATTGCGGCGAGGAGTTCTTCGGCCGGCACGCCTTTGGGAAAGAATGCGTAAACGCCAGCGTTCATTGCGCGCGCGCGAATCATCGGATCGTCTTTGCTGGTGAGGATTATCACTCGCGTAGAAGGCGAGATGGCTTTCAGCTGTTTCTGCACCGCGAGCCCATTCATCTGCGGCATCCAAATATCGATTAGCGCCACCCTGGTGCGATAGCGGTTTGCATGCTCAAGAAATGCTCCCGGATCGGTGAATGCTGCTGCCGTTAGGCCAGCCGCCTTCAGAAGGCGAGTGGTCGCCTTTAGCACGGCCGGGTCATCGTCGAGCAGGCAAACATTCGGGTGAGTCGCGCCCCAGCGCGCATTGTCTCGCGGCTGGGCATCCAACTCCTGCCCGGCCTTGTCATTTCGAGGCCGCTCTAGCATTTCCATTTTCACGCTCGGGACAAACATCCCACCGAATTGGGCGATTCTCCTTACCTCAGTAACGCTTTTGACAGGGGGGATGGTTTTATTATTCAGCTCTGATTAAGAGCCACGGCTACGGATGCGCGCTGGGGCGGGAGTCTTCTAAAGGGCGGATGCAATTCCGGCGAGAAGGTCCTGATGCGACCCTCCCTTGGTCAGAAAGGCGCAAGCTCCGGCGTTGAGTGCCGTGGTCCGGACAATCGGATCGTCTTTACTCGTCAGGATAATGACTCGGGTCGAGGGTGAAATCGTCTGCAGGCGCCTTTGCACCTCCAAGCCGTTCATGGCCGGCATCAGAACGTCCAGGATCACGACGTCGGGCGGATCGATCCGGGCGCGCTCCAAAAAGCGGGCAACATCGGTGAAAGATCGGCTATTCCAGCCGGCCGAAGCCAAAAGCCGGCTGATCGATTTGATGACCGACCGATCGTCGTCCAGCAACCAGATTTTCTGAGCTTTCTTGTCGGTCACGGTGAAGCGGGCAGTTCTCACCTTCCTGGCCACGTTAGATTGTTGGTCGGGCAGAGCCTTCATTTATCATGGGAAGCTGAGGGAAGCAGACGCCGCGCCCGAGCGTGACTCGCCTGCGGAAAGCACCCTGCCAAGCTCAGGCCGAAAAATTCCGCGGAGCCTGATCCTGACCTGACCAGCGGCCCGGGCTCTCCCGTGTTTTACTCGAATGCGTTTCGTACGGCTGCCAGGAAGCGTTTATTTTCGAACGGCTTGACGAAGAAGGCGAAAGCGCCGGCTTGCAAAACCATTCGCTCCGCGGCCTCGTCTTCGTGCCCGGTGATAAAGATAATCCGTGTTTGCGGGGAACGTGCGCACATGTGAGCCAGGAGCTCCAATCCCGTCATGTTTTCCATCCAGATGTCGAAAATGGCGACGCGAACCGAATTCTCGCCCAGGTGGCTCAGAAATGACTCAGGGTCGCTGAATGCCTCGACGGCAAAACCCGAGGATTCAAGTAGCCGGGCGAGCGATTTTCGCACAGACGCGTCATCATCAACGATACACACGTGGTGGGTCTGTGCTGGATTAGCCACTCAACGAGTTAGACGCCCCGGGGGGAGTTAGGCTATTAGACCTTAGTCGGAGAAGATCGGCCTCGCGGCACTTCCGCCTTGTCCATCAGCCGGATCAATTGCGCGATCGAAGTAATGCCAAGCTTTCGCATCACCTTGCCGCGATGACATTTTACCGTCTTTTCCGCCATCCCCAGCTCCCCTCCTACCTGTTTGTTGAGTAAGCCGGTCGCGAGCAATTCCATCACTTCGAATTCCCGCGGCGTCAGCCGGTCCAGCAAGCCGCGGGCGTGATTTTTCTCGAGTGCCCGCTCACGCTGTTCGGCAGAACGCTCGAGAGCCTGCCTCACACAGTTCAGCAGTTCTTTTGGCTTAAATGGCTTCGGGAGAAAATCAACCGCTCCTGCTTTCATTGCCTTGACCGACATGGGAATGTTGCCGTGACCAGTGATGAAGACGAGTTGCTCCTGGCGCCGGCGCTGAATGAGAGTCCTCTGCAAATCCAGGCCGTTCAGGCCCGGCATTCTTACATCTACGACCAGGCAGGAAGGTCCCAAATGCGGCGGACGAGTGAGAAATTCCGCGGCCGACTTGAAAACCTCGACCTGATAGTCGGCGCCACTAAGCAACCGTTGCAGGCTCTTCCGCACCGACGCGTCGTCGTCAATCACAAAGACCAGAGCGTGTGACTCAGTCATGCCTGCACTCCATTGCTGACGGGCAGATCGAAATAAAAACAGGCCCCGCCGCCCCTTACATTCTCGACACTAATTGTGCCGCCGTGCGCTTCCACGATCGAGCGCACGATGGATAAACCCATCCCGAGTCCTTCCTCTTTCGTGGTAAAAAACTGCTCGAAGAGACGCTCCCTGGTTTGGGCGGAAATGCCATGGCCGTGATCGCGCACCGTCACCCGAGCCATGCCATCGCCGTTGAAGCCCGTGGTAATTTCGACCCGGCGACGATCCGGCGGTATCTCACCCATCGCGTCAAAGGCGTTACGAACAAGATTAATCAGCACCTGTTGAATCTGTGTCGGGTCCGCTTCGATCGCGGGCAGATTTTCGGCGAGTGAGGTTTCGATCTCGCAGAAGTGAATGACGGCATGCGGGCGAATCATGTGGGTTACGGTCTGCACCACATCATTCAAATTAATGCGACCGCGAAGCGCGTCTCCTTTTTTGATCGCATTGCGGACCTCATGCATGATGTCATAGGCGCGACGCCCATCTGCCACCACATCGGCAAAAATCTCTTTTAGCTCCTTGGGATCGAGCCGGTTCTTCTCGATGTATTGGATACCTGCGGCGGCATTATTCACAATAGCGGAGAGGGGCTGGTTTAATTCGTGAGCCAGAGTGGCGGTCATCTCCCCGAGGAGACTGGCGCGACTAAGCAAATCGACCTGCTCACGGCGATGTTGCGCCTCTTCTTCAGCCAGTTTTCGATCCGTAATATCAAAGGCGATGCCAGTCATCCGGAGAGGTTTGCCCTTGTCGTCGTAGGAGCCGCTGCCCCGCGAATGCAGCCAGCGAACCGCGCCATTCAGCCTTTGCACTCGATAATCCAATTGATAAGTCACGCCTGATTCGAGCGCATCCCGCCAACCCCGTTCTACAATCTCGCGGTCATGCGGATGGATCCGGCTATAGAACAGCCCAAGAGTCATTTTCGCTTCCGAGGGGATATCGAAGATCGCGCGCATGCCCTCATCACAGAGCAATTCACCAGTGGTTTCATCCCAATCCCACACTCCCAAGTGCGATTCTTCGGCCGCCAGCCGAAAGATCTGTTCGGTCCTCTTGCGTTCCGTGATATCGATGGAGACGCCGAGGAGCCGGCAGTTGCCGTTGCCGCTCGCGATGCAATGGCCCCGGCCTATTATCCAGCGCACGTCTCCGTGCGGCAGCACGACACGATATTCTTGCTGATAACGGCCCTTGGTCGCGATCGCCTGACGCACGAGCTCGTCGCGCCGGGCGCGATCCTCGGCATGAACCCGCTCCTGGAATTCCTGGTAGGTTATCTCCTTTTGCGGGTCGAGGTGAAAGATCTCGCGCGCTCTATCGGAAAGCCAAACCTTTTTCGTTACCGTATCCAATTCCCAAACGCCGAGGTGCGCCGCTTCGGTGGCCAATGCGATCCGCTCCTCGACGTCATGAAGCTTCTGCTCCTTTTCCAATACATCGGTGACGTCCACACACGCTCCAACGTACCCACGAAAGTCTCCACGCTGACCATATCTGGGTGCACCGGCGTCACTGACAAACCGATAATTACCGTCGTGACGCCGGAGCCGATAAGTCATGGTGAACAGCTTTCGCGCATCGAAGGCTACCAGGTAAGTATTCAGGCAATCTTTGAAATCATCGGGATGCACTCCTTCCGACCAGCCATTGCCAAGTTCCTGTTTCATCGTCCGCCCGGTGAACTCGAGCCAGGCTTTGTTGAAGAAAGTGCAAAGTTTGTCGGGGCCCGCCATCCAGATCAGGACCGGCGTCGCATCGGCCACGGTCCGGAAACGAGCTTCACTTTCGTTCAAGGAACTCTCGGCCCGACGCCGCCGCAGAAGGTTGGTCACCAGGACAGAAATGAGCACGGCCTCTCCCAGGGAGAGGACCGCGCT